>Ga0315900_10013222_pt1 | contig 10059 bp, 7 predicted proteins | sample LakEriMetagenome_FD_203521 | JGI IMG/M metagenome (GOLD analysis project Ga0315900, IMG submission 203521) | Freshwater fungal communities from buoy surface, Lake Erie, Ohio, United States - Buoy 12 MA114 | ecosystem: Environmental > Aquatic > Freshwater > Lake > Lake biofilm | place: USA: Lake...
GTCCGTCAGTCGGCAGTGCGAGAGCGATGAGGTAACGGTCGACCGCGTCGACCACGCACTGGTTGGCGCCATATCCGGTATGACGGTTCGCCTCAACCACGATGAGCCGGCCGTCGTCGAGCGACGCGGTGAGCCGTTTCGTCGACTCGAGTGGGGTGGCCGCGTCGCCGGTCGTGCCGACAACGACAATCGGGCCCGCTCCCTTCGCGGTAACGGTGACGGACTTGGCGCCAGCCACCGGCCACAGCGCACAGGTATACCCGTACGCGAAGTTCGCGCCGAAGCGCGGAGCCACCTCGATGAACTGGTCGACGGTGGCCTCGACCTCCTCGACAGTCGAGACGTCGCGGTTGTCGAGGCACGAGATTGCGAGGAATGCCTCGAGCTCGTTTCCGTACGTTCCGTCCTCGTTGCGTTGGTAGTAGTCGTCGTACAATTTCAGGAGCCCGCTGCCGTTGCCCCGCTGGGCCGTTGCAAGGGCGCGCTCGAGGTCGGGCCATAGGTAGTCGGAGTACATGGCTTGGGCGACCGCGACATACGCCACGCCCTGGGTTACCGCGGTGCGCTCGCGGGACACCATGATCGGCTGCTCGTCGATGGCGACGAATAGCCGGTCAAACGCGCCCTCGGCATCGCCGCCGTTGTGAAACTCGCACGCCACGTCGGCGCTGCACGCAGCGAGGAAGGTGTTGAGCGACTGCTCGAACCCCGCGGCTTGGTTGAGCGCCTGTTGCAGCGGCGGCTCGTTCGGATCAGATGCACCATCGAGCACGGCAGCGCGAACCGTGTTGGGGAACATGGTCGCCCATGTGCCACCCAGTTCTGAGCCGTATGAGAAGCCGAAGAAGGTGATGGTCTCCTCGCCGAGCGCACGCCGGAGATTGTCCATGTCCTGCGCGCTCGACTGTGTGGACACCCAGGGGAGGATCTCGCCCGAGCGGCTTGAGCACTGGTCGTTGAAGTCGGACGTCGCGTCAATCAACGCGATCCGCTCCTCCTCGGTCTCCGGTGGGCTGTCGAGGCCGAAGTACGGGTCGTAGTCGTCAATGCAGTCGACAGTTGGCGTTGAGAGGCCAGTCCCGCGTGGATCCCAGGCAACTACGTCGAACACCTCGAGGAGGCTGGACGAGAAGTAGTAGTTGGCGCTGGGCGCGAGCGAACTTCCCCCGAATCCAGGGCCCCCGGGATTGACGAGCATCGAACCGATGCGCCCCGAGGCGTCGTCGGCCGGACGCATCTTCACGTGTAGGGAGAACGCGCCGATCGCCGGATCCTCATATGAGTAGGGAACTTTCAGCGTCGCGCAGCGGATGGGCGACTCGGCGGGTAGGTCCTCGCAGGGACCCCACTGGATCGGGTCGATGGGGACCTCGGCGTTGGGGACGGCCGTGTCCGCGCCATTTTCAATTGGGGTGCCCCCGGCATCCGGTGCGCTTTCGTCGGCGCGACCACCGCATGCGGCGAGCACAACGAGCAGCACGGTGACAGGAAGGGTGAGTCGGAGGCGCATGTCGTCAATCTACGACCGCCCTTTCGACCGTTGGCTACGGGGACGAGGTCTTAGCCTGACGATGTGCGAATGCCCCCACACGGTCTGATTCCCGGCGACGCATCGTTCGTCGCCGGGGCACGGCTTTCGCGCGACGGGCTCCGCCGCGTAGCGACGTTCGCACAACCGTACCGTTCTGGCATCGCCGGCTTCCTCGCCGCGATCCTCGTGTCGTCGCTGGCAGCGCTGGTGCCGCCGCTGCTGTTCCGCACCATCGTCGACCGCGCGATCCCGCGCGAGGACGTCGGACTAATCGTGACGCTCACGCTGGTGTTGGTGCTTGCCGCTGTGCTCGATGCGGTCCTTCAGGTGGTGCAGAGATGGTTCTCGGCTCGCATCGGAGAAGGCCTCATCTACGACCTGCGCGTCGCCCTGTTTGACAAGGTGCAGCACATGCCGGTCGCGTTCTTCACGCGTACGCAGACCGGTGCGCTGATTAGCCGCCTGAACAACGACGTCGTCGGAGCCCAAACGGCCGTTACCGGCACGCTCGGCAGCGTGCTGTCGAATGCCGTCGTACTCGTCACCACGCTCGTCGCGATGGTGGCGCTGGAGTGGCGCCTGACGCTGCTGTCCCTCGTGGTGTTGCCCGTGTTCGTGCTGCCGGCACGCAAGGTGGGCGTGCGCCTACAAGCCATCTCGCGTGAGCAGATGGGGCTGAACGCGCAGATGAACTCACAGATGACCGAACGGTTCAATGTCGCGGGCGCCCTGCTGGTGAAGCTGTTCGGACGGCACGACGAGGAGGTCGGTGCCTTTTCGTCGCGCGCGGCGCGTGTGCGCGACATTGGTATCTCGTCGGCGATGTATGGGCGTGTGTTCTTCGTCGCACTTGGGCTCGTGGGGGCGCTCGGTGCCGTCGCCATTTACGGCGTTGGTGCGCTGCTTGTGGTGAACGACGGCATTTCGGTCGGCACGCTGGTCGCAATGGCGGCGTTCGTGCAGCGGATCTACCAGCCACTCACAGGCCTGACCAATGCGCGGCTCGAGGTGATGACCGCGTTCGTCAGCTTCGAGCGGGTGTTCGAGGTGCTCGACGCGCCAGTGCTGATCACCGACCGCCCGGGTGCTGTTGACCTCGTGGCGCCGAAGGGCGAGGTTGAGTTCGACGAGGTGACCTTCCGCCACCCACCGGCGAGCACCACGTCAATCCCAACGCTTGAGGCGGTTGCGCTGCCGGTCTCGGCCGACGCCGACCGTGACGTGCTGCACGATGTGTCGCTGCGCATCGCGTCCGGCGAGACCGTCGCGCTCGTCGGCCGCAGCGGCTCGGGTAAGTCGACGATGGCGATGCTGATCGCGCGGATTCACGAGGTCACGGGGGGTGCCGTACGCATCGACGGCCGCGACGTGCGCGACCTCACGGAGCGGTCGTTGCGGGCGGCAATCGGCGTAGTGGCGCAGGACCCGCACCTCTTTCACGACACCATTGCGTCGAACCTCCGGTATGCGCGGCCGGGAGCCAGCGACGACGACCTGGTGGCGGCGTGCCGCGCGGCGCACATCCACGACGTGATCGCGTCACTGCCCGATGGCTACCTGACGGTCGTGGGCGACCGGGGCTACCGACTCTCGGGCGGCGAGAAGCAGCGACTCGCCATCGCCCGCCTGCTGCTGAAGGATCCGGCCGTCATGATCCTTGACGAGGCCACGAGCCACCTCGACAACGAGAGCGAGGCAGCAGTGCAGGACGCTCTCGAGGCGGCAATGAGGGGCAGGACCGCGATTGTGATCGCACACCGATTGACTACTGTCCGGTCGGCTGACCGAATTGTGGTACTCGATGAGGGACGGATCGTGGAGCAAGGTAATCACGCCGAGCTGATGGCCAAAGACGGGGAGTACGCCCTGCAGGTGCGAGCGGGAGGAAGCGAGCTGTCGTGGTCGAAGGAGTGACGGCACCCGAAGCCCTCACCGTCAAGGCCTACATCGACCTCGTCAACGGGGTCCTCTCCAGCGGCGTTGGCAGCCACTGGGTGCAGGGCGAGGTGAGCAACCTCAGGTTCCCCCCGGCAGGCCACGTCTACTTCGACCTCGTGGAGAAGATCGATGGCGAGAACTCAAAAGTCGCCATCAAGATCTGGAAGAGCAGCTGGCAGCGCATCAAGCCTGCGCTCGGCAAGGTTGGCCTGCAGCTCGAGGACGGCATCAAGGTGTCGCTCTACGGCAAGTGCGAGGTATGGAATGTCGCCGGATCGTTCGCCATTTCTGCGTCGAACATCGACCCCAATTTCACCCTCGGATTTCTCGCCGGTGAGCGCGATCGCACCATCCGCCGCCTCGCAGACGAGGGGCTGTTGGGTCGGAACCAATCGCTTCCATTCCCGCTCGTGCCGCTGCGCATTGCGCTGGTCACCAGCAGGGACAGCGCGGCGCACCACGATGCGGTGAGCGAACTGCGCAAATCGGGTCTTGGTTTCCAGATCGCGCTCTATCACTCGGCGGTGCAGGGAGCAGAGGCGGTACGGGACCTTCCCGGGATCATTGCGGCGGCGGGCCGCCGCCGCGACATCGACGTGGTGATGGTGGTGCGCGGCGGCGGCGGCAAGAACGATCTCGCTGCGTTCGATGACTACGGGGTCGCGAAGGCAATTTGCGAGTGCCGGCTGCCGGTTGTGGTCGGGATCGGGCACGAGATCGACTCGAGCGTGGCCGATGCGGCCGCCCACCAGCACTACAAGACGCCGACGGCCTGCGCCGCCGCGCTCGTCGATGCGGTCGAGGACTTCGTCGCCGACACCGAGGATGCGTGGAGTTCCATCGCCGAGTCCGCGTTGGGTGCAATCGACGGTGAAATGGGTCGGCTAGCGCAGGTGTCGTCGGACCTGAAGTTGTCGGTCCAGTCGGCGCTCGAGGAATCGGCGATGAGGCTTGCCGTTCTCGGCAGCAGACTGCGCATGCGTCCTGCCGCGATCGTGGGGCTTGCGGAGCAAGCGATGGCGCACCGGGCCGACCGTCTGCGTCTGCTCGATCCGCGCACAACCATGGCTCGTGGCTGGAGCATCGTGCGCGATGCGTCCGGACGGGCTGTTCGATCCGTCGGTCAGATCAAGACGGGCGACGCCATCTCGGTGCAGGTGGCCGACGGCGAAGCCCGCGCGACGGTCGACGCCGTACGCGCGTAGTTCGAGTCAATCGAGAGCACACAGGGGGAACTGGCATGGCGAAGGCGGAGAAGTCGGACGAGGGAGCATCCAACCTCACGTACGCAAAGGCGCTCAGGGAACTGAACAAGATCCTCGGCGAATTGGAGTCGGACGACGTCGACGTGGACGTCTTGGCAGAGAAGGTCGCACGGGCTTCAGAACTCATTGAGTTCTGCCGGCAGCGGATCTCGGGGGCCAAGATGCAGATTGAAGAGGTTGTGCAGCGCGTCGGCATGGTGGAATCGGACATCGACACGGACGTCGACGAGTACGACGAAGACGACGACGAGGACTGAGCACCGCGCGTCCAGTCGGGCGTAGCCTTGCGAGGTGCGCACCCCTCCGCCGTCGCTCGAGTTGGTCGCGGCGCGGGTCGATGCACGGCTCGCCGACCTGCTCGCCGCCGAGTCGGCGCGGTGGTCAGCTTTTGATGACCAAGTCGCCCGCCCCATCGACGACATCCGTTCGCTCGTGCTGGCCGGCGGCAAGCGGTTGCGGCCCGCATTCTGTACGTGGGGGTACGTCGGAGCGGGTGGTGCTGTGGACGACCGGCGCGTCGTGGATGCGGGGGCTGCGTTCGAGCTGTTGCACGCGTTTGCGTTGTTCCACGACGATGTCATGGATGGCTCCGATTCGCGCCGCGGCCAGCCGACGGCGCACCGGTCGCACGCCGACGCGCACCGCGACCGGGGGTGGGCGGGCGAGCCGCGGCGGTTCGGCGAGGGTGTCGCGATCCTCGTCGGCGACCTGGCCTTCGTCTATGCCGACCTGCTCATGCACGGCGCCCCCGCCGAGGCATGGGAGGTGTGGAACGAGCTGCGTATCGAGCTGAACGTTGGGCAGTACCTCGACGTGATCGGCTCGGCGTCCTCCGAGCGCCGGAGGGCGCAGGCTGAGCGCATCTGCCGTTACAAGAGCGGCAAGTACACGATCGAGCGCCCGCTCCACCTCGGCGCCGTACTCGCGGCACCGCACCGGCGCGACGAGTTGTTGCCCGCGCTCTCGCGCTTCGGTCTGCCCCTCGGCGACGCGTTTCAGATGCGCGACGACGTGCTCGGCGCATTCGGGGCCGAGCAGGTAACGGGCAAGCCGGTTGGCGACGACCTGCGGGAGGGCAAGCCGACGCCATTGATGGCGATGGCCACCGAGCGCGCGACCCCCGCGCAGCGCGCGATGCTGGCCAAGGTTGGCGACGTCACGATGTCGCCCGACACCGTGGCCGAGATTCAGGAGGCGATCGTCGCGACCGGTGCGCTCGACGAGCTTGAGGCGCGCATTGCCGCGCTCACCGACGAGGCCGTGGCCTCGCTCGACTCGGCGCCCATCGACGGCATGGCGAAGAATGAGCTACGGCTGCTTGCGCAGTACGTGTCCTGGAGGGACGTCTGATGAGGGTGGTCGTCGTCGGTGCTGGACTCGGAGGCCTCTCCGCCGCCGCGCAACTCGTGAAGCGTGGCCACGAGGTGACGGTGGTGGAGCGTGAGGATGTGCCGGGCGGTCGCGCGGGGATCGTCGCCGAACGTGGCTTTCGTCTCGACAATGGGCCGACCGTGCTGACGATGCCCGAGCTTCTTGGCGACGCATTCGAGGCCGCAGGCGCCGACATGCGCGACTGGGTGACGATCAAGAAGGTCGATCCGATGTACCGCGCGGTGTACGCGGACGGCAGCGAGCTGAAGGTGCTCCACGGGCGCGAGGCGATGTCCGAGGAGATCCGTCGATTCTCGAACGCAGGTGAGGCCGAATCGTTCCTGCGGTTCTGCGAATGGCTCGACGGCCTGTACCGGGCCGAGATGGATTCGTTCATTGATGTCAACTTCGACTCACCGCTCGACTTGGTGAAGCCGTGGCGCGCGGGCCTCGCGTTGCTGCGCATGGGTGCATTCCGCAAGCTCGACACGACGATCGGTCGCTATTTCAAGGATGAACGCCTGCAGCGCATCTTCAGCTTCCAGAGCATGTACGCGGGGCTCGCGCCGTACGAGGCCCTTTCGTTGTACGCGGTGATCACCTACATGGATTCGGTACAAGGCGTGTACTTCCCCGAGGGTGGTATGCACGCGATGGCCACGGGCCTTGCCGGCGCACTCGAAAAGGCCGGCGTGCAGTTCCGCTATGGCGCAACGGTCACCCGCATTCTGCGCTCGGCCGGCAGCCGCGGCGCAGTGAGCGGCGTCGAGATCGCGGGAAGCGAGCGGATCCCGGCTGATGCCGTGGTGTGCAACCCTGATCTCCCCGTTGCGTACCGCACGTTGCTCGGCGGCGTCGACGCACCGCGCACCGCGCGCCGTGGCAAGTACAGCCCGAGCTGCGTCCTTTGGGTGGCGGGAGTGAAGGGCGTGCCAGGCCCCGAGGCCGCGCACCACAACATCCACTTCGGGCACGAATGGGACGCATCGTTCAAGGCGCTCATCGAGGATGGCCGCCGCATGCCCGACCCATCGATCCTCGTCACCCTGCACTCACTTGACACCCCGGGCCTCGCACCCGACGGTCACTCGTCGCTGTATGTGCTGGAGCCGGTGCCGAACCTCGACGGACGCATCGACTGGGGCCGCGAACGCGATCGGATCGTTGGCGACATCCGAAGCCGCGTCGCCGCGCTGGGCTACCCGACCGACGTGGTCGTTGAGCGCGTGTACGACCCGCTCGACTGGGAGGCCATGGGCATGGAGCGTGGCACGCCGTTCGCGCTTGCGCACACGTTCTTGCAGACGGGGCCGTTCCGGCCGAACAACGTGGATCGCCGCGTGCCGGGGCTGGTCTTCGTCGGTTCGTCCACGTTGCCTGGCGTTGGCGTGCCGATGGTGCTGGTGTCGGGGAAGCTGGCCGCTGAGCGCGTCGACCAATACGCGGCGGCACGGGGGCGCTGACCGTGGGACGCCGCACGCCGCCCGTCCCGACGACGAGGCTGCTGCCCTCTGGCCCGGTGACCATGGAGCAGTCGTACGAACTGTGCCGTGACTTCAACAAGCGGCACGGCACGACGTACTACTGGTCGACGCTTGTACTGCCGCGACACAAGCGCCCGCACGTGCACGCGCTGTATGGCTTCTGCCGCTACGCCGACGACATCGTCGACGACCTCGGCCCGGTGCCGGTCGTCGAGCGGGCGGCTGCACTCGCGTCGTTCGGCGACCGTTTCTTCGCCGACCTTGGTCGCGGGTCGTCCGATGACCCGGTACTGAAAGCAGTGGTTGACACGGTGCTGAGGCTGTCAATTGATCCCTCGTGCTTCCGACGCTTCCTCCGCAGTATGACGATGGACCTCACCGTCGAGCGCTACGAGACCTGGACCGACTTGCTCGACTACATGGACGGCTCGGCCGCCGTGATCGGCGAGATGATGCTGCCGGTGCTGGAACCGCTGGTCCCCGAGGCGGTGCCGCACGCACGAGACCTGGGCAACGCCTTCCAGTTGACCAACTTCCTGCGCGACATTGACGAGGACCTCGACCGCGGGCGCGTCTACCTGCCGCAGGAAGACGTGCGTCGCTTTGGCGTCGACCTCTCGCAGCGCCGCTGCACACCCGAGTTCGTCGATCTGATGCGTTTTGAGATTGCGCGGTGTCGCGAGCTGTACGCGTCGGCCGACCTGGGTCTTGCAATGCTGCCGCGGCAGTCGGCCCGTTCGATCGGTGCGGCGCGCGTGCTGTACGGACGGATCCTCGACAAGATTGAGGGGCGCGGCTACGACGTCTTCTCCGGTCGGGCGTCGGTGTCGACGGCAGAGAAGGCCGCAATGGTGGTGCGCCTGATGCGCCCATCGCGGCCCGCCCGCCGGCGCGCTGGCTGACATGTCGCCGCGCTCCGTCGTCGCCTCCGCCTCGGCGCTTGCGGCGCTCGCGGGCATGATCGCGACGCCTCTCCTGGCGCGCGGCAGCGACGCACGTGCAGTGCTCGCGTGGGTCGTGGTACTCGGTCTGTTCGGTGGCTCGTTCGCGGCCGCTGCAGGACTGTGCGGCTGGCGCCGAGCATCGTGTGCGGCGAGTGCGGTGCTGGCTGTGACCGTCGTGGTCGAGGCTGTCGGAACCCGTACGGGTGTGCCCTTTGGGCACTACGACTACACCGGTGCGCTCGGTCCGCGCATCGCGCTCGTACCGGTGCTAGTGCCCTTCGCCTGGTTCGCCATGGCGCTGCCGGCTCGCGAGGTCGCGGTGGCCATCGACGGGACAGGCGGTCGGCTGTGGCTGCGGGTCGCACTGGGTGCCGTTGCGCTCACGGCGTGGGATCTCTTTCTTGACCCCCAGATGGTGGGAGAGGGTTACTGGACGTGGCCTGATGGAGGTGCGTACCGAGGTGTACCGCTTGGCAACTATGCGGGTTGGCTGCTGACGTCGGCCGCGGTGATGCTGCTCCTCGAGCGTCTCCTGCCCCCGCAGCGGGCGTCCCGCGCTGCAGTGGCGCAGTATGCGGTGGTAGCGGTGATGCAGACGATCGGATTTGCCGCGTTCTTCGGCGATGCGGTGGTCGCTGCGGTGGGAGGCGCGGCAATGCTGCCCATCGCCGCGGCGGCAGTCATGCGGGTGCGGCGGACGTTGCAATGAGCGCGCCGCGCACCGTCGTCGTTGGCGGCGGGATGGGCGGTCTGCTGGCCGCAATCCGTCTCCGTGCCGCCGGCCACGACGTGGTGGTGCTTGAGCGCCTCGACCAGTTCGGCGGCAAGGTCGCCGAGTGGCGACGTGACGGGTGGACCTTCGACCTCGGTCCGTCGCTCGTCACTCTGCCTCACCTGTACGACGAGGTGTTGCACCTCGCCGGTACGTCGCTTGTTGAAGAGATGACGATGGTTCGCCTGTCGCCGCAGTTCCGCTACACGTGGACGGACGGGTCAACGGTTGACGTGCACGACGATCCTCACGACACGGCCGCCGCGCTCGATGCCTTGTCGCCGGGCAGCGGCGCGCGCTACCTCCGTGTGCTCGCGCGTGCACGGCGCATCTGGGAGGTCAGTGAGCGCACGTTCCTCGCGGGGCCTATGACCGGTGCGCGCCAGATGTTCGGACGGATGTCGTCGCCGCGCGACCTGCTGGCGATCGATCCGTTGCGCACACTCGCTGCGGCGGCGCGGCGCGACTTCGACGATCTGCGTCTTCGTCAGGTGCTGGGCCGCTACGCCACCTACAGCGGGTCGTCGCCGTACCGGGCGCCGGCGACGCTGGCATGCATCGCCGCCGTCGAGGCCGATCATGGGGCGTGGTACCCGATCGGCGGGCTCACCGCGCTCCGGGACGCGGTCGTTCGGGCCGCGCAGCGCTGCGGAGTGGAACTGCACACAGGTGCCGACGTGGCGCGCATCGTCGACGACGGGGAGCGTGTGCGCGGCGTGCGCCTCGCGGACGGTACCGAGCGTGCCGCGGACTT
>Ga0315900_10013223_pt1 | contig 10058 bp, 13 predicted proteins | sample LakEriMetagenome_FD_203521 | JGI IMG/M metagenome (GOLD analysis project Ga0315900, IMG submission 203521) | Freshwater fungal communities from buoy surface, Lake Erie, Ohio, United States - Buoy 12 MA114 | ecosystem: Environmental > Aquatic > Freshwater > Lake > Lake biofilm | place: USA: Lake...
AGGCCAGCCGCCTGGTGGTGCTGGAGCATGGCCGGGTGGTGGAATGCGGCCCGCACGACGAACTGCTGGCCCGCAATGGCAAGTACGCGCAACTCTACCGGGCGCAGCTGAAGCAGCCACTGGCGGGGGACCCCCAACCGCCCGTCGCCGAAGACGACGCACCCGACGCAACCCCGACCGGCAGTTCTCGCGACCTGACGCGCGACCTGACTGCCGCCGATCCCGAGGCCAACGACCGCCGCGGCGGCCCGCCCCGCGTCTCGGGTAGCCGCTCGGAGTAAGGCCCCGCCAGCAGCGCGAGGTTCGCGCTCAAACGCTCTCCCCAGCCCCGGCCTTACGGCCCCTCCGTTGTTCCGGCCCGCGTTGTTCCAATCTGCGTTGTATTTGCCCCAGGGGCGCTCTGTGCTCCAGGAAGCGCACAGGGCCGGCCCGGTGGGTAAGTGCGTTGCTCTACCGGCTGCACCGCGGACAGCCTGGGTCGCTGTGTGGCCCGCGTTCGGTTCGCGCGGCAGCGGGGGACGGTCGTCGACGACAAACGGCTGGGATCACGCGGTGGCGGCCTGTGATCGACGACTTCAGCGCAGGCGACCTGCGCCGCTCGCGTGCATCTCCTGGATTGATTTCGAGTCCGGTCGGTGGGTGACTACCCGTTGGATGCGGCGGCAATCACCAACAAGGCAAACAATCCTAAGTACCCGAGCACAACCATTGCTCCGGCAGCAAACAAGAGTATCGGCGTTGACCACTCTTCCTTTTGCACAATCCTGAAACACCCGCCTGCGAGACCGCAGCCAATCATTGCCGGAAGCGCACCGCCGAGAGTGAGTATCGGAATGCCCAGCGGAAGTGCAGAGACGACGAAGAAGTACCAGGGCAGAGAATAATTGGTTTTGACCGGCGGATCGCCGCCGCCGGACAGAAATGCTGCAATGTCTCTTGCCAGGCGATTTTGGTAGCTCCCAAACTTCGAGACGTGCATTTTCAGCCGACAATCGGGGAGGGTGACGTCAACCTGATTCTTGCCGGCGTAGCGAGCATCGACGCCAATCGGAATTGCGATTTGCTTGTTGCGCTGCGTCAAGGTGACTCCGTCAGCGGAAATGTGACACTGGAACGGCCCCTTGGCAGCGCTACTTGGTTCAGCTTCGACAATAACGTTGAGCACCATGTGCGACACCTGTCGAGATCGAACGGCAGCGGTAACGGGGCCGCCGCCAAAAAACTATGATCTCAAAACCCGCGTCACCGGCGGCTCCCGTTCACCGCATGGTTCGGCTGTTGCTGGGATTCCGGTGTGGGGCTGCCGAGCGTGCGCGGCGTGAGCTCGCGCTGATCGATCAACCCACCACTGCAACTCATAAGCTGTCCACCCTCTCGATGCGGATCTTACCGCCATCGACGCTTAGGTATACGGTCATCGCGCCTTCCACTCGTCCGTTCTGGCTACCCTGAAGCGCCGTCATGGAGAAATCGCCAGGTCCGTCCGACCGACCTCCACCCGCGAGAAACGGCAGCCTTGCCTCCGGAACTGCCGTCGGTTTTCCGGCGTGGTCGACGAGCACCACTCCCCCGTTGGAGTCCACTTCGATGGCGCTAGGAGCGATCAGCATCCGAGCCGCCTCCTCATATCTTTCGTGAGAAAGATGACCAACGAACGCCCCGGTAGTGCGTCGAGGAAGATAGACCCACCAATTCGTAACCGCAAGACAAATGAGGATCGCGGTTAGCGCGAGGGTTGAAATCGTGATGAGGCGTCGGTTCATGATACACGAAGGTTGGTTGTGAAGGCGTTTATGCCGAACAGGTCTTCGACCGCCGAAGTGCGGTAGAACATTACCGCTGCTTGGCGGTGCGGCATGGACTAGTCAATCGTGATGCGTCGCAATCATCCGCGAGTTGCGACGGATCGCCTTCCCAAATCCTATGCTACACCGCACCGGACACCCGTGCTATGCCGCAATCTTCACAACCACGGTTTGATGCTCAAAGAGCCACCGCCCCGCCGGTGCGACCTGACGGCCTCGATGAGCCTCGGTTTCTCGTTCGCGTCGCGAGCACGTGTTGAGCCAAGCATTCGGCCGATTGGAATCCTGAGGCGTAGACCTTCACATGTTGGGGCATGCCCAAAGGAGGGACCGGTCCGGGAACCGCGCATTCGGCCGAGTGGCTCGTGGGCTTCTGTCGCCGAACGACCTGGGTGACCGAGCGGCGACGAGAAAAACCGACCATTTCGCTGGACCCCCCCGCCGCTTCGGTCCACCCCATTGTTACGCATCTTCTTGGTGTTCAGCCCGCGCATCTGCTGCAGCGGCTTCCGAAGCAGAACGACTGGCACGATAGGCCATCACAGGATACAGGAACAAAAGGAAGAAAACCATGACTTCATTGGGGTCGGCATAGATAAAAACACCTTTGTTGGGCGGCTGAAACGTGGCGAGCTCTGCCCGAATGATGGCCCGCTTATAGCGTTGCCCGTCCCATTTGACTGATGATCCGTCTTGGTATTGGATGAGGAGTTCATCGGCGGCATTGGACCGGATTGGGATGACCATGAATTGATCGTTGATTGGGAGTTTGTCGACCTCTGTCAGGACGGCAGACCACGGAATGAAAAGCCTGTCGTATCCACAGCCGATCGAACAGCCCTTGTTGGAGACAAAGGCCGCGATTCCGCCAACGCGGTGGCCTTTTGCGAAGTAGTTCAGCGCGACGGCGCCAGCGATTCCCGCGATTCCAAGTCCCGCGATTCGAACAACCGTGATGTCCAGCCAGAAATGGCCCACAGCGAGCACAGCCAGGCCGATGACGCTGATGACGGCGCAACGATACCAGGGGTTATTCCACGGGATCACGATCTCCCCGTGCTTTTCGACGAGCTGCCACTTCTCCTTGCCTTCGAGGAGCCAATCGTTGAGTTCGGTCACGGCAAGCTCCCATCCGCGCGCGTACTTTTGATGCGTAACAGGTATTCGACCGCCGACGTGCGGTGGAATTCCCCCCCGGGAATAACGCCGTGGCATGGACTTGTCAATTCTGATGCGTCGCAATCATCCACGATTTGCGACGGATCGCCTTTACAAATCCCAAGCTACACCGCACCGGACACCCGTGCTACGCCGCAATCTTCACAATCACGGTTTGATGCTCAAAGAGCCACCGCCCCGCCGGTGTGACCTGACGGCCTCAATGAGCCTCGGTTTCTCGTTCGCGTCGCGAGCACGTGTTGAGCCAAGCATTCGGCCGATTGGAATCCTGAGGCGTAGACCTTTACATGTTGGGGCATGCCCAAAGGAGGGACCGGGCCGGAAACCGAGCATTCGGCCGAGTGGCTCGTGGCAGGTTTGTTGGGCGAATTGACCGCCAGCTTGCCGCTGGTAGACCGGTCGAGTCAGGTGGTGTCGCGACAGACTCTGCAACGCGGGCCGGAACCCGGTGGCAGGCCAGGCCCTCCGCACTTCCTCGCGGGGACGGGATGCGTTGCCGAGTCGGGCAATTGGCAGTTGCGTGGAAGCGAGGGACGGTCGTCGGCCACGAACGGACTGGCAATGAGCCGCAAGCGGCGCGAGCTGTAACTTTCATGACGACGAAACCACGAAGCGCCGATTGTCGGTTCCATTGCCGTGTTCGACGTTTCAGGAGGTACCTGCGTCAGCGCGGGCCATCAAGATCTGCTTCGATGGGCGAATGGTCGCTGAGCTTTGCCTCCCGAAGCGCGTGAAGGTAGTCGCATCCGCGCACGCTGAAGCGTCGAGAGGCAAAGATGTGATCGAACCTGCGCCCGATGGTCTTACCCTGTCGCCGCAGGTACCAGCTGAAGGCTTCGACGCCAAAGCCGTGCAGGCCACGAAAGACATCGTGCAGGTCAAACTCGGCGAGGCCTTGCAGCACGCTTCGTTCTCCCATATCCCATTCTTTGCCGGTTCTACCCCTGTACCTGCCCCGGCAGACGAACTGACCTTCGACTTCGTGTTCGCCCCACGTGATCACGCGACCGCCGCGAGTTTCCAGTTGAGGTGAATTGAAGTCACCGCAGAGGATTCGCGCGACTCCCGAGTTGCTTGCGAGTCGCTTGTAGATGCCATCGTGCGTGATTCGGGTGTGCAACATCTGGCTGGCCAGCCCGAGAACATTACGGTTCTTGGGATCCACGACGAGGCTGTTGTGCACAAGGTAGCCGCGTCCGCCGCCATTTCCGATCTGTCCGAGCGACTTCAGTGACTTGTGGTTGCTGTAGTCCAGGTTCGTGGCGTCATGGATGACCAGCCGGTAGGTCGTCGCCTGTTGTAAAAGCTGCAAGGTATTTGAAAAGTGGGTGGTCAACACACTCGCATGTGTCACTCCCTCGGCGTTGCACAATCGATAGAAGGCTTCGCGATCGGCTGGCCTGGAAAACTTTTCCGGAATGGTACCGGTGGCGTGTTCGAGGAGCTGGTTCACAAGGACTGGCAACCGTCGGGAGAGCCGAGCGTCTCCGAGTTCCAGGCCGGAAAAATGGGTTACGCCGAAACTCACTTGAGCGTCGTTCATGGCAATCTACAACCCGAAACAACCTCCAGTCGCGTCCCAAAGTGCGGAGGAGGGTGTTGACCGGTGAGCTGCCATCTTGGTCGCTGTCTGCGGAAAGCACCGCCCCACAACAGGATGGAGCTCGTTCTGAATCCATCCAGGTTGCAAACTATGTGCCAAGAGTTAAGGCGTGACCGTCCCCGTTGGTCTACCTCCTCTCAACCCCCAGGACATAGGTCAAGAACAGCCACAGGAGTACGAAGCAGCCCCCGCCGAAGATTCCAACCTTCGCCGCAGCGGCCCCCCCCACTTCGGGTTGTCTCTTGGCCCTCCACAGCCCCCAGGTCCCCAGAACGACGCCAACCAGTCCAAAAAAAAGATAAGAGGGAGGCCTCGTGATTGGGCTTCGGAAGGAGCTGATGAGCACCGCCAATGCGATCATTTGGCTGGCAAAGGCGGGCAAGTTCTTGATGGGATCCCACCGTTTCTCTTTGTTCCCTATCCATGTCCCTCGGTCGCAGTCCGGACAATCGAACGCTGTCGGCGAAATCAGTTTCCCGCAACGAAGACACGGTTTGCTCTGATCGGCATCCATTGGAAGACTCCCTGTTGGCCATGGACCGGAAAAATGGGCCCCGCGAGCTGGGCCCCGCGAACGGATTGGGGGAGCGACCCTCGTCCGGTCATGGGAACCCACAACCGGGCAAACGCCCACTCTGACCCAGACGGACGGGTGGTGTGGCGACACGGCCAGCCTCTCCGCAGACTATCTGACAACATGTCCGAATTCCAGGTTGGTATTCTGAGACACCGTAGACGTCGCGGACGGTGTGAAACTGATGATCGCTGCTTGGCTTGTGCTGGTTAGACAAACCATACTTACAGCAGCGAATGCAAAGGCGGTACGAATCGTCGAAATTCTGCCAAGTGAGTTGGAAACAAATGGGACAGACCATGGAATCAAGGCATCGTAGTCCGCCCTCACGAAATCGCCCGGAGGGCGAACGGCTGCCTTCAGCAGATCGCAGCCAACAGATTCTCAACTCCGCAGGACGTCATCGCGATTCTGCTGCAAGGCTTTGTTCGCCCTTCCTGCCTTGGACTTGGGCGAGCAAGGGAAACAAGGCACTTTCATTTGGTTCATCGCTACAACGAACGTAATGCCGATTAGTGGCCGAGTCGGCACCGTGCCGACGCTCGAATTACAAGAGACTTACTCGCCGGTTCGAATGTACCTAATTGGCAGGTTATTCGGCACGGCCGCGCTGCCGAAGATCTTCAAGCTGGTTGTGGTTCAGTTCGAGAAGCGGACCAGCCGGGTTTATGACAGCCCCTTGATACTGCCTCAAAGCGAATTCCCAAGCTTGATCCGCGGGCATGACAAGCGTCGACACTGACTCGTTTGTCCATTTGCGGATCGCGTCCCAATCTGTGAACAACAGCAACAAAGGGCGGTCGTTGCTGTCGGCGACAGCGAGCACTTTGATCAGGCTACCTTTCTCGAATGTCGCTTGGCCAGGTGATCGAGTTGTTACATTCGCTTCGTCGAGGAGGATCGCCACCAGGTACACGGCGCGATTGAGTTCGCGAATCAATGACTCAATTGCGGCCTGGTCCGGCCCCGCTCCAAGTCCGGCCATCGCCGCCGTCAACGCGGGGTTGGTCACGGTTTTATCAAGGTCGACCGGCGGCGTCACGGACTTGGGTTGTGTTCGGAATGGCCACATAGCGAAAAGATTCACACCTTGAGGAACTTATTGGGCGAACAGGTCTTCGACCGCCGAAGTGCGGTAGAATATTACCGCAGCTTGGCGGTGCGGCATGGACTAGTCAATCGTGATGCGTCGCAATCATCCACGATTTGCGACGGATCGCCTTCACAAATTCCATGCTGCACCGCACCGGACACCCGTGCTATGCCGCAATCTTCACAACTACGGTTTGATGCTCAAAGAGCCACCGCCCCGCCGGTGTGACCTGACGGCCTCAATGAGCCTCGGTTTCTCGTTCGCGTCGCGAGCACGTGTTGAGCCAAGCATTCGGCCGATCGGAATCTTGAGGCGTAGACCTTTACATGTTGGGGCATGCCCAAAGGAGGGACCGGGCCGGAAACCGAGCATTCGGCCGAGTGGCTCCTGGCAGGTTTGTTGGGCGAATTGACCGCCAGCTTGCCGCTGGTAGACCGGTCGAGTCAGGTGGTGTCGCGACAGACTCGGCAACGCGGGCCGGAACCCGGTGGCAGGCCAGGCCCTCCGCACTTCCTCGCGGGGACGGGATGCGTTGCCGAGTCGGGCAATTGGCACTTGCGTGGAAGCGAGGGACGGTCGTAGGCCACGAACGGACTGGCAATGAGCCGCAAGCGGCGCGAGCTGTAACTTTCATGACGACGAAACCACGAAGCGCCGATTGTCGGTTCCATTGCCGTGTTCGACGTTTCAGGAGGTACCTGCGTCAGCGTGGGCCATCAAGATCTGCTTCGATGGGCGAATGGTCGCTGAGCTTTGCCTCCCGAAGCGCGTGAAGGTAGTCGCATCCGCGCACGCTGAAGCGTCGAGAGGCAAAGACGTGATCGAACCTGCGCCCGATGGTCTTCCCCTGTCGCCGCAGGTACCAGCTGAAGGCCTCGACGCCAAAGCCGTGCAGGCCACGAAAGACATCGTGCAGGTCAAACTCGGCGAGGCCTTCCAGCACGTTTCGTTCTCCCCTATCCCATTCTTTGCCGGTTCTACCCCTGTACCTGCCCCGGCAGACGAACTGACCTTCGACTTCGTGTTCGCCCCACGTGATCACGCGACCGCCGCGAGTTTCCAGTTGAGGTGAATTGAAGTCACCGCAGAGGATTCGCGCGACTCCCGAGTTGCTTGCGAGTCGCTTGTAGATGCCATCGAACGTGTCGATCTTGACCCATTCGTTAGAAGAACCATTTGGTACGTGAGCCGTGTGAACTTCGATCTTCGCCGCCGGCGACTCCACGAGCGTGGCCAGCGCCTTCTCTGACCATGGAATGTCGGGACCCGGGAGAGCATGAAGCGGCCACCGACTAGCGATCAATGTTCCCGTCCGACGACTGGGTGATTCGTACGCAGCGTCATCCTCAGACAAGAGGCTGTCGAGAGCATGAATCAAGCCACCCGCAGAGAGCCCCTCTTTGAGCACGTCGACCGTCGAGCGCCTGACCTCCTGAAGGCAGACGACATCCGGACGCCGTTCGCGAATCGCCGCGAGCTGCTGGTTCGCGCGGCGGACTCTGCCACCGGTGTTCCATGAGAAGACGCGCATAAGATCTCCGTCAGCACGCGCTGAATCCGTCTAACGGCTGCCTTCAGCAGATCGCAGCCAATCGACTCACCACACCGCAGGACGTCATCGCGATTCTGCTGCAAGGCTTTGTTAGCCCTCCCCTGCCTGTGGATCTATGGCCGACAGATGCTTCCGTGCGCACCGAGGGCACAAGCACTTCTCCTTCACGAAACACCAGCCAGCGGTCCTTGCCTCAGTCGCGGCATCTACGCACCATTTATCTGACGGCATTTCGGCTGCCGTGTGAAGCTCCAGATCGCAATCGCATTCGCTGCAACAGAATCCCAGCATTATGTAGGCATGAACGTGAAATGGGTCGTTGGCATCGAACGCCGAGGCTGGTTGTGGTGCATCTTCACCCTCGCCCCCTGAAGCCTTGGCAAGCGTCTGGTTTTTATGCGAGTGGCCTCGCGCGTCGAAAACCCATGATCGGAGTAGAAGTGCAGCCACGATGGATACGCCCGTGCCAGCGGCCATGCACACTGCAGGAACCGCGCCGAACCCAAGCCCGCGGTAGATCGGCGTAAACAACGCAATGGCCACTGTCACGATGACGTGGGCCACGGCCGACTCAACCTTGGTGTCATCGAACGCCATTCGTTCGGTGTTCCTGACTCTGGGCTAACAGGTATTCGACCGCCAAAGTGCGGTAGAATATTTCCGCAGCTTGTCGGTGCGGCATGGACTTGTCAATCGTGATGCGTGACGGTCATCTACGAGTTGCGATGGTCGCATTTACAAATCCTATTCTACACGGCACCCGACACCCGTTTTGTGCCGCAACTTTCACAATCACGGTTTGAGGCTGAAAGGACCGCCACCCCGCCGGTGCGACCTGACGGCCTCGCTAAGCCTCGGTTTATCGATCGAGTCGCGACCACGTGTTTAGTCAAGCATTCGGCCCATCGGAACCTTGAGGCGGAGACCTTCACTTGGGAGGTCTTGCTCAAAGGCGGGACCGACCCGGGAGCCGCGCGTTTGCCCGAGTGGCTCGTGGTGGCCTTGCTGGGCGAATTGACAGCCATCTTGCCGCTGGTGAACCGCTTTGGTCAGGTGGTGTCGCGACCGACTCTGCAACGCGGGCCGGAACCCGATGTCGGGCCGGACCCTACCCACTTCCCCAGAGGGGAGAGGATGGGTCGCCGTGTAGAGCGAGTGTCGTTCGCGTGGGAGCGGGAAAAGGTACGGAAAGCGTACCGATTACGTTCACGGGGCGGCGATGAACGACATGGACTTCACTATTGGACGCTGCCCGGCCGCTCCGGAGCAACGTGTTGTTGACTGTCCTCGGGTGGCCTTCCGATCGGCGGATACAACCACTCCAGAAGATCGTCACTGCGGAATATCAGCATTAACCCAGCAAGACCGCCCGGGAGCAGGAGCAACGCATCGGCAAGGGGGGCGACCACGCATGCGAGCACCGTCAGGATAACTGCGAAGATGGCCATCTCGAAGTCGGGTGCAGATCCAAAGGCGATAAGCGCGACTATGACAACGCCTACCCACTTATTCACGAAAACTGCCGCGTTATATGCCGACAGTGCCCCGATCGCCACCATAGCTGTGACCCAGAGACCGATAACGATGTTGCATCGTGTGTTTTTTGAGAACATGGTTCGGTAGCCAATGAGTATTCGACCGCCGAATTGCGGCTGGATATGACTGGAAACTAGCGGTGTGGCATGGACTTGTCAATCGTGATGCGTCAGGGTCATCTACGAGTTGCGATGCTCGCATTTACAAAACCTATTCTACACAGCACCGGACACCCGTGTTGTGCCGCAACGTTCACAATCACGGTTTGAGGCTTAAAGGACCGCCGCCCCGCCGGTGCGACCTGACAGCCCCAATGAGCCTCGGTTTCTCGATCAAGTCCCTAACACCTGTTGAGTCAAGCATTCGGCCCATCGGAACCTTGAGGCGGAGACCTTCACGTGGGAGGTCTTGCTCAAAGGCGGGACCGACCCGGGAGCCGCGCGTTTGCCCGAGTGGCTCGTGGTGGCCTTGCTGGACGAATTGACAGCCATCTTGCCGCTGGTGAACCGCTCTGGTCAGGTGGTGTCGCGACCAACTCTGCAACGCGGGCCGGAACCCACTGTCGGGCCGGACCCTCCCCACTTCCCCAGAGGGGACTGCCGTGTTGGACCCGGGGTCATTAGAATCGGCCCGACACCAACGGGGTGTGGGGTGTCTCGCTCCGCCTCTGGTCCCAGTGCGGAGCGCTGCTGGCGGAACGGGGTCAACGCCGGTGG
>Ga0315900_10013229_pt1 | contig 10057 bp, 3 predicted proteins | sample LakEriMetagenome_FD_203521 | JGI IMG/M metagenome (GOLD analysis project Ga0315900, IMG submission 203521) | Freshwater fungal communities from buoy surface, Lake Erie, Ohio, United States - Buoy 12 MA114 | ecosystem: Environmental > Aquatic > Freshwater > Lake > Lake biofilm | place: USA: Lake...
ACGCCTGGTGCGAGTACGTGGACCTGGTGCCCGTCGCCTTCAACGCCACCATGGACGGCACGCTCACCGGGGCGCCCGTGTACCACACCAACGTGGTGATGAGCATCGGCGAGGGCTTCGCCGTGGTCTGCCTCGAGGCCCTGCCATACCCCGCCGAACGCCAGGAAGTGGAGGAGGAGCTCCGCGCCGCCGGCAAGGAGGTCATCCCCATCAGCCTGGACCAGATGCACCGCTACGTGGGCAACCTGCTGCAACTCCGCGGCACCCCGCTGGCCGGCGGCCCCGAGCGGCTCTTCATCCTCCTTTCCGAGACCGCCTTCCTGGCCCTGCACCCTGAACAGCGCCTGGCCCTGCAGCGCCATGGTCAGCTGGTGCCCGTGCCGGTGCCCACCATCGAGGCGGTCGGTGGAGGCAGTGTGCGCTGCATGCTGGCGGAGAATTTCCTGGGTGGGGCGTAGTTGTTGGTTGTCGATTACCCGCCCCCCAAACCACCGTGTAGTATCTCAGTTTGGATCGGTTCTGGCCGACTTCGATAAAGAATGGCTGCGGGCTGGTCACCGCACAGGAGGTGGTTGTTGATCGCTGACCTGCTTTCAGGATAGCTCCACGCCCTCAGGTACAGCGTGCGGTGGGTGTCCACGATCCGCGCGGCCGCATCCGGTTCGGGGAGCTTGTGCTGCGGGCCTGTGCGAACCGGATAGCGGCTTGGATCGTGGGCGCCTTTTGGCTCCACCTTTTGGCGAAGCAAAAGGTGGAAGAGACTTCACTTCGATGCAGACGACTTCCTCCCATGGCGGAATGAGACACACCCATCAACCGCCAACTGCATTCCTTTGCACCCCAGCCATGTTCCAGGACAGACTCCGCTCCCAGCTCGTTCCTGCGCTGCAAAGCGCCTTCAAGGACCTTTTCGGCCATGACCTCGATGCCAAGGCCATCGGCTTCCAGCAGACCCGACCGGAGTTCGAGGGCGATGTCACCATCAATGTCTTCCCCTTCCTGAAGCTCAGCGGCAAGGGCCCGGAGCAGACCGCACAGGCCATCGGAGAACACCTTGTGGCCCATGTGCCCGTGGTGGAGCGCTTCAACGTGGTGAAGGGCTTCCTCAACATCGTGATCGGCGATGCCTATTGGCTGGGCTTCCTGCGCGAAGCGGGCGAGCGCGACATCCTCAGCTTCCCCGCCACGGGCGAAAAGGTGATGGTGGAGTACGCCAGTCCCAACACCAACAAACCGCTGCACCTCGGGCACCTGCGCAACATCTTCCTCGGCTACAGCGTGAGCCGCATCCTGCAGGCCGCCGGTAACGAGGTGGTGAAGGTTCAGGTGATCAACGATCGCGGCATCCACATCTGCAAGAGCATGCTGGCCTGGCAGAAGTTCGGCCACGGCGAGACCCCGCAGAGCAGCGGCCTGAAGGGCGACAAGCTCGTGGGCAAATACTACGTGGAGTTCGACAAGGCCTACAAGGCCGAGATCGATGCCCTGGTGGCCGCCGGGAAGCCGAAGGAGGAAGCGGAGAAGACCGCGCCCATCCTGCTGGAGGCGCAGGAGATGCTCCGTCAATGGGAAGCCAACGACCCCGCCGTGCGCACGCTGTGGGAGACCATGAACGGCTGGGTGTACGAAGGCTTCAACGCCACCTATGCCCGCGCCGGGGTGGACTTCGATCGCAACTACTACGAGAGCCAGACCTACGTGCTGGGCAAGGCCGATGTGCTCGAGGGCCTGAAGAAGGGCGTGTTCTACGAGAAGGACGGCGCCGTGTGGGTGGACAACACCGCCGAGGGCCTCGACGAGAAGGTGCTGCTGCGCCGCGATGGCACCAGCGTGTACATGACGCAGGACATCGGCACGGTCATCAAGCGCTTCGAGGAGTATCCCGGCCTCAGCAAGCTCATCTACACCGTGGGCAACGAGCAGGACTACCACTTCAAGGTCCTGTTCATCATCCTCAAGAAGCTGGGCTTCGCCTGGGCCGATGAGCTCTTCCACCTCAGCTACGGCATGGTGGACCTGCCCAGCGGCAAGATGAAGAGCCGCGAAGGCACCGTGGTGGATGCCGACGACCTCATCGACGAGGTGGTCAGCGAGGCGCGTCGCATGGGCGAGGAGCTCAGCAAGCTGGACGACTTCACCGAGACGGAGAAGGCGGCGCTGTATGAGATGATCGGTCTGGCCGCGCTGAAGTACTTCCTGCTGAAGGTGGATCCGAAGAAGCGCATGCTCTTCGATCCCGCCGCCAGCATCGACCTGCAGGGGCACACGGGGCCCTTCATCCAATACACCTACGCGCGGATCAAGAGCCTGCTGCGGAAGGCGGAAGGATCGGACGATCAGAAGATCAGAAGATCAGATGATCAGATGACAGCCGGAGTCTTGCTGGCCGAAGAGCGTACGGTGATCAAGCTGCTGCATCAGTTCCCAGCGGTGCTGGACGAGGCGGCCACCAAGTTGGACCCATCCGCCCTGGCCAACCACACCTACGAACTGGTGAAGGCCTACAACACCTTCTACCAAGGCGTGCCGGTGCTGAAGGAGGAGGACGCGACCAAGCGTGCCTTCCGCCTGGCCCTGAGCGGCGCCGTAGCCACCGCCACCAAGCGTGCCATGTGGTGTCTGGGCATCGAGGTGCCTGAGCGGATGTAGTGATGCATCGTCCGGCGAAGCCCAGCGCGGTGCTGTGCGCAGCAGGCGAAGGCGGATGGTGCCTTGGTATTGAGGTTCCCGAGCGGATGTAAGGGCCGAATACCCCGATCGCGGTATTGTCGCGATGTGCCTGTCCGGGGGTCCTTTGCGGCCATGTTGGAGAACCGCATTGGCCGATCGCTCGCACGAACCATCCTTGTCATCGTGATCAATGCTGCCGGGCTGCAGGTCCTGGCCCAGCCAGCGGATAGCATCCGTACCGTGGAGCTGAACGTGCACGAGGTGGTGGGTCCGATGCAGTTCGGCATGAAACCCGCCGCAGACACCTTGGGTGCCGTGATCATGGCCGGTCGTCGCACGGAGGTGATCTCGCTCTCGGCCACGGAGGCCGACCTCTCTCAGAACCAGGCCCGGCAGGTCTTCGCCAAGGTGCCCGGCATCTCCGTGTGGGAGAACGATGGGAGCGGGGTGCAACTGGGCATTGCGGCACGCGGTCTCAGCCCCAACCGCAGCTGGGAGTTCAACACCCGCCAGAACGGCTACGACATCTCGGCCGATGTGTTCGGCTACCCCGAAGCCTACTACACGCCGCCCATGGCCGCCGTGGAGCGCATCGAAGTGGTGCGTGGGGCTGCCTCCCTGGCCTTTGGTCCGCAGTTCGGTGGGCTGGTCAACTTCGTGCTGAAGAAGGGTCCCCGCGACCGTGCTTTGGCCTTCGAGACCCGGCAGACCGCCGGTTCGTACGGGCTCTTCGACAGTTACAACGCCCTGGGCGGCACCAAGGGGAAGTGGAGCTACTACACCTTTCTGCACCACCGCAGCGCCGATGGCTGGCGTGCCAACAGCCGCTACACCACCACCACGGCACATGCTGGCGTGCAGTACAGGGCCTCACGCAAGCTCCGGCTCGGGCTGGAGTACACGCGCTCGGAGGTGGTTCAACAGCAGCCGGGTGGCCTCACGGATGCGGAAATGGCCCGGTACCCATGGTCCTCATCCCGGGCGCGGAACTGGATGCTGCTTCCCTGGAACGTGGGTGCGGCCACCTTTGAATGGCGTCCTGATGACCGCACCGTGGTGGACGTGAAGCTCTTCGGCACCATCGCTGAGCGGAACAGCGTGGGCTTCCTGCGCCCCGTCACCGAGCCCGATACCATCAACCGCGCCACAGGGGCTTATGCCGAGCGGCAGGTGGACCGGGACAGCTACGCCAACTACGGTGTGGAGGCCCGCGTGCGTCGCGGCTGGACCTTCCGCGGAAGGCAGGCCTATGTGGCGGCCGGCGTGCGCGCCTATTCCGCACACAACCTCCGCCAACAGCAGGGCCGCGGCACCACCGGCAGCGACGCCGACCTGAGCATCACCGGCAGCTTCGGACGTGAACTGGACCTCACCACCCGCAACGCCGCGCTTCACGCCGAAGTGCTGCTGCCCCTCACCGATCGGCTGGACCTGGTGCCGGGTGCCCGCTTCGAGCACATCACCTCCCGCGTGGATGGCCGCATCAACGCCACGGGCACGGGCGGGGTGGATAGCGGCGAGCGCCTGCGGCAGCTGCCCCTGCTGGGCATCGGTGCGCAGTACCGCACCTCGGAGCGCACGCGCCTCTACGCCAACTTCAGCCAGGCCTATCGTCCGGTGCTGTACAGCGACATCACTCCTTCGGCCACCACGGACGTGATCGACCCGGACCTGCAGGATGCCAGCGGGTACAACCTGGATGGCGGTTTCCGCGGCGACGTGGGCGGCTTCCTTGCCTTCGATATCGGTGGCTTCATGCTTCACTACGACAACCGCATCGGCACGATCCTTCAGGATGGCGTGAACTACCGCACCAACATTGGCGCTTCCGTGAGCCAAGGTGTTGAAGCCTACGTGGAGGCGGAACTGCTGGACCTGCTGCGCGGTGGTCCCGAAGGCAGCTCGCACCTGGCCGTGTTCGTCAGCTATGCCTTCGTGGATGCCCGGTATACCTCCTGGAACGACCCCGCAGCCTCGGACGACCCCTCCCGCGACCTGGTGGGTAACCAGGTGGAATATGCTCCCCGCAATATCCTGCGGCCCGGCATCACCTACCGCGACAAGTACCTCACCGTGGCCTTGAACGTGAGCGTGGTGGATGGTGTGTACACCAATGCCACCAATACGGAGCTGCCGAACGCATCGGCCACGGCCGGCTATCTCCAAGGCTATACGGTGGCCGATGCCAATGCCACGTGGCAGTTCGACCAACGCATCGCCTTGACCGTGGGCGTGAACAACCTGCTGGATGAGGTCTATGCGACACGCCGGTCCGGTGGCTATCCGGGGCCGGGTATCCTGCCGGGGATGGGGCGTACGGGCTTCCTTACGCTGGAAGCGAAGTTCTGACCGTCAGAACTTGGGGCAGGGCACCACACGGTGCTTCCGGTTCTTTGACTTCCGCGGCCATTCGTACTGCAGGCTGATCTCGTGCGCGCCTCCGCTGCGCATGGTCAGCTTGCTGATGGTGAGGTCGTAGCTGTAGATGAAGCGCAGCTGGTGCTCGGTCTCGATGCCGGCCATGAGGATGATCGACTCGTCGTTGCCATAGCCGGGCTGATAGGCCTTGACGATGGGTAATCCGCGGTACCAGATGCCGCCCAGCAGTTGCCGGTGGGCCAGGTACATGCCCAGGTCCAGTTGGTCCCATTCGCCTTGCGCCTTGTAATGCGCGGCAAGGGTCATACGCGTATCGGCCTTCGCAAAGGCGCGGCCATCCGTGGCGAAGCTGTAGCCGGTATGCACCGAGGTGCGCACCTGCAGTCGGGCATCCCCTCCGACCATCAGGCTTTGGTTGGGCCGGTTGATGTGGTTGAAGGAGGTGCCCACGTAGAACTGCTCGCTGAAGTACATGAAGCCGGCGGCCATGTCCAGGTAGCTGATCTGCTCGATCAGGTTCGGCTCGATGGTCTGTGCGGCATTGTCGCGGACCACCTGGTCGGCGAAGAGATAGCCGCTGGGGTCCACACCCCGCATGGTGTAGCCCATCCGTAGACCCGCCCGAACGGCACGGCGGTAATCAATGCGAGCTTCGTAGCTGTAGCTCAGTCCGATGGTGGTGAAGGTGAGGCCGTTGGTCCCGGCCTTGTCGCGCAGCACCATCCCACCGATGCCGGCGTTCACCGTGCTGAAGCGGTGGTCATAGGCCGCCATGTAGGTCTCGTAGCCGGGCTGCACACCGGGCCATTGCAGGCGGTAGTTCAGGCCGATGCGGTCCTGGTGGGTGTTGCCGGTGAGGGCCGGGTTGAGGTACTGCGGCGCGGCATAGAACTGGGAGAACTGTGGGTCCTGCGCCATGGCCCGGCCGATCGAGGTGATCAGCAGAGCGGTCAATATGTATGATCGGATCCCCAGCGTGTTCATCGGAACAACGTGAGGTCGGTCAGCTTCTGGATCTCCTTGCCGTCCACGAACCGTACCCACGTCTGGACGACATATACGTCCTGTGGGCTGAGCTGGTTACGGTAGTATCCGTCCCAACCGCGCAACACATCGTCGCTTTCGAACACGAGCTCGCCCCAGCGGTTGAAGATCCGCATGCGGAACTCTTCCACGCTCCGCACGAACACATAGAAGACGTCGTTGTCCAGACCGTTCGGGTCGTAGGCGCCGCCGCTTCCGCCGCCGGTGTTCGGTGTGAAGGCCGTGGGAATGGTGATGTCGTACACCGGCGTGATGGTGACCGGTCCATACGCGCTCGCGGTGCACCCGTTCGCATCGGTCACGATGAGTTCCACCTCGAAGGTGCCCACATCGCCGAAGGTGTGGGTCGGATCAGCGTTCGTGCTGGTGCCGCCATCGCCGAAGGTCCAGTCATGGGCCACCACCGTACCCGTGGTGGTGGCATCGAAGGCGATCGATGCGTTGTCAAGCGTGGTGGTCCAGGTGCTCGCGGTGAAAGTGGCCGTGGGTGGTGCGAAGGCTATCACCTGGCCAGCCGCGGGACTGGTGGAAGTGCAGCCAAGGGGCGTGGTCACCGTCAAGGTCACACTATAGGTGCCTGCGGCGTAGTTCACATTGGGTGCGGTGCTGTTGCTGGTGGTGCCGTTGCCCAGGTCCCACGCATACGTGAGCCCGTTACCAAGCTGCAGGTTCGGGAACTGCACCGTGAGCGGGGCGCAACCTTGGGCGATGACCGGCGGAAGCTGGATGGCCGGTGGGGTCTGCAAGCCCAGCTGCACCTGTTCGGTGCGGGTGTTCCCGCACTGGTCCGTCAGCACCACGTCAAGTGCCTGGTTCCCCGTGATCGGGTACGCGAAGGGACCGGTGCCCGTAAGGCCCAGTTGCGTCCAGTTCAGGGACCAGGTGCCGGGATATCCTGACACCGTTGCCCCCACATTGGCCACGCCACCCGGACACACCGTGGTATCGCCGTAGGCGCTGAAGTCGGCCAGGTCGAGGTCAAGTACATACACCGGCAGCATCACAGGTGCCGAGGTGCAGCCGTTCTGGTCCGTGGCGGTGACCACCACGGTCTGCGATTGCGTGAGCGAGGCAGTGAGCACGCTGCCCGAACCCAGGCCAGCCCAGGTGTAGAGCAGGTTGCCGGTCCCGCCTGAGCCTTGTGCCGTGAAGGTGACCGGTGCGTTCACGCAGACGGTGTCCGGAACATTCGCTTGGAGCACAATGGGGGCTGGTTCATCCACGATGGCGCTCGCGCTGGTCGTGCAGCCGTTCGCGTCGGTGATGTCCACGGCATAGCTCCCCGCCATGAGGTTGGCGATGGTGGAAGTCGCCTGCCCACCGCTCCACGCGTAGGTGTAGCCGGGCGTTCCGCCGTTCACCACCACCTGCACGCTGCCGTTATTGCCGCCGTTGCAGGTCACGTCCGTGGTGTTCACGCTGGTCACGCTCAGCACGTCCGGTTGGGTGATCGTGCCCGTGAGGCTGGTGTCGCAGCCGAGGATGTCCGTCACGAGCACCGTGTAGGTACCAGCGGCGAGCCCGGTGGCCGTTGGGCTCGTCTGCCCCAGCGGATCGTTCCAACTGTAGCTGTTCCCGGGGAGGGCGGGCGTGAAGGCGATGGTGCCATCTCCCGCGCTGTTGCAGCTGAGGTCGTTGGCCTGCAGCGCAGCATTGAGGAAGCTGTTGCTAAGGCCGATGAACACTTGATCGCTGGCCGGCGGACAGGTCGTGTTGCCCGTGGTGGTCATGGTCAGCGTCACGCCACCGGCCAGCACTTCGGCCGTGGTGGGTTGGTAGCTGATACTGGCCCCGCTGCCGGTGATGATCCCCGCACCGCCGTTCCAGGTGGCGCCCGTGGCGTTCACGAGGCTGCCCTGCACCAGGATGGGATAGCTGTTCATGCAGCCCACGAGGTCCGGACCGGCATTGGCCTGGTTCGGTTGGCCGGTGGCCGCGATGGTGGCCGTTCCCGTGATCGGCGCACACCCATTGCTATCGGTGATGCTCACGGTATAGCTGCCTGCGCCCGCCGTGATGGTGGGTGTGTCCGCACCGGTGCTCCAGGTGTACACATAGGGCGTAGTGCCACCCGTTGCTGTGACCGTGGCGCTGCCATTGCCGAAACCTGCGCAGCTCTCGTCCGTTGTGCTGAGGTCGCTCAACGTCAGGGCGGTCGGTTCACCGATGATGGTGCTCAGCGTGATGCTGCAACCATAGCCGTCGGTGGCGGTCACCATGTAGTTGCCTGCGGCCAGACCGGTGGCCGTACCTGTGCTTTGCACCGGCGTGGTGCTCCACGCATAGCTGAAGCCGGGTTGTGCCGGTGCGAATACCGCGCTGCCCGTGGCGGTGCCGTTGCAGGCAGCATCGGTGGGCGTCACCGTGGCGGTGGCGAAGCTGTTGGGGATCTCGATCACCACCTGGTCCGTGGCCGGTGCGCAGGCCGTGTTGCCGGTGGTGGTGAGGGTGAGGGTCACCGAGCCGGCGTTGATGTCGGCAGGGCTGGGCGCGTAGCTGACATTGGGCCAGGTACCGCTGAAGCTGCCGTTCCCACCGCTCCAGTTACCTCCGGTGGCGTTGGTCACACTGCCGTTCAGGACCAAGGGGAAGCTCCCCACGCAACCGATCAGATCGGGACCAGCATTGGCCTGGTTGGGCTGCGCGGCGGCCACGATGGCGATGGTGCCGGAGATCGGTGTGCAGTTGTTCGCATCGGTGATGCTCACCGTGTAACTGCCCGCACCACCGGTGATGGAAGGGGTGCTCTGTCCGGTGTTCCAGTTGAAGGTGTAGGGTGCTGTACCACCGGTCACCACAGCGGTGGCGGTGCCATCGGCCAGTCCGGCACAGCTTTCAGCCGTGGCCGTGAGGCTGGCCAGGGTGAGCGGGGCCACAGGCCCGATGGTGGTGCTGAGCGAGATGTTGCAACCGTAGTTGTCGGTGGCGGTCACTGTGTAGTCACCTGCTGACAGACCGGTTGCGGTCGGGGTGGTCTGCGCCGGCGTGGTGCTCCAGGCATAGGTGAAGCCCGGTTGTGCGGGCGCGAAGACCGCGCTGCCCGTGGCCGTACCGTAGCAGGTGGCATCGGTAGGGGTCACGGTCGCATTCGCGAAGCTGTTCGGGATGGTGATCACCACCTGGTCTGTTGCGGGAGCGCAGGCGGTGTTGCCGGTGGTGGTGAGGGTGAGGGCCACCGAGCCCGCGCTGATCTCCGCCGCGGTGGGGGTGTAGTTCACGTTGGGCCAGGTTCCACTCAAGGTGCCTGTTCCGCCGCTCCAGCTGCCGCCGGTGGCGTTGGTCACGCTGCCACCAAGGTCCACCGGGAAGTTGCCCACGCAACCGATCAGGTCGGGACCGGCATTGGCCTGGTTGGGCTGTGAGGCGGCCACGATGGCGATGGTGCCGGTCACCGGGGCGCAGTTGTTGGCATCGGTTATGCTCACCGTGTAGCTGCCCGCTCCGGCGGTGATCGATGTGCCGGTCGCACCGGTGCTCCAGGTGTAGGAATAGGGGGATGTGCCACCGGTCACGCTCACTGTGGCGGTACCGTCAGCAAGACCGGCGCAGCTCTCATCCGTGGCGGTCAGGCTGGCGATGCTCATTGGCGAGGCCGGACCGATCGTGGTGTTCAGCGTGATGCTGCAGCCATAGCTGTCCGTTGCGGTCACCGTGTAGGTGCCGGCACCCAGACCGGTGGCCGTGGGAGTGATCTGCACCGGTGTGGTGCTCCAGGCATAGGTGAAGCCGGATTGACCCGGAGCGAAGACCGCGCTGCCGGTTGCCGTGCCAAAGCAGGTGGCATCGGTGGACGTCACCGTGGCGTTGGCGAAACTGTTCGGGATGGTGATCACCACTTGGTCGCTGGCGGGCGGGCAGGTCGGATTGCCCATGGTGGTCAGCGTCAGCGTCACACTGCCCGTGCTGATCTCCGAGGCCGAGGGGGTATAGCCCACATTGGGCCAGGTGCCGGTGAAGGTGCCCG
>Ga0315900_10013231_pt1 | contig 10057 bp, 10 predicted proteins | sample LakEriMetagenome_FD_203521 | JGI IMG/M metagenome (GOLD analysis project Ga0315900, IMG submission 203521) | Freshwater fungal communities from buoy surface, Lake Erie, Ohio, United States - Buoy 12 MA114 | ecosystem: Environmental > Aquatic > Freshwater > Lake > Lake biofilm | place: USA: Lake...
GCCACCGCCGAGGCGAAGCAATGGCAGGGCTGGGGAACCGCACTCAAGCCAGCGCACGAACCCATCGTTGTCGCCCGCAAACCGCTCATCGGCACCGTCGCCGCCAATGTGCTGACTTATGGCACTGGTGGGTTGAACATTGATGGCACAAGAGTTGCGGGAGAGCCAGTTCCGATAAACAAATTAGAAGAATGGTCGGGCTTTGGGCAAAAGATTGAACCTGACTACAAACAAACAATGAACACGCAAGGCCGTTGGCCCGCCAATGTGATTCACGATGGGTCGGATGCAGTTGTTGAGTTGTTTCCGAATACTCGCGCAAGAGGAAATTTAGGTGAAAGTCTTGGCGGTGGCGGAATGTATGGCCACGCGGTTACAACTAACGATTTCGGCGCTGGCGACAGCGGCTCCGCCGCTCGCTTTTTCTACTGCGCCAAAGCAAGCAAGCGCGACCGCAACGAGGGGTTAGATGGATTTGAGGTTAAAACCGCATCGGAAATGGTTGAACGCAAAGCCGATTCTGATGGCATGAAATCTCCACGCGCCGGCGCAGGTCGCACTAGCGGAGCGCAAAATCATCACCCGACAGTTAAACCCACCGAGTTAATGCGTTATCTCTGTCGCTTGGTGACGCCGCCTGGTGGCACCGTTCTTGATCCATTCATGGGTAGCGGTAGCACTGGCAAGGCGGCGATTTATGAAGGGTTCAACTTTGTCGGCATAGAGATGACCGATGAATACATCCCAATCGCCAAAGCTCGCATTGAGTTTGCGGTGCAGGATATGGAAGGCAAATTGTTATGACAAAGAAGCCAATCACCGATGCGGTGGCGACTTTGTTGTGGCAAGCCTACGAAACCTCGTTGCCTGATACGCCTAGACGAATGGCGGTTGTGATTGTGGAAAGATTAAAACAACTTGGCTATTTAGAAGGGGAAGAATAAATGCCAACATATCAATTCACCTGCAACGACTGTGGCGATGTCGTATTGCAGTCGTTTTCATTCGAGCAAGAGCCGACAATCAACTGCGGTCACTGTGGATCAATAATGCGCAAAGAGTTCACGCCACCTGCAATTCATTTCAAAGGTGATGGTTGGGGTGGCAAGTGAAATGCAAACACATCTATCAAAGAATCGGAGCTGAAACTTGCCCTGATTGTGGGCGTGACACTCACGAAACAGATTTTCAGTTTCAAACGAGATTGCACGAAAAATGGATTGCCGATGGGAAAGCTGATTGGAATAAATGTCCACTAGGCGGAACATTGCGCGGTTGGTGGTCAATTTAGGAAGGGGAAATATGGCGGGGGAAATGCAAATGTTGGTTTTTGGGGCTAGGTTTCAGACAATTAAAGACCCTCGCGTGGCGCTAACCACCGAGGGCGTGACCGACTGAAAAGGAGTCGATATGAATTATTTTAGCATTTCACAATCTGATTTAGAACGCTTTGAGTCCAAATTCGTTCGCGTGTCTGAATCTCAATGCTGGCCTTGGACTGGCCGCCTAGACAATGGTTATGGGCGATTTTGGTTGAATAATCGAACTGCGTTGGCTCATCGAATTGCTTATCTAATTGTCAATGGCACAATTCCTGAATCTTTACACTTAGACCATTTATGTCGAAATCGTGCTTGCGTAAATCCAAAACATTTAGAACCTGTTGACATCAAGACAAATGTTCTGCGTGGTTTTGGCTTTAGTGCTGAAAATGCACGAAAAACGCATTGCAAAAATGGTCATCCATTGAATGAAAATAACCTTTACAAAATGTCAAGAAAAACAAGAGTTTGCCGTATTTGTCAGAACAATCGCCTCAAGAAATGGAGAGGCATCAATGCAGACTAACATTCTTTTAACCGCACTTGAATTTGCAAATCAAGGCATCTCGGTTGTTCCAGTTGCAACTGATGGAAGCAAACGACCAGGCTTGACAACTTGGAAAGAATATCAAGAACGCAGAGCCACCACCGATGAATTGATGCGATGGTTTAATAATGCCGAAGGAGTAGGAGTTATCTGCGGCAAAATTTCAGGCAACTTAGAACTTCTTGAACTAGAAGGAAGAGCAGTTGCCGACAAACTTCATCTTGACTTGAAAGAGATGGCTCACAACGCAGGTCTTGGCAATGTTTGGGATCGAATTAACAATGGCTATGTCGAAGTTACCCCATCAGGGGGTTTGCATTGGCTCTATCGCATAGACGGCGAAGTGCCAGGAAACACCAAACTTGCAAGAAGACCAGGAGAAAACGGCGGAATCGATGTCCTAGCCGAAACTCGTGGCGAGGGTGGCTTTGTCATTGTCGCTCCGACCAATGGCACCTGCCATCCGTCAGGCGGAGCGTGGTCAATGCTGGTTGGCTCGCCAAAGTCAATCCCGACCTTGACGGTCGCCGAGCGCGACCAACTACACAAACTCTTTGTCACCTTTGATGCAATCCCAAAGCACGATGCCATCACAGAAGACATCAAGACAAAAGCTGAAGGGCTAACGCCAGGGGATGATTACAACTCCAAGGTAACTTGGGAGCAGATACTTGAACCCCTCGGATGGTCGAAGGTTTACACCACAAGAGACAAGGTGACGGCTTGGCGCAGACCAGGAAAATCAGATGGGGTCAGTGCCACCACCAATCACGCTGGCAATGACAAACTCTTTGTCTTTTCAACCAGCACTCAATTTGAGGCCGAGCGATCCTATTCGAAGTTCGCCGTTTACACCCTAGTCGAACACGGTGGGGATTTCACCGCCTCTGCCCGCGCCTTACGAAGTCAGGGCTACGGCGAGCAGCGTAAGGAGTTATCAACCCTTGAGGTTCACTCGCCATCCTTGGTGCAACTGCACGATGAGGAAGGCAACGTCAAAGAGTCCTCGTGGATACCAAAACAAATCACCGAGACCGAATTAGAGGATGAAACGCCACCCTCAATGCTTCGCCGTGAGGATGGCAACTGCCTTCTTTATGCAGGCAAGGTAAATGCCATCTTCGGTGAATCGGAGTCAGGCAAGACTTGGATTGCATTAGAGGCCATCCGTCAAGAGCTAGAAAAGAACAATATCGTCTTTTATCTTGACTTTGAGGACTCTGCTCGCTCGATTATGAATCGCCTCAAGACCTTGCGTGTGCCGACTGAGAAGTTCAAAATGTTCCGTTATGCCAACCCTGATGAGCCATTAGGTGAGGGCATAGGTGAAGTTATGCGCACCGAGATAATGGCCTATCTACCCACCCTAATCGTCGTTGACGGCGTAAATGCCGCGATGAACCTGCTTGGGCTAGACCTAGAGAAGAACAAGGATGCCACTACTTTCTCACAGAAGGTTCTCAAGCCTTTGCGGGTTGGCGGTGCCGGTATCTTGACCATCGACCACGTTACCAAGAGCAAAGACAATCGAGGCAACTATGCCATCGGCGCTCAGGCAAAGAGAGCAGACATCGATGGTGCGGCCTTTGCCGTGTCAGTGGCGATGCCATTCGGCAGAGGCATTGACGGTGCCTTGGACATCACTTGCACCAAGGATCGTCCTGGCTTTGTCCGCGCCATTTGCCCCGACGCCAAGACGGTCGGCGTCGCCAATTTGAGAAGTCTGCCTGACGGTGGCATCTCGGTTTCCATTTCAGGTGGAACTGTCAAAGTATCAACACGAGAGCAGAAGATGGAAGCGGTCTGCGACTTACTTCGTCGGACAGGATACGAGATGGGGCGGAATCAGATTGCGGATCACCTACGAGATGAAGGTCACGGAATGAAGGATGCCGAGCTGAAATTCGTGATGGAAACTCTCGTCAGCAATGGTCATGTCACCTACCGCAAGGACGGTCAGAAGTATCTTTACGGCTTTCAATCCGATTTCTTTGCCAATGATGTCAAGCCTTGGACTCCCAATGTCTAACTGTTTCCCTGTTTCCCAACTGTTTCCCACTATTTCGGGAAACACCACCGACACGAGCGTGCCAACTGTTTCCCCGTTTCCCCCCTATAAGGGGGGAACGGGAAACAGGGCAACGGTCACCCCAAGGCAATAGATGAATCAAGATTTCAAGCCAATCAACTGTTCAAGGTGCCAAGGACTCATTTGGGCAGGTATCTCGTGGGCAGGGTTCCTGCGTCATCTTGATACCCCTCGCCTGACGATTGAGGAAGAGGTCATCAAACGCCTGTCAGGTCTGATGACTTATGAACTACACCGCACCCGCGTTTCCTTTGAGGCGGTGGAGAGAAGCCTCAATCGAATCAAATGGGCTGCACCGAACAAAGACCGAATCATTGTTGCCGATCACACCTGCCAAGGATGGCGACTCTTTGAAACTGAAGCGCCGTCGTATTGGTCAAAGTTATCCACAGTTCTATCCACAAGTCAGGAGTCTGCCTTCTAATGGAATGCCACGTCTGCAAGTCTGTGATTGAAACCGAATGTCGCAGTTGTTTCGGTCGGATGAGAGCAATCTTGAAAGAGTTGCCTCAACTGCAATTTGAGGCAGGGTTCTACCTTGAGCCATCGCGCACCGGCAGTGGCCAAGTCACCGCCGAACGCTCCATTGGGATCAATGTCAATGCCCTTGACTTTTCAATGGCGACTGACCTGTTGGCTATCTTGCACAGTTGGGAGTCCATTATCAGGCGCGAGAGGCAGTTGACACCGCCCGCGCTGGTCGCCAAGGCCTCCAACACAGACCTTGAGGTTCAGGCAACCTGTGAGTTCCACATCGCTCACTTGTCGTGGACATTGCAACAATCGTGGGCGTTAGACTTCGCAGGGGAATTGTGGGGGCTACATGCCAGGGGTCGTGCAGCCGCCAAGAAGTTCAAAGAACAGGCACGAAGGATTCCTTGCCCAACTGATGACTGCAATCGTTTTGTTGTCATTGATGTTGAACAATTGTCTGAAGATGTCAGTTGCTTTGGTTGCAAACAAAGTTGGTCGGTCTTGAGATTGGTGGCATTGGCAATGAGTAACCCGAACCGCAGATTCTTCCTTGATGTGGAAGCGATTTCTGCTTGGCTTCAGATGACACAACGAGAGGTCTATCGTTTGGTCAAGAAGTTTGATATTGAGAAGCGGGGATCAACTTACGACTTGCAAGCAATCATGAAGGCGAGACAACAAAATGCCTAGAATGTTGTCAAAGTTCTATGCTACACTCGCGTTATCAGAGTTCCCTATCTCGGAACAAAACATCAGTGAAATTGATGAAGCTCTAGGCCATGCCTCAAGAGCGCGAAACCTTCCTCATTACACCTTGCGCCAACGCGCCATTGTTGACGAGTTTATAGATGATTTGCTCGATATGCGATGGGAGTTGACCAAATGTTGAATATATCAATCAGCATCGGTGATGTTGAGACAGAGATGACGACTGATCAAAATTTATCCTTTGATGCTATCGAAACATTATTGAGTCGCGCAGTTGCAGCGACACTTCAATCCTATCTGTCACTTCCTGTTGAGGATCGTCTTGCGAGCTTCGGAACGGATGACGATGACGAAGAAGAAGATTCAGACTGATGACTTTGTCACCTGTCGAATCTGTAAGCAAACGAAAGAGTCATTGTTCTTTCCATTCCAAAACAAAGAAGAAAACAAAAGACACACAATCTGCAAGAGATGTCGCAGTTATCACAGAGCGATAATCAATCTCACTGTTGAGGAATACGAACAACTATTAGAACAACAGAACTCTTGTTGTGCAATATGTGGGATTCATCAAGACGAACTCAAAGTCAAACTCTATGTTGACCACAGTTACATCACACATCAAGTGCGAGGATTGTTGTGTCACAAGTGCAACAGTGGCTTGTCATTCTTCAAGGACAATCCCACCCACCTTGCCATGGCGATTGAATATCTTGTGAGGAATGATGGCATTACTTCCTAGACCTTGTTCGCAGTGCGGAACAATTGTGCGCAACTCTCATTTATGTTTGAACTGTAAGCGCAAACGAGAAGCACACAGACCTGCTCGACAGTTTCGTGGTTACGATTCCAAGTGGCAAGAGTTGTCACGATACGCACGAGCAGCACAACCTTGGTGTGCGCGTTGTGGTTCTAGTCATGACTTGACTGCCGATCACATCGTGCCACTTGCGGCAGGTGGAAGCAGCACCTTGTCTAATATCCAAGTGCTTTGTCGCAAATGTAATTCTTCAAAAGGTAAAAGTTAGAAAAATACATATAGGCACACACATACCCCATGGCGTCTTCGGGTATGGGCTAAAAGTTAGATTTGAGCGCGGATAAAGCACCCCGCGTATTCCGCTTTACACCTAACGGCAGTGTAGCACCCTACGGGGTTTTTGTTTTAAGTTCGGGGGAACTAAAAAATGTCACACGCAAAACCAACAGAACTGAAACGCGCTTTGGGGAATCCTGGCGGGCGTAAATTACCCGATCAGAATAAGGTGATTATGCTCCCACAGATTTCAAGCGAACCGCCTACGCATTTGAGCAAAGCCGAAAAAACCAAGTGGGTTGAGTTGCGCAGGTCTGCTCCTTGGATTGCCATTACCGATGAACCTTTGCTGACTTCACTTGTTCAAAAAATGACGAGACAAAAGGAACTTGCAAAGGAACTTGAAAAGAGCGCCTTTGTGCTTTACACCGACAAGGGCTATGCCTATGCCAACCCTTTGTTTGGAATGCTCTCCACAGTAGAGACTGAGATTTTCAAATTGCTTTGCCAACTTGGATTGACTCCTGTGGATCGTAGCAAGATGGGCGTTGCCGAAGTGAAGGCACGAACAAAGCTCGAAGAGATACTTTCCCAAAAGAATGAATCAAAGTAGTTGGCCACCGCGTTGGCTGACGCCAGTGCCAGAGGTTGAACAGAACAATGGCGATGGCGACATCTATGCCAAGTTCGCAGAGGCCGTTTGTCGAGTGACAAAGGATTCCGTCGCTTCTCCTGCCGGAAAACTTCTTGTGCTTCGTGATTGGCAAAAGGAACTTCTGCGCCACGCACTTGCTCGCCGAGACGATGGCAGATTCAGACATCGCACCGCACTTGTTGGAATGGCTCGCAAGAATGGCAAGAGCGCATTGGCAGCGTCAATGGGTCTTGCAGGTTTGACCATTGGTGGCAATGGTTCAGAAATTTATTCGTGCGCAGCAGACCGAGATCAAGCACGCATCGTTTTTGGAACTGCGAAACGAATGATTGAACTTGATGAAGAACTTTCCTCAATGTTCACGCTTTATCGTGACGCTATTGAATACAAAGACAAAGCGAGTGTTTATCGTGTTCTCTCCGCCGAGGCATACACCAAAGAAGGCCTCAACCCTTCACCGCTTGTCATCTTTGACGAGGTTCACGCACAACCGTCGTGGGATTTATGGAACACGCTATCGCTTGCTGGTGGCGCTCGTGCGGATTCTTTACTTTTCGGCATCACGACTGCTGGGGTTAAATCAACGGCCAATGGTCAAGACTCGCTCTGTTATTCGCTCTACCAATACGGACAAAAATTAGTCAAGGGCGAATCGGTTGACCCATCATTCTTCTTTGCGTGGTGGGAACCGACTGCGGTAGATGCCGACCACAGAAATCCGCAAGTATGGGCAGAGGCAAACCCTGGTCTTGGTGACATTGTTGACACACAAGATTTTGAGTCCGCAGTCTTGCGAACACCTGAAGCTGAATTTCGCACTAAACGATGCAACACATTTGTTAGCACGACAACAGCGTGGCTTCCTCAAGGTTCATGGGAAGCATTGACCTATGAGGGCAGGCCTAACATTCCAGGAGAAGATGTTGTGCTTGCCTTCGATGGTTCATTCTCCAATGACTCCACCGCTTTGCTCGCTTGGTATTTAGGCGGCGAGAAGCCACATTGCTCGGTCATCGGATTATGGGAGAAGCCTGATAATGCAGAACAAGGATGGTTCGTGCCGGTCGCAGAGGTCGAGCAGTCCATCATCAACACTGCACGCAATAATCGAATCAATGTCAGAGAGATTGTTTTCGATCCCGCAAGGTGGAACAGAACTTTCATGGTTCTCGACGAAGAGGGATTGCCCGTTGTGGCTTACCCCAACTCAGCAGAACGCATGGTTCCTGCCACTCAAAAATTCTACGAGGCAGTCGTCAATCAGTCATTCACTCACGATGGACACGAAGGACTCGCACGACACATCGCTAACTGCGTCACCAAGCAATCAAGTCGTGGAGTGATGGTGGCCAAGGCATCGGCAAGGCGCAAAGTGGATGCCGCCGTCGCTGCGATTTTTGGCTATGACAGGGCAACACAACCGCCACCGCCGAAGGCACCTGTGGCAAAATTCTTTTCAATTCAAGTCTGAGAGGCGATATGAAAAAACTTGATGTCTCTGCCCTCGTTGGCTTTGGCGGTTTAGTTATCGCCACCACAGGCCTTGCAATGGTTTCGGTTCCTCTAGCTCTCATCTGCTTGGGGTCGTTCTTAGTATGGATCACGGAGAAGGCTAACTGATGGGAATTTCAAAGCGCATTCGTAGTGGATTACAAAAGCGGTCAAACGATTCGCAATGGGTAGAACCACTCATTCCTGGTCGTCCTGCATTTATGGCGCCATCAGGTATTGATGTCACTGCCGACTCTGCTATTCGCATGTCAACTGTTTATGCCTGCGTCAGACTTCTTGGCGATACGATTTCCTCGCTACCACTTGGCGCGTATGTGCGCAGAGGTCGCAACCGCATTTCTTATGCTGCGGTCTATGGTTCACAACCTGAATGGATCAATCGTCCGAATCCTGAAACTTCACGCCTTGAGTTCTTTGAGCAGGTCATTGCCTCGCTCAATCTGCATGGTAACGCCTACATTCTGACTGTTCGTGATGAGAATGACGAAATCTTTGAACTGTATTGCTTGAACCCTGATGAGGTGCGCATTCGTCGCCTTCGTCCAAATGAACCTTTGGTCTATGAAATCACCATTCGTGATGCCAATGAAGCCCGCACAGAGATTTTGACGAATCGTGAAATCTTGCATATTCCGATGTTTAGATTGCCAGGATCACACTATGGCCTTGGGCCTGTCAGTGCCGCACGCTTGACCATAGGTGCTGCGATGGCAGCAGATACTTATGCGGCTGCATACTTTGGCAACGCTGCCAACCCTGGTGGAGTGATTGAGGTTCCTGGCGAACTGACGCAAGAGCAGGCTCAAGATATTGGCCGCGATTGGAATATCACCCATACTGGCCCTTATCGTGCAGGCAAGATTGGCATTCTCTCAGGTGGGGCTGCTTTCAAGCCTTTGACTCTCAACGCTGCTGACGCGCAATTGCTTGAGGCTCGTCGCTTTAATGTTGAGGATATAGCACGCCTATTCCGCGTTCCTGTGAGCCTTCTAGGGCATCCTGTGGCAGGGGCAATGTCATTTGCTTCGGTTGAGGCGCAAAACCTCTCATTCGTCCAACATAGCCTTCGTCCACTACTTGAGCGCCTAGAGCAGAGCCTTTCGGCATTGCTTCCTGAATCGGATGGCTTCATCAAGTTCAATCTTGATGCGCTACTTCGTGGCACAACACTTGAGCGTTATGAGGCCTACACCAAAGGCCTTCGTGAGGGCTTCCTGTCTTTGAATGATGTTCGAGCAGTTGAAGACCTCTCGCCAATCGGTGAGGCAGGCGACCAATTCCGCGTTCCATTACAGAACATTGATGCCGCCGATGCCAAGGATGTTGGACTCAATCTACGAGCTGACATTGTGAGCAAGTTGGTTCAAGTTGGCTTTGATCCTGAAGAAGTCCTCAAGGCGGTTGAAATGGTGCCTATCGCGCACACAGGCGTTCCAAGTTCGCAGTTGCAGCCAATTGCGCAAATTGATCCTAATGACCCAACTGCTGCCTATGATGTCCGAGAGGCTCGCAATAATGGAACTGTCGTCAATGTTCCTGAGCCTGTCGTCAATGTCGCTGCGCCAAATGTCAATGTCGAACCTGCAATGGTGATGCTTGAGTCACCTGAAGTTCGTGTTGAGGCACCGACTGTCAATGTTGAGGCGCCAAAGATTGAAGTCACAAATCAGATTGACCGCCGCAAGGTTCGCAAGAAGGTCATCCGTGACGACGT
>Ga0315900_10013233_pt1 | contig 10056 bp, 5 predicted proteins | sample LakEriMetagenome_FD_203521 | JGI IMG/M metagenome (GOLD analysis project Ga0315900, IMG submission 203521) | Freshwater fungal communities from buoy surface, Lake Erie, Ohio, United States - Buoy 12 MA114 | ecosystem: Environmental > Aquatic > Freshwater > Lake > Lake biofilm | place: USA: Lake...
CGTAACGGATAGCGCCCGGTGAGCAGCGAGGCCCGGGTCGGCGCGCAGAAGGCGGCGGGGCAATTGAACTGCGTCAACCGCGCTCCTTCCGCCGCCATAAGGTCGAGGTGCGGTGTCTGGTAGCGGGTCTGTCCGTAGCAGCCGAGGCCCCCATAGCCCAGGTCATCCGCGAGGATGAGGATGATGTTGGGGCGCTGCTCCGCTGCGAAGGAGGGGTGGGCAAGAGCGACTGCGGCAAGCGCGAGGAGGGTGAGGAGGCGTTTCATGGTGCCTTCTTTTTTGCGGGTGCTTTTACCGGCCTGACGGGGTAGCGTTTCACTTCGACGTCGTTCTTTTGGGGTGTGCCAGGCGTGCTGCGGCCATCGGTGATGAGCTTTTCCAGCAGTGCCTGCATTTCGGCGACTTTTTCCGGCATGGCGGCGGCGAGGTTCCTGGTCTCGCCGAGGTCCTTGGCGAGGTGGTAGAGCTGCACGGGCTGGGACTGATCACCGCCCCTACCCCAGCCGCCGGAGCCGGGCGCGGGGATGTATTTCCATGGGCCGCTGCGCAAGGCGGGGGTGCCGCCGATGGAGGCGCTCACGGCATGTTCGCGCGCGGGCTGATCACTACCTTTGAGCAGGGGCAAAAGGCTCACGCTGTCTTCTCCGGCGTTGTCCGGCAGTGGGGTGCCGAGCACGTCCGCGAAGGTGGCGATGAGATCGGACTGCTGCACGAGCTGGTCGCAGACACGGCCAGCTTTCACCACACCGGGCCAGCGCACGATGAAGGGCACGCGATGCCCGCCCTCCCATGCATCCGCCTTGTAACCGCGCAGCGGTCCGCTGGGGAAATGGCCCTGCCGCTCCAGGTCGGGGATGTCAATGTAGGGCGCGCAGCCATTGTCGCTGGTAAAAACCACGAGCGTATCCTTGGCTGCACCGCTCGTCTCCAAGGCCGCAAGCACGCGCCCCACGATGGCGTCGGTCTCCATCACCAAGTCAGCAAAGGCGTTGTTGAGCCCGCTCTTGCCGCGCCACTCCGCGTTGACCGCCAGCGGGGTGTGGGGCGAGGTCAGCGGCAGATAGAGCAAAAACGGATCGCGAGTTTGCGCCTGACGAGCGATGAACTCCACCGTGCGCTCAGCCAACGCCGGAAGGGTGGGCTCAAGTTTCCAATCTTTGAGCGCCGGGCCGCCCATGCTGGCCTGATTGTTCAGGAGCAGCTCTCTGGGAAGGAACTCCGTGGGGATGCCCACCGTGCGGTCGTTCTCCATCAAACAGAAAGGCGGCCAGTTGGGAATATCCACGCCAAAGTATTCATCAAACCCCCGCGCTGTCGGTCCGCCGCCGATGCGCTGGGAGAACACCTGCCGCCAAGCCGCCTGATGCGCCTCCGTGGCCGGCGGCGATTTTTTGGCCCCCACATCAAAAAGCGCGCGCTGATCCGGAGGGATGGGCCAGTCCCAGCCCAGATGCCATTTGCCAATGCATGACGTGCGATAGCCGTGCTTTTTGGCCAGCGCGGCAAGGGTCATGCGATCTGGCGCGATCAAAGGCTCCCCAAACACACCGACGATGCCGCTCTGCAATTTCGTCCGCCAATGATACCTGCCCGTCAGCAGCGTGTAGCGTGACGGCGAGCACACGCCGGAGGACGAGTGGCCGTCGGTGAAGCGCATGCCTTGCGCGGCGAGTTTGTCGATGTGCGGTGTGGGGATCTTGCCGCGCTCGGGATTGTAGCACTGGACATCGCCGTAACCGAGGTCATCGGCGTAGATGATGATGAGGTTGGGCTTCTGCCTCGGCGCGGCAGCCGCTTCCAGCGCGGCCAGTGGCGCCAGCAGCAGGGTGGTGAGAAGGAGGAAGGGGCTCATGGTTATTCCTTTCGCCATCATTTGATTCGTGGCGAGGCGACCACAGGCATCTCCTTGTCCAGAAACGCCCGCACATCGCGCACGACTTCGCCCACGACCTTGTCATCCGCGCCTTTGCCCCAGCGGTCATCGCCGCCACCGAAATAGAAACCATGGCCGTAGCCGGGATATTCGCGGTATTCCACCTTCACCCCAGCCTGCTGCATCAACGGCAGGAAGAGCGGCTTGTTCAGCTTGTGGAGGTCGTGCCGGTCGCCGTGCAGGATCAGCACGGGGGCGCGCAAGGCCTTCAGCTTATCCAGCGTGTGGTGGCGCAACTCCGGGGTGAGGTATTTCTCCGGCAGGGCCATGATTGCGAGGCGCGGGCCATACTCGCCGGTGGTGAGCATGCCGGTGTAGAGCACCGTGGCAGGCTCTCCGGCGATGATGGCACGCACGGCCGGGTCGCCACCGAGTTCCAGGGCGATGCTGCCGCCGCCGCTGCCGCCAAAGAGCGCGATGCTTTTTGCGTCCGCCCCGGGGGCTTTCGTCAACGCATGCACCACCGCGCGCACGTCCTCGATGGGACCGCGCGACTGCACGTCCTGTTCGTAGGTGCGGAAGGTCGCTTGCACGACGGCATATCCGCCTGCGAGCATCCGGGTGACGACCGGGTTGACCGTCAGCTGCCGGCGCAGCACCTCCTCCGGGAACTGCGTCAGACCGCCGTGGATGAAGACGACGGCGGGGAACGGGCCGTCGCCTTTCGGCTTCCGCCAGAATGCCCGCACGGCCCGCCCGTCGGCGGCCTTCGCGTCGAGCGTTTGGACGGGGCTCTCCGTCTCCGGAATCTCCACTGGTTTCACCCGAGAGGTCATTGGCCCCGCGCCGTCTCCCTCCATGCCGGCGGTGCGCGCGGGATTCCGGCCCGCGCCCTGTTGAGCGTAGGCGTGCGCTTCTGCCAGCATCACGAATCCGTCACCGTTGCGGTCCGCTGGCTTGAAGAAACCCGCGCCGCTGGCTTCGGTAGCGTCGAGCTTGCCGTCGCTGTTGCGGTCGAGACGCTTGAAAAACTCATCGAGGCTTATACTGACAGCGGGACTTGGTGATTCTTGCTCCGCGGCGTCGGCCAGCGGCGCGAACAGCAAGGCGGTGAGGAGGGTGAAGAGTGAGAAGCGAGATTTCATGGAGAGCCTTTTTTAAATTTACCCTCTTCTGGTTCATGCCGTCTCCAGTCCCGCGAGCGTCTCCTTGTTGCTCGTGCCGAACTTCTCGACCGGCATGCCCATCTCCCGGAGCATCTGCACCCAGAGGTTGCAGAGGGGAGGGGGATTCTTCGGGTCGTGGGCGAGATGCCGTCCGTGCTTGAAACGTCCGCCGGCGACGAGGATCGGCAGGTTGGTGGAGTCGTGGCTGGAGGCGTTGCCCATGCCGGCGCCGAAGACGCTCATGGTGTTGTCGAGCAGCCGCGAGGCGCCGTCACGCGAGTCTTTCATGCGCTGGATGAAGCCTCCCCATTCGAGCAGGAGATCGCGCTCCAGGACGGTGAGCTGGTTGAGCTTCCCGGCATCCTGACCGTGATGGCTGAGGTCGTGGTAGGCAAAGCTGGTGCCGGGCCTTGACGGAGTCTTGCTGGTGCCGACGTAATAGAGCGTGACGATCCGCGTGAGGTCGGTCTGAACGGCGAGGCGGGCGACTTCGAGCATGAGCCCGAACCGCCTGGTGTCCTCGCCCGGGCCGGGGTCCCTGATGGCGGGCACGCCGGGCTTGGGTTTCGGCCGCTTGGCGAAGTCTTCCGAGCGCACCATGCGCTGTTCGAGCTCGCGCACGCTGGTGAAGTATTGGTCGAGCTTGTCGCGGTCGCCAGCGCCGACATCCCGCTGCAATCGCTTCGCTTCACCGGCCACGCGATCGAGGATGGACCGCCCCTCCTGCACGCGCGCGACCTCCTCCGCGACCTCGGCGGGTGTGCCGTCGATGAAGAGTCTGGCGAAAGCGCGGGCGGCGCTCGTCTCCGGCGGAATGGCCACCCCGCTGCGCGTGTAACTGCAGCTGTGGGCCCCGCTGGTGGAAAAGTTCAGCGAGGCATGACGCGTCTCGCGACCGATCTGCTCGGCGGCGAGTTGGTCGAGCGAGACCGTGTTCCTGAACGAAGGCGAGCCGGGATGCGGCGCGCCGGTGAAGAAGGATTTGTCGGAGGAATGCCCGTCACGCACCTCGGGATGATTGAGGCCGGAGATGATGGTGAATTCCTTCCGGTGCGGCTGCAATCCCTGAAGATAGGGCGTCGCGATGTAGTCGGCTCCCGCTTCTTTCGGAAACAAGTTCGGGACGTGGAAGCTGAAGTAATTCAAGATGCCGATGAAGCGCATCGGTGGTTTCGGGTCCGCAGCGAAGGCAGGCAGCATGGCATCCAGCCAAGGCAGGGCGAGCGTGATGCCGGTGCTCTTGAGCATCGCACGGCGGGAAAGGGATCGCTGCGTGGTGAAGGTGACGTTTTTCATGGTGGTGGGATAATGCAGTTCATGCGAAGAGGCTTTTAACGACTTCACCATGCACATCGGTGAGCCGGTAATCGCGGCCTTGGAAGCGGTAGGTGAGGCGGGTGTGATCGAGGCCGAGGAGGTGGAGCGCGGTGGCGTTCAGGTCGTGGATGTGCACGGGGTCTTTCACGATGTTGTAGCTGAAGTCGTCGGTCTCGCCGTGGACGTGGCCGCCTTTGACACCAGCGCCGGCCATCCAGACGCTGTAGCAGCGCGGGTGGTGATCGCGGCCGTGATTGTCGCGGGTGAGCACGCCCTGCGAATAGACCGTGCGCCCAAACTCGCCGCCCCAAATGACGAGCGTGTCATCGAGCATGCCGCGTTCTTTGAGCTCGGCCAAAAGCGCGGCGGTGGGCTGGTCGGTATCGTGGCACTGGCTCTTGATGCCGCTGGGCAGGTTGTTGTGCTGGTCCCAGCCGCGGTGGTAGAGCTGGATGAAGCGCACGCCTCGCTCGGCGAGCCGGCGGGCGAGGATGCAGTTCGCGGCATACGTTCCGGGCTTCTTCGACTCGGGGCCGTAGCGCTCGTAGATGTCGGCGGGTTCTTTGGAGATATCGGCGAGGTCGGGCACGGCGGACTGCATACGAAAGGCCATCTCGTATTGATCGATGCGAGCCTGCGTTTCGGGATCGTGGTAGTCGGCAAGCTTGAGGCGGTTCAGCGCGGCGACGTCGTCAAGCATGGCGCGGCGGCGCTCCGTGGTGATGCCCGGCGGATTGGAAAGGAAGAGCACGGGGTCTTTGCCAGAGCTCATGCGCACGCCCTGATACTTCGAGGGCAAAAAGCCGCTGCCCCACATGCGCTCGTGCAGCGGCTGAGCGTTCGTGGGGCCGCTGGGACGCGAGATGAGCGCGACAAAGGCCGGCAGGTCCGCGTTGTCGGAGCCGAGGCCATACGACACCCACGCGCCAAACGCAGGCCGCCCGCCGATTTGATGCCCGGTTTGCAGCAGCGTCATCGCCGGATCGTGGTTAATCGCCTCGGTGTGCAGCGAGCGGATGAGGCAGATCTCATCCGCGAACTTCGAGGTGTGCGGCAGCAACTCGCTCAACCACATGCCGCTCTGGCCACGCTGCTGAAACTTGAACACCGACGGCGCGATGGGGAAGCGCTTCTGCCCCGCCGTCATGCCCGTGAGCCGCTGCTCGCCACGCACGGAGTTCGGCAAATCCTTGTCGAACTGCGAGGCGAGCCCCGGCTTGTAATCAAACAGATCGAGCTGCGACGGCGCACCCGCCTGCGTGAGCCAGATGATGCGCTTCGCCCTCGGCGCAAAGTGAGCCGCAGGCGAGGCGAAGAGCTTCGGATTCGCGAGCGAGGCCAAGGCGAGGCTCTTGAGCCAGTTGCGACGCGAAAAAGGTGCGAGGGAGGATTCGGTGCTCATGAGGTCACTCCTTGGTGATGGTTTCGTCGAGATTGATCAACGTGCTGGCGACGGTGGTGTAGGCGGCGAGTTCAGCAGCGCTCAGTTTGTCGTCCGTTTTGGCTTCGCCGAAGGTGAGGAGCTGTTTGGCAGCTTCTGCGTCTTTCGTGAAGTCTTTGATCGATCGCTCCACAGCGGCGGTGAGGACTTGGAGTTCCTGCTGACTTGGCTTTCGAGCGAGCAGAAGCCGAAAACCATGTGTGAGGCGTGACTCGATGGTCGTGCCACCTTCCTTGATCATGCGCTGAGCAAGGAAACGAGCCGCTTCGACATAGGTGGGATCATTCAGCAGGTTGAGAGCTTGCAGGGGGGTGTTCGAGCGTGATCGGCGGAGAGCGCAGGTTTCGCGGAAAGGAGCATCGAAAAGCAGCATGCCGGGATGCGGCACGCTACGTTTCCAGTAGGTGTAGAGGCTGCGACGATGCAGATCATCGCCGCCACCCTGCTGGTAGGTGGCCTTGGGATTGTCACTCTGAGCCACGACCTGCTCGTAAAGACCGGGCGGATGATACGGCTTCACGCTCGGGCCGCCGATTTTCTCCACCAGCAGCCCGCTGGCGGCCAGAGCTTGATCGCGAATGACTTCGGCGCTGAGACGATGACGCGGACCACGGGAGAGCCATTGATTCGACGGATCGGACTGATCCGACGAATGACGTGAACTCTGCTGATACGTCTCGCTGGTCACGATCATCTTCACGAGCTTCTTCACATCCCAGGCGCTCTCTTGAAACGTCACTGCGAGCCAGTCGAGCAGTTCAGGATGACTTGGTTGTTCACCTTGGGAGCCAAAATCCTCGCTGGTGCGCACGAGACCCGTACCAAAGAAGTGCTGCCAGAAGCGGTTCACGATGACACGGGCCGTGAGTGGGTTTTCGCGGCTCACGAGCCATTTCGCGAGGCCGAGGCGGTTGCGTGGCAGATCCGCGGCGAGCGCGGGCAAAACACCGGGCGTGGCCGCCGAGACCTTTTCGCCCGGCTTGTCGTAGGCACCGCGCATGAGGATGAACGTGGGGCGCATCTCCTTCTGCTCCTCCATGACCAGCGTGGTGGGAATCTCCGCCTCCGCCGCAGCGACCTGCTTCTTCAAAGCGGCCGCTTCCTCATTGAGGCGACGATGCTCCGGCATTTGCGACAATCGGAAGTCCGCGAGTTGCTTGCGTTCCGCTGCAGTTCGTTTCGCATGCTCTTTCTGCGCGATGGTGACGATGCTCGCGGGCGCGATGACCTCGGTCGGAGTCGTGGTGGCAAACAAACGCCACTGCGAAGGTCCGCCGGCATTCTCGACACCAATCGTGATCTCCACTTCGGAGGCTTCGAGAGGTTTTTCGAGCTCAAACAGTGCCTGCACCGGCTTGTTCGGTGCCACCGAGAGCACAGATTTGGTTTTGCGATCATTGTCGAGCACGCTGGCGTGCGTGGCACCGATGGGATGCAGCTTGGTTTTGCCCACTTCGAGCTCGCTCCATTGAAAACTGGCCGCAGGAGCCGTGGTGGAGCATTCGAAGCGCAGCGCGGTGATTTTACCCGCTGGAAGCTTCGCCTTGATGACGATGTTGTTCGCCCGCGTTTCCTGCGGACCGATCAAAACGGCCTTGTCGGCGATTTGAGGGGGATTGTCCCCACCCGTGGCCTTTTGCGGCTCCACTGGCAGCCAATCGGTTTTCGCCGCGACGAGCTTTTTCGCCCAAGGCTCCAGATCACCTGCCGCAAGGCCTTTGAGCTTGTCCTCGACGGGTTTGAGCTTCGCGTTCAGTGCCGCAATCTTCGCTTCAAGCTCCGGAGCGGGCAGTTTCACGAAAGGCGGCGCATTGGTGCGCACCGGATTGCTGTAAATGCCCACGCCACGCTCCGGCACATTGTGGAAAAAGGCCTTCATCGCGTAGAAGTCCTTCGCGGTGAAGGGATCGTATTTGTGATCGTGACAGCGGCAGCAGTTGAAGGTCTGGCCGAGCCATACGGCAGCCGTCGTCTCCACGCGATCAGCCGTGTATTCGGCGAGGAACTCCTCCGCGATGATGCCGCCCTCCTCATTGAGCATGTGATTGCGATGAAAGCCGGTGGCGATCTTTTGATCCAGCGTGGCATTCGGCAGCAAATCCCCCGCAAGCTGCTCAATGGTGAACTGATCGAAAGGCATGTTCGCGTTGAAGGCCTTGATCACCCAGTCCCGCCACGGCCACAGCTCTCGGTCACGATCCACTTGGTAGCCATTCGTATCCGCAAAACGCGCCGCATCCAGCCACGCGACCGCCATGTGCTCGCCGTAGTGCTGTGATCGAAGAAGGCGGTCCATGTAATCCGCCAAGTCAGAAACATCCGATTCTTTTGGTGGCAAGCCGGTAAGGTCTAGAGACAGCCGCCGCACCAGAGTCTCCCGTGAAGCCCTCGGCGCAGGTTCCAGCCCGTGTTTCTTCAACTCTGCCCGAATGAAGTGATCGATGGAGTTGCCTACCTTCGGCTTCACTGGCGGAACAAAGGCCCAATGCAGCTCATACTTCGCCCCTTCGGCAATCCATTGCTTCAGCGTGTCTTTTTGCTTCGCCGAGAGCTTCTTGTGTGACTCTGCGGGGGGCATGAGGTCATCGGCATCCGTGGTGGTGATGCGTTCAATCAGCGTCTGTGGCCCCAGCTTGATCAGTTCCTCGCGTACATCGAGCCGCAGATCGGCCTTGCGGTTTTTTTTGTCCGGCCCGTGGCAGTAAAAGCAGTTGTCACTGAGAATCGGTCGGATGTCGCGGTTGAACGATAGATTCTCGGCATGTAGGCAGGCGGCCATCAGAGCGCCCAGCAGGACGGGCAGTAGTGGGGATGAACATCGCAGCATGGTGGGCATTTCTACTTGTGAGTGAAGACGCGGCTCTGGATCACCTCGTGCAGGAGCGTGCGGAGGCCGTGGTCGCTGGAAGCGGCTCGCTGCACGATGGCCTCGATGACCTCGCGGTCGGCGAACTGGACGGGCGCTCCCGTGAAGTGCGTGATGAGCTTTTCAGTGACGCAGCGGGCGAGCTGTTGTGGATCGGCGAGGACGATCTGCTTGAACTCATCCACGTCCTTGAAGGCGCGGCCAGCGGCCATGGCAAACGAGGCGTCCACCGGTTTGCCCTGGGTGTAATGGCGGATGTCGGTGCCGGGGACGTTCACGACCTTGTCCTTGGCGCTGTCCGGGATGGCGCGGTAAATCGTGCGCCAGCGGCCGGTGACGTCGTAGTTCTCGAGGGCGAAGCCGGGCGGATCGAGGCGGGCATGGCAACCGGCGCAGGCGGGCTGGTTGCGGTGCTTGTCGAGTTGCTCGCGGATCGTCGTGGCTCCGCGGATGTCGGGCTCGATGGCGGGCACGTCCTTCGGTGGCGGGTCGGGCGGAGTGCCGAGGATGCGGTCGAGCACATAGGCTCCGCGCACCACGGGCGAGGTGCTGGTGCCGTTGGCGGAGACTTTCAAGACCGCGCCCTGGGTGATGAAGCCGCCACGGCGGGAATCGGCGGCGAGGTTGACTCTGCGAATCTGGCCGCCTTTGACTCCGGCGATGCCGTAGTGCTCGGCGAGGCGTTCGTTCAGCATGGCGAAGTCGCTGTGCACGATGTTCCGCACGCTGAGGTTGTTTTGGAGCAATTCCTCAAAAAACCGCTCCGTCTCGGCGACCATGGACTGCTGGAGGTATTGCTCGAACTCGGGGTAGAGCTTGGTGTCGGGCTGGGTGAAGTCGATGTCGCGGAGGTTGAGCCAGCTTCCGAGCAAGTTGCGGGTGAAACGTGCCGCCTTGGGCGAGGTGAGGAGGCGCTCGGTCTGGGCGCGCAGCACGGCCGGGTCGTGCAGTTTCTTCTGCGTGGCGAGCGCGGTGAGTTCCTCATCCGGCGCGGTGCTCCAGAGACCGTAGCTGAGCCGGGCGGCGAGCGCGTGATCGTCGAGACGTCCGGGCTTTTCTTGGAGGAAGAGAAAGTTCGGCGAGCACAGCGCCATCTTGTAGGCGGCGCGCAGGGCGTCATCGAAGCGGCGGCCCTTGGCCATCTGCTCCTGCACGAGCGCGAGATGCTCGCTTACCTCCTCCTCGCTCACGGGACGACGGAAGGCCTTCGGCAGAAAGCCGGCGAGGAGGCGGCGGGCATCGGTCTCGGGTTGCGCGGAGGTCACGCGCAGGTCTTTGCCCGGCGTTTTCGGATCGGCGGGCTGCAGCGGCAGATCGCCGTAGAGCAGGCGGTGGCCCGGCGGCGGCCATTGCTCATGCAGCGGTCCTTCGATTTCCACCCACTCGACGACTG
>Ga0315900_10013234_pt1 | contig 10055 bp, 4 predicted proteins | sample LakEriMetagenome_FD_203521 | JGI IMG/M metagenome (GOLD analysis project Ga0315900, IMG submission 203521) | Freshwater fungal communities from buoy surface, Lake Erie, Ohio, United States - Buoy 12 MA114 | ecosystem: Environmental > Aquatic > Freshwater > Lake > Lake biofilm | place: USA: Lake...
CGATGCGGCCGAACTGAAGCTGCTCGAGGGCGGGGCGCCGGATTTCGCGACGATCAAGATCACGTACGTACCCGCCGCCCAGTGCCTCGAGCTCAAGAGCCTCAAGCTCTATTTCTGGAGCTTCCGGAACGACGGGATCTTCTACGAGCGCGCGGTCAACCGGATCCTCGATGACCTGGTCGCGGCCTGTGCGCCAGCCTCAATGACCGTGGTGGGGGATTTCAACGTGCGCGGCGGGCTCAAAAGCATCATCACCGCCCGCTACGACGCCTCGTAGCAGGGCAGACGTCGGCGGGCATCCGCCGGCCATCAGGGGCCCCCTGACGCCCCGAGTTGCAGCCTTGAGGGATGAGGCGTAGCGTATTCCGAGTTGTATACAGCTTGGAACCAGCTTGCCCCCCCCACTGCTTTGGAGGTCGTCATGATTGGGCTGTTCGCGAAGCGACTGCCCGCGTTGTTGGTGCTGGTCGCGTCACTCGGTGACCTCTCGGCCCAGTCGGCGAGTTCGATCACCGGGCGCGTCACCGACAAGGCGGGCGGTGCCCCCCTGGAAGGCGCACAGGTCCGAATCGAAGGGACCAATTCGGGTGCGATGACCAATGGCGACGGGCGCTATACGATCGCCCGGGTGGCGCCGGGCACCTACCAGCTTCGCGTGATCCGGATCGGCTACCAGTCGGCGATGGGATCGGTCACGGTGTCGGCCAGCGGCGCGGTGACCTCCGATTTCGCGCTGACCAAGGCGCCCTACCAGCTGGAAGCGCTGGTGACGACCGCCACGGGGCAGCAGCTGACCCGCGAGCTGGGGAACGCCATCGCCAAGGTGGACGTGTCGAAAATCGTGGGCGAGCAGCCAATCACGGCCATGCAGGACGTCCTGAACGGCCGCATCGCCGGCGTGTCGATGTTGGCGTCCAGCGGCACGGTGGGCGGCGGCGCCCGCGTGCGCATCCGCGGCATCAGCTCCGCGTCGCTTTCCAATGAGCCGCTCATCCTGGTGGATGGCGTGCGCATGGAGTCGGGGTCACCCGCCCTCGGGGGGACGCTCGGGATCGGCGGTGGCCGTCCCAGCTTCCTCAACAACCTGAATCCTGAAGAGATCGAGAGCATCGAGGTGGTGAAGGGCCCCTCGGCGGCCACGCTGTACGGCACGCAGGCGGCCAACGGCGTGATCGTGGTGACCACCAAGAAGGGGCGCACCGGGCCGGCTGCCTGGACGGTCTTCGGCGAGAATGGCCGCTCATACGATCCGGCCGACTATCCCGGGATCTACTTCTCCGATGGCAAGGCGCCCAATGGCGCCGCCCGGCCGTGCCTCCAGTGGCAGGCGGCACTGGGCCAGTGCACGGTCACCCAGACGTATACCAAGAACCTCCTCGAGGATCCCGTCACCTCGCCCATCGGCGTGGGCCAGCGCCAGCAGTACGGCGTCCAGGTCAAGGGTGGCAGCGATGTGGCGCGCTATTTCATCAGCTCCGATTGGGAGCAGGAGTACGGGCTGCTGCGCATGCCCGGCAGCGAGATCGACTCCCTCATCAAGGAGCGTGGTACGCCGACGATCCCCCAGGAGCAGCGCATTCCAAACCAGCTCGACCGGCGCAACTTCCGCGTGAATCTGGGGGTCCAGCTCGCGCCGAATGCCGAGCTCACGCTGAACAGCGGTTTCATGAACGCGTGGAATCTGCTGCCGCAGACGGGGGACAACCTGCAGGGGGTCATCGGATCGGCACTCTTCGGCAATCCCAACCCGGCGCTGAGCAACCAGTGGGGCTTCGCCCCCCCGAGCCAGGGGTTCGCCAAGCGCGTCTCCCGCTCCACGAACCAGTTCCTCAACTCGGCCACGCTCGGGTGGCGTCCGAGCTCCTGGCTCGCGACCCGCGCGACGGTGGGGGTGGACTGGATGGCGTATGACAACGAAGCCCGGATCGCCAATGGTCAGGGGTGCGCCATCTGCGGCATCGAGCGGCAGGGCACGCGTACCATCGACAAGTGGGTGAATGCCCGCTACACGGTCGACCTCAATGCCTCGGCCAACTTCAGCTTCTGGTCGAACTTCACCTCGAAGTCGGCCGTGGGCATGCAGTGGAACCGCGATCGGCTCACGGGTGCCCTGAGCACGGCCCAGATTCTCCCTCCGGGCGGGTCCACCATCGATGCCGGGGCTCAGAAGACCTCGGGTGAGGCCACCATCGAGACGGCCTCGCTGGGGCTGTATGTCGAGGAGACGATCGGCTGGAAGGATCAGCTGTTCGTGACGGGCGCGTTGCGCCAGGACCGTAACTCGGCGTTCGGCGCCGACTTCGGCACCATCATCTACCCGAAGGCGACCGTCTCCTGGGTGGCCCTCGAGAGGCCCGACGCCACCTGGATCAACCAGCTGCGCCCGCGCGTCGCCTTCGGTGAGTCGGGGCAGCAGCCGACCGCCACGGCGGCGATCACCTTCCTGACCCCCACCACCACCACGCTGTTCGGCGCGGGGGACCGCCCCGCGGTGACCTTCGGCGCGCTCGGCAACAGCGGCATCCGGCCGGAGCAGTCGGCCGAGACCGAACTGGGCTTTGATCTCACCGGCTGGCGCAACCGGGCCTCGCTGCAGGCCACCTACTACTCGAAGACCACCTCGGACGCCCTCGTCAACCGACCGCTTCCCGGATCGCTCGGGGCCGGATCGGGGCGCATCGAGAACGTCGGCGTCGTCACCAACAAGGGGCTCGAGGTTTCCCTCAACGTGCGCGCGATCGACTCGGACCGGGTGCAATGGGACGTGGGGATCGAGGCCTCGGAGAACAACAACAAGCTGGTCTCCCTGGCACCGGGGATCCCGCCGCTCACCGGCTTCGGATTCCAGAACCGTCCGGGCTACCCGCTCTTCGGGCTCTGGTGGCCGAAGCTGGTGAGCTACGCCGACGCGAACAACAACCAGACGATCGAGCCCGGCGAAGTGGTGGTGACCGACACCGCCGTCTTCCTCGGCGCGACGATTCCGGTGCGCTCGCTCAGTCTCTCCAACTCCATCGGCCTCTTCAACGATAAGCTCCGGATCAGCGGGCTGCTCGACTACCGCTCCGGCTTCGTGTCGCACAACGTGAACGGCCTGTTCCAGTGCGCCTTCCGGCAGAACTGTGCGGCGCTGCACGTGAAGGGATATGACCTGCTGGAGCAGGCGAAGGCGGTGGCCGGGCCGCGTGCCTTCGGTGCCTACGGCGAGAAGGCCGATTTCCTGCGGTTCCGCGAGCTGTCGGTCCAGTACATGCTGCCGAAGTCGGTGGCCCGGGCGCTTCGGGCGGCCACGGCGAATGCGCAGTTCACCGGCCGCAACCTGGGCACGTGGACGAAGGAGTTCACCTCCTGGGATCCGGAGAACAACACCGCCGGGTCGGACGGACCGAACTACAACTATGTCCAGCTGGCCCAGCCCCGGCAGTTCTTCCTCCGCCTCAACCTCACTTTCTAGGAGACCGATCGTGTCCTCGACGCATTCCGTCCGGGCGACGCGCCGCACCATCGGTCGCGTTGCGCCCCTGTTCCTCGCCGTGACACTGGCGGGGTGTTCCACCGACCGGCTCCTCGAGGCGGATCGCCCCGACCAGATCGATCCGGCCGAGCTTTCCTCCAACCTGCAGGGGGCGGGCGCCCTGCACGCCGGCGCCATCGGCGACTTCACCGTGGCCCTGAGCGGTGGAGCCGGTGGTGGAGCCGGCCTCGGCCAGATCGCGGCCAGCGGCTACCTCTCCGACGAGTTCATGTTCGGCGGCACGCCCCCGGAGCTGCGGGAGATGGACGCGCGCGCCCTGCGTGAAGCCAACAATGCCTGGCTGCAGACGTACATCGACATGCATCGCGCCCGCGAATCGGCCGAGCGCGCGATCATCGCGTTCAAGTCGGTGGCGTCCACCGATAGCCGCATCGGCGAGCTGCTGGGTCTGCAGGCAGCGCTCATCACCATCCAGGGGGAGAACTACTGTTCCGGGGCCCCCCTGAGCACCACGCAGCCGACGATCACCTACGGTGATCCGCTCACCACGGCCGCCACCTTCGCCCTGGCGGTCACCAAGGCGGACGCGGCGATTGCCGGCTCGGGGAACAATGCGGCCGCCCGCAACCTGGCGGCGGTGATCAAGGGGCGTGCGCTGCTGAACAGTGGGCAGTATGCCGCCGCCGCCACGGCGGTGGCCGCGGTGCCCACCACCTTCGAGTACCGCGTGGCCCATGGTCTCGCCACAGCGCGGCAGCAGAGTTTCCTGTGGTCGTACATGTACAACACGCAGGCGCTGCTCGTGGCGAACCGGGAAGGCGGGAACGGGCTGAACTTCGCTACGGCGCAGGACCCCCGGGTCCCCATCGAAGGGGATGGTCGACCCTCTACGTTCGATCTAGTGACGCCCCGCTATTTCTTTCGCCTGTACAACACGCAGAACCACACCGTGCTGGTGGCCGGCGGGGTGGAAGCCCGACTCATCGAGGCGGAAGCGGCCCTGCAGGCCAACAACATTCCCGGGTGGCTGACGAAGCTCAGCGAGGCACGGGCCGCGTACCGCATGGCCGCTGAGACCGATCCCGGGACGGCGGCCGGGCGCGTGGACCTGATGTTCCGTGAGCGGGCCTTCTCGCTCTTCGGCACGTCACACCGGGTGGGGGATCTCCGCCGCCTGTCGCGGCAGTACGGCCGTGGCAAGGAGACCGTCTGGCCCACCGGGGCGTACCACAAGGACAACCTGAACCGTGGTGGCGACGTCAACATCATTGTCCCGATCTCGGAGAAGAACAACCCGAAGTTCACCGGGTGCATCGACCGCAATCCCTAAGCGGATCCCGAATGGTGGTGTGAAAACCAAGGGGGCGCCGCATCTGCGGCGCCCCCTTGGTGCATCAGCGAAGAGCCGCAGCTCATCGATCCGGTGCGGTGCCCTCGGGGCGGATGGGCATCGCGCCCTGCCGCAGGACGTCGGGCGCGGCCCAATAGGGCGTGCCATAGGGGCGGCGGCGCGGCCAGAGCTCGTCGAGCGAGTCGTCATCGTACACCACGCCGCCCTTGATCACCCAGCGGATGGCGGTGGTGTTCCGGATGTTCTTGAGCGGGTTGCGGTCGAGGACCATGAAGTCGGCCAGCTTCCCCACCGTGAGCGATCCCAGCTCCTGCTCGCGGCCGATGAAGCGCGCGCCGTGAAGGGACGCAACCTCGAGCGCCCCCATGGGGCCCAGCGCACTCGCCGCCATCCACACCTCCCAGTGGGAGCCGAGGCCGTTGTGCTGCCCGTGCGCCCCGATGGCCCCGAAGCCGCCGGCGGCAATCATATCACCAAGCCCCTGGGCGATGATCGGGAAGGAGTAGTCGGTGATCGGCCGTGTCATGCGGCGGCGCGACTGCGGGATGAACTGGCGCCACGGGACGAAGCGGCGCGTCTTCTCGTCCTTCCACACGTCGCTCTCGGCGTAGAAGTACTCCTCGTTCCACGGGCCTGCTCCGCCCACCATGAAGGTGGGAGAGTAGGTGGCGTTGGCCTTGCCGAGGAATGTGGTGAAGTCGGCATAGAGCGGCGCATACGACATGGGGTGCTCGAAGCCGGTGTGCCCGTCCATGACCATCCCGAGCACATACTCGAGTGCATCATTCTCGGAGGTCACATTGATCCCGACCTTCCGCGCGGCTTCGGTGATCCACTGCCGTTGGTCGCGCCGGGGCTGCAGGTACTGCTTGAGCGACGTGGCGCCCCACCCCTTGAGCTTGCGGATGCCGTTTTCCGCCACGTCGTAGCTGCTGAACTCTTCCTGCCGTGAGCCATCGCCGGCATAGAGCGGGTCGCCGGTGGTGAAGACCCGCGGCCCCACCACGAGCCCGGCCTCGACCATCTCCCCGGTGGGGAAGAGGTTCTGCGACCACATGGACGGGTCCATGGTGGAGGTGATGCCGTAGGCCAGGAATGGCGCCCCTTCGAAGTTCTGCTGCGGAATGATACCGCGGTGCTCGCGGTAGTTGTGCGCGTGCACATCGATGAAGCCGGGGACGATGGTCTTCCCCGAAGCATTGAAGACGCGTGCACCGGCCGGGACCTTGCACGACCCGACGCAGGCGATGCGGTTGCCGGTGACCACGAGCGTGCCGGTGACCACACGCCGCTGGTCGAGGGTGACGAGGCGCGCATTGGTGAAGGCCACGCTGCCCGCCGGACGATCGCGCGCCACGCGCAGGGCGACGGTCACGGTGTCGGCGGTGCGGGTGCTCACGTTGTAGCTGAAGGCCCGGTCGCCGCTGCCGTAATCGAGCACCGCGGCCGAGCGCCAAGTGGGAAAGAGCCCCCCCTGCCGCGTAAGGCGCGTCACGGGGATGGCGGCCCGATTGCGATCGATGCGCAGCGGCGTCCCCACCAGCGTTTCCATCGGAAAAGGTGCGACCCAGACGTTGTCGGACTCCTGGAAGGCTACCCACTTGGCATCTGGGGAGACGGTGATCTCGTCCGCGAAGGGGAACACCAGGTGCTCGCGCCGGTCGCTCCCGTCGGGGCGCACCGACACGAAGCGCGTCTCGAGGCCGGTGGCACCGCTCAGCAGGTGCGGGAAGAAGATGCGCCCCTCGGGACCGTAGTCGGGGCGGACGATCTGGTTGCGGATGGCGTTGAAGGCGCTGGTGCCGGCGCCGTCCATGTTGATGGCCACGCGCGTCACGGGGATCGCGTCGCCCCCCGCGGCGGGGACGCGCACGATGTCCCAGTAGTGGTTCCAGATGATCCCGCGCCCCTGCCGCGAGGCACCGGCGCCACGCGCCAGCACCAGCTCCGCGCCGTCGGGGCGCCAGCGCGGGTGCACGTATTCACCGGCCTGACGCGTGAGTCGCTGCGGCCGTCCGCCCGCAGCGGGGACTGTCCACAGATGACCGCTCACCGAGTCTTCCCAGCTGGTGAACGCGAGCTGTTGCCCGTCGGGGGACCAGGCGGGGGCGTACTCGAAGGGGCCGAAGTCCGCCGGGGTGACGCGGCGCGGCGTGCCAGCCGGCAGGTCCATGACCCACACGCGCCCCACCGCCTGGAAGGCCAGCCGCTTCCCATCGGGGGAGCGGGTGGTCCAGCGCGCGAAGCGCGAGAGGAAGGTGGCGCCGGTGTCGGCCCCCTGCGTGTTGGCCTGCTGGGAGATGGTGCGTTGCACCCGCGCGGAGAACGGGATGGTGGAGACGGCGCCCGTGGCGACATCCAGGCGGCGCAGCCTCCCCCCCTGCGCGATCACGATGGTGCGGCCGTCGGCGCTCCACGCGTATCCCGGGAAGGGGCGCATGGTCTTGAAGGTCTCGTACAGGTCCTGCTCCACCGGGTCCATGGCCAGGCGCTCGAGCCCCGTCTCCAGGTTGCGGAGCCAGAGCGCGGTGCGCGGGCCGAAGGTGTGCCCTTTCCAGCTGAAGGTGCCGTCGGGAATGCGGCGCACGAAGGCCAGCCACTTGCCGTCGGGGGACACCTCGGGGGCGCCCATGCCGCCGCTGGCCCCCTGGATCTGCTGCGACTGCTCGCCAAAGGAGAGGGCGGCCACCTCCCCCGACTGCAGGTCGAGGCGGCGCACCTGCACGTCACCCCCCAGGAAGTCGGCGCGCCCGGCGTACGCTGCCGTCGCGTGCTCGTCATGGTCATCCGCATGCCCCTGGATCGACCCGCCGGAGGCCGCGCCCTGCCCGCTGGCGGCGAAGTACAGGAAGCGCCCATCGCGCGAGGGGGACGGCCAGCCGGCGTTCTGCTTGCGCCCGTCCAGGAGCTGGATGCCGGCGCCGCCATCCTTGTGGTACATCCACACCCCCCGCGAGGGAGGGGTGCCGCCCCCCCCCAACTGGGTGCGCTCCACGATGACGTACTGCCCGTCGGCGCTCCACGCCGGCACCGCCGCCCGCACCATCGGGTCGGTGAAAACGGCGCGCGGATTACCGCCATCGGCATCCATGATCCACAGGTTGTACTGCCCCATGCGGTCGCTGATGAAGGCAATCGATTTGCCGTCCGGCGAGATGCGCGGATGCGAATTGATGGCAATGCCGGAGTTCTGGGTAAGGGCCACCGCCTCGCCCCCGGCGATCGGGAGGCGGTAGATGTGCCCCAGCAGGTCGAACACGACCCACCTGCCATCAGGGGCCAGATCCACCGACATCCATGTGCCCTCGGTGGTGGTGAAGCTGATCTCGCGCGTGGTACCGCGCGGCGTGGTGACATCCCACTTGGCGGGAGCCCCCTGGGCCGAGAGCGGATGTGCGACCAGGGAGAGCGTGAGCGCAGCGGCCAGGCGCCATGCACCTGGCAGGGGGAGGCGAATCATGGGGCGATGAGGGTCAAGGGTCAGTTGGGGCGCAGCAGGTTGCTGCCGTAGGCGGCATCGAGGCGGAGGGCGACCACTTTCCCCCCCTCCTCGTGGAACAGGTAGTGCACGGCGCCATCGACGAAGGTGCCGTCGCCCAGATGGGTGAGGGGGCGGGTCACGCCGCGCTGCGTGGCGCGGACCACGCCCTGCTCCACTCCGATGGTGAGCTCCGTCACGGCACCCCGCCCACGCCCGGCGTAGCGCCCGGCATACCGGGCGGGGTCGCCCGTGACCGGACGGGTCGGTGTGGTCCGACGCCCCAGCACCGCTTCGGCGATGGCCTCCGCCGCCTCACCGGGGGCGGCCGGGCCGGCGGCATTGAAGAGCACCACGACGCTGAGCGAGTCGTCAGGGAAATAGAGATTGTGGCTGGTCCAGCCGTTGATGCCGCCGCCGTGGTGCAGCGCCCGATGTCCCAGCACCGGTGAGAGGGCCAGCCCCTTGGCGTACCGGACCCGGAAGCCGTCGCGGAGCGTGTCGGCCGTGGTGAGTTCGCGGTAGGCGGCGGCCCCGAGCAGGCGACGCGAGCGGTGCAGCGCCTCGTTCCAGCGTACGAGATCCAGCGTGGTGGCGCAGAGCGACCCGGCGGCATAGGGCCAGAGGTGGCTCAGGGGACGCTTCTGGATGAGGGCCTTGCCGTCCCAGTCGTAGCCGGAGGTCTTGCGCGGGCGCACCGCCGATTCGCTGCAGTAGTGCGAGTCGCGCATGCCGGCAGGGCGCATGAGCTTCTCCTCGACATACTGGCCATAGGGCATGCCCGCGATCTTCTCGATGATCAAGCCGGCGAGGAAGAAAGCCGTGTTGTTGTAGATCTGCTCCTCCCCCGGCTCGAAATCGTAGCCGGCGCCCTCCGCCAGGCGCAGCAGGGTATCGCGGGGGAGCGTGAGGGCCATGAGCCCGCGCCACGCCTCGATCTCGGTATAGCTGCGGATTCCCGAGGTGTGATCGAGGAGCCGGCGCACGGTCACGCGGCGTCCTTGTGTCTTGAACTCCGGGAGCCACTTCGCCACGTCATCGTCGAGGGAGAGACGCCCCTGCTCCACGAGCTGCATGATGGCCACGCCGGTGAACTGCTTGGTGACCGAGCCGATCTCGTAGATGGCGTTGGCCGGCGTAGGCGTACCCAGTTCCAGATTGGCCTTGCCGTAGCCCTTCACGAGGATCGTATCGCGCCCCTTGATGACGGCAACCGAGGCGCCGGCGAGGGTGCCGGCCTTGAGGGGCACCGCCAGGATGGCATCGATCCGGGCGCGGAGGGCGGTGCGCGGCGTGATTTGGGCACTGAGTGGCTGGGTGGCAACCAGCCAGAGCGTGAGCGAGGCAAGCAGTCGACGGACCATGCAGGAGCTCCAGTGGGGGAATGTCTGCAGCGGGACTCCCCCAATGCTCGCACCGAAATCGCGCCTTCACTACCATTTCGCGCGCGCTGCCGCGACGCGTCAGTTCACCACCCCGGCGCGAGATTGATGCCTACGATGCCGCCGCCGCCGCGCTGGACCGGCTGCGCGCGGAAGAGCTCCAGAATCACGGGGCCGGCATTCACCCGGAGCGTCAGGCCGTGGGAGAAGACGGGGCGCCGTTGCCTCTCCGGCCCCCGGGTAACCGCTCCCGGGCGCCAGGTCAGCGCATCGCCACTCTGCCAGGCAATGCCGGCATCCACGAACGGTGCCAGTTCCATGGCCAGCCCCCCAAGTCCGATACGCGCCAGCGGCAGGCGGTATTCGGCG
>Ga0315900_10013235_pt1 | contig 10055 bp, 8 predicted proteins | sample LakEriMetagenome_FD_203521 | JGI IMG/M metagenome (GOLD analysis project Ga0315900, IMG submission 203521) | Freshwater fungal communities from buoy surface, Lake Erie, Ohio, United States - Buoy 12 MA114 | ecosystem: Environmental > Aquatic > Freshwater > Lake > Lake biofilm | place: USA: Lake...
CGGGGCAATCGGTTCTTTCCAATGTTGACCGCATTGTTTCCGCTTGCGATTCTTGGATGGCTTATAACGCCCCATTGGGTCAATGGTCGGTAGTTATTAACAAAGCCGAATCAACCGCGTATGCTTTTAATGACAACAACATCATTGGCGAAATTCGCGTTAGTGCTAGTGATATTACAAGTTCAATTAATCAAATTGAAGCGCGATTCCCATTTAAAGAAAACCGCGACCAAGCCGCGTTTGTAAACATTGAAACACCTAGCGGATTACTTTACCCCAACGAACCCGTTAACAAGTATTCAATTACTTATGACTTAGTTAACGATTCCGTGCAAGCGCATTACCTTGCTAATCGTTTGCTTGAACAAGCGCGGGAAGATTTGATTGTTTCTTTTAGCACTACTTATTACGGCATCCAAGTTGATGCGGGCGATGTAGTTAGCGTTACCAATTCTGATTACGGTTGGAGTTCTAAACTATTCCGCGTAATGAAAGTTAACGAAGCATCATTACCCGATGGCTCATTAGGGGCTAAATTAGATTTAACTGAATACAACGCACAAGTTTATGACGACAAAGACATAACGCAATTTACGCCCGTACCTAATTCGGGTTTGACTACACCTAGTTATTTTTCAGCATTAGCCGCACCTACTGTTACGGGATTTCCAAGCGCGACCATTCCTAACTTTAGCGTTACTGTTTTTGTTCCAGTTACAGGGCGTGTAACTTTTGCAAATCTTTTCTTTACAACAAGCGCAACGCCAACCGCCGCTGATTGGCAATTGTTGACTACTGCAACAACAAGCAATAGCCAACCCGTTACTAATAATTCTTTTTACACATTTACAAACTTAACTTTAAATACTGGCACATATTACTTTGCGTATTTGGTTGGAAATGATGTTGGACAATCTACTTTAAGTACAAAAAGCACGGCGTTTGTTTGGTCGCCCGTAGCGAGTGCAGGACCTACGGGGGCTACAGGCCCTACGGGTAGTTTAGGTCCTACGGGCGCATCGGGCGCGGTCGGGGATACAGGCCCGCGAAACGCGCAAGTTTATTTCTACTACAACACGGGACAAGCAAGCGCACCAACCGCACCTACAACGGCACAGGTTGCGTATAACTTTTCAACACAAACCGCAAGCATTAGTGCAAGCGGTTGGAGTACAACATTTAACCCAAGCGCGGTTTCAACAACATCTGCCAACAATAAATATTGGGCGGTTCTTGTTGTATTTCAAGAAATTACTTATGGCGGTTCTTATAGCGAAAATATCAGCACGGTATTTACTTGGCAAAACTTAAATGGATTAGTTACTTTTACCAACCTTTCAAATTCGGTTGGTTCGGGTGGAACGACAACTACATTCATTGATGGCGGCGCAATTACTGCTAATTCATTGCAAGTTGACAAAATTACATCAGGAACAACAAGCACATTAAATGGAGGTGTTTTTACCCTTGGTAATGCGGGCGTAGTTCTAAATGGTTTTTCAGGTGTAGGCGGTTTTGAATCAACAACAAACAATCGTTATGCGTTAATGGCGTTTCAAGAAACCCCATCAGTAAATACTGGTGCGGCATTTGGTGCATCTACTTATTCAAATGGTGCGCCCGCAATTCATGCGTTTTCGACTTATGACCTTAACTACAATTCTTTTTATACTGCTACTGCATTATCAACAAATACATCCGCACTAAATAGCAGATACAACCGTAGTATTGGAACGCCAAATAATATTGCACTTGTTCCTTACAATGCAACAACATTGGATGCGTTAGACAATGCGGGTTATTTTGCCTATTACGGGCCAACCGCATCTAACAGAATTGCAGAAGCATTTATAGCAAACACAACAACGCAAAGCGCAATAGTTTGTCGCCGATACAACACAAGCGGTACAACTTTATTATTTGAAGCCTACATTTGTAATGATAGTTATACGTTGCAATCTACAACGGGTGCGATTTATTCTGCGGGCGGTTACTTACCGTTTACAGGAACGCACGATGGTTTAATTGAAGTAACTGAAACCCCGATTGTTGGTGACATTGTTGTTGATTACCAAGTTGAAGCGGTGTTAGATGTTTCTAATATTGTTATGCTTTACAAGAAAAGCGCAACCGCAAATCAAAAAGGCGTTATTGGCGTTTGCATCCAAGTTTTTGATGTGCCGCCAACCGATTGGGATGAATATTTAAATGCGGGAGAAATTGACCCCGTTACAGGCAATCCCATGCCAAACCCTACACCCGTTCCAAACCCAATGTATTACCCTATCCCTGCGGGGCAAAAGGTAATCCACATAAATGCTTTGGGTGAAGGGCTTATTAATGTATGTGGCGAAAGCGGCGACATTGAAATTGGCGACCTAATTGTTACAAGTTCTATTGCGGGCAAAGGCATGAAACAAGCGGATGATTTTGTTCGTTCTATTACGGTAGCCAAATCCCGTCAAGCGGTAACTTTTTCTAGCCCAACCGAGATACAACAGATTGCGTGTATTTATTTAGGCGGTTAGAATATGAAAATACAAGACACCATTAGCCCGCGAGTGCGCGGATGTTCTGACTAAGTTTAGGGAACGCTAATATGGCGATTTTCAATAAGAATACCCTTGCACAAGTAAGCGGGTTCGACAACCCCATTCTTGCGGGCGAATTGGTATGGAATCAACAAACCTATTGGAATTTGACATTTCAAACGCCAATAGGAACAGACATCAATTTAACTGGTGTCACTATCAATGCACAAATTGTTCGCCGTGAGTTGTCAAACATTATTGATACCCGCAACGGGTTGACATTTGACATCACAGATTACAACCCGCCCCCTGCCGCCATTCCTTTAACCGTAACAAACATTGACGCGGTAAACGGTAGTTTTACATTGGTAATTGATGCCGCCGCATGGGGTTTAATAAATAGTGATTCTGAACTTTATATCAATGCTCAAGATTGCGTAGGTTTTTCAGGTCGCGTAAAAGTTAGTTTTCCCGCGGCAGGAACTACACCCGCTGATGATTTAATCATTTTTCTTTTATTTTTGGTTCGTTCTGATGGAGTTATTGTTCTATGACATCCGTATCTATAAACACAGGTAGCAATATTGTTCTTAAAGTTGACCGCGGTGTTCAAGGCCCTACAGGACCTACGGGTGCTTTTGGCGGGCCTACGGGTGCAACTGGACCTACAGGGCCAACGGGTGCAACGGGGCAAGGTATTGCTTTAAAAGGAACTGTAGCGACACCGCAAGATTTGCCTTTAGTTGGAAATGTTGTCGGTGATTCATACATTGTTCAATCTAACGGTAGTCTTTACACATGGTCAGGAACGGCTTGGATTAATAACGGCCCGATTGTTGGCCCAACGGGTGCAACGGGCGCAACAGGACCGACAGGCGCACAAGGTAATGTCGGCGCAACGGGCGCAACAGGGCCTACGGGCGCACAAGGCATTACGGGTAATGTAGGACCGACAGGCCCGCAAGGGGTGCAAGGCATCCAAGGCGTTCAGGGCATACAGGGCATCCAAGGCCCGACAGGGGCGCAAGGTGCTACGGGCGATACGGGTGCGACAGGACCTACGGGCGCGGGCGGCGTTAACGGTAGCACAGGACCTACGGGCGCGATTGGCCCGACAGGGGCGCAAGGTGTTCAGGGTAATGTTGGCGCAACAGGCCCGCAGGGGTTGCAGGGCATCCAAGGCGCGACAGGGCCTACGGGCGCAGATAGCACCGTTGCAGGGCCTACAGGACCAACGGGGGCGCAAGGCTTGCAGGGCAACGCAGGGCCAACTGGCGCACAAGGCGTACAGGGCGACCAAGGTATTCAGGGCGTACAAGGCGTTGCAGGGCCTACAGGGGCGCAGGGCGCGGTTGGGGCGACAGGGCCAACGGGCGCACAGGGCTTGGTCGGGCCTACGGGTAGCGCGGGTGCGGTTGGTGCTACTGGTGCAACGGGCGCGGCATCTACCGTAGCAGGGCCAACAGGACCTACGGGCGCAACGGGTGCTGATGGTCAATCATCATCGTATTACCAATATGATGCGAACACTACGCAAACATCAGGTACGCCGCCCGCGGGTGATGTCTATTGGAATAACGCAACGCAAACATCTGCAACCGCACTTGTTTTTAGTCATTTGACAAGCAACGGAATTGATGTTGATTTGTTCTTAGGATTCTTAAAAACAGGCGATAGCATTGTTTTGCAAGATGCAAACAATTCAACCAATTATCAAAAATGGGTTTTATCTGCTGACCCAACAATAGTAGCAAATACATCAGTAACTTGCCCCGTTACTTTGTTAACATCTAGTGGCACGGGAACAACTGGTTTTGCAAACAATCATCCATTGATTGCGGTTTTGCAATCCGTGGGCGTGGTTGGACCAACAGGCGCAACGGGTGCAACTGGTGCGGCAAGCACGGTAGCAGGGCCTACGGGCGCGGTAGGGGCAACAGGACCTACAGGCGCACAGGGTAATGTTGGTGCGACAGGGCCGACAGGGGCGCAGGGAATACAAGGCGACCAAGGTATCCAAGGCATACAGGGCGTTGTCGGGCCAACAGGACCGCAAGGCATCCAAGGTATCCAAGGCGACCAAGGAATTCAGGGCGTGGTTGGGCCAACGGGCGCACAAGGTATTCAAGGTGTAACAGGGCCAACGGGCGCGGATTCTACGGTTGCAGGACCTACAGGGCCACAAGGCATACAGGGCGTTCAGGGTGCGGTCGGGCCGACAGGCGCACAAGGCGCACAAGGTATCCAAGGTGATGTCGGACCAACAGGGCCTACAGGCGCAACGGGCGCGGATAGCACGGTTGTTGGCCCAACAGGACCTACGGGCGCACAAGGTATTCAGGGCGTTGTTGGACCGACAGGACCGCAGGGCGTACAAGGTATTCAGGGCATCCAAGGCGTGACAGGCCCAACGGGAAGTACGCCCGCTATTGGCGGTTCTAACACGCAAGTTCAATACAACAATGCGGGTTCGTTGGCGGGTTCTGCCAACATGACATTTAACGGCACTACGCTAACTGCCACAGGGTTTTCTGGCCCTTTAAATGGTACTGTTGGTGCGACTACTGCCAATACTGGTGCGTTCACTACGCTGAGTGCATCAAGTACTATAGTTAGCACTAGTTATGGCACTTTTAAAGGCTTACGAATTGGTTTAGACGGAGGCAATGATATTTTTAACGCTTCAGCGGCAAATACTTATTACACCACATCAACTAATAGTTACGGTCATGTTTTCGGCAACTCAAGTGGTGGAAATTATTGTACGATTTCTTACACGGCGATAATTTTTAACAGTAGCAACGTAGAACGTGCCCGAGTACAAACAGGTTTTTCAGTAGGCACAACCGCAGATGCGGGCGCGGGTGGCATATTTGCTACTGGCAACATCACCGCTTATTATTCTGATGCGCGATTAAAAACCGTTAGCGGCAAGATTGAAAACGCATTAGATAAAGTATCTAAATTGTCGGGCGTGTACTACACCAACAACGATGTTGCTAAATCATTTGGTTACACAAGCGAAGAAACACAAGTGGGCGTATTGGCACAAGAAATTGAAGCCGTAATGCCGCAAGTTGTTAAAGCCGCACCATTTGATTTGGATGAACACGGCAACAGTAAATCAGGCGAAAAATACAAAACGGTTCAGTATGACCGCCTTGTTCCGTTGCTGATTGAAGCCATTAACGAACTGCAAGCCAAAGTAAAAGCATTGAAAGGTGAGTAATGACACTAAACGCATCAGGGCCAATTAGTTTAGGTGGCCCTACTACAGGGCAATCAATCAACCTTGAATTGGGTAACTCCGCTACTGCGGTGGCTTCAATTGATAGCGCACCGTTTCGCACATTGGCGGGGGTAGCATCAGGAACAATTGCGTTGTCCAATTTTTACGGTAAATCAAGCAATTCGTATTGGGTTTTAGCCGCTAGTACTAGTGTTTTAAATCGTGGTTTTACGGCTTCAGCCAATGGAATTTTATGTGTCGCAAGCGGTATTAATTCAGACATTACAGGAACTAATAATATTTACTTTTTTGATGCAAATGGTGCGTTATCAAAAAGTACGGCGGTTTCAAGCCTAAATGATAATTGGTCAGGGACATACTCTCCGAAACAAGTATATCTTTCTGCTTGGGTAAACAACAATACTTTTGCCACACCGATATTTTATCCATCTGGTGCTAGATTCTATTACCCATACGGCGTTGCGCCGTTTAATAGCACGGCAAATCAAAACCTTAATTCAAGTAATCTTTGGACTTACGGGACAAGTACGACATCAACTTTTGATTCTGATTTTTCTCTAAAAGGAAATTTTACTGACACTAGCGGCAATGTTTATTTATCTGCAAGAAGGCCCAATAGGACTGCGGGCAAAGCATCATTTGACCAAGTTTCCGTCTATTCTTATACTTCAAGTGGTAGTGTAAGGTGGAGTTTTAGAAATTATCAATATGCGCGTGACGAATATCAATCAAACTATGGGCTTGTACGAACAGACGGTGTGGTTGTGATTATTGGGGCAAATCAACAAGATAAACTTGCTTTAATAACTTTGAACGCTTCAACGGGTGCGTACATTCAAGGGTATTCGTATAACCGACAATCATTTTCAGATAAATTTGGTAATTTTTACAACGATTCAAGCAATAATTTATATTTTTCCACAAGAAGAACATCAGACGCTAAACCTAGAATATTTAAATTCAATTCTTCTTATGGCGTTTCTGCCGCAAAACAATACAACCCTAGCCCTGTAAGTGGTGGAGATGGTCAAAGCGGTTGGTATAATTCAACATATTTATACAATGGCGTAATATATCTGTTTACTAGTACGCAATCAGCAAGTTTAATGCAAGTTGTAGCAATAGACCCCGCTACATTATTGCCATCTTGGACATTAAATATGCAGTTTTCAGGTGCTACTTTGTCAAACATAATGGGTGATAATGGTGAATCTACTATTTTTGCTACTTCAATTGGAATATATGTTGGCGTTCGAATTAATGGTTTTAACAACTATTTTAAACTGCCTTTAGATGGAAATATATCGGTTACAAAAGCGGTTACCGCACCATCGGGAAGCACAGGTTATACGGTTGCATTTACTAAAGTAACATCAGGTACTTCTATGGTTACATCGTCTGATATTAGTTTTTCTTCTACTGGAACTTTTGCTACACCTACAGAAACCAACGCAGGGGCGGCGGCTTCTGGAGGTACGCCCTTTAATGGTGTTACTCCAGTTACCCCATTAACAACATTATAAAGCGCACTATGGATTTTTATAAACATTATGCAATAATTGAAAATGGGGTAGTCATTGAATACCCTGTTAATCCTCGCACATTTGTATTATCTACAGGCGATTACAACATTCCTCCTTTTTGGGAAGGCGGGATTTTGGATGGAAAAACTTATGTGTTTTGTCACGACAAAAAACCACAAACAGATTACACAGAAATCCTTGTAGAAACTACACCGTACTATGATAACGAAATGCAACTTTGGTATCGCGGCTATCAAAAACAAACCGCTACTGATGAATTAATTGCACTACGCCGCAATATTGAAATAGAAACTAGTCAAAGTAATATTAATGCTTTGCTAGAAACATATTCTGAAACACAGGAAATAAATCTTGAATTGTCAAACAGACAAAAAGAAGCATGGGATAAATATCGAAATGAATTATTGGAAATACCAAATCAAATTGGTTATCCTATGCAGATTTTGTGGCCCACAACCCCTGATTCTGACACAACAGTTATGAAACTAGAGGTAACAAGAATATGAACATCGCCAAATCTGATTTAATGATTGTTGACAATGTGTTTGTCAAGATGATGCACTTTTATTATAAAGGTGATGTAACTGAATCCCGTGGACATAGCCATACCTTTGACCATATTACCTTGTTAGCGCAAGGGTCAGTTTTAATGCAAGTGTTAGAAGAAAACGGTTCTGCGGTTGAGCATAAAGCACCAAAATTAATTGTTACTCCAAAAAACATAAAGCATAAATTTACTGCTTTGGAAGCCGATACTGTTTTATGTTGTATTCATGCGATACGCGATGGCAATGGAGTTGATGATATTGCACCGCAAAACATTACTGAAGAAGAAGCCAACATCTTGATTCAACAATTTTCAATGGTTAATCCCACTACTATTGCATAACACAATGTATGCAAATATTTTTTAAAAAAAACTTTCTTTCTTTACAAGAATGTACACAACTAAATAGTTGGGTAAAAAAAGGAGTTGAAGAAAAGTGGCTTGATGCGGGGATTAGCCGCAATTCTGAATGGAGTTATTTAGATAGAGTAACTACGCGTAATTACGGCGACCGTTTTAATTATCCTGAAATCGCGCATCAAATTTTTAACAAAATTACTGATTATTTAGGTTTGCATGATGCGCCTAAAAGTGTAATTGGCGGTGGTAAAAATGGAATTGTAGTTTCTTGTACATTTCCAAATGGTGATGTGTATCCCCATAAAGACCCAATGGAAGGCGAACTTCATGTTTTGCGGTGCAATGTAATGACGCAAGCCGCTGATTGTGGCGCAGAATTATTTATTGGCAACAAAAAAATTGACATTTCCGTTGGCGATTTGCATTGTTATTTACCATCAAATGTGGAACACTATGTAACTAAAGTTGATGGTAATACACCCCGAATTATGTGGATGTTTGGATATCAAGTTTCTATTAAACAATTTAATACATTACAAGAATCATGGAAAACACTAAAAAATTAAAGATAGCCGTTTACGCAATCAGCAAAAACGAAGAACAGTTTGTAAACCGTTTTTGCGATTCGGCTAAAAATGCCGACATTATTCTAATTGCCGATACGGGTTCTACTGATAGAACCGTAGAACTTGCATTAGAAAACGGCGCAATAGTTCACGACATTTGCATTAGCCCTTGGCGGTTTGATAAAGCCCGCGATACCGCTTTGGCATTGTTGCCGCGTGATATAGATGTTTGCATTTCGCTAGATTTAGATGAAGTGTTAATGGATGGTTGGCGCGAAGAAATAGAACGCGTTTGGCAAGAAAACACTACGCGCTTACGATACAAATTTGATTGGGGTTGCGGCATAAGTTTCTTTTACGAAAAGATACATCACCGAAGTGGCTACCATTGGCATCACCCCGTACATGAGTACCCGCGCCCTGATGGTCGCATCACGGAAATTTACGCGCATACCGATATGCTTTTGGTTCAGCACTTGCCCGACAATACCAAATCCCGCGGGCAATATATGCCGCTACTGGAACTTGCGGTTAAGGAAGATGTCCATTGCCCCCGCAACGCGTTTTATCACGCACGGGAACTAACTTTCTATGCGCGTTGGCAAGATTCAATCGTAGCCCTAAATAAGTACCTTGCAATGCCTGAAGCCAATTGGCAAAACGAACGATGCTATGCAATGCGTTTGTTGGGCAAGGCGCATGAAGAACTAGGGCAATCTGTAGAAGCACATAAGTGGTATCGCCTAGCGATTGCCGAAGCCCCTAATACCCGCGAACCTTGGTGCGAACTGGCGATGTTCTGCTACCGCCGTAGCCTTTGGGTTGAATGTTATTCTGCGGCGAAATCGGCACTTGAAATAAAAGATAAACAATTGGTTTATACAATGAACCCTGATGTTTGGGGCGCACAACCTTGGGATTTGGGTAGCATTTCTGCTTGGCATCTTGGGCTAAAAGAAGAAGCCACACAACTTTTAGAAGAAGCCATAAAATTAGCCCCTGATGACCAAAGATTGCGAAACAATATGCAATTTATGGATGCCGATTACAAAACCTTTGATAAGGTAGAAAATGCCGACACAACTAGAAGCCCATGAAGAAATATGCACATTGCGTTATGAAATGCTTTGTGCGCGTATTAAGCGATTAGAAGGCATCATTATCAAGGCTTGCGGGGCTATGTTGTTTGGCATGGCGGGCGTGATTTATTCATCTTTGGTACATTTGAAATGAAAGATTACGCCGTTGCATTTATAG
>Ga0315900_10013236_pt1 | contig 10055 bp, 8 predicted proteins | sample LakEriMetagenome_FD_203521 | JGI IMG/M metagenome (GOLD analysis project Ga0315900, IMG submission 203521) | Freshwater fungal communities from buoy surface, Lake Erie, Ohio, United States - Buoy 12 MA114 | ecosystem: Environmental > Aquatic > Freshwater > Lake > Lake biofilm | place: USA: Lake...
ATCCATGTCTCAGAGCCCCAAAAACGCTTTTGCCATGATGTTCTTTTGGATCTCGGTGGAACCACCATAGATCGTCTGCTTGCGCCAATTGAAATAGGTCGGCTGCGCAAGTGTGGCCCATTCGGGCGCCAATTCCGGTTCATTCCAGCGATCCCCATCGGGGTCCGCACCCACCATGCCGTAAGGCCCGGCGGCCATGACATAAAGATCGCTGATGGATTGTTGGATTTCCGTGCCGCGAATTTTCAGCACGGAGGATGCCGGATTGGGCTTGCGTTCACTCAGTTGACGGTTTTCATCCGCCAGCACGCGCATGGTGGTCATCTCCAGCGCCTTCAACTGCACCTCAACTTCGACCAAACGCTCACGGAAGCGCGAATCCTCGATCATCGGGCGCTCACCGCCCGGCGCATTCTGCGCAATCAGCTTGAGCCGGCGGATACGATCCTTGGAAGCGCCCACCCGCGCCTGGCCTGTGCGCTCATTGGACAGCAGGAATTTGGCGCAATCCCAGCCGCGATGTTCCGTGCCCACCAGATTGGCGACCGGCACCTTCACATCATCGAAGAACACCTCATTCACCTCATGCGCGCCATCAATGGTGATGATGGGGCGCACGGTGATGCCGGGCGTATTCATATCCACAAGCAGGAAGGAAATGCCTTCCTGCTGCTTGGTCGCTTCTGGATTGGTGCGCACCAACAGGAAAATCCAATCGGCATATTGCGCCAGCGTCGTCCAGGTCTTTTGCCCATTGACGATATAGTGATCGCCATCGCGTACCGCGCGCGTTTTCAGCGACGCAAGGTCTGACCCTGCGCCGGGTTCCGAGAAGCCCTGGCAAAACCAAAGATCGAGATTGGCAAGCTTGGGAAGAAAGAACTTCTTCTGTTCTTCCGTACCGAAAGCGATCAGTACCGGCCCCAACATATTGCAGTTGAAGCCAAGCGGGATCGGCGCCGGCGTGCCTTGCAGTTCCTCCAGCAGGATGAAGCGCTTGATCGCGGACCAATCGCTTTGCCCGCCCCATTCACCCGGCCAATGCGGCACGCACCAACCCTTGGCGTTCAGCTTCTTCTGCCAATCCAACTGCATCTGTTTGGTGGGCGTACGGCCCGCCGCCATGCGTTCCCGCGTATCGGCGGGCAGGTTGGCATCAATCCAGTCCCGCACTTCCTGGCGGAAGGCGCGTTCCTCATCGGTGAAGCGTAGATCCATTGCTCTTTCCCCTTATTCCTGCCTGTCGCAACGCGACATCAAACCTTGGATTTGCCCATGGCCGCGAAGCTTCCGCCTTCATCGGCCAATTTTTCGATCAGCGCCGCTGGGCGTAGGTTTTTGTCCCCTGTCGCTTCGGCGTATTTATTTAGCTTGTCGCGCACGGCCTTGAGGCCTTGTGTGTCAGCCCAGAACATCGGCCCACCACGCCAGGCCGGCCAGCCAAAGCCACTGGTGAAGATCACATCAATATCAATCGGGCGCGATGCAATGCCTTCTTCCAGGATGCGCGCGCCCTCATTCACCATGGGCAGCAACAGGCGTTCCAGGATTTCATCCGCCTCAATCTTGCGCCGGCGCACCTGCATTTTTTCGGCGACATCCAGGATGATGCGCTCCACTTCCGGGTCGGGCAGGCGGTTGCGCTTTTCGTCATACATATACCAGCCCTTGCTGGTTTTCTGACCGAAACGCCCAGCGGCCACCACGGCATCCGCAATGGGTGCCACAGTACCACGCGCCTTGCGCACCGCGGCACCAATATCCAAGCCAGCCAGGTCACCGGTAGCAAGCGGCCCCATGGCCATGCCATAGCCTTCCATCACGCGGTCAATATCCTGCGGCAGGCAGCCTTCCAGAAGCAGCTTTTCCACCTGCGGCGTGCGCTTGCCGGTCATGCGATTGCCGACAAAGCCATCGCAATTGCCGACCAGCACCGGCAATTTGCCGATCTTCTTGCCAAATTCGGTTGCCGTTGCGATCGCCACCGCATTGGTCTTCGACCCGCGCACATTTTCAAGCAGGCGCATCACATTGGCGGGGCTGAAGAAATGCATCCCCATTACCCATTCCGGCCGCGATGTCGCACTCGCGATCTGGTCAATATCAAGCGTGGAGGTGTTGGAAGCCAGCACAATCCCAGGCCGCGCTGCCTTATCCAGCCGCGCGAAGACCTGCTTCTTCACGTCCATATTCTCGAACACCGCTTCAATCACCAGATCGGCTTCGCCCACGGCCTTTTCGAAATCGGTCGAACCGCTCAGCAGCGCGCGGCGCTTTTCATAGTCAGCTTGGGATAAGCGGCCGGACGCCACCGTGCGCTGCCAATTCGCTTCACAACGCTGCAAACCTTTCGCGAGGGCTTCTTCCGTCATTTCCACAATGGTCACGGGCACGCCGAAATTCGCCGCACTCATGGCAATGCCGCCACCCATGGTACCGCCACCAATCACGACAAGCTTGCCCACCGGCAGCACTTCAGTATCGACGGGCAGTCCGGGCACGCGCTGCGCTTCGCGTTCACCGAAGAAGATATGGCGCAGCGCCTTGGATTGCTCACCGGAAACCAGCGTCGCGAACAGATCGCGTTCCTTCTGCAAGCCTTCATCAAACGGTAGGGTGAAGGAAGCGCGTACTGCCTCCACGCAGCCCTTCGGGCTTTCCTGACCCCGCGCGCGCTTCAGCAAGGCTCCCGCAGCCGCGTCAAACGCCGCCATATCCTGGCCCGCGATCCTGTCCGTGCGGTTTCGCGCCAAGGTGAAATTCTTGGCCAGATTGGCGCGCGCAAAGGCAACCGCACCGGCCTCCAGATCGCCTTCAATGATGGCGTCCACAAAGCCGAGCTTATGCGCCTCGGTCGCCTTGATCGGGTCGCCGGAGACAATGATTTTCAGCGCCGCTTCCGGGCCAATCAGGCGCGGCAGGCGCTGCGTGCCCCCCGCCCCCGGCACAAAGCCGCGCTTCACTTCCGGCAAGCCCAGATTCGCATCGGCCAACGCCACACGCGCATGGCAGGCAAGCGCCACTTCCAGGCCGCCGCCCAGCGCCGAGCCATGAATGGCGGCTACCGTCAGGCCCGGGAAATTCTCAAATGCTTCGAAGACTTCAGTCAGTGAGGGCGGGACGCGCGGCTTGCCAAATTCCGTCATCTCAGCGCCCGCGCAAAACATGCGCCCGGTGCCAATAATCACCACCGCCTTGGCGCCGGCGGCGCGCGCGGCCTTCATGCCATCAAAAAGCCCGGCGCGGATTTCGGTGCGCAGCGTATTCACCGGCGGGTTGGCCAGGCGCAGCACATGCACCTCCCCCATCGCCACATGCTGCACGAATTGATTCTCAGCCAAAGCGTCTCTCCCTCATCCAGCCGGGGCCTGACGCCCCTTTCGGGGTAGTCTCCGGCACTCTGCGCCCGAGGGCAAGCACCCGGTTGCGGGAAAGCGCCGGTCATGCTGCGCTGGATGGGAACAGGCTAGCAGGAGGAAGCGCCATGTCCCTATTCGATCTCACCGGCAAGGTGGCCGTGGTAACCGGCGGCAGCCGCGGCATTGGCCGGGCGATTTGCGAAAGAATGGCCGAACAAGGCGCCAAGGTGGTGGTCTCCTCCCGCAAGCTGGATGCCTGCCAGGAAGTGGTGGATGCCATCAAGGCCAAGGGCGGGGACGCCATGGCCATTGCCTGCAATATCGGGCGCAAGAATGAATGTCAGGCGCTGATAGACCAAACCATCGCCGCCTGGGGCCAGGTGGATATCATGGTCTGCAATGCCGCGATCAATCCGCATTTCGGCCCCGCCATGACCATGCCGGATGAGATTTTCGATAAGATCATGGCGTCCAATATCAAATCGAACCTCTGGCTGTCGCACATGACCGCGCCGGGCATGGCGGAACGGGGTGGCGGTTCCATCATCATCATCTCGTCCATCGGGGGCTTCCGCGGTTCGCCGGTGCTGGGCGCCTATGCCATTTCGAAGGCGGCCGATATGCAATTGGTGCGGAACCTCGCCGTGGAATGGGGGCCGAAAAACGTCCGCGCCAATGCCATCGCCCCCGGCCTGGTACGCACCGATTTCGCCCGCGCATTGTGGGAAGACCCAGGCATTTACGCCAAGCGCACCAAGGACACACCGCTCAAGCGCATTGGGGAGCCCGATGAAATCGCCGGTGCTGCGGTGTTTCTTGGTTCCGCCGCTGGTTCCTTCATGACCGGGCAGACGATTGTGATTGATGGCGGTGTGCTGGCTGGCAGCCCCAGCCGGTCAGACGACTGAAATGAAAAAGGGGGGCCAGATAAGGCCCCCCTGGAATGTTGCCGGTGCCTCTCAGCGCATCGGCAGCGCGTACATCAAGCCGCCCGGCGTGGTCCAAAGATGGTTCGGGCCGCGCGGCAATTGCACCTGGCTCTTGTCGCCCATGGTACGCTCATAAAGCTCCCCATAATTACCGATCGCGCGCACGACATTATACGCCCAAGCGGGGTCAAGCTTCAGCGATTGGCCAAGTTCCGGCGTCACGCCCAGCAGGCGGCGCGTATTGGGGTTGGTGCTGGTGCGGCGCATCTGTTCGGCATTGGCTTGCGTCACGCCCTGTTCTTCCGCTTCGATAACCGCATAGGTGTACCAACGCACAATATCATACCATTGGTCATCACCACGGCGAAGATAGGCGCCATAGGGTTCCTTGGAAAACCGCTCGGGCAGAATGGTCCAATCGGCGGGCTTGGGCATGGAAGACCGTACGCCGGCAAGCTGGGACGCATCCGTGCCGAAACTGTCGCAACGCCCAGCTTGAAGGGCCGCAACAGCTTGGTCAGTGCGTTCAAACACCACCGCCTGGAAGGGCGTATTGATGCTGCGGAAGTAATCCGCTGTCACCTGTTCATTCGTCGTGCCCTGAATCAGGCAAATCGTCGCACCGCGCATCTCGGCAACCTTATTGATGCCGGCATCCGCCTTCACCATGAAGCCGTGACCATCATAGAAATACGTCACCGCATGACGCAGGCCGAGCGTGGTGTCGCGCAGCATGGTCTGCGTCGAAGTACGGAACAGCACATCCACTTCCCCCGCACCAAGCGCGGTGAAACGGGTTGAAGATGAAAGCGGCACAAAGCGTACCTTCGACGCATCATTGAAAATCGCGACCGCGAGGCCGCGGCAGAGTTCCACATCCAAACCCTGCCAAACACCGCGGCTGTCGGGCAGCGCAAAGCCTGCAACGCCATTGTGAATGCCACACACCAGCGTACCGCGCGCCTTGATGGCATCAAGCGTCGGGCTCGCGGAAGGTTGGGCAAAGCTTGGCGCGGCGAAGGTCGCAAAAAGCGCAGCGAGTGCGGCTTTGAAGCCAAGTTTACGCATGGGGGCCTCTTCTTTTCCTGTTGAAGAGGCGTCATGTCACCGATGCGATCGAGCGATGTCAACGCAACTTTGTCTTTATTAATTTATGTCAATTTCTGTTCCACAATACGTCCATCTTCCATGGTCACAACGCGATCCGCGATATCCAAAATACGCGGGTCATGCGTCACCATCAGAATCGGCACGCCGCGGGATTTCGCCAAATCGCGGAGCAGATGCGCGACCTCGGCGCCCGAAACCTTGTCCAGCGCCGCTGTCGGTTCATCGGCCAGCACAAGGCCTGGATCACCTGCCAAGGCGCGCGCAATGGCCACACGTTGGCGTTGCCCGCCGGAAAGCTTGGACGGCAGGCGATCCGCATGTTCTGCCAACCCTACCGCTGCCAGCATTTCACCCGCGCGCGCCAGACGGCCGGATTCCGAAAACCGCGGCGCCACTTCCAAAGCCATGGCCACGTTCTGCCGCGCGGTCAGCGCGCCCAGCAGATTATGGTTCTGGAATATGAAGCCAATGCGCTGGCGCAAACCCACCCGCGCCCGTTCGGACGCACCGAATAATTCCTGCCCCAAGACGGTGCAGGACCCTTCCTGCATGGCGCGCAGCGCACCGATCAACGTCAGTAATGTGGTTTTGCCCGAACCCGATGGACCGGTCAGCAACAGCACTTCCCCCACGCCCACCTGCAAGGCAACATCGCGCAGCACGGGGCGGCGCAATTCACCTTCACCATAGGCGTAATTCAGCGCCTCAATCCGGATGGGTTCAGCCTGCATCAGGAAAACATATCTGCAGGATTGGCATCACGGAGCTTCCGCATGGCAAGCAAGCCCGCCAGCGCGCACATGCCAAAAATCATCAAAAATACAGTGACTGTGCGATCCCATGTCATGCCAAGCGGCAGGAAGGTGGCAGCGCCAACAAAATCATACATCCAGATGGATGCAAGAAAGCCCGGCACAAAGCCAAGCACCGCCAGGATCAACGCGGATGCCATGACAACGCGCGCCAGATAGAAATTGGTATAGCCAATCGCCTTCAGCGTTGCGTATTCGCGCAAGTGATTGGCGATATCGCTGAACAGGATCTGATAGACAATCACCATGCCGACAATCAGGCCCATGATGCTGCCAAAGCCGAAAATGAAGCCAATGGCGGTTGCGGTTTCCCAATAATGGCGTTCATGCGCCACCAATTCAGGCTGCGTCAGCACCAGTACATCGCCGGGCAATAAGGCCTTGAGCCTTTCCTTCGCGGCCTGAATATCGGCACCCGGCGCCAGGCGTATGGCAATCAGGTCAACATTCGATGGATCACGCCCGCGCACCACGCGGCGGAAGTTCACCTCACTCATCACAAGATTGCCATCGGCGCCGAAGGAAGGGCCGATTTCCACAATGCCCACAATGCGCATCATGCGGTTGCCGATCTGCACCTCAAACGGACCACCTTCGGCAAGTTTTTTGGCGACATCGCCAAATTCCGGGCGCGAACGCACATCAAAGCCAACCGCATCCACCTGCCGCAAGGCATCTGATATCTTATCGAGCCCCTCAAAGCGCATTGCACCTGCTTCAACATCAAAGCCGATCAATTGAATGGCACGTTTGGCGCCGGTCTCTGGATTGCGCCAGGAAGCCTGGGTCAAATAAACTGGCACGGCCTGGGCCACTTCGGGCAGGGCAAGGGATTGATGGGCACGGATACGCGGCACCTGCTCCGGCCGGAAGCTTGCCATGGTCAGCGGATTCATCAGGAAAAGTTCCGCCTGCATCGCAGCGTAAAGCCGGGTGGCGCTGTCAAACAACGCTGCACGGAAGCCAAGCTGCATGAAGACCAAAACGGCCGCGAACATCACCCCGGCAATGGCCGAGAAAAGCCGCGCACGTTCAAAGAAAAGCTGCCGCGCCGCCAGCCGTGCGGGCAGCAGGAACCAATCAAGCGGTGACATGCGCCCCTTACCGGGTGCCGCCGGCGCGGAAGCCCCGGGCGGCGCGCGCAAATTCTCGGTCAGCGCATTCACGGCCGGATCGCCACTTGCACCTGCATATTGGATCGCCGGCGCAAGGCCGCCGCACCCGCCTCATCCAGCGTCAGGCGTACCTCCACGGTGCGCGCATCCACCGCCGCCACGGGGTCGTTGCTCGCTTGGGTTTGGCGCCGCACGGTCCAGCCGATGGCGTTTACCTGGGCTGCAAAACGCTGCGCTTCACCGGGCACCACCACTTCCGCTGATGCGCCAAGGCGCACGCGCGGCAGATCTGTCTCATAGACATCGGCTACCACTTCAAGCTTCGAAAGATCAGCCATTTCCAAAACACCATCCGCGCCAACCTGATCGCCGGGGCGGACGAAGATGCGCAGAATGGTGCCCGCAATCGGCGCGCGCACACGGGCCAATTCGGCATCCGCCTGCGCCTTGGCTGCTGCCGCACGCACGCCGGCCAAACGCGCTTCGGCAAGCGCAATATCCTCAGGCCGGGAAGAAAGCAGCGTATCCAAGGCCGCCACGGCTTCGCGCTTTTCGGCGGCCAGCCTTATGGCAATGGCGCGGCTGCGATCGGCTGCCGCAACGGCGCCCGCCCCTGTCGGCACCAGTCGCTCCGCCCGCTCAGCATCCCGCAACGCGATTTCTTCCTGCGCTGTGATGGCTTCGATCCGTGCGCGCTGCGCCTCGATCTCCGAGGGCCGGCCTGCGGCGCGCAGCCGGGCGAGTTGCGCCTCGGCCTCTGCCACGGCGGCTTCGCCTTGGGCGGCGGCAGCGTCCTTCATGGCGGTATCGGCGAATTCGGCCAGCAATTGGCCCTGCGTCACTTCCGCACCTTCGGCGACCAGCAGGCGATCAAGCCGCGTCACCGCCATACCGCCAGGTTGATTGAGCCGGCGAATGCGTGAAGCCGGTTCCACGCGCCCAAGCGCGCCGACGCCAATCGGGCCAGTAACGGCGGCAGGCGCGGGGCTTGCGGGCGGTGGCGTGCTCGCACGCATTTGCCAAAAGGCAGCGCCGCCAATCCCCAGCAGCAAAAGCCCAGCGATGATCTTGCCGCGCTTTGTCATGGCCGCACCCCCAAAAGCCCAGAAAGTGCCGCGCGCATTGCCACCAATTCGGCTGCACTTGGCGTGTAAAGGTTGAATAGCCGCGCCATGAACAGCCCATCGCCGGCGGCCATGATGGCCGCGCCATGGCCGGGCGGCAGACCATCAGCGGCAACGGCTGCGCGCATTTCCGCAATCACGGCGCGGATGGGTGCCAAAAGCGCCGGGTCGTGGTGAAAGGCGGCCAGGAATACGGCGCCAGCCCGTTGGTGGCGTTCATTGCAAGCCATTTCGCCCTCGCCAAAGCCCCATTCCAACATGGCAAGCGCCACGCGCCCCTTGCCTTCTCGTTGTGCGGCAACGCAGGCGGCGAATTCCTGCGCGATAAACGCGGCAAGGCGACCAAGCAACGCTTCCAACAGCGCTTCCTTGGAGGCGAAGTGATACAGCAAACCTCCCTTGGAGACGCCCGCTTCGCGCGCGGCGGCTTCCAGCGTCAACGCTGCGACGCCGCGGGCAATGATCAGGTTTTCAGCCGCATCGAGGATGCGTGTAGGAGCATCAGTGCTGGGTATAGATCCGTCCATACCCCTCAACTATACCGTCCGGACGGTTTTTCAAGCTTTTGCGGCTACAGCCCTGTCCAGCAGCGCCTCGATCTCCGCCGGGTCGTCCCAGGCAAGCGCGATGCTCACCACCTGAATGCCTGTCCGCAGCGCCGGTGGGATGCGCACAATATCCTTGCGCGTCGTGACCGGCGTGGCGCGGAGCTTCTCGGCCTCGGCCAACAGGTCGCGGATTTCCTGATCATCAAAAGGGTAGTGATCCGCGAAAGGATGGCGCGCGGCCAGAACAGCGCCGGCTTCCTGCAAGGTGGTGAAGAATTTGCGCGGATTGGCGATGCCACAAAAGGCGACTACGGGCTTGCCGGCAAGGCTCGCGGCCTCTGGCCCTGGCACAAGCCGGGCGCGCAGTACCGGCAAGCCGGGCGGAAGATGCGCCAGCGCGCCGGTTTCATCCTCACCGATCAGCACGGCGGCCTGGCAGCGCGCCGCGGCCGCAAAAACCGGTTCGCGCAGGGGGCCTGAGGGGATCACCCGGCCATTACCAAAGCCATAGGACCCATCAATAATCAGCAGGGACAGCGTTTTTTCGAGTGTCGGGTTCTGTAGCCCATCATCCATGATGATTGCCTGCGCCCCGGCCGCCTGCGCCGCCACACCGCCCGCGGCGCGATCCGCCGAAACCCAAGTGGGCGCTATGGCAGCCAGCAGCAAAGCCTCATCACCCACAGCGCGGCTGTCATGGCTGGCAAGGTCAACACGCGCCGGGCCCTTCAGCTTGCCGCCATAGCCGCGCAGCAGAAAATGGGCTGCGAGCCCGCGTGCCCTGAGCCTTTCGCCAAGGTCAAGCGCAACCGTGGTCTTGCCTGCGCCACCTGCCGTGGCGTTACCGCAGCAAATCACGGGCAGGGCAATCTTTTGGCCCTGGCGCGTCATGCGTCGTGCGGTTGTTGAGGCGTAAAGCGCCGCAATGGGCGAAAGCAAAGCTGCCGCCACACCAGGCTTACCGCTCCAGAATTCAGGCGCTCGCATCAGATGAAACCGTTCAAACCTTCCGCATTGCCGGCAACGCGCAAATGGCGAGCACGGCAAGGATGACTCTA
>Ga0315900_10013237_pt1 | contig 10054 bp, 5 predicted proteins | sample LakEriMetagenome_FD_203521 | JGI IMG/M metagenome (GOLD analysis project Ga0315900, IMG submission 203521) | Freshwater fungal communities from buoy surface, Lake Erie, Ohio, United States - Buoy 12 MA114 | ecosystem: Environmental > Aquatic > Freshwater > Lake > Lake biofilm | place: USA: Lake...
GCAAACAACACCGTCCCCTGCCCCTCTGCCAACGGCTCCGCAGCGGCCGCAGCAGCATCCCTCAGCAACACCGATCGCCGCTCAATTCCCAATTCCAGATCACCCACCAACTGCTGCAGACGTGTCCGTTCCAGAACTGCCAGATTCAGCTTCGCACGCCGCTGCACAATCTCTTCGCGGAACGCAGCCAGATCATTCGCCAGCTTGCGGTCACGCACTTCCCCCGGCAGCTGCTGCTCCACCTGCCGAGCAGAATGCTCAAGCGTCGCTCGAGCATACCCCTGAGCAGCGCTGAACCCCCGCCCTGCCGACATCAGAATCAGCAGCACCAGCGCACTGCCTGACCACCCAATCACCCTGACTGCTGCCCACATCATGCACCTGCCTTCCAGTTTGGTTCGTCATCCCGATCCACACAGGACCACAGACACCAAACACGGAAATGCAAACCGCAAATCCCGGAACCGCCTGAAAAAATCAGCGCCCCGCCACGGAAATGATCACCACCCCCGCCATCAGACCGGCAATGCACACAGCCTTCACACGCCAGTTCTGCTCACCATACATCCGAATCCCCGCCACAAACGCAATCACCACAGAAGTCCTGCGCAGCGGAGAAATCACCGATATCAGAGCACCCGGCTGCTCAATCGCGTGAAAATACAGAAAGTCCGAAACCAGCAGCAGCAAAGCAATCGCCGGAATTGACCAGCGCCACTCAAATGGACTCGACTCCCGACCCGCTCGCCACCACCAGATCGCCAGCGGCAGCATCACCGGTACCAAATACACCGAAAACCACGCCTGCACCGTCGCTGACCGAAATCCACTGTCAGCCAGCAAAAACTTGTCGTACAGCGAACTGCCGGCACCCAGAATCGTCGCCACCACCATACAATACACCCAGCGATCCCGGTGAAACACTATCCCCTCGCGACGACCAGCCAGCGAAAACGCATAAAACGAAACCAGTACCACCAGCACCCCCAGCCACTGCCACAACGCAGGACGCTCACCAAGGACCAGCACCGCCGCCAAAATCGTGACAAACGGGCTGCTGGCACGAATCGGAGCCGCGATCGATACCGGCAAATGCTTCAGTGCAAACGAAGCAAATACCCACGAACTGCCGGCCAGCAGCGACTTGCCAGCCAGCATCAAATGCCCCGTCACCCCCAGATCATCAACCCGCACAAGATCAGACGGCAGCAAACCCGGCAACAGCCTCGATACCAAAATCACAGGCACATACACCGAGGCAGAAGTCAGCACGTTGAACAGCAGTACCACCGGCACCGCATTCCCACGCAACGACTCCTTCTTCGCAATCTCATACAAACCCAGAAACACCGCCGACAGCAGACTCAACACAATCCAGTTCATGGCCCACCCAAAAAAACAGGCCCATCCGCCAGAAACGACGAACAGGCCCGGTTGCGTCCCAATCTGCCCCCCAAAAACAGGGGCACATCGATTACAGAATTGCGCGAATCTTCGTCAGAAACTCCCGATTCGTCGGAAAACGCTCCATCGTCTTCGTCAACTGCTCCATCGCCTCCACCGGACTCAGGCTGATCAGACTGCGACGCAGCATCGTAATGCCCTCCAGCAGATCCGGAGCCAGAATCTTCTCCTCACGGCGAGTACCGGAACGAGTAATGTCGATCGACGGCCAGATGCGGCGATCTGCCAGCTCACGACTGAGCATCATTTCCATGTTGCCCGTACCCTTGAACTCCTGGAAAATCGCCTCGTCCATCCGACTGCCGGTGTCAATCAATGCCGTACCACAGACCGTCAGTGATCCACCTTCGTCAAACCGTCGAGCCTGACCGAAAAGCTTCTTCGGGACGTCCAGAGCACGAATGTCCAGGCCCCCGGTCGCCGTTCGACCCGTATTGCTGTACTTGTTGAAAGCACGAGCCAGACGAGTAATGCTGTCCAGCAAAATGAAGACATCCTTGCCCTCCTCCGCCAGACGCTTCGCTCGCTCAATGATCAGCTGCGCGATGCGGATGTGACTCTCCACGTCGTTGTCCAGCGATGACGAAATCACTTCGCCCTTCACCAGCCGACGCATTTCCGTCACCTCCTCCGGACGCTCGTCAATCAGCAGCACCATCAGGTGAATTTCCGGATGATTCACACTTACCGAATGAGCAATTTCCTGGAGCAGCATCGTCTTGCCCGTTCGCGGAGGCGCCACCAGCAGTGCACGCTGCCCCTTACCGATCGGACACAACAAATCCATCACCCGCATCGTCAGCGGTCGAGGACCCGTTTCCAGTCGAATCTGCTCAAACGGATTGATCGCCGTCAACTGGTCAAAATGGCGAATCCGGTCGTAGTCCTCAGGAGTCAGACCGTCGATCGTTTCAACTTCCAGCAGACGCGGACCCTGATTGTGAGTCCCCGCACCAACCTCACCACGGACCAGTACCCCCTCACGCAGACGGTACTTTTCCACCAGTGAACTGGAGACAAAGGGATTCGAATCCTCTGCAGCATAATTCCGCTTCGGATCCCGCAGAAACCCATAACCCCGATTGTGCAGCTCAACCACACCTTCAAAGGTACCCTCAATCACCTCAGCCGAAGGCGAAATGCTCCGCGGCCTCCGCGGCATGCCACGGTCGCGATCGCGATCACGGTCACGCCCGCCTCGACCACCACCCATCGGCTGACCACCGCGATGAGCCGTGTCGCCACGGCGATCACGAGGCCCGGGACCAGCCGGACCACCCCGACGACCACCGTGCCGACGATTGCCACCATCCTGACGACCAGCATCAAAACGCGGACCGTCATTGCGATAACCCTGATCACGAACAAAATGATCCCGCTGCCCCTGTTCTCCCGGCCCACGGTCTCCCAATCCCCGATCTCCCGGCCCACGATCTCCCGGCCCACGATCTCCCGGCCCACGATCTCCCGGCCCACGGTCTCCCGGCCCACGGTCTCCCGGCCCACGGTCTCCAAACCCACGGTCTCCAAACCCACGGTCTCCAAACCCACGCTCTCCAGGACCCCGTTCTCCCCCGCCGCCACGACGGCGACGACGGCGACGACGACGAGATGGTCGACGGTCATCACCATCGTTCACATCGTATCCGCCACCACCAGAACCCGGGCCACCCTCGAAATCCCCTTCACCCTCGCTGCCCTGAACACCGCGGTCCTCGTCGCCGTCAGAGCCTCCACCAAACAACTCGTCCGTATAACGCTCCAGATCGTCCCGACGACGCGGCGGACGGGAAGAACCAGATCCACCAAAGCCCTCGTCACCACGGCGACCACGGCCCCAGTCTTCCCGGACACCTTCACGAACACCTTCAGCAGCACCCTCAGAACTCACCCGCGGCTCACCACCAGCCTCGCCTGCCGATGGGCCGTCTTCGTAACGCGCTGACTCATCACGACGCCGCGGGAATCGACGCCCCCCCGAATCACCATAACTGTCCTCCCGTCGACCGCCACGACGACCACGATCACCTCGGTCACTACCGCGATCCCCGCGGTCACTACCGCGATCCCCGCGGTCACTACCGCGATCCCCGCGGTCACTACCGCGGTCACCTCGAGGCTCACCGCCATCATCGTCAACAAAATCCAGCTCGTCAGTGCTGAAATATCGCATGCCAGTCTGCGACTCAACGTCCGCCAGCTGCCGCTCAAAACGATTCGATGTCCGATCCGTCGACTCCGACCCAGCAGCTTCCACCGGCTCAGCCGCCGCGTCACCCTCCGGGACACGCCGAGTCTCGCGGCGCAAACCACGCTCCGTACGCACCCGCCGCGGACGACGAACATCAGCGTCCTCGCCCGCAACAACCGCAGATTCACCGGCGTCTGCCGCACGAACCTCAGCCACAGGCTCCACACGCTCCGGACGCTCCACAGGAGCCCGACGGGCTCGGGTCGGACGAGGCTCTGCAGGGGCCACCGGACCTCCTGCATCCGAATCCACGCCCGAACCAAAGTCATCAGATTCTGCCGGTGCAACCGCATCCTCCGCAGACGCTGCTCGCCGCGAACGCCCCGGAGCTCGGGGTTCATCTGCTGATCGGGATGGTGATCGACGACGCGGACGTGGGCTGGTTCCGTCAGAATCGGAACTACGTGAAGGCATATCAAAAGCTCGGCAGGACAGTAATCGGAGAAACAGCAGTCTGCACAATCGGACCGCTTCAGATAATTTTTACCGGCATGGATCCCGCAGCCACACTTGCAGCCCGCGCTCCGGCAAACAGCCGGCACCCAACTTCCGGACAGGCCACCGCCAGCAACGCAATCGCTGATGCCCGTGGCCAGACTAAGGTAAAACTGACTGCCTGATACACAGACAGCTCAAAACACTGAACCCCTCGAGATCGTAGCTTTCGAGAACATAGCCCTCGAAGAAACGACCCCGAAAAAACGAGGCCATTGCAGGGCTTCCACGACTTGCCCCCCCGAAACAACTTCGGAAGACCACAGCCACCTGCCCGCTCCAGAATGCCCGCTCAGGACCACCGGGCGCCCGCCGCGACACTGCCACCGCAGTCACGGAATTCAGAGCACTACCAGTCGGCAGCAAATCGGAACAGCAGCCGGAACCCTACTGAAACGCCAGCGAAAACACCAGCGTGAACAACCGCAGAAATGCAAAAAATCAGCCAGCAACACACACAACAAAACACAACGACAGGAACAGCGGGCGGACAATACCGGACAGATAACCCGACCAGACAAACAATCCGCCAGCATCACCCCCCCAAAACAATCCCCGCAGCGTCTGTTCAACCCTAGTATTAACGGATCAACCCGCTGTGTCAATTCAACTCTTGCGTCCAGACAAAAACATTTTCAATCGCACTCCCGGAAGACTTTGACCGCTCCGGACACCGACCCTGAGGATCAGACGGGTTGCAACGGCAACACCCCACAACTCCGCAACGACAGAACACCCGATACCGCAGGTAAAATCGGCCACGAAGTCCGCTCACGCCCTGCAATTCTCCCCCCATACCGGAATTTCAACCCGCTTCGCTGCCGAAATCCCACCCAACCTGAATGCTGTCCCTCACACCAGACCATCTGCCCGAAAGGATCCGAAAGATGCGTTCCATAACCGGCCTCGCTCTGCTTATTGCCCTCACAGCCTCTGCCGCAGCCATCGCCGGTGACACCCCGGTACACGTACTGCCTGCCACCTCCGCAGTCAGGTCCGTGCCCGTTCAGCCAGTCGCCGCACGCCGCGTCACACGCAGCTCAAAACAGACGTTCTTCGGCAAAGTCATGGAACTGGAACGCCGCAAAAACGCCTGGCTGCGACGCACATTCCTCGGTCGCTGACGCCAATCGCTGCCCGCCCCGCAACAACTCCCTGCCACGGGGCGCTCTGCTTTGCCACAGATCGCCCCCCCTCGGCCGCCCACACGCCTGAAAACTAGCCGCCGCCGGACGCCCCGCCAGGACCCCGACGGTCACGCCCACGGCCCGCACCGCCTCCACGAGGACCATTCCGAGGGCCGCTTCGCTGACCACTGCGGCCACCCGAAAATCCGCCACGACCACGCTCACCCGGACCTCCGGATCGACTGCCACCAGGCCGGAAGCCTCCTCCCGGACCAGCACCACGCCCGCCAAACCCTCGCCGCTCCTCACCACCCGTTTCCTGGCCGCCCGGGGCAAAACCACCCTCTCGCAGACCACCCTCTCGCGGACCACCCTCTCGGAAACCACCGGGACGCGGACCGCGCGGTCTGCGCTCGCCGCCACCACTGCCCCGGAATTCACCTGCATCCCGACGCGGTGCACTGCGCCGCACCTCAGCATCACCCAGTTCAGAAATCTGCAACTGACGACCTGCCACCCACGCCCGACGCAGCTTCTGGAAAATCTCCGGTGGCATCCCGGCCGGCAACTGCACCGTACTGAAGTCGTCAAAAATATCAATCCGACCAATCCGACCACTGTCCAGGCCGGATTCGCCCGCTATCGCTCCCACGATACTCCCCGCACGCACATCGTGCACACGCCCCACCTCCAGCCGAAAACTCTGCATCGGCCCCTGCTCTCGCTCGCTGCGAAACGCCCCCCGCGGCTCCCGTGACTCGCGACGATCACCACGCTCAAAGCCACGCTCACCCCGAGCACCGCGATCGCGGAAACCAGGCCGGCGGTCACCACCACGCTCGGAAAACCCCGGAGCCCCCCGGCGAAGTCCACCAGGACCGCCGCGGCGACCACGCTCATCCTCCAGTTCCACCTGCGGCAACTCTTCCCGACTGAGCAGTTGACGGCCACCCTGTGCCATCACCGCCAACGCCCCCAGAATTGCCTCCGCCTCCAGCTCCGGACGCTCACGCTGAAACTGCTGCATAATCGATTGCAGCGTCTCACGCTGAGGATCCTCCAGAGCCCTCACGATCGCTTCATGAAAGGCCGACACTCGCTTCTTGTTCACAGCCCGATTCGTCGGCATCGGCATGGGCTCAAGCGCCTGACCCGCCGCATGCTCAATGCTCGACAGCAGTCGACTGGCACGCGGATGCACAAACAAAATCGCTTCCCCCTGCCGACCCGCTCGACCCGTGCGGCCAATCCGATGAATATATGCCTCACGACCACGCGGCAGATCAAAATTTATCACGTGACTCACTCGCGGCACATCCAGCCCGCGAGCCGCCACGTCAGTGGCTACCACCACATTCAACTGACCACCACGCAATTGCTCAATAATCCGTTCCCGCTGCGCCTGAGCCACATCGCCATGCAGCGCCGCAGCACGATGCCCCTGACTGCACAAATACTCCGCCAGAGGCTCCGTCGTACTCTTCAGCTTCACAAACACAATCACCGCATCAATCGGCTCCGCCTCCAGAATTCGAGACAATGCCGCTTCACGATGATGATTCGACACCACCACATACCGCTGACGAATCGTGTCAGCCGCCGCTGCACGCTGCACAATCGTCACTTCAGCAGGATTCCGCTGATGCTGCTGAGCAATCGCGCGGATCTGAGCCGGCAAAGTGGCCGAAAACAGGGCCGTCTGACGACCCTCCGGCGCCTGCGACAACACCCACTCCACACTCTCCGCAAAACCCATCCGCAGCATCTCATCCGCTTCGTCCAGCACCAGACACCGCAGTCCGGCCAGATCAAGGGATCCACGAGTCATGTGGTCCATGACTCGGCCCGGAGTCCCCACAACGATGTGCACCCCACGGTTCAACTGAGAAAACTGAGGCTGATACGCCGCACCACCGTAGATCGCCAGACAACGAAAATCCCGCATCCCCGATGAATAACGCTCAAAAGCAGCCGTCACCTGCAACGCCAGTTCACGAGTCGGCACCAGTACCAAAACCTGCGGACGACGCTGTGACAAATCCAGCAGCTGCAACATCGGCAAGGCAAATGCCGCCGTCTTGCCGGAACCCGTCTGAGCCTGACCAAGCACATCCCGGCCAGCCAAAAGCAACGGAATCGTCGCCGCCTGAATCGGAGTCGGTTCGGTGTAGCCCAGCTCAATCAATGACTGCAGCAGTGCCTTGCCCAAACCCAGCTTCGCAAACTCCGGAGGCATCAGAGCTGAAACATCCACCACACGAGGAACCACCGGTACAGCCGCCACCGGCCCTGCAGCAGCCGACTCCGCAATCACCAAATCAGCAGCCACCGGCTCAGCAATTACCACATCAGCAGCCACCGGCTCAGCAACCACCTCCTGCTGCGCCACCAGGGGTGCTGTCTCCGCAGGCACCACATCCGCCACTATTGGCTCAGATTCCACCTGCACAGATTCCGTTGCCCGGCCGTCTGCCGAAACTTCCTGCGCCACTGCCAGTTGTTCTTCGTGTTCCTGAGTCATCCGCTGCTGCCAATCTGCCTGTCAGTATTAAACCCGCACCACTTAACCACCAGAATCCACACCCACCACACTCAACGGTCTCGCGCTGGTCGTCGCCCACCGGAAGACTCACTCGCACCACCAAAAATTCCGGTCCCAAACTCATCAGCCCCCGGCGCTCCGCGACCACGCGACCGATCACCATCAGCGCCCCGCCCACGCGGCTCCCCAGGACCCGCCTGACGACCACCTGGTCGCGCATCAGGACGTCGCTCCGGACGACGCTCAGACCGCTCGCCACGCCCGTCTGCTCGCTGCTCCGCACCCGACTCGGATGTCCGCTGCGGTCGGCGGGAATTCTTCTGCTCAGGTCGCTGCCCGACCGCACCCTCAGGTCTGCGCTCAGGACGCTGCCCGGCCGCACCCTCATGTCTGCGCTCAGGACGCTGCCCACCTGACGCAGCGGGCTTGCGCGGAGCTCTCGGCTCAGGACGCCGCTGCTCGGCATCACGCTGTCGACGACGTTCCTCATGCCCCCGAAATCGCCAGCGATCCTCTGCCGATTCACCCGCACCACGTTCACCCGCACCACGCTGCTCACCACGACCTGAACGCTCACTTCGCTCGCCGCGGTCGTCAGATATCGCGGCCGACTCCGACAAATCAAAATCCGCCAGAGACAACTGCCGGATCGAAAAACCAATCAGCTTTTCAATACTTCGCAGCATCCGTCGCTCCTCGGGATCGCACAGCGACACCGCCTCACCCACCGCCCCCGCTCGGCCGGACCTGCCGATCCGATGCACGTAGGTTTCTTCTTCGGTCGGCATGTCGTAATTGAAAACGTGCGACACCTGATCCACATCGATTCCTCGAGCCGCAATATCGGTGGCCACCAGAATCGGAGGCCTGCTGCTGCGAAACTCCTCCAGCGTTCGCTGGCGACGATTCTGACTCTTGTTCGCATGAATGGCTGCCGCCGTCAGGCCAGCCTTCGTCAGCTGTCGCACAATCCGATCCGCACCATGCTTCGTGCGACTGAAAACAATCGCACGCTGAGGCACCAGGCGGTTCAGCAGCTGCACCAGCAATGCCGTCTTCTGCTTCTGCGGCACAATGCACACGCTCTGTTCCACCAGCTCCGTCGTCTTCTGCTTCGGCTCAATCGAAATGTTCACAGGATCCCGCAAAATCGTCGCTGCCAGCTCCCGTATCTCCGGCCGCATCGTGGCCGAAAACAGCAGCGTCTGACGCTGCTTCGGAATCCGCTGCAATACCCGCCGAATCGCCGGGAGAAACCCCATGTCCAGCATCCGATCCGCTTCGTCCAGCACCAGCACCTGCAAACTGTCCATGCTGGCACAGCCCTGCTGCATCAGATCCAGCAGTCGGCCCGGAGTCGCCACGACGATATCAGAACCGTCCCGCAGCGCTCGAATCTGCGGCTGCATCCCCACACCACCATAAACAACCGCCGAACGCACAGCCGCAAAGGCACCGTAGCTGCGAAAACTTTCGTGAATCTGCAGTGCCAGTTCGCGAGTACTGGCGAGCACCAGCACGCGGACCGGACGCACCCGCGGACGCTCACCGCGTACCCGCTCAGGCCTGCCACCCGCCTCCGTTCCCCGCTGCAGCTGATGCAGCAGCGGCAATGCAAACGCCGCCGTCTTGCCGGTGCCCGTCTGAGCAATCCCGACAACGTCCCGACCCTCCAAAACCGCAGGGATGGCCTGCTGCTGAATCGGTGTCGGAATGCTGTAACCGGCCTCGGTCACAGCGCGCACAAGGGGCTCACAAAGCCCCAGCTCACTGAACTTCATATACCTTCATCCTGGGAAAAAAATGAAACATTCCCAGGTCCGAAGGCAGAAAACCGGCGAGCTGTCTGTGCCCGACTGACATCGTCAGGCAATCAACCCTCCGGCTGCAGGGCAACCAACCGACCACTCGAGACATCGCCCGAGAATCCTGTTGCTGCTCTCGCACTGTTCGCAGCTGGCGCTGCCAACGTTTCAATAACACGTGGAACTGGCAGTCGTTCACCAAATACGGGAACGCACCGAATGCTTCGCGGATCCGGCCAGTTCAGACGACCCCCGCCGCAATCTGGCAGAAGAATGTCCGGGAACATTCCGGCAAATCGGTGACAAAACACCAACAGACACGGAAATCAGAGCCCAAAGACTGGCGGCAGACCGCAGAACTGCAGCTTTA
>Ga0315900_10013239_pt1 | contig 10054 bp, 9 predicted proteins | sample LakEriMetagenome_FD_203521 | JGI IMG/M metagenome (GOLD analysis project Ga0315900, IMG submission 203521) | Freshwater fungal communities from buoy surface, Lake Erie, Ohio, United States - Buoy 12 MA114 | ecosystem: Environmental > Aquatic > Freshwater > Lake > Lake biofilm | place: USA: Lake...
TAAGGCCTCATCACTGACCAGTACCACATCAATCGCTAAGGGATAGTCGCGATTGGCACCAGCGGCAACACTTACCGTGACTGACTCCCAGTCCAGCTTGACACCCGCAGGCATCACATAGTCTTTGACGCTACTGCATCCCGATAGCGTGAGCATCACGATCATCACGAGCATCAACTGAAAATTCAGATATAAAACCTGCTTGAACTGTAGATTCATATGCAGGTTGGTGTGCTCTGCTTGTGTTTGTGCGGTTGCTTTTATTTGGGTGAGACGCGTAGTGTTCCTCATGGCGCACCCCTCGAAGCGCCCGGTGCTGTAGCGTCGGCACGGTTAGGGACTACAGTATTTGATACGTTGCCTGATACTGGCGATGCGGCACCATAGATGTTTTCACCACGCGCCTTGGTATGTACTGCTTGCTCTTCATGCGCTTGCCGCAGCCCCAACTCGAAGCCGAGCATCACCAGCAGTAGAACGACAGCGCTAGCGCAGGCGCTGATGATGACCACCAGCCTTGGCGTGAGCAGGAGCGAGATCTTCATGCCACTGTCACCGTGAATTGTCCTGCCATAGACACCTGAATCACACCGCCCCAATTGCAGGCGAGCGTTGAGCTATCGTTCAGTGCAGGCATATTGGCGATTTGTACCGTGGGCGAGCCCGGTGCCCAAGGCGCGCTGGTCGCAGGTATGCAGGGCATTGGGGTCAGCGCACCGAGTGCAGCCGCAGTCGCCGCGGCGACCATGGGGTTCGCTAAAGAGTTACACATACCGAACGGCGGTATGTTCAACATGGGTACGTGGTCCATGATGTTGGCCGAGGGTGCACCGGACAGCACACGATTGGCGGGCAGTACGTTCAGCGTCGATGGCGCTGCGCCGAACGGGCATTTCAGCATCGCCCCTGAGCACACGAGATTACTCATGGCTCACCCCGAAACAGTTGCTCAACACGTTTGACCAGCGTGGGGCCAGGTGTGCCGAGTGCTTTACCGCTTTGATCAAATTGACGCGGCGAGCCTTGCATCAGACCGCGCTCGAAGTCGACGGTCTCCATCACTTGCCCGTTTGGCCAGTAGCGTAGCGACGGTCCGTTTAGGACGTTAGCTTGATAGTTGGTTCGTTGTAGTAGCGCGCCATCCATACCGAAGTCGTCGACCGTGCCGTCCAGCTTACCCGCGCGATAAATCGCGCGGCGTACCAGACGACCTTGTGCGTAGTAGCGCGCTTCACCTTCCAGATGCCCTGCGACATAATTCAGCTCAGCGGCGAGATTGCCCGCGGCGTCGAATAACTTCGTCGGGCCGTGGGCAATACCCTTTACAAATTGCTGCTGCATTTGCGGTAACGGTCCGTTGTAATACTCGCTTAAGCCGTGCCGAACACCGTTTTGATAGGCGGCGCGTTGCAGTGTCTGTCCAGCGGTATCGAAGCTTTGCAGTGAACCGTGTAGGGCGCCTTGCTGCGTGCTGATGCTGTGCTGTAGCAGACCGCTGGCATCGCGCAGTTCGAGCAGATCGAGCAGCGCATTGCTGGTTATCGGTGAGGAGTGGTTATTCATCATCATGCTCAATTGATTTTCACCATGCCACCTTTGATGGTTAGCATGCCGCCACCATCAATCTGACCCGAGGCCGAGGCCTTGGCGGCCAACGTCAGTGCATCCATTTTCAGTTCGGTGCCCGCCTTGATTGCGTAGCTGGTGCCGGCCTGACTGCTCAACTCAGTACCCGCTTTGACATTGATCGCAGTACCCGCAGTGACATCGGTGTTTTTGCCCGACTTGAAGGTAATGCTGCCGCCGACATCAATCACTAAATTGCCGGTGATTTTCAAGGTGGTATTGCCTTTGATAGTCTCAGCCAGATCGCCATCCACCTCCAGCGTGTAATTTTTCTTGACGGTGTGCGTGAAGTTCATGCTGTCGCTATGGGTCTCGTCACCATGGACTGTCAGATCACGTTTGCCACCGACGGTATGGGTTTCATTGCCGAGCGTGACATCAATACTGCGGTTACCTTTTTTGATCAGGTGCTGCTCTGAGCCTTTGTAAAGCGTGGTATCCAGATCATTTTCAATATCGACCTTCATGTCATGCTCGGCATGCAGATACAACTCTTCGTCGCCCATCTTGTCGTCGAAGCGCAGCTCGTTACCATGGATACGGCCATCAGCGATTTCGGTTGATTTCGAGCGACCATTGCCGCTCTTGGTCGGACGTGAACGAAATCCCGACTGCATTTGCTTGCTTGGCAAGTTGATAGGCGTTGCTTGCTCGCCGTTGTAGACGCTACCGGTAATCAATGGCCGATCAGGATTGCCATCGAGGTAGCTGATGATCACTTCCTGCCCGATGCGCGGGATGAACAGCGCACCCCAGCCATTGCCAGCCCAGGCCTGTGACACACGTACCCAGCACGAGGCTTTATCGTCATGTGCAGCGCTCTGATCCCAGTGAAATTTCACTTTCACGCGCCCGTGCACGTCGGTCCAGATCTCTTCACCATCCGGCCCCACCACGAAAGCTGAGTGGCTACCAGCGACCACCGGCTGCGGCACACTACGAAGTGGCCTAAACGCGAGTGTCGACGGGAACGCCTCAAAGTGGTTGGTATAGCCAGTTAAATCCGCACGATGAGTCACGCTACGCAGGACATAGCGGGTATTGAGCCGGGCGTTGGGATGCTTATCCAGCTTGAACACACCACCGGCATACAGGCTGTTGCATAAGCTTTCACCTGCGGCATTTGACGCCTCTGCCTGACTGCCTTGTACATGCACAGTTTGCTGCTGCTTGCCTGCGCTCATCGTGTTGTGTAGATGGGGGTATTCGTAGAACTTGCCGCGTCCGGCTTTGCCGGCGGCTTCTGCGGCCAGCGAGGTACTGGGCTTCAAGTAGTCATAATCGCGCCCGTTATAGTCGCGCGTGACCAATCGACCACCCGCTTCGAAGCGCAACACCGTATCTGGCCAACCACGGGTATCAGCACGTCCACGATAGATTAATTGGCTGTTGGCGCAATCACTGTGCGCAGATGGATCATCGCCCAACACCATCGTGTGGCTACCGTCTGCGAACTGGAAGAAATAAAAAATACCTTCTTGCGCCATCAGCCGCATGATGAAATCCAGCGGTGTCTCGTCATACTGCACGCAGTATTCACGCGGCGTGTAGCTAGCTTTCAAGCGGTTATCAAACTTGATGCCAAACGATTGCAGTACGGATTCAACAATTTGCACCGTACTTTGATTTTGGTAGATGCGACGATCACGCGAAAGCGATAGCAGCCACAGCGAGGGCACCATGTCCGCGCTGTACCAGGCGAATTCTGCATCAATACCCGCTTGCGTGAAGCCGCTGATCAAGCCGTGGAAATGGCGGGTCATACCGTCGCCGTGAATCACCTTGACCGTAGCTAGGGTGCCGACGATGGCATCCGGGTCGAGCGCAACTTCCGATGACTTCATGGTCAAAGCAAACGCGAAGGGGCGCGACAAGGCCTCGGTGCCAGCAAAACTCTCTAGGAGCAGCTTATCTTTACCTAACACGGTCGTGATGGCGATGCGCACGTGCTGTTGCGTGAAGTCTTGTCTCATGCTGGCTCCCCAACTTGATTCAGACTGACGCGAAACCCGGCGCGCTCACCGACGCCGAGGGTGACCTGATTGAAACGCTCAGAGGCTGCAATCTTCGCTAGCACTTCGGCAGCGAGTTCGGGAAGCAAGGACTGCGTAATGATATGGTCGATGTTTCGTGCGCCACTTTCGACTTCATGGCAACGTGCAACGATGGATTCTGCAACCGTAGCGTCCCACTGCAAGTGCGCGGCGTGATTACGTTGTACGCGCTCTGCCAATTGATCCAGCTTCAGCCCGGTGATGCGAAGTAGCTCGCTATCCGCGATAGGGCGGTAGGGAACGATGATCAGACGACCTAAAAACGCTGCCGGGAACTGACGCAGCAGTGCAGGGCGCAGCGCTGCATTAATTTGCTTCAGGCTGGCATGGGCGTGTTGCTGGCAGACGTCAACCACCACCTCGTGCGCTGCGTTCGAGGTTAACAGGATCAGGGTGTTACGGAAGTCGATAGCGGTGCCCTCGGCATCTTCCATCGTGCCCTTATCGAATACTTGATACAACAGTTCGAGCACATCCGGATGTGCTTTTTCCATTTCATCGAGAAGTAACAGGCTGTAGGGCTGACGACGGATTGCTTCGGTCAGTACACCGCCCCGACCATAGCCCACATAACCCGGTGGCGCGCCCTTCAAGCCAGCGACCGAATGTGGCTCCTGATACTCGGAGAGATTAATAGTGACCATGTGCTCGCGGCTACCGTACAGCAGCTCGGCAAGCTGGTTCGCGGTCTCGGTCTTGCCGACGCCGCTTGGGCCGACCAGCAAAAACACGCCGACCGGTTTTACTTCATCATCCAGTCCGGCGCGATGGCTGCGGATACGACGTGCGATCACCTCGAGTGCTTCATCCTGCCCAATGATTCTCTCCTGCAGCCGCTTGTGCAGCTCCAGCACGGTACGCTGCTCATCGGCCAGCATGCGACCGAGCGGTATGCCGGTCCAGCTCGACAGAACGTTGGCGACCGCTTCGGTGTCGACGCAGGCTTGAGTTTTATCGTTTTTCTGTTGGTGAGTACTGCTCGCTTTATTTGACGCGCCGTCGGTAACGTTATGCGCGACACGGGCACAGGCGGTATCCAGCAGACTGATCGCTTTATCCGGCAGCTGTCGTGCGCGTAGATAGCGGTGCGATAAATTCACCGCATCCTTTACCGCACCCTCGGTGATGGTAACCCCGTGATGAGCTTCCAAGCGCGACACCATCGATGCCAGCATCGCGATGGCAGTATCTGTACTTGGCTCAGCAACTTTCACCACCTGAAACCGACGTGTCAGCGCTGGATCACGCTCGATATGTTGCTTGTACTCAGACCAGGTCGTCGCTGCGATGGTACGCAATTCACCTCTTGCCAGCGCAGGCTTGAGCAGGTTGGCAGCGTCACCCACGCCTTCGCTGCCACCGGCACCGATCAGCTGGTGCGCTTCATCAATGAACAGTACGACTGGGGGTACCGCAGCTTTCACTTCGAGGATGACGTCTTTGAGGCGGCGCTCGAACTCGCCACGCATACCAGCACCAGCTTGTAGCAAGCCAAGGTCAAGTGCACGTACTGAAATATCTTTCAACGGCGCTGGTACCGTGCCACTCACTACACGTTGCGCAAAGCCTTCCACCACCGCAGTTTTACCAACACCGGCTTCACCAGTCAGGATAGGGTTGTTCTGGCGGCGCCGTAGCAGGGTCTCGATCAGCTGATTGATTTCCTCGTCACGCCCGATCACTGGGTCGAGCTGGCCGTGTTTTGCTAGTTCAGTCAGATCGAGTGTGTACTGATCGAGTGCCGGTGTCTTTTGGCGTTCGCCTTGTGCGGACGAAGTGAGCGGTTTCGATGCCGTCGCGTTCGCGGTAGATGCTAATCCCGACAAACTACGTAACTGCTGGCGCAAGCGCTCGCGCGGTAGGTCCAGCAGACTGGGTGCTGATTCCAGCAGCATGCCACGCAGGGTGTCAGATTCCAACGCAGCGAGCAGTAAACAAGCTGCATCGATACGACTCTCGCCTAATTGCACCGACGCGATCACCCAAGCATTCTCGAGTAAACGCGGCAGATGCTCGGACAGTACGGGCGTACGTCCGTTGCCGCGCTTGAGTTGATCGAGGGTGTCTTGTAGCTGCGACTGCGCGCGTGCGCCAGATACTTGAAAATGGCTGAGTAGTCGCTGCAGCGAGCTATCTTTATCGCGTAATAGCTCAAGCAATAGATGCTCGGGGTCGACACTGAAATGCGTCTGCTGCGCGCATAACTCAGCTGCACGCTCCATGGCAGCGCGGCTTTCATCATCCAGCCGCTGTATCAGGGTGCGCAGTTCAGTGCTCATGATGCGCGCAGTCGAATGAGAAACGCGCCGGTGGCGGCGTTTCAGTGGAAGCCGCTGTATCGCGCGCGCTGCGCTCTGATACCCAGGCATTCCAACCCAAACGCGGGCGGCCCGTTGTGCTGAAGGATGCTGCGGTGACCGTCTCGGCAGCCGGTGTCAGCCAGACCTCAACGCTGAGTGCCGATGGCATGAAGTCGCGCACCGCAGCTTTGAATGCTTCATGCTGCTCACCACCCGGCAGTAGCTGCATCACACGTGGTAGCGGCAGATCATGGGCGTGCAGACGAATCGCCGCCGACTGATCCCAGGCTTGCCGGCCCAGCAGCGCAGTTTGTCCTAGTACCGGTGCGCGCGCTGCATCACCCAGCAGGGTCAGATCATCCGACTCCAGCGGCAACCAGCGACCGACAAATTGCTCTGCCCTAAACGCAATCTGGAAACGATCTGCCAGCAAGGTGCAAAGTGAAGCGGTTGAGCGCGGCGCACCCGCCAGCAAACCAGCGTGCCGTAGCCATCGGCCTGCGTCACGCGGTACTTGTTCTGTACTTCCGCATAAGCGTCGCGTCGCGCTACCAACGCTCGCGGTATTGGCATCACCACCGACCGAAGGACGATGACGTTTGCGGCCAAGGTAGAATAACGACAGCAAACGGTGATGGAAGATATCCAAAAACTCGGCAGTCGCAAAATCTCTGACGGCATTGCGCGAGATCACCAACTCGGTAAACGCTGCGGGCATCGGCCCTGCTTGCCCTAACAGCGACAGTACCGGTGTACTTAGCGTATATGGCTCACCAGTGACTGCACCGCGGCGTGCGTCGCGTACATCGCTAGCGTCAAAGTCGAGCGAGATATGACTAGATAGCCGAACAGCTTCGGTGCCGTGGTCGGTGCCGAGCGCCGCATGGCCATCGGCCATACCAGCGCGTTCTAGTAAGCTGATCGCCTGAAAAAGATCAAAGCCCTGCGGCTGCTCGAGCAGGGCAGGCATCAGCTGAGTGTCAGCGTCACGCGCGCTCATCTAGAGTAATTCCTGTGAACCACTCATTGGCGGCCATTGCACCAGACATTCATCACCGCGCCAAATACCTAGCTCGATGAATGAATTGACGGTGGTGTACAGCGCAAAAAAATGCGCTAACACGGCAGAGAAAAGCACTGACGAGCTACCGACAAATGCATCCGGATCAATCTCTAGTCGCACTCCTGTGCCGCGGCAGACACCACGCCAAGCCTCGTGACCGATCTGCCGGGTCACTGCACGCGCGCTGAGACGCTGAATGCCGCGAATCTGCTCCAGGTCGCGCTGCTGCTCGGAGCTGAATAAAGACAACAGTTCACGCAGGTGATCACGACCTTGGTCAGCGTTGATCAAGGACTGATGCTGAAGGTTGAGTAGAGATATCAGCCGCCACAAGGTATCGCTTCCAAGCGGTGGCATACGCTGGCGCGAAGGCTCGCTCACACAGCGGATCTGCAATCCATTCGAGACACCTTCCCCGATCAGCAGGGTTTGTGGTGTGATCTGCTCGGCCACTCCTCGGTTAGTGCAAAGGGTGTTGGCGTATACAACGGCAGAGGGCGCACGTCGCTCTTGCCGCCGATCGACAAACGACAGATATAAATCGGTACCGGTAATGTCACCTCTCAGGCTACGCTCGCGGCGGGCGACCCAGAACACATCATCAACAGCTTCGCCACTTTGCATGGCAGCGATATGGCGTAGCTGCAGTGGCTGATCCGAGCCGGGTTCGGAAGCGGTGACATGTTGGATGGAGTGAATTTCGGTAGAAGCTTCGCGCGCACGGTCACCTACCAGCATCACCTCATGTTGCATGTGATTGATCTGAATAGGCTCCGAGGTTCGCGGGAACAGATTGACCGCTACCGTGCAGCCCAGACGGAAGTGGTCCGCATTTAGTGCACGTAACTTGCGTGATACAGCACCGATATCCAGCCGCAAGCTGAATTGCTGACCGCTGAGCTTGAGTGCACGTAAGCCATGGATATCGAAGAAATTAAACTTCGCCGGAAATGCAAAATACTCTTGCAGCAAGCCATATGCTGGATGAGCACCCGGCGCTTGCGGTAGCACCGCATGCTCGGCATCAAAACCAACTCGCTGACACTGCTTGGCGGCCAAGCGTGCGATCGTCGTACCAGACGCGTTCGCAACATAGATACCCTTCAAGCGTACCGACATACATTCATACAGCGTCGCTACGGTGGCGGCATCACCGGCGAGATGAATGCGAAGGGTATCGAGTTCTAATTCGTCGAGCGAGCTGCCATCATCGGCCTTGATCAGCAGAGCGATATGGCCCTCATCATCGACTTTCGCATCGGCGATATGCAGCGGCCAGAGTGTGCTGTCCCATGCGGTACGAAAGCGTACCTCTTCACCGCTGTCAGCGTTCGCGACCAGGGCCGTGTGACGCGGTACTCGTAGTCCGGCAGTGACCTTACCCTGCGCTGCGCCGAGCGACATCTGAACCACCGTCATAGATGGCAGTGGTGCTATTAGAGAAGGGTAGAGGTTTTCCAACAGTGCGCTGGCGACTTGTGGAAAATCCGAGTCGATATCACGCCGTACACGTGCAGCCAGAAACGCGACTGATTCAATTAGTCGCTCGGTATGGGGGTCATGCGACTCACCACCGTGCAGATCAAGCCGAGCGCCCACCTTGGGATAACGCCGTGCGAAGTCCCGCCCTTGCGTGCGCAACCAATCCAGCTCGCGTAGGTAGTAATCCAGCAGCTCGTTGTCGCCCGCGCGTGAATTCATACGAGAGCCTCTATTGCGTTCGAAGAGGGTTGGGCTACGGGCGGTGTTTCTCCAGCCAGCGTGAAACGCACACGACGTACGGTATTGGCAATCGGCAGATCGGCATCAATCTGAAAGAGTGCGATCGTGATGCCATTGGCAGCGCCGATCGGTGTGACTGTCGTGTTGGTCAATCGTGGTTCAAAATGCGCAATCGCATACGCGATTGCAGTGGCGATCTGAACTCGATCGGTGTCACTTCGGACTGACAGGGCGGTGTAATCCGGAATGCCGTAGTCGCAGACGGTGAGATTTTTTTCAGTGAACTCTGACAGATTGATTCGAGAGCGCGAGTTCAGTAAGCGGTGTAGCTCGTGCTCAACTGAGGCCTCGACGCCATCGGCAGAAAGCCCCTGACCAGCTTCATGCCCGGTCGGCGCAGCGCGCTGGTCGAGCTTGTCGAACAGCGGGATCGGCCCACCCGGAAACAGGAATGACATCGAGCTTCACCTCTATCGTGCCGGATCGCCGGTAACAAGGGATCAAGCTTTTTTGTTGATCGCCAGGTCGTAGCCGAAATCGGTCTTGCCGGCGATCTTGGCGTCGTTATTTTGATGGTGGTATTCCATCTTTATCTTGACGAAATTGAGCGATGCCGTTTCGATCGGCCGAGGGTCACTACCACCAGAGACCGAGTAGTTGCTGACGATAACTTTCTCCATCTCGATTATGATCATCGGCTTGTTCTCTTCATCTGCTTTCCGCAGAATCGTGAGCGTCACTTTCGGGATTTCTTTAGCGGTCGCACACAAACGGAATAACTCAGTTGACGAAATATCCGTTTCTTTCGAGATGGTGATATCGGAAAACATCGGATTCGCCGCTGTACGCTCTGAGCCTGATTTGCTGCTGCTGGTCGGCTGTGCAACATTAAATGACCAGGCGTGGCACTCGATCTGATCGTTATAGTCGGCAAGAGTGCTGCTACCCTTAACGCCTTCGATCTGTAGCAGAATATTGCTGTTGTCCATGGTGTCGTTATCCTTTTATCGGTTCGCGAGTATGCTGTCGCTGTGAGTTATCCGCGTTGACGATCAAGCCGCTGGGGCCGGGAGCTCGGCCACCATCCTGATCGAGGCAGTCAACTCTTCCATCTGGAAGTGCGGGCGCACAAACACGACGGCGCTGTAAGCACCTGGGCGTCCTGGAATCTCGCTCACATCCACCCGAGCACTGGCCAATGGCAGACGCGCCTTGGTCTCTTGGGGTGCTGACTCGCTCAGGCACACATAGTCGGCGATCCAGGTATTCAGATAACTCTGCAATGTGTC
>Ga0315900_10013242_pt1 | contig 10052 bp, 7 predicted proteins | sample LakEriMetagenome_FD_203521 | JGI IMG/M metagenome (GOLD analysis project Ga0315900, IMG submission 203521) | Freshwater fungal communities from buoy surface, Lake Erie, Ohio, United States - Buoy 12 MA114 | ecosystem: Environmental > Aquatic > Freshwater > Lake > Lake biofilm | place: USA: Lake...
GCGCCCCCCCCCCCCCCGCCCCCCCCCCCCCCCCCCCTGGCCGCCTAGGTCGCACGACATGGAACGGGCCCTTGTGATCGGCGCGACAGGTGGGATCGGCGGCGCCGTGGCGGCGGCGCTGCGCGCGCAGGGCGTGGCCGTGACCGGGCTGTCGCGACGCGAGGGGCTCGATGTGACCGATCCGGTCGCGGTCGCGCGGGTCATGGGGGCGCTCGAGGGGCCGTTCGATCTGGTCCTGGTCGCGGTCGGGATGCTCGCGCCCGCGGGGGGCGCGCCGGAAAAGGCGCTGCGCGCGATCGAGGCGGCCGCGATGGCCGAGGTGATGGCAGTCAACGCGATCGGGCCGGCGCTGATCCTGCGCGAGGTGCCGCGGCTGATCCCGAGGGCGGGCCGGTCGGTGGTGGCGGTGCTGTCGGCGCGGGTGGGGTCGATCGGGGACAACCGGCTGGGCGGGTGGCATTCCTACAGGGCGAGCAAGGCGGCGCTGAACCAGATCGTCCGGGGCGCCGCGATCGAATTGCAGCGCACGCATCGCGAGGCGATCTGCGTGGCGCTGCATCCCGGCACGGTGGCGACCGGGTTCGGCGCCGGCCATGGCGGGCGGCACGAGGCGGTCGCGCCGGAGGCGGCGGCGCAGAACCTGCTTGGCGTCATCGCAGGGCTGTCACCGGGGCAGACGGGCGGCTTTTTCGACTGGCGGGGCGAGGTCGTGCCGTGGTGAGGCTTGTGCTCGTCCTTGGCGACCAGCTGAGCGAGGGCGTGGCGGCGCTGGCCGGGGCGGACCCTGCGCGGGACGTGGTCGTGATGGCCGAGGTGATGGCGGAGGCGGCCTCGGTCCGCCATCATGTCAAGAAGATCGCCTTCACCTTTGCCGCGATGCGCAAGTTCGCGGCGCGGCTCGAGGCGGCCGGGTGGCGGGTGCTGTATTCCCGCCTGGACGATCCTGCAAACAGCCAGAGCATTCCGGGCGAGCTTCTGCGCCGGGCGGCCGAGACCGGGGCGGGCGAGGTGCTGGCCACGGAGCCCGGGGACTGGCGGCTTTACCGCGCGCTGGAGGCGGTACCGCTGCGGCTGCATCTGCGCGAGGATGGGCGGTTTCTGGCCTCTCACCGGGTCTTCGAGGACTGGGCGGCGGGGCGCAGACAGTTGCGGATGGAGTATTTCTACCGCGAGATGCGGCGGCGGACGGGCCTTCTGATGGAGGGCGACGAGCCCGCGGGGGGGCAGTGGAATTACGATGCCGAGAACCGCAAGGCGGCGGTGGGCAAGGTCTTTGTGCCGCCCTTGCGGTTCGAGCCCGATGAAGTGACGCGCGAGGTGCTGGCGCTGGTCGGGGCGCGGTTTCCGGACGGGCCGGGGCGGCTGGAGCCATTCTGGTTCGCGACCGACAGGGAGGGGGCGCTGGCGCAGTTCGGGCACTGGCTTGCGACCGGGCTGCCGCGGTTCGGCGACCATCAGGATGCGATGCTGCGGGGGGACGGGTTCCTCGGGCATTCGCTGATCTCGCTTTACCTTAATGCCGGGCTGCTGGAACCGCTGGAGCTGTGCCGTGCGGTCGAGGCGGAATGGCGGGCGGGGCGGGCGCCGCTGAATGCGGCCGAGGGCTATGTGCGCCAGATCATCGGCTGGCGGGAATACCTGCGCGGCATCTGGTGGCGGGAAGGGCCGGATTACGCGCGGCGCAATGCGCTGGGGCACGGGCGGGCGTTGCCGGCGATGTACTGGGGGGCGCCGACGCGGATGGCCTGCATCGGCGCGGTGGTGGGCCAGACGCTGGAGGAGGCCTATGCCCATCACATCCAGCGGCTGATGGTGACGGGCAATTTCGCGCTGCTTGCCGGGATCGACCCCTTTGCGGTGCATGAATGGTACCTGGGCGTCTATGCCGATGCGCATGAATGGGTCGAGGTGCCCAATGTGATCGGGATGAGCCAGTTCGCCGATGGCGGCGTGGTCGCGTCCAAGCCCTATGTCTCCTCCGGGGCCTATATCGACCGGATGTCGGATTACTGCGGCTCCTGCGGTTATGACGTGCGTCTGAAGGCGGGCGAGGGGGCGGGGGAGAGGGCCTGTCCGTTCAACCTGCTGTACTGGGATTTCGTCGGCCGTCATGCGGCGCGGTTCCGCGACAATCCGCGGATGGCCCAGATCGTGCGGAGCTTGGAGCGCATGTCGTCCGACCGGCAGGCGACGATCCGGGCCGAGGCAGCGGCTGTCCTTGCCCGCCTTGATGCAGGGGAGACGGTCTGAGGCGGTGCGGGGGGCCGGGGTGGCGGTACCCCCGGGGTGTCAGTTCCCGGTCGTCTGGCTGTCGCCGGAGGGGGCTTCGGCGCTGGCGTCGCTGCCGGCCGTTGCGTCGTCGGCCGCGTTGCCATCGACTTCGGGGCCATCGACTTCCGGCAGGGTGTCGAGCACGGCTTCGGCAGGAGGCGTGGCGGGGTCCGGGGTGTCGTCGGGGGCCGCGGCAGGCACGTCAAGCGCGCCGTCGCGCCATTCGCCGGTTTCGGTTTCGCCGCTGGCGTAGCGCATCGTGCCCTGGCCCTGCCGGCGGCCGTTGCGGAACATCCCTTCATAGACATCGCCGTTGGCATAGGTGGCGATGCCGGTTCCCGAGATTTCGCCGTTCTGCCATTCGCCATCATAGGTGAAGCCGTCGGGCATGGTGATCTTGCCCTGGCCGTGACGCTGGCCGTCGAGGAACTGGCCGACATAGACGGTGCCGTCGGCATAGGTCGCGGTCCCCTGGCCGTTGCGCTGGCCGTCGGCCCATTCGCCGTCATAGACATAGCCGTCGGCATAGGTCATGCGGCCCTTGCCGTGGTTGCGGGCATTCAGGAATTCGCCTTCGTAGACAAGCCCGTTGGCATAGGTCGCGACGCCGAAGCCCTCGATCACGCCGGCCTTCCAGGCACCGTCGTAGGTGGCGCCGTCGGGATAGGTGATCTTGCCCTGACCATCCGCCCGGTCGGCGCGGAAGCTGCCGACATAGACCGACCCGTCGGGATATGTGACCTCGCCCTGCCCCTCGATCCGGCCTTCGACCCAGGCGCCGGAGTAGCGGTAGCCGTCGGTCCCGGTGAAGGCGCCCTGTCCGTGACGCAGATCGTTGACGAAGCCGCCGCGGTAGACATCGCCGTTGGCATAGGTGATGACGCCTTCGCCCTGGCGTTTGCCCTGCACGAAGGGGCCTTCGTAGATGTCGCCGTCCGGCTGGGTCAGACGGCCCTGGCCTTCGATCTGGCCGGCTTTCCACTGGCCGTCGTAGGTCAGCCCGTCAGGCCGTGTCAGGCGGCCCGTTCCGTCACGTTCGCCGGCGACAAGCGTGCCTTCGTAGATCGTGCCGTCGGGATAGGTGATGCGGCCCTGGCCTTCTTTCACGCCATTGACCCAGTCGCCGTCGTAGACATAGCCGTCGGGCGAGGTCATCTGCCCTTTGCCGTGGTGCATCGCATTCTGGAACTGGCCTTCGTACCGGACGCCGTTGGCATAGGTGGCGACACCCGTTCCGGTGATCTTGCCGTCGATCCACTGGCCGTCGTAGGTGCCGCCATCGGGATAGGTAATCCTGCCCTGGCCTTCGGGCTTGCCACGGGCAAAGGCGCCTTCATAGAGGGAGCCGTTGGGAAACCGGGCCACGCCCTGACCCCGGATTTCGCCTTCGAACCATTCCCCGGTGTATTCGTATCCGTTCGGGAGGCGGTAAGTGCCGGTTCCGTGCTGGCGGCCGTTGAGGAAACTTCCTTCGTAGATTCCGCCGTCTTCGTATTGCTTGGTCTCGACCGTCTGGGCGTGCGCGGGAAAGGCCATGGCAGCGACAACGAGTGCCGTGGCGCCGAGCCGGAGACGTGCGAGCTTCATGCGATATGTCCCTGTCGTCATATGATGCTGCGGCGGTCTGGCCCGCATGCCGCGCGATGAATTGCGTTGGGTGGCAGACTAATCCCTGCCGCTGTCCGTGACAACTGGTGCCGGTCGGGCCTGCTTCCGTTCGGGACGGGTTCTGCTACATCAGGCGCGAGACCGAAGGAGTGCCGTTTCATGACCGACCGTTTCCGCCTGACGCTGGCGCAGTTGAACCCGGTGGTGGGGGATCTGGCCGGGAATGCCGCCCGGGCGGCCGAGGTCTGGGCCGCCGCGCGGGCCGCGGGGGCGCAGATGGTGGCGTTTCCCGAAATGTTCGTGACCGGATACCAGACGCAGGACCTGGTGATGAAGCCCGCCTTCCACCGCGATGCGATGGAGCAGGTGACGCGGCTTGCAGGGACCTGTGCGGAGGGGCCGATCATCGGGATCGGGGGGCCCTGGTTCGAGGAAGGGCATCTTTTCAATGCCTATCACATCCTGAAGGGCGGGCGGATCGTGGCGCGCACGCTCAAGCACGAACTGCCGAATTACAACGTGTTTGACGAGGTGCGGCACTTTTCGCCGGGGCCGCTGTCGGGGCCGTTCGATGCGACCGGTCTGCGGATCGGGACGCCGATCTGCGAGGATGCCTGGTTTCCCGATGTCCCCGAGGCGATGGCCGAGAGCGGGGCGGAGGTGCTGCTGGTCGCCAACGGGTCGCCCTATTTCCGGGAGAAATTCGCGATCCGGCTGAACCAGATGGTCGCGCGGGTGACGGAGAATGACCTGCCGCTGGTCTATCTCAACATGGTGGGGGGGCAGGACGATCAGGTGTTTGACGGTGGTTCCTTCGTGCTGAACCGGGGCGGGCGGCTGGCGGTGCAGTTGCCGGTCTTCGAGGAGGCGGTGGTGCATGTCGATTTCCGCCGCACGGAACGGGGCTGGGAAGCGGAGGAGGGCGGGCGGGCGGTGCTGCCGGATGCGGTCGAGCAGGATTATCACGCGATGGTGCTGTCGCTGCGTGATTATCTTGGAAAGTCAGGGTTTTCGCGTGTGCTGCTTGGACTGTCGGGGGGGGTCGATTCGGCGCTGGTGGCGGCGATCGCGGCGGATGCGCTGGGGCCGGGGAATGTGCGCGGGGTGATGATGCCGTCGCAATACACGAGCCGGGAGAGCCTCGAGGATGCGGCGGCGGTGGCGGGCGGCCTGGGTATCGCGCTTGATACCGTGCCGATCGATGGGGCGCGGGCGGCGGTGGGCGAGGCGCTTGCGCCGCTCTTTGCCGGGCGCAAGGCGGATGTGACCGAGGAGAACATCCAGTCCCGGCTGCGGGGGCTGATGCTGATGGCGCAGTCCAACAAGTTCGGCGAGATGCTGCTGACCACGGGCAACAAGTCCGAGGTCGCGGTCGGCTATGCCACCATCTATGGCGACATGGCGGGGGGCTATAACCCGTTGAAGGACATGTACAAGACGCGGGTCTTTGCGACCTGCCGCTGGCGCAATGCACAGCACCGGCCCTGGATGAAGGGGCCCAAGGGCGAGGTGATCCCGCCGCGGGTGATCGACAAGCCGCCCTCGGCCGAGTTGCGTCCCGACCAGAAGGACGAGGATTCGCTGCCGCCCTATGCGGTGCTGGACGGCATTCTGGAGATGCTGGTCGATGGCGATGCGAGCGTGGCCGACTGCGTGGCGGCGGGCTATGAGCGGGCCACGGTGAAGCGGGTCGAGGCGCTGGTTTATGGCGCGGAGTGGAAGCGGTTCCAGGCGGCGCCGGGGACGCGGCTGACGCGGCGGGCCTTCTGGCTGGACAGGCGGTATCCGATCGTCAACCGCTGGCGCGACGGAAGCTGAGGGGGGCTGCGGCCGCGCGGATGCCGGCGCACGGGGGGGCCTGTACGAATCAGGGGTTAACGCGTTGATTTTACGAAAAACGGCCTTTCGGTATCGCGTCGGTATCACGTCGGTATTGCGTCGGTGCGAAACGGGGGATTTTGCGCCGGGGCGGATCATGACGGCACCGCGCGGAGGGTTGTCGCCGGGTTGAGCGAAGATGAACGGGCGGAGGGCCTTGGGCGGCGCCTTCGTCTTCGGCCCGGGTCTGAGGGCGTGGGTTTCACCCAGCCTCCGGATCGGGGCGACGGTGGCGGGGGTAGCCCGCCCGGTCGTGAGGCCGGGCAGCGCCCGACCCGCCCCCCCATGTCCCACAGGGGAGGCGGACGCTCTTGCGCCTTCCCCGCGGGTCGGGCGCTGCCCGTGGTGGGGTGGGGTGGGAGGTCGTGGGTTTCACCCACCCTACACAGGGCGGCGACGGTGGCCGTGGTGTGCCGCCCGGCCGCGAGGCCGGGCAGCGCCCGACCCGCCCCCCCATGTCCCACAGGGGAGGCGGACGCTATCGCACGCACCCCCCGGGACGGGCGCTGCCCTTGGTGACGTGGGCGGGGAGTGAAGGCGTGGGTTTCACCCACCCTACGCAGGGCGGCGACGGTGGCCGTGGTGTCCCGCCCGGCCGCGAGGCCGGGCAGCGCCCGACCCGCCCCCCCCCTGTACCACAGGGGAGGCGGGCGCTATCGCACCCACCCCGCGGGTCGGGCGCTGCCCTTTGTGACGCGGGAGGGGGGGAGGTCGGGGGTTTCACCCACCCCACGGCGCGGGCGCTGCCCTTGGTGAAGGGGGAAGGGCGTGGGTTTCACCCACCCTACGTCTCGGGACAGGGGCGGCGGGAAGGGCTCGCGTGCCGGGGATCGGATCAGATCGGGCGGGCGGTGCATTCGGCGATCAGGCGTTCGGCATCCTCGCGCCGGCAGAGGCGGGTGGCGTCGGTCATCACCGCTGCACTTGCCCCGGCGACGCCGCGGGTGAGCGCGGTGGCGATGTCCTGCCCCTGGGCGAGGCCAAGGACGAAGGCGCCGACGAAGGTGTCGCCGGCGCCAACCTTGCTTTTCACCGGCACGTCGGCGGCGGGCGCGTGCAGGCGCAGGCCGGCGGTGGCCAGCACCGAGCCTTCGCGGTCGCGCGCGACGATGACGATGCGCGCCACCCCGCGGGCAACCAGCGTTTCGGCGAAATCGGCGCTGTCCTTGAGGCTTTGCAGGTTGCGCCCGGCGAGGTCGTTGGCTTCGTTGTGGTTCATCCGCAGGACATGGATCGCGCCGTCGGTTGCGGCGCCGGCGATGCGCAGCGCCTCGCCCGAGGTATCGACCACGGTATCGACCCCGCGGGCATGGAGCGCGCGGGCGAGGTCGAGCGGGATCGACATCGGCACGCCGGGGGGGATCGAGCCCGAGATCACGGCAAGCCCGCCGGGTTCGGCGGTATGGGTCACGGCGGCGGTCACGGTCGCGATGTCGAGCGGCAGCCATTCCGGCCCGGGCAGCATGAAGCGGAACTGGTCATGCGTGGTGCGGTCATAGACCGAGAGCGAGGAGCGCGTCTCGCCCCGGCCGGGATGGACGATGAGGGTGAGGCCGGCTTCGGCCATGAGCTTGGCCATGTGGTCGCCGTTATGGCCGCCGAGGACGACGAAGGTGCGCGAGGTGCCGCCGAGGATGGCGATGGCGCGGCTGACGTTGATCCCGCCGCCGCCGGGATCGAGCTGGGCGGGGGCGCAGCGCAGCTTCATGTCGGGGAGGATGCGGTCGACTTCGGTCGCGAGGTCGAGGGCGGGGTTGAGGGTGACGGTGAGGATGTCGCGCATCATGGGTCTTTCGGGCGTTATCGCGCGGAGATGTGCATGGGGCGGACGCGGGATGCAACGGAAATGTTAGCGGTAGCAGGGCCGGGCCGGATGGCGCGGCGGGCGCCGGACTAGTGCCACCACTGGTCGATGGCGGCGATGTCGTCGTCGGACCAGCCGAAGTGATGGGCGAATTCGTGGATCGTCACATGGGCCACGAGATCGGCGATGGTGACATTGCCGCGTTCGGCCCATTCGTCGAGGATCGGGCGGCGGAAGAGCCAGACGGTATCGGGGCCCTGGGGGACGTCCCAGTTCGACTTTTCGGTGAGCGGCACGCCGTCATAGAGGCCGGTGAGGTCGAAGGCGTCCATGTCGAGATCCTTCAGCACCTCGTCCCCGGCGAAATCGGCGACGACGATGGCGACCTTCTCGGCCTCGCCGCGGAAGGCGGGGGGGAGGTTCGCCACGGTTTCGCGGGCGATTTCCTCGATTTCGTCGAGCGTGGGGGCGACATGGTCCATGGGCCCCTCATATGGACAAAAGGGGCGGGCTGTGAAAGAGGCACGGCTTGTCAATTGCGTCGCGCGGGCGGCGCGCGCGCCCCGGGGGGACTGCCATGACCACGACCCGTTTCGCCCCGTCGCCGACCGGCTGGCTTCATATCGGCAACCTGCGGGCGGCGTTGTTCAACCATGCCATCGCGCGGCAGAACGGCGGGACCTTCATCCTGCGCATCGACGACACCGACCCCGAGCGGTCGAAGGAGGAATATGTCGCGGGGCTGAAGGAGGACCTGACCTGGCTGGGCCTGACCTGGGACCGCGAGGAGCGGCAGTCGCTGCGGCTGGACCGCTATCGCGAGGCCAAGGCGCGGCTGATCGCGGCGGGGCGGGTCTATGAGTGTTTCGAGACGCCGGTCGAGCTGGACCTCAAGCGCAAGAAGCAGCTGAACATGGGGTTGCCGCCGGTCTATGACCGGGCGGCGCTGGCGCTGGGCGAGGCCGAGAAGGACCGGCTCAGGGCGGAGCGGGGCTCGCATTGGCGCTTCAGGCTCGATCACGGGCGGATCGCCTGGGAGGACGGCATCCTCGGGCCGATCTCGATCGATGCGGCGAGCGTGTCGGACCCGGTCATCGTCAAGAACGACGGGCAGGTGCTTTATACCTTTGCCTCGCCGGTGGATGATGTCGAGATGGGGATCACCGACATCGTGCGCGGGGCGGACCATGTCACCAATACGGCGACGCAGATCCAGATCATCGCGGCGCTGGGAGGGCGGCCGCCGCGTTTTGCGCATCATTCGCTGCTGACCGGGCCCGAGGGGGAGGGGCTGTCGAAGCGGCTGGGCACCCTGTCGCTGCGCGATCTGCGCGCGCAGGGGGTGGAGCCGATGGCGATCCTGTCGCTGATGGCGCGGCTGGGGTCGTCCGAGCCGGTGGTGATGTGTGGCTCGGTCGAGGAGATCGTCGCGGGGTTCCGGATCGGAAGCTTCGGCGCCTCGCCCACGAAGTTCGATGCGGCGGACCTCTGGCCGCTGACGGCGCGGGCGCTGGCGGAGAAGCCGCTCTCTGCGGTTCAGGGGCATCTGGCGCGCGCGGGTGTGCCGGCGGCGCTGGCCGGGGCCTTCTGGGAGGCGGTGCGGGGCAACCTCGTGCGGATCGACGACGTGGCCGAATGGTGGCGGGTGCTGGCGGAGGGGGGGGCGGCTGCGGTTGCGCCCGAGGACCGGGATTTTGCCGAGGCCGCGCTCGCGCTGCTGCCCGAGCCGCCCTATGACGCGGGGACCTGGGCGGCCTGGACGGCGGCGGTGTCGGCGGCGACGGGACGCAAGGGGCGGGGGCTGTTCCTGCCGCTGCGGCGGATCGTGACCGGGCGGGATGCGGGGCCGGACATGGCCGCGCTGATGCCGCTGGTGCAGGTCAGGCCGCGGCTGCGCTGACCGCGGCGCGGGGTTGTCCGGCGTCCATGATGGTGGGTCCGCGACGGAAGATGCGCAGGTGCATGCGGGCCGGCGTTTGCCGCGACATCCCGCCCGGCCGCGAGGCCGGGCAGCGCCCGACCCGCCAACCGTGAACCGAACGGGGGGCGGGTGCTCAGGCGCCTGCCACCGGGGTCGGGCGCTGCTCCCGGAGCAGGACCGGGTTGTCGGGAGAACCGGGGGGGCGGGTAAGGGCCTCGATCACTTGAGATTCCGGATGGCGTGTCCCGCCCGGCCGCGAGGCCGGGCAGCGCCCGCCCCGGGGGGGCGGGTCGGGCGCTGCCCTTGGTGAAGGGGGGTGGGAGGTGGTGGGTTTCACCCACCCTCCGGGACCGGGGCGGCGGTGGCGGGGGTGACCCGCCCGGCCGTGTGGGGCGAGAGGTGCCGGTCCCGCCCCCGCGGGGCGGGCGTGGCCTTTGGTGATGTGGGGTGAGGGGCGTGGGTTTCACCCACCTGACAAGACCGGGGTGAGAGTGGCGGGGGTAGCCCGCCCGACCGGGAGGCCGGGCAGCGCCCGGCCCGCCAGCCGTGAACCGAACGGGGGCGGGCGGT
>Ga0315900_10013255_pt1 | contig 10047 bp, 7 predicted proteins | sample LakEriMetagenome_FD_203521 | JGI IMG/M metagenome (GOLD analysis project Ga0315900, IMG submission 203521) | Freshwater fungal communities from buoy surface, Lake Erie, Ohio, United States - Buoy 12 MA114 | ecosystem: Environmental > Aquatic > Freshwater > Lake > Lake biofilm | place: USA: Lake...
TATCAAATCATGTTCAGAAACATGAAAAGGAGCACCGAACTTTTTAGGGAAGAAAATATTCCCCTGCAAACCGAACTCAGCAGCCTACAGCAAGAATATGGAAAAATTTCTGGCTCGCTTACCATCATACATGAGGGGAAAGAACTTACCTTACAGCAAGCCTCCAAATTTTTGGAGGAAGAAAATCGTGACTTGCGCAAAGAAGTTTTTGAGAAAATCTGCGCTGCGCGTCTCTCAGTTAAAATTGCATTGGATGATTTGCTGGATCAGCTTATTCAGAAACGCCAGCAGGTAGCCAGGAACGCGGGATTCAATAATTTTAGGGACTATATGCATGCAGAGCTCTGCAGGTTTGATTACTCGGTTGAAGATTGTTATGCATTTCATGATTCCATCAGGAAACATGCCGTTCCCTATTTAAACGAAATAGCGGCTTCCCGAAAAAGTTTACTCGGTTACGAAAAATACCAAGCATTTGATACAGAAGTGGATGTATATGGCAGCATCCCACTCAGGCCTTTTGAAGCAAGCAAGGAATTGGTAAAAAAAACCCTGGGGACCTTTCAGGCCATCGATCCTTTCTTTTCTGATTGCATACACACCATGCAGGAATTTGGTTTTCTTGACCTTGAATCAAGAATCGGGAAAGCGCCAGGAGGATTTAATTATCCGATGATGGAAAGCGGAATACCATTTATTTTTATGAATGCTGTGGGTTCCCAGAAAGACCTTGTAACAATGGTGCACGAGGGAGGGCATGCCATCCATAATTTCCTGAGTAACCACCTCAAGGTATCAGCATTTAAAAGTACACCAAGCGAAGTGGCAGAACTGGCATCCATGTCCATGGAACTGATTTCCATGGAACATTGGCATGTGTTTTACACAGATGCCCAGGCCTTGCTCAGGGCCAAATGCGACCAACTTGAAAAAGTAATTGAGACACTCCCCTGGGTAGCATCGATTGATTGCTTTCAGCATATTCTTTACACAGAAGAGACTGATGCTACCGGCCGCAGCAAAAAGTGGTCTGCATTGCATGCACTCTATTCCCCTAAATTGGTTGATTATACCGGCTTTGAGGAATACCGCGCCAATCTCTGGCAAAAGCAATTGCATATTTATGAAGTACCCTTTTATTACATTGAATATGGAATGGCACAACTAGGTGCAATTGCTGTTTGGAGGAATTACAAAACCCAACCCGAAAAAGCCATTGCCCAGTATAAAGCCGCACTGGCTGCAGGAAACACAGTAGGCATTAGGGAGATTTACGAAATTGCCGGCATCCGCTTCGATTTTAGCGATCAGTATGTTAAGGAATTGATGGATTTTACCTGGAATGAGTTACAAATTCTTAAAGCCGGGCTCAAAAGCCTTGCCTGAGTTATTTTTGCTGTATGCAATTTATTTATCCCGGTGTTTTGTGGTTCAGCTTATTGGCAGTGTTACCCCTGCTGATACACCTGTTTAATCTCAGGAAATACAAAACCATTTACTTCCCTTCCCTTTTTTTTCTGAAAGAAATTCAGCAAGAAACTCGTTCTGTTAAAAAGGTAAAAGAATGGTTGGTGCTGCTGATGCGCTGCTTAGCATTGATCTGCCTAGTATTGGCTTTTGCAGGGCCTTACTTGCCTTTGCAGAAACAATCGAGTCGTAGTGGTGAGAAGTACATCAGCATCTTTGTAGACAACTCGCCGAGCATGAATCTTCCCGGAAGCATGGGTACAATGCTCGATGAAGCCAGGAATCATGCAAAAAGTATAGCCATGGGCTTTGGTGCCTCTGATCATTTTCAGTTGCTCACCAATGGTTTTGAAGGAAAACATCAGCGTTTTGTAACCAGAGATGAGTTTCTGGATTTGTTGGCAACAGTGAAATGCGAGACCCAATCAAAATCCTTTTCCCAGATTACCCGTAAGCAGCAAAGTTTGTTTGCCGGTGTTAACGGAAGAAAATATGCCTACATCCTTTCTGATTTCCAGGCTTCGCAGTATCAAATGAGGCAATTGCCACTTGATACTACTGTTGAATACAGCCTGGTGAAAATGGAGTCGAATGAACAAAACAATGTATGCATTGATACTGTCTTTTGGGTAGCACCCCCAAAGGCAGATAACAGTGGACAACACTTACTTGCCGGACTTCAGGTGAGTGGGGAATCCTACCTCTCTGTACCCACCAAGTTATTCGTAAACGGACAACAGCGCGCCATGGCCGATTTACAGCCTGAAAAAGGCAAGCGCATGCTTTACGACTATCATTTTTCAGGCGATAAAAGTAAGTTTCAGCAAGGTGAAATAAGGGTGCAGGATGCACCTGTCTCATTTGATGATGTTTTTTATTTTTCCTTCGCTAATCCCGGCAAAATAAAAGTGCTTCAGGTGTTCAATGGGGAACCTTCCCTGCCCATAAGGCATTTGTTCGCAGATGATGAATATGCCAACTATCATGAGTCGGAGGCAGGTATGCTCAACTACAGGGAATTGTCGGGATACGATTGTATTCTCCTTTATCATGTAAACCAAATAAGCAGCGGACTATCCTCAGCATTGGAGACCCAGGTGAAAGCCGGAAAAACATGCATCCTTATTCCTCCTGCAGCAGCCGATCCCTCAAGTTGGAACATCTTATCTGAAAGCCTGCAAGGTCTGCTTTTCGGCTCTTGGGATACCACCACTCAAAAGGCAATTGATGTGGCTTTTTCTCATCCCTTATTCTCCGATGTTTTTGAAAAACAAACACGCTCACCCCAACTGGATCTACCTGTGGTAAAGGGCATTTATAGAAGTCTCTCCCGTCCGGGCAATACCGGAATCAACCTTTTGGGAATGCCCGGGAAGCATGCGCTGATAAGTCTCACAAACAGTGGCAAAGGTAGGTTTTGTCAGGTGTTTCAACCCTTGGGCAATAGCTACGGCAATTTGCATGAGCATGCACTTTTTCTTGCATCTTTATACAAATTGGTGCTATCGTCTCTTCCGGTGCAACCCTTGTATTATCCGCTACTATCCGAAAATCGCATCATTCTTCATGGCATGGAATTTAGTGGTGACAAGAAAATAAAACTGGTGCATATCGGAAACAAAAGAGAATATTTACCCTCCGTACAATCTGCAGCAGGAAATACGCTTCTTACCTTTCATCAGCAACCATCGGAGCCCGGAAATTATTGGATAGTGGATGAAAAAGATACCCTTGCGGCTGTTTCATTCAATCATCATTCTATGGAATCTGTTCTAAAAACAAATTCTGTTTCAGGATTGGAAAATGCCATTTTGGAAAATAAATACCTCCGCATGGCTGTGGTAGAAGGCAATGAAAAAGAAGTGAAGGCATATGTTACCTCAGCGTCAATTGGTAAGCCACTGGAAAAATGGTTTTTGATTTTGGGTATTTTATTTGTGTTTACAGAAATGCTCATTCTCACTTATTTCTCCTACTTTTACACGCAAGCAAAAACCAACAATGCCAGGAATCCTCTTGCAAAAAGCGAGAATCATTGATTCTGTACCTCATGAAAAATCCGGCGTAACGGATATATACATCGAAGATGGCATCATCAGGAAAATAGGAATTGATTTACCCACTCCTGCAGATACTGTAATCAGTTCTTCCAATCTTTGTGTGAGCAATGCATTCATTGATTTACGCACACATTATACCGCACCCGGTACCGATAATCTATGCACACCTGAGGCACTTGCCTCTGAAGCACTCCGTGGTGGATTTACAAGAATTTGTCTCTGGGGCAATTCTCAGTTTCATCACAACCTGCCGCAACAAATACATTATCTGAAAGCTAACTCAGGTAAGTATGGAGTGACATGGGATATTCTAGCTGCCATAAGCCATGATCATGGAGGCAAATTACTTAATGAATGGTTTGAACTCCATCAGGCAGGTGCATCCGGATTTTGTCATCGTTACACAGGCGCTGATCAATCGGCTTTGTTGGGCATTGCCATGAGGTATACAGATGATTTCGGCGCAGTGTTGTTCCTTGGCTCATCAGAGGAGTCAATGTCCGCCTCTCATCTCCTTTACGATACGCCCCTCTCCCTCTCAAAGGGAATCAAAGGAATCCCCACTTATTTAGAAACAGCTCCACTTGCCGCACTCATCGAGCTGCTGTCATATGAAAAGCGACAAGCTCATCTCTCAGGGCTCTCGCTACTTCGTTCAATTGAAATGCTGGAAAATGCAAGTGGCATCATAAGCACTTGTGATGTTCCGGCAATGGCTTTATTTTATGACGAAGAAGATATCAACCTCAGTTACCCTGTGTGCAAAGTATTTCCTCCCTTGTTCACCTCACAGAACAGGCATGGCTTGGTTCAGGCCGCAGCAAGAGGAAGCATCAGTGCCATCTGCAGCATGCATACTCCGGTAATGCCCGAAAACAAACAAGTTGAATGGCAGCTTGCAGAAGCCGGTGCAAACACACTGCGAGATACTTTTTCCATGACCCATACAGCGCTTAAAGACCATATGCCTTTAGCGCTAATAGTGAATCTGTTTACATCAGGTCCGGCAGGCATACTGGGCTTATCCCTTCCTATCATAGAAGAAGGTGCACCAGCAAACTTGTGTGTCTTTGATCCGGAAGAGGATGTAGTGGTTCAGGTCAATACCCCGCTGGAAAGAAAAGCAAAAGGCAAAATCATCGCCTGTATTTCAGGCAATCATACATACCTGTCTGATGACCAAAAAAGATAAGATAAAGGCTTTTAATCCCAACGATCCGGGAGATGCCTCAGGCAATTTATACGGCTTGCCATTCACCAATGAAGAATCAGATTTTTTGGTTCTTCCATTGCCTTGGGAAGTAACAGTTTCCTATGGAGCAGGCACGGCACTGTCACCAATGGCTATAAGGGATGCGTCGCTTCAGGTGGATTTGTTTTCAACTGAATTTCCTGATTTATGGAAATGTGGTATCGGGATGCTGCCCCTCAACAAGAAGTGGAAAAAACAGTCATCTGAATTCAGAAAAAAAGCTGTTGCCGTAATTGATCATCAGATGGGCAACGCCTTGCTTGATCCCAAAGAGCAAAGGAAGCTGCTCGACAAAATCAACAAGGCCTGCGAGCGTTTTCATGAGGAGGTATTTCATACAAGTATGGAAGTATTGGCATCCGGAAAAAGCTTGATAGGATTGGGAGGAGACCACAGTACACCCTTTGGCATCATCAGGGCATATGCAGAAAAGTATCCCGGCATGGGTATTTTGCACTTTGATGCCCATTGTGATCTGAGAAATGCCTATGAGGAGTTTACTTGGTCACATGCCAGTATTTTTTACAATGTGCTGGAAAAGGTGAAGGGGATAAAGAAGATAGTTCAAACCGGCATCCGCGACCTCTGTTCCGAGGAATGGGAGTACGCCCAAAAAAAAGGAGTTGTCATTCACACCGACAGGGAAATCAGGCGGAGTATTTATGCGGGAGAATCGTTTGAAAAGATTACCTCAAAAATGCTTGCTGATTTGCCGAAGCAAGTGTACATCAGCTTTGATATTGATGCATTGGACCGCAAGTATTGCCCCAATACGGGAACACCTGTACCCGGAGGTTTTGAATTTGAGGAAGCACTGTTTGTTGTAAAAAGCCTCGTAAAATCTGGTCGTGAAATCATCGGATTCGACATCAATGAAACAGGTAACGGAGAGTGGGATGCCAATGTATCAGCCAGGTTGCTCTACAACCTGTGTGGATACATGCATGTAAGCCAAAAAAAAAGCCGGCTATAAGCCGGCTATCATTTTCGGGATGTTAATCATCCTTCAATCATTACCATGTTGAATGGGATGTTGATGATGGCCTGATAATCCTCTCCGGCTTCGCTCATGTCTTCGTCATCTTCTTCGTAATGCCAGTTGATGATTACTTTGCTATTGCCACTTTTGTTGATGGCCTCAAGCTTCTTAAACACATCCAGGATACATTTGGAGGAACTCGTGTTAAAATACTCCAACTGGATATTTACAACAGTATTGCCTTGAGGTTTGAATGAATATTTATCCAGCCAGTCGATGAGCGGCTTGTAAAATTCAATGGAATTTTCCGGTATGGAACGGCCTTTGATTTCAATTACGCCTGCGGCAGAGTCAAATTTAATGGTCGGTGTTTTGGCAGTACCTTCGATGGTGAGTGTTTCCATTTTGCTATTATGCGATTTTGATGTTTAAACAGAAAAAAGTGTATTCCGAATCAATCGGAACAAATTGATAATTGAGTTTTTGACCGGATTTCCTGGCAATGTCAATCATGCCAAGTCCTCCTCCTCCTTTGGAAGAGAATTCATCATTGTTAAGGATTTCCTTGTAATATTCTTTCAACTCTTCCTTGGTCATCCCGTTGATTTTGTCCATTTTACTTTTCAGGTTTTCTACATGTCTGCTGAACATATAATTCCCTGTGATGATGGTGTATTCGCTTCCGGTTTTTCCAATCATGAAAATCGCGGAGCGTTTTGATGATTCAGATTCTTCGGAACTGGGTTTTGCGTCCAGGTGATGGTAAAGATTCTGCAAACATTCAACAAGAACATTATAAACCTTCTTCTTTACTTTGGGCTCCTCCTGAATGTTTTCCAGCTTATTCTCCATGATTTGAAGAATGGATGTAAGCAACTCAGAGGTAATGTCGCCCTTAAAGGACAACATAATCTTGTTGCGCTCCATCTGGTTATAGAATTCAAAAATATCCAGCATATATGCCATTAAACAACCTTAGATTCGAAAGAAATCTTTCAGTTTCGGTGAGCAAAAATATCAAAACTAATGTTGAAACCAATTTTTTTTATTTTTTCTTGTATGGCAGGTAGGTGATTTCTGCTTTACAAGCTATTTCTTCAGCTATTTTAGTCATGACCAACTTGGGTACATCTATTTTATGGTCACTGAGTTTAACCTTAAAGGATGATTGTAGGCTTATCTCATCTCCCTTTTTGGTGAGACTACCCTCCATTTTGGTGTTTTTTTCCACGCCATGCATTGTAAGTATTCCATTGGAGGTGACTTTAGAGGTGCCTTCGGTTGCCAAAACTGCATGTTCATTAATCTTTCCGCGGAAAACAGCGTAGGGATATTTTTCCGATTCTAGGTAATTTTCATTGAAATGTTCCTGCATCAGGGCATTCTTGAACTGAAAGGAATTGATTCTGACCTTGACGATTACAGAATCTGTTACCGTATTGATAATGGAAGTGGCAGACTCACTGTGGGCATCGATATCTTCCACCGGTGTTGAGGAGAAAAAGGACAATTTGCCCTGCTTATCCACCGATTTTAAAATTTGTGCATTTGCCCTATATCCTGCAAAAAACAAGAACATGAACAATGTCAATGCAAGGCTTTTCATACTTGTGGTTTTCACAAAAGTAGACAGCAGGTTATCAAAACCAAATTTTATTTAAAGAAAGTCATGCCCAAAGTGGATTAGGATTACTTTTGGCATCCATTCTATACATTGCATGATTAAACCAACACTGGCAAAAGGAACGAGGGACTTTGGGCCTAAGGAAGCCGCTCAGAGACAATACCTTTTCGATGTACTCAGACAACAATTTGGTTTATATGGCTTTCAGGCACTGGAAACGCCGGCCATGGAGAACCTTGCCACGCTCACCGGGAAATATGGTGAAGAAGGCGACCAGTTGATGTTTCACATTTTGAATAGCGGGAATTTCTTTGAAAAACTAAATCCAAATGAGCCCATTGATCATTCAAGCGCCTTGCCCTTGATTTGTGAAAAGGCCCTGCGATACGACCTAACTGTGCCATTCGCAAGGTTTGTGAGCATGCATCGATCTACCCTTTCTTTTCCTTTCAGACGATATCAGATGCAACCTGTTTGGAGAGCCGACCGTCCACAAAAAGGAAGATATAGGGAGTTTTACCAATGTGATATCGACATCATCGGAAGCCGTTCTATCCTCAATGAGGCAGAAGTTATTCAATTAATAAGCCGGGTATTCCATATTCTAGGGATACCTGTTGTTATTCGCTTAAACAACAGAAAACTGCTTGAAAAACTGGCAGCATATGCCAACTGTCCCGATCGTTTTAAAGACCTCACCCTTATGCTCGACAAGCTTGACAAAGTGGCCTGGGCAGAATTAAAACAAACCTTTATTGAGAAAGGCTTCAACGATACTCAGCTCAATAGGATTGAAAAAGCCTTGTCGCAAAATACGATCGAGGAACTCGCCGCATTGATGGAACTTGAAAATGAACCTTGGCTTCATGATTTTCGTTATCTGATGAACCTATCTCTTACCGGCGCGAGTAAGCTAAAAACCGATTTAAGCCTGGCAAGAGGTCTCACCTATTATACCGGAACCATTCTGGAGGTGCAGGTGGCTGATGGAAGTTTTGCACCCAGCATAGGAGGCGGTGGGAGATATGACGACCTCACCGGGATGTTTGGTTTTCCGGGCATGTCAGGTTTTGGCTTCTCATTTGGTGCAGACAGAATTTATGATGTTATGCAGAGTAAAAACCTCTTTCCCGATTCAATTCAACGGGCTCCTGTTTGTTTTCTGCACACCGGTAATGAAGAACAGAAAGTATGTATGCAAGCAGCGGAACAGCTGAGGAGTTTGGGTATCCCCAGTTTGGTTTATCCCGATTTAAGCAAACTTCGTAAGCAGTTTGACTATGCCAATCAACTGGGTGCTCATTGGGTAGTTGTGGTAGGTGAGGATGAACTTCAACAACGGAACTACAGTCTCAAGAACATGCAATCAGGAGAACAGCATACATTGTCCATTCAACAACTCAGTGATCAACTCAGCGCATATTTCAAACCATGATGCACTTTTATCCGGGAAATTCGTTTCTCACACTTTCAGAAATCAGGAAATGTCTTGCAGAAAAGGCAGTTCTATCCTTGCATGCCGATGTGAGGCGACGCATAGATCACTGTAGAAATTACCTGAATACGCTTAGGAATGATGAACCTGTTTATGGTGTAAATACAGGATTTGGCTCGCTCTGTAACCAACTGATTCAGGCCTCTGACACCGGGCGCTTGCAGGAAAATCTGATGCGTTCACACGCCTGCGGTTCCGGATCCGAGATGAAAGAAGAAATTGTAAAACTCATGCTTTTGCTCAAAATCCAGGGTCTCTGTGTTGGCAATTCCGGAGTAGATTCCTGTACTGTGCAGAGACTGATTGATTTTTATAACCACGACATCTTTCCGGTTATTTATGCCCATGGATCGCTTGGCGCTTCAGGCGATCTTGCTCCCCTCGCTCATCTTTGCCTCCCTCTTATAGGCTTGGGAGAAGTTTATCATAAAGGAAGAAAATTGCCTGCCGGTGTGGTGCTGCAACAAATGGGCTGGGAGCCACTTACACTCCAATCCAAAGAGGGATTGGCGTTGCTCAATGGCACACAGTTTATGAGTGCAATGGCTTGCCACATCCTCCTCGACTTTGAAAATGTATTTGAAGCGGCACATCAGATTGCCGCCCTCTCTTTTGATGCTTTTTCCTGTCGCCCCGATCCTTATCACCCACTTATTCATCAGGCAAGACCACACAAAGGACAAAAACTTTCGGCCGCCCTCATGAGGCATTTTCTGGAGGGTAGTGCCTTTGCCCAAATGCCCAAAACACAGGTTCAGGATCCTTATTCATTCCGCTGTATTCCTCAAGTGCACGGAGCAGGATATGATACTTATCTGCATGCCCTTTCCGTAACTGAAACAGAAATCAATTCGGCAACTGATAATCCACTGGTTTTTCCGATGGAAGAAAAAATTCTTTCCGGCGGAAATTTCCACGGACAAGCCTTGGCCTATATCCTCGATTTTATGTGCATTGCCACAGCAGAGCTGGCCAGCATCAGTGAAAGAAGAACCTACCTTCTCATCTCAGGACAAAGAGACCTGCCTGCCTTTTTAACACCAGGAGCGGGACTGCATTCAGGATTCATGATTCCTCAATACACCGCTGCCTCATTAGTAAGCATCAACAAACAGTATTGCACACCCTCTTCGGTTGATTCAATTGTCTCAAGCAATGGACAGGAAGACC
>Ga0315900_10013257_pt1 | contig 10047 bp, 9 predicted proteins | sample LakEriMetagenome_FD_203521 | JGI IMG/M metagenome (GOLD analysis project Ga0315900, IMG submission 203521) | Freshwater fungal communities from buoy surface, Lake Erie, Ohio, United States - Buoy 12 MA114 | ecosystem: Environmental > Aquatic > Freshwater > Lake > Lake biofilm | place: USA: Lake...
TCCAGCTTGACGCCAACGGCCGAGGTGCCCTTCATGTGCCGGAAGTCGGGCCATTCGAGAATCTGCGGCATGTAGATGGCGACCTCCCCGCCTTTCACCTCATAGACCCGCGGCCAGGCCTCGGGATCCAGAAAGGAGTCAGAAGCCGCGCCGGCTGTCTGAAAAGGGAAGGCGAACACCACCGAGGAAACCAGGGCGGCTATGGGACGGATGATGGAACGCGGGTTCATAAGATGGAACGGGGACGATTGAAGCCTCATGGTTGACGGGTGATCTTGAAGGCGATGGATTCCGTGGTTCGGAACACGACCTGTTCGCCGACGCGGTGACGGGTCATGCTGACATCAGGCCGCACATGAAAGACCTGCCTGCGACCGTCGGGAAAGCGCACGGTGGCGGTCCTTTTGAGCAGGTTGATGGATTGAATAGTGCCGGTGTGCTGACTTGTGCTCATCACCAGCATTCTTGGACGGGCACCCGGAGGAGCGACGGTCACCTTAAAATCCTCGCCTTTTGGCAAGGGCGCCTTCTGCGATCTGACAAAACTGAGGTACTGACGGGTCAGTTCCACTTTCAGCCGGTCTCCGGCCTCGATCTGGGCGAAATTCCTGACTTCAGGACCGGCCTTGAAACAGCTCTCCACACCGTCCTGCCCCTTGATGGTGAGGATTCTTCCCTCACGATCGACCGCGACAACCTGCGCAACCTTTTCGTAGGTTTCCACAAGAAGCCCGCCTGGCTCTCCATGAGTGATGCGCACCTCCGTGCGCTTTTCCGGATCCCTGGCAGGCAAAGGAAGAATGAACGCGCCCAGAAGGGCTGCGAGGAGGGGGACGGACCCTCCTCGCAACCAGCTGCAAGAAACCGCGCCAGCCGGGGGTTGTTGCATCATGGACGGATCATGGTTGGGAAAGGTGCCTTCAACCTGGCGATGAAAGGCAGACCGTTCACCAAGGCTTCAGCGTGACGCGGCTGCTGCGCTTGATGACCCGGTCGGGCTGGGTGTTGAGAAGCTCGGCGAATTCGGTCGCCCAGTCTTTGATGTTCGTCTCAGCGCCGTGATACCAGGTGTATTGGCCAAGGTTCACAGGAGCCACTTTGTCCGTGCGACGGTCTTTGAAGGTGGCGATCGTGGCGTTGTTCCCGCCATCTTTGGCACGGCCTTCGATGGCGATGCTGCCGCGGCCTGCCATGGAAAGGTAGCCGGCGCCGGGGATGGCAAAACCAGCCGCGGAAGCCGCCGCATTCCAGAAAGCCTTCGAGGGCACCAGCTCCACCAAGGCCAGCTCCACAACCAGCACGCCAGGCCCAGGCGCGGAGGCGAGCTTCAGCTTGTGATTCGGATGCTTGGCCACGGCGTTCATGAACTCATGCCGGAGATCCGCCGCCACCTTCTTCGTGTCCTGGGCCAGATCGCTCTGACGCAGAGGCGTCTGCTGCTGCCACCAGCTCTGCTTCGCCATGTAATCCGTGTTCACTGGCGCAAAGTGAACCGCGTTGAAACGCTGGCTGACCGGAGTGCCCGCATACTTGGAATCAATCCAGGATTCCTGCAGGAACTGCGCGCGTGTTTCAGTGCTTCCGCCATGAGCGGCAAATCCCGAGTCTGGAGCCTTGCGCGTCTCAAGCATCTTGCAGCTGACGAGGCTGATGGACAGGAGTCCGGCGAAACAACGAATCGATGAGATATTCATGAGAATGATGATGTTTTAAAATCAGGACCTGAAGGGCCTGGATGAGGGTTGCACCATGGGGCAGCACGGTCTTTGCCGGCTATTGGACCTTGGGCCAATGCCCGGCCTGGTTCAGAGCCCGTGCGCAGAGTTGGCGGGCATGACGGAAGCATCCTGGAAACCCGGCCTGCAACGGCGGATCAGCAAGTCGAAGCCGGGTGAAAAGCCCGCTTTCTCCGCAGCGTCATTGATCAGCGCACGCTTGCGCAGCTCGCCGAACGACAGGCCGTCCGTGACGATCAGCCCCCGTTCATAAAGCAGTTCGTCCGCCTTGCCATTGACGATCATCCGCCAGTCCCAGGCATGACGTTCCCCCGCAGGATGCTGGCCGCGAATCGCCGTGGTGCAGTTCGTTGCCAGGGCATGATACCACCTTGGATGATCCCGGAGCGAGTTGACGGACCTGACATACTCCATGAAGCGTTCCCGTGCACGTTCGGCCGGCATGCGGGTCCGGTACAGGTACGAAGTCTCGCCCTCCCGGACACAGGCCCGGAGCCGGACCACGTCGCGCTCCTCGGCCACAACATAGTAGAGCTCAAACTGACGGTAGAAGCCGCCGATGGCGGAGTAGCTTTCCCCAAGCTCCTTGCGGGTCTCAATGGAAAAACAAACCGGCCTCTCCCCTGCAATCTGGAAACTCACCACCGGATGAGCCATCCAGGGCGACCCCCAGTAATTGACGAACAGGTCAACGCCCGTGACCTTCGAAAGACGCACCGTGCGTGTCTCCCAGCGCGGCGTGTATTCGGAGGAGGTGCGGTAGACAAAATCGCGCACGTTGTGCAGGGTGACTTCATCACCTTGAATGTCAGCCCAGGGAAGTTGAGCCACATCCGGCTGCCAGGAACGGTCATTTCTGGGTTCCAAGTTGCACCACCAGGCAAGGACAGCGAAGCATGGCAAGACTGCACAAAACAGCTTTCTCCAGGCTCCACGCACCAGGAAAGCCGGGCACAACACCCCCAGCGCGAAGGCCGGCAGCACAGCGACCCGGTACGCCTGGAGATCATGGTGCAGCGCGCCATAACACCAGATCGCGAAAGCGGAGGCAGCCAACCATGCCACCATCAGAAGCAGCACCGATCCCAGCAGCCTTGCGAGGCTCGCTGTCTTCTGGCCAGACATTCCTTGCTGAGAATCCACCGTGTGATTTTGCCCATTTTCCATTGCTGCCATCTTTCTGATTGAATGCTTCGGCAGGCTGACGCCGCGGCCTGAGGGTGACTTCGAAAGCAGCAGCCTCGATTGATTTTTGCCGTGATGACCAGCCCGGTCTCCCCGCCGATGTCAGCATCGTGAGCGCCGCTTTTCCCGCAGCCGTTTGAAAAGGTTCTCAACGTGACTTCAGGCAGCCTTTGTTTGCCACCCGCATGACGAACCGGGAGGAAACGAAGTCCGGGTCCGACGGCCTTTCCTTCGTTTCCTCCATGAATGGTTCACTTCGAATCGTCGTGAATGTCCCTCTCGCCAATGCCTTCATCGGTGATGGAATGGCCATGACCCGCTTTGGAGGCCGGCTTCTTCCCGTCTTCGGAGGCCATGTTCGGCTTGCCGTGGGCAAGGCCGACGCTGGCGACGTACATGAGTGCGAGCGGCTTGGCGGACTCTTTCCCCAGCTCGTTGAGGCGTTCCTGCATGGCATGAACTTTGAGCGGATGCTTGGAGGCGACATTGTTCTGCTCGTAGGGATCCTCGGCAAGGTTGTAGAGGTCAACACTGGTCGGGATCAGGCTGCGCCAGATCAGCTTCCAATCTCCCTGACGCACGGCGCCGCGGAACGGTTCGACGTTGTAAACGATCTCGTTCCTGGGCGATGCCTTGCCTTCCGCGATGGTGTCCCAGACATTGACTCCGTCGAGCGGCTTGCACTTGGCGGTGGAGGCGCCGGCGAGCGCTGCGAGGGTCGGGTAGATGTCCACGGCATGAATGATGCCATCAACGGTCTGCGGCTTGATGTGGCCGGGCCAGTTGGCGCAGGCCGCGACACGGCTGCCGCCCTCGAAGAGCGATCCCTTGCCGTCACGATAGGGGCCGTTGTCACAAGGCAGCTTGACCTTGGAGAGGTCGGTCATCTGACCGGCGAACATGGCGTTCTTGGTGCCGCCGTTGTCACTGTGGAAGAGGATGAGCGTGTTTTCGCGCAGTCCTTTTTTCTCCAGGGCGTCAACGACGCGGCCGACCTCGTCGTCCATGCAGGTCACCATGCCCGCGTAGATGCGGCGCGTGGGCTCCTCGATGTTCTTGTAACGGTCGATGTATTCCTGCGGGGCCTGGTAGGGCGTGTGCGGCGCGTTGAAGGTGAGGTAGAGGTAGAACGGCTTGTCGGCGCCCTGCTCGCTGATGTACTTCACCGCATCGCTGCCGATGAGCTGGGTGGTGTAGCCCTTTTCTTTCACGGGCTTGTTGTTGCGGAACCAGTCGAGCACGCCTGCATCGCTGTGCGTGTAATAGTCCAGCTCGCCGATCATGGCGCCGTACTGGTAGTCAAAGCCGCGCTGTTTGGGCCAGTATTTGATGTCCGCGTGGCCGAGGTGCCACTTGCCGATGATGGCGGTGGTGTAGCCAGCCTCCTTGAGGCACTGGGGGAGCAGGTGTTCGGTGGTGTCGAGACCATAGCCGGCCGGCCCTGGAATGACGATGGTCTGAAGGCCGTAGCGGAAAGGATAGCGTCCGGTCATCAGCGCGGCTCGGGTAGGAGTGCACATCGGCTGGGTGTAAAACTGGGAGAACTTCGCCCCGCCGGCGGCGAGGGCGTCGATGTTCGGCGTCTTGATTTCGGTGGCGCCGTTGAAGCCGACATCCTTCCAGCCAAGGTCATCCGCGATGATGTGGACGATGTTGGGCTTGGATGCGGCGTTCAGGGGTGCCAGGCCGGCGATCGCCAGGCCGATGGCGAGAGTCAGCAGTTGCTTGGGTGTGTTCATGATGATGAGGTTGCGGGTGAAAAGGACGTTTTGCCGCTGTTTCAGTAGACCGGGTTGATGCGTGTGATCTTCGACCCCTGCAGTCCGAGCCCGCCCATCAGGCCCTGCTGGTTGAAGAACATGGCGTACATGCTTTTATGGAGGGTGTGGGTGCTGAGCGACGCGGACATGCCCTGGTCGAGAACCACAAGGCTAGGAGCGCTGCCAACCTCCCAGCCCTGGCTGTTGTTGAGGGAGGCGAAGGCGCTGTCATCCATGAGGAAGAGGGCGTAACCATAAGTCTGCACGCCAGCCTGCATCCCGTAGGACAGCCCTGCGGTCTGGTAGAAGTCATGGATTGCGCCGTTGCGCCGGATGAGCGCGCCGTTGCCGCCCATCGCCCCGACCATGAAGCCACCCTTGATGATGCTCGGGAAAACCAGAACGGCCTTGGCACGGGAGCCGAGCCAGCGGGCCTTGGGGTTTGCGGCATAAAGCTGGTTCAGCGCGGCCCGTGAGGACGCGGCAATCTCCGCCTTGCTGGAGCTGGCCGCATTGGCCTGGGTGAGAGGGCCGCTGGAGCAGCTGGTCAGGGATGCAGGTCCGCAGATGAGGGCCAGGCTGAGGGAGATCGCGGCGATGGGATGTCTCATGATTTCGTGTGTTGGTGGGTTACCAGAATTTCTTGGCGATGTTCAGGCCGAAGGACTGGCCCTGGAAGCGGTCCCGTGCGGAGAACTCGTTGAAGTAGCGGAAGTTGACCGAGAGCATCCATGGCACATAGGTGAGGCCGACCTGGCAGCCGACCGCGTGAACTTCGTCATGCACGCCGGGATTGGCCGCGTCAGACCCCTTGTCGTCGGTGACCTGCCAGCTGCTGTAGCCCATGGGGCCGACCTCCAGCAGGAGCTTCTGGCTCTTGGTCAGCGGCAGATACTGGCTGATCCCCCAGTTGAAGGTGAGGTTGTCACCCGGGGTGAAGTCAAAGTCCTGCTTTTCGCCATGGGTTTCATAGGTCAGCACGCCGGAAACCGCCATGCGCTTGTCCTCCCAGGGATACCAGCTCACCGCGCCCTGGAACTGGTTCGTCCAGAAGCCGAGGCCGATGTTGTCGAGCGCTTCCGTGCGGAAGGTGCCGACGACCGGCAGGGTCAGATTCTGCGTGTCATAGCGGCCTGTCGGGGCGTAGAAGCCGTAGCCCAGCGCAAAGTCGAAGTGCTTCTTGTTCCAGCCAAGCCAGACAGGCTGCACAAAGAGGTCGCCGAGCCCCATGTCGGATTCATGAGTGGCCGCCCTGCCGCGGCCTCTGGCCGTGGAGACGGATCCACTGATGGAGGCGTTGGCAAAGCTGGGGGCTGCATAGGCGGCGTAGTTCGCCCCGAGGACCTTCCAGTCCGACACCCAGATGAAGGTGGGGGAGATCGCATAGATCTCGACATCAATCTCAGGCTTCAACGTCAGGCCTGGGCCGGGGCCCGGGCTGATGGTGACGCTGCCCAGCCGGTTGCCGCCCGCGTCATTCATGCGGTCGGCGGAATACCAGTAGTTCATGAGCGCGGTGTAGAAGCCGGGCTCGGGCACCACATAATCGCGGATGCTGGGCACGCCGGGCATGAAGTGGCCCACCTCGCCAGCTTGAAGGCCGGCCGAGACCAGGGCCAGGATTCCGGCGACGCCGGCGGACATGAGTCGATGAATGCGTGTTGGTTTCATGGATGATGATGAATGAGTTTGCGGAAATCCGGGTTCAGACGGCCTGCTCCTTGAGGACCCAGCGGACGGCGTCGAGGAGTGCCTGGGTGTCGACAGGCTTGCGGAAATAGCCTTCCGCACCGGCCTCGTGCGCCGCCCCCCTGGCCTCGGTGGTGTCATGGGCGGTGAGAAAAATCAGAGGCAGCCGGGACTGCGTGGCATTCAAGGCCTGCTTCAGTTCAAGGCCGCTCAGCCCTGGCAGGGTCATGTCGGCGACGATGCAGCCATGCATGGCCCGGCGGGGTTCGGCCAGAAAGGCGTCCGCCGATTCATAGGCCTGGTAGTCCAGCCCGGCCGAGGTCATGACGCGGCCCAGGGCGCGTCGAACGCTGGCGTCGTCGTCAATGATGAATATGGTCGGCCGTCGTTGTGGCATTACACCGCCATGATGATGACTGCGGGCGGATGCCGCTATTGGACCTTGGGCCAATAGCATTCATGGCTCAGCCGGCCGCCGAACCAGAAGTTGCGGCGTCAAACCCGGCCAGGCTGCAGAGCCTGACAAGCTCGGCGACGGACTGGGCCTGCATCTTCTCCAGGACGCGGGCACGGTGGACCTTCACGGTCTTCTCGACGATGTCGAGCTCGGCCGCGATCTGCTTGTTGAGGGCACCCGTGATGATCCAGGACATGACCTGCAGCTCGCGCTCCGTGAGCGCCGACATCCGGTCGCGCACCTGCGTCACCTGCCTGGTCACGGAGAGTTCGTCACGGTGCCTTTCCAGGGCCTCGCCGATCGCATGAAGGAGGTCGGCGTTGTCGAAGGGCTTGGTCAGAAACGTGACCGCCCCGTGCTTCATCGCCTTGACGGTGGAGGGGATGTCCCCGTTGCCGCTGATGAAGATCATGGGACAGCGGGCGGGCGCCGCCTGCAGGTGCTGCTGGAGCTCCAGCCCGCCAATGCCGGGCATCTGAAGGTCCACCACCAGGCAGGCGGGCCGTGCAAGCGGCGCCTTCTGCGCCTCGATGAACTCCTCGGCCGAACCATAACTGTGTCCTTCAAGGCCGGACTGACGCACCAGCCTGAGCAGGCTGCGGCAGATGGACGGGTCGTCGTCCACGATAAACACGACTGGGCTGGCTGGACTCACGAAGGCTGGTCCATTCTTCAACCAGATCACCGGCACGCACAACCGGAGACTGACCCAGGCCACGCATTCAGCGGCTGATCCTGCCGACGGTGCTGCGCATGCCGATGCTTCGCCCGTTCAGCGGCTGCAGCGGCCGGCTTGTCGGACCCAGCACCCTGGCAAAGGTTTCCAGCTGGGCGGCGCTTGCGGAGATCGGATCGCGGAAAACCAGCCACTCCACGTTTTCCGAGCAGGGAGGCGTGGTCAGCGACCCCATGTAGCTGTAGGAGGCGTTCGTGGGCGGCAGGTGAAAGGCCAGCTCAAGCCGGACATCGGCCAGGTCGGCGGACCCGCCCTTCACCTTCGGCAGATGAGGAATGATCTTCGCGAGGTTTTCGTTCTCCGGCCCCACCTGATAAAGGGCGGCGACCACGGCAAACCTGCCCTCGGCGTCCTGATGCACGAAATGCACCTCCATGGGAAAGCGGCTGCCGTCGATGGCATGCTCGCTGGGGGTGTGAAAATGAAACTGCTTCAGCGTGTAGGCGCCGCGATCGGTCGTCAGCCTGCTGCCTTCATCCACCGTGACCTGGATGGTGTGTCCGTTGTCCACGATGTTGATGACATGCTCGTGATGGGCGATTTTCAGGGACGTGCTTCGGTAGTCAATCCGCCAGGCCCCCGTGCTGCCCGAGGCGTTCTGGACGATGTCGACCGGCGACTGGCCTCCTCCCTGGCCGCAGGCCGCGTAGGCAGGACTGAGCCGGGGCCAGTATTCTGGCCCGCCCTCGCCCACGTAACCCCAGTGCGCGTCCACCGTGTGCGCCGGGCGGGCTTCAGCAGGCTCCGGCAGGGGCTTCCGGCAAGAGAACAGGCATGCAAGCAGGGGAAGGAAGAGAAGGCTTGGCTTCATCCCGCGATCGTCCCCGCGGACATCCGGCCCCGCCATTGGACCTTGGCCCAACAAAAAGGCGGATGACGAGGGGGCGGCCGGAGCCTCAGCGCATGACCGGCAGCTTCAGCCGAAACAGCGCCCCGCCTCCGGGAGGATTCTCACCGCTCAGCTCACCTTCAAAGCGCCTGATGATGCCATGGCTGATCGCCAGGCCCAGGCCCAGGCCGCCGGGCTTCGTCGTGGCAAAGGCTTCAAACAGACGCCGCTTCATTTCCTCGGGAATGCCGGGACCGTTGTCACGCACGCTGAGGATGACATGGCCGGGAACGCTGCGCGTGCTGAGATGGATCCTGGCATCACGGCTGCCCGCCGCCTTCATGGCATCCAGGCTGTTCAGGATCAGGTTGATCAGCACCTGCTGAATTTCGACTCGTCCGGCCATGACCAGGGGCAGGGCCTCCTCGAGCTCAAGCTCGACCCTCGCCATCTTGATCACCACCTCGCTGTGCAGCAGGCCGCAGACCTGCGTGACAGCCTCATTCAGGTCAACGGGCTGCACCTCCATCACGGCGTCCTTTTTAAACATGGCCCTCATGCCATGGATGATGCCGCCCGCCCTCTTCGCATCGGCCACCACGTCCTCAAGGATGGCGCAGATCTCGCCAATGTCCGGCCGGCCCTCCTTGATCATGCTGTGCCCGACCTGGGAGTTGCTAAGGATGGCGGCAAGAGGCTGGTTCAGCTCATGGGCGATGGTGCCAGCCAGCTCACCCAGCATGCTGACCCTGGAGAGATGGGTGAGATCCTGCCGCTGCTGCGCCAGCTCCTGCTCAAACTGCTTGCGGCTGGTGATGTCCAGGGAGACGCCGCGCAGCAGCAAGGGCGCGCCAGCCGCGTCTCGCTGAAGCTTTCCCGCGGCGGCGATCCAGCGCTCCGCACCGTCAGGCAGGATCACCCGGTATTCTGCGGCAAACGGCGCATTGTCCGTCAGTGTGCGCTCCACTTCGGCGGCCACCGTCGGCCGGTCGTCGGGATGCACGGTTTCGGTAAACCTCGGGAAGTCGACCTCCTCATCCGGAGGGATGCCGTAGAGCCGGCGTCCGTCGGCGCTGGTCCAGATCTGGTTGGTGCCGATGTTCCACTCCCAGGGCGCCAGCTGTGCCGCCGTGGCGGCCAGTTCAAGCCGCTGCTCGCTGGCCTGCAGGCTGCGCGCCAGATGCGCCGCACGCAAAACATCACGGCTGAGCTCGCAGCCCATGACGATGAGCAGGAGCAGAAAGGTCATGGTCACGGCGACAGGCAGCGCGATCACCTGGGCGACCACCAGGGATGCCTGCGTCAATCCAGCGGTCACGATGAGCACGATTCCTGCGCCGATCGTGACCACACGCCTGCGCCCTTCCCTGCCCCCCACCTGCCACAGCCGCCAGGAGGCATCGATGAAATACCCCGTCCAGACCAGCGCCGCCAGATGCTCGACCCAAAGCCAGCGCCCGATCCCACCCATGGGAACCGAGACGGTCTCGCCCAGAAACTCAATCTTCCGCAGGCTTGTGACGGATTCAAAGAAGAGCCCGTGGGGGCAGAGCAGGTTCACCCCCAGGGCCAGGGCGCGTGTCACCAGAGAGGTCACAAGCAGCCACCGCCGCCCGGTTCCAAAGTAGGAATGCACCAGCAGAAGCACGGACGCG
>Ga0315900_10013258_pt1 | contig 10046 bp, 11 predicted proteins | sample LakEriMetagenome_FD_203521 | JGI IMG/M metagenome (GOLD analysis project Ga0315900, IMG submission 203521) | Freshwater fungal communities from buoy surface, Lake Erie, Ohio, United States - Buoy 12 MA114 | ecosystem: Environmental > Aquatic > Freshwater > Lake > Lake biofilm | place: USA: Lake...
CGGGAAGCCATGGCCCTTCCTGCCTGCTTCGCCGCGCACCGGCAAGACCGGTTTTGGCAGCAGCGCGGCGGCAAGGCATCATGGGCCTCGGCGGCGGGCCGAGGTGGACGGCGGAACGGCGGCGCGCTAACCGGGTTGCTGCACCGTGCCCTGCTCCGGGGACGCCGTTCGAAGGATTCCGCATGACGATTGCCGCCGAGGGGCGCCTGCCGGACCGCCCGCAGGACCGGCCGGGTCCGCGCCGCATCGATCTTGTCGATGTGGCCCGCGGCACCGCGCTTCTCGCGATGTTCGTCTATCACTTCGCCTGGGACCTCTCCTTCTACCGCCTGATCGCCACCGACATCGTCGCCCATGCCGGATGGCGCTGGTTCGCCCATTCCATTGCCGGGACCTTCCTCGCGCTGGTCGGCGTGAGCCTCGTCCTCGCCACCCGCCAGAGGCTCGACACCGCCGGCTATCTCCGGCGGCTGGCGCTGGTGGCCGGTGCGGCGGCGCTTGTCACCGCAGGCACCTATGCCTTCATGCCCGACGCCTACGTCTTCTTCGGCATCCTGCACCACATTGCGGTCGCGAGCGTCCTCGCCCTGCCTTTCCTCATGCTGCCCACGCTGGCGGTCGCCGGAGCGGCGGTCACCGCCTTCGCGCTGCCGCATCTCGGCGTCCATCCGCTGTTCAACAGCGACCTCCTCCTGTGGATCGGGCTCGGCGACCGGCCGATCCGCTCGGGCGACTTCGTGCCGCTGCTCCCGTGGTTCGGCTGCGTCCTCGCCGGCATCGTCGCGGCGCGGTTCGCGCTACGGATGATCGGTGAGGAGCGGCTCGCGGCCTGGCGCGCGACCTCGCGGCCGGCGGCGCTCGTGGCCGCGATGGGACGCCATTCCCTGCCGGTCTATCTGGTTCACCAGCCGGTGCTCATCGGCCTGATCCTCGGCTGGCTATGGCTCTTTCCGGGAGCGGCCACGCCGCACCCGGCAGCCGACACCGATACGCGCCCCTTCGTCGAGGCCTGCATGCGCACCTGCGTCAGCAACGGACAGGCGGAGGACGTTTGCCGCGACGCCTGCACCTGCACCGCCGACGGTCTGAAGCGCGACAATCTCTGGGGCCAGGCACTTACGGGGCAGATGAGTCCCGCAGAGCGGACCCGCGTCGGCCAGATCGCGCGCATCTGCACGCAGGGGGAGTGAGGCGCCCCCTCACCCTAGCGCCTTCACCTCCTCGTGGCGGAAGCAGCCGACCATGTGATCGTTGGTCATGCCCACCGCCTGCATGAAGGCGTAGACGATGGTCGGGCCGACGAAGGTGAAGCCGCGCGCCTTCAGGTCCTTGGATATCTTCTGGGCTACCGCCGTCTCGGTCGGCACCTGCGACCGGTCCCTGAAATCCGGCTGCAGCGGGCGGCCGTCGACGAATCCCCAGAGATAATCCGAGAAGCCCAGGCCGCGCCCCATCATGTCGCAGTAGATGCCGGCCGACTTCACCGTGCCGACAATCTTGGCGCGGTTGCGGATGATCCCCGGATCGGCCATCAGCGCCTCGACCTTGTCCGGCGCATAGCTGGCGATCACCTCGGGGCGGAAGCCGTCGAAGACCTTGCGGAAATGGTCGCGCTTGCGGAGGATCGTGATCCACGACAGGCCGGCCTGGAAGCCATCCAGAATGAGCTTCTCGAACAGGGCCCGGTCGTCGCGCTCGGGCACGCCCCAGTCGGTGTCGTGATAGGCGACATAGAGCGGATCGTGGCCCGGCCACCAGCACCGGGGCTTGCCGTCTGCGTGATCGGTGAGCAACATTCGGGTCTCCTGCCGAATTATTTTACACTTAAAATATTTTTTACGGACGGGGTTGTTCGCGAAAATTCCACGGCGATAATGCCTTCGCATCGGCCGCGACCACGGACAAGCCCGGGGCGGCTTTGGACCCGAGTTCCCCTCGGGGTGGGAGGTTTTCGATGAAGCGCATTCTCGTTCCCCTGGCGCTGGGCGCGGCCGCGGCCCTCGCCTCCATTCCGGCGAAGGCGCAGGAGCCGATCCGCATCGGCGTGATCCAGACCCTATCCGGTCCTGCTGCCGTTCTCGGTCAGCAGGCACGCGACGGCCTGCAGCTGGCGGTGCGTCAGCTCGGAGGCCGCATGGGCGGCCGCGAGGTGCAGGTGATCGTCGTCGATGACGAGCTGAAGCCCGATGTCGCCGTGCAGCGCGTCCAGGCGCTCATCGACCGCGACAAGGTCGACTTCGTGGTCGGACCGATCTTCTCCAACATCCTCCAGGCAATCCATGCGCCGGTGGTGAACTCGCAGCGCACCTTCCTCATCAGCGCCAATGCGGGCCCGTCGAGCTATGCCGGCCGCGGTTGCCACGAGAACTTCTTCGTCACCTCCTACCAGAACGACCAGGTGCACGAGGTGCTCGGCGCCTATGCCCAGCGGCAGAACATGCAGAAGGTGTTCCTGCTCACCCCGAACTACCAGGCCGGGCGCGACGCCATGGCCGGCTTCAAGCGGCATTTCCGCGGCCAGATCGTCGACGAGGTCTACACGCCCCTGGGCCATCTCGATTTCTCGGCGGAACTCGCCCGCATCGGATCCTCCGGCGCCAATGCGCTGTTCACCTTCATGCCGGGCGGCATGGGCGTGAACCTCGTGCGCCAGTACGGTCAGGCCGGCCTGACCCAGCGCGTGCCCTTCCTCTCCGCCTTCACGGTGGATGAATCGACCCTGCCGGCCCAGCAGGACGCCGCCATCGGCATGCTCGCCGGCATGACCTGGGCGCCGAACATGGACAACCCGCAGAACAAGAAGTTCGTCGCCGACTACGAGGCGGCCTACGGTCATGTGCCGGGCTCCTACGCCATGCAGGCCTTCGACGCCGCCATGCTGATCAACAGCGCGGTGACCGCGACCAACGGCAACCTCTCCGACCGCGCCGCCGTGCGCGCCGCCCTGCGCAAGGCCGACTTCACCTCGCTGCGCGGCCGCTTCCGCTTCGCCAACAACCACTATCCGATCCAGGACTTCTACACCGTGCGCGCGGCCAAGCGCCCGGACGGCAAGTTCCAGACCGAGATCGTCGAGCGGATCTTCGAGAACTACACCGACGTCTACGCCGCCCAGTGCCAAATGCGCTGGTGAGGCCATGATGCGCCGCGTGGCGGGTCCCCGGTCTCCGGGGCTCGCCGCGCCCGCATCCCGCGATGGCAGGAACGGCGCCCGGCGCGCCGGGCCCTCGCCACGCCACGGATCCACGCTGTTGCAACGTTCGACCCTCGACATCCCGAGGCGCGAGCGCAGCGAGCCTCGATGGACGCAGGCGCCTGATGCAGGGCTGCTCGTCCGACCCCTCCGATCGCCCCGCCCATGTCCTCAACGCTGCTGATCATCCAGACGCTGAACGGACTGCAGCTCGGCGTGCTGCTGTTCCTCATCGCCGCAGGCCTGACGCTGGTCTTCGGCGTCATGGACTTCATCAACCTCGCCCACGGCGTGCAGTACATGCTGGGCGCCTATCTCGCCGCCATGTTCGTTGCCTGGACCGGCAGCTTCTTCCTCGGCATCGCCCTCGCCCTCATCACGGCGCTTGCCTGCGGCCTGCTGCTGGAGGTTGCGGTCATGCGCCACCTCTATGACCGCGACCATCTCGAGCAGGTGCTGGCGACCTTCGGCCTGATCCTGTTCCTGAACGAGGGCGTGAAGATCGTCTGGGGCGCGGCGCCGCTGCAGGTGCCGATCCCGCCCTCGCTCTCCGGCACCATCCGCATCGCCGACGGCGTTCTCTATCCGGTCTGGCGCCTCGCCATCATCGCCTCGGGCCTTCTGGTGGCGCTTGGCCTCTATCTCGTCGTGGCGAAGACGAAGGTCGGCATGCTGATCCGGGCGGGGGCGACCAACGCCCCCATGGTCTCCGCCCTTGGCGTCGACATCCGCCGCCTGTTCATGATCGTCTTCGGCTTCGGCGCCATGCTGGCGGGCTTCGCCGGCTGCATGGCGGCGCCGGTGTTCTCCGTCGAACCCGGCATGGGCGACAACCTGCTGATCCTCGCATTCGTCGTCATCGTCATCGGGGGCATCGGCTCCATCCGCGGCGCCTTCATCGGGGCGCTGCTGGTCGGGCTCGTCGACACCCTGCTGCGCTCCTTCTCCGTGGACCTCCTGCGCCTCGCCGGGCTGTCGCCGTCGGATGCGCGTACCGTGGGCCCGGCGATCGCCTCCATGTCGATCTACATCCTCATGGCCGCCGTGCTGTTCTTCCGGCCCACCGGCCTCTTTCCGGCCAAGGGCTGATCATGGCCGAGACCCCCGCGCCCACCTCACGGTCGACACCGCCGCTCTGGCGCCGGATATGGCTGCCGGCGACCGTCTTCCTGTTGCTCGCCCTCGTGCCGTTCGTCTGGGGCGAGCGCTTCGTCCTCGGCCTCGTCACCCGCGCCATGGTCATGGCCATCGGTGCCCTGTCGCTGGACCTCATCCTCGGATACGGGGCGCTCGTCTCCTTCGGCCACGCCGCCTTTCTGGGCCTCGGCGCCTATGCGGTGGCGATCCTGTTCTCCCACGACATCGTCGAGGCCGCGATCGCCTTTCCCGTGGCGATCCTCGTCGGCGCGGGCTTTGCGCTCGTCACGGGCGCCATCTCGCTGAAGACCCGCGGCGTCTATTTCATCATGATCACCCTCGCCTTCGGTCAGATGGCCTATTTCACCGCGACCAGCCTGTCGGCCTATGGCGGCGACGACGGCTTGAGGATGTTCCATCGCTCCGAGGTCTTCGGGACGCGGATCCTGGCCAACGACACCACCTTCTACTTCGTCGTCCTGGGCACGCTGATCGCCTGCTACCTGCTGCTACGGGCCATCGTCGGCTCGCGCTTCGGGCGGGTGCTGCGCGGGGCCAAGGAGAACGAGCGGCGCATGCGGGCGCTCGGCTTCGACCCCTTCCGCTACCGGCTGGCGGCCTATGTCATTGCTGGCGCCATCTGCGCGCTCGCTGGCGCCCTCTTCGCCAATCTCGGCATGTTCGTGGCACCGGCCTACATGACCTGGCAGCGCTCGGGCGAGTTCATCGCCATGGTGGTGCTCGGCGGCATGGGCACCCTCATCGGCCCGATCATCGGCGGTATCGGCGTGACACTGGTGGAGGAATGGCTGGCTGCGGTCACCCAGCACTGGAAGGCCATTTTCGGCCCCCTCGTGGTGCTGGTGGCAATCTTTGCCCGCGGCGGCATCGTCAAGCTTCTCGACCGGGGGGAGAAGCGATGACCGCCCCCATCCTCTCGCTGTCGAACCTCCACAAGAGCTACGGCGCGCTGAAGGTCACCGATGGCGTGACCCTCGACATCGCACCGCATGAACTCCACGCCATCATCGGCCCCAACGGCGCCGGCAAGACCACGCTCATCGGCGAGATCGTCGGCGAGGTGGCACTGGACGCGGGCTCCGTCGCCTTCAGCGGCGAGGATGTGACGCACCTTCCGGTCCATGCCCGCGCCCTGAAGGGCCTGACCCGCTCGTTCCAGATCACCCAAGTCCTGCCCGGCTTCACGACGCTGGAGAACGTCGCCATCGCCGCGCAGGCGCATGACGGCTCGTCGTTCCGCTTCTTCCGTCCGGCGTCGGCGGAGCGGCGGCTGAACGAGGCGGCCATGGCGGCCCTCACGCAGGTCGGCCTCGCGGCCCGCGCCGCCTCGCCCGCCGCCAGCCTGTCGCATGGCGAGAAGCGCCAGCTCGAGATCGCCATGGCGCTGGTCTCGGAGCCGAAGCTCCTGCTCCTCGACGAGCCCATGGCCGGCATGGGGCGCGAGGAAACCGAGCGCATGGTGGATGTGCTGATGGCGCTGAAGGGCCGCTATCCCATGGTGCTGGTCGAGCACGACATGCACGCCGTCTTCCGCCTCGCAGATCGCATCTCGGTGCTGGTCTATGGGCGCGTCATCGCGTCGGGCCTGCCCGACGCCGTGCGTGCCGATCCGGCGGTGCGCGAGGCCTATCTGGGCGAGGAGGACTTCGCATGAGCGATGTCGACCTCGCCATCGACGCGGAAACGCGCCTCGCCGACCAGCCCCGCGACGCCAGGCCGGAGCTGCGGCTGTGGCTGCGGCTGCTCACCTGCACCACGATGATCGAGCGCGAGATCCGCAGGCGGCTCGCCGAGCGGTTCCAGATCACCCTGCCGCGGTTCGACCTGCTGGCCCAGCTCGACCGCTCTCCCGACGGCATGACGCTCGGCGAGATCTCCCGCCGCATGATGGTCACCAATGGCAACGTCACCGGCCTCGTCGCCCGCATCGTCGAGCAGGGCTATGTCGAGAAGCGCCGCGACACGCTCGACGGACGCGTCCACCGCATCGCCATGACGGAGACGGGCCATGAGGCGTTCGGCCGCATGGCGCGCGAGCATGGCATCTGGATGCGTGAACTGCTCGCCGGGCTGGATCCGACGGAACGCGAGGTGATGATGGGCCTCCTTGCGAAGACCAAGGCGGGCGTCGCACGCGCCACCGCGATGCGCGAGGAGGGAGCGGACTAGCATGCTGACCGTCTCCAACCTCGAGGCCGGCTATGGCGACGTACAGGTGCTGTTCGGCGTCTCGCTCGGCGTCGGCAATGGCGAGGTCGTCACGCTGCTCGGGCGCAACGGCATGGGCAAGACGACCACCATCAAGTCGATCTTCGGTCTTCTGAAGCCTGCGGGCGGGTCCATCGACGTCGATGGCGTGGCGCTTGCCGGCAGCCCGCCCTTCCGGGTGGCACAGGCCGGGCTCGGCCTCGTGCCCGAGGGGCGTCAGATCTTCCCCAATCTCGACGTCGAGGAAAACCTCGTCGCCACCGCCGCCAATCGGGACCGGCGAGAGCAGGCCTGGACGCTGGAGCGCGTCTACGCATTCTTCCCGCGCCTGAAGGAACGTCGCCGCAACATGGGCAACCAGCTCTCGGGGGGCGAACAGCAGATGCTGGCCATCGGCCGGGCGCTGATGACCAACCCGAAGCTCCTCGTGCTCGACGAGGCGACCGAGGGCCTCGCCCCCGTTATCCGGGCCGAGATCTGGGCCTGCCTCGCGCGCCTCAAGCAGGACGGCCAATCGATCCTGGTGATCGACAAGAACGTGGATGCTCTGGTCAAACTGGCCGACCGGCACCTGATCCTGGAGAAGGGCCGGATCGTCTGGGAAGGGACGAGCGGCGACTTCCTCGCCAGTCCCGACCTCAAGGACCGCTACCTGCACGTCTGATCGGATCGTTCATGACCACCTCGCTCGCCGCCAAGATCACCCGGGAATACGGCACGCCGGCCGTCGTCATCGACATGGACCGGGTGGAGGCCAACATCGCCCGCGTCCAGGCCCAGTGCGATGCCGCGGGCGTCGCCAACCGCCCGCACATCAAGACGCACAAGAGCCCGGAACTCGCCCGGCTGCAGATCGCAGCCGGCGCGAAGGGCATCACCTGCCAGAAGATCGGCGAGGCCGAGGTGATGGCTGCCGCCGGCATTGACGACATCCTCATCAGCTACAACCTTCTCGGCGATGAGAAGATGGCGCGGCTCGGCAAGCTGCTCGAGACCACGACGATGACGGTCGCCGCCGACAACCCCGTCGTGATCGGCGACCTGCCGAAGGCCGCGGCCTCCGGCGGCCGTCCCCTCGGCGTCGTCATCGAATGCGACACGGGGCGCAAGCGTGCCGGCGTCGAGACGCCGAGCGAGGCGATCGAACTCGCCAAGCTCGTCGCCGCCTCCCCCGGCCTCGCCTTCCGGGGCTTCATGATGTACCCGACCGAGGACGGCTGGCCGGAGGCGCAGAAGTTCCTCGATGCGGCGCTGGCGGGCATCCGCCTCGAGGGGCTCGCCGCGGAGATCGTATCCACCGGCGGCTCGCCCAACATGAAGAATGTCGGCAAGCTCCAGGGCGCCACCGAGCACCGGCCGGGCACCTATATCTACAACGACCGCATGCAGGTCGCCGCCGGCGTCGCGACGCTCGATGACTGCGCGCTCTCGGTCTACACGACCGTTGTCAGCCGGGCCGGACCGGATCGCGGCATTCTCGATGCCGGCTCCAAGACGCTGACCGCCGATCCCGGCGGCGGGCTCGACGGCTTCGGCCTGATCCTCGAGCATCCGGAGGCCCGCATCGCCCGCTTCGCCGAGGAGCACGGCATGCTCGACCTGACGAAGTGCAACGAGCGCCCGAAGGTCGGCGACGTGGTGCGCGTCGTGCCGAACCACGTCTGCGTCGTCGTCAACATGGTGGACGAGGTCGTGATGGTGCGTGGCGACGAGATCGTCGGCATATTGCCGGTGGCCGCCCGCGGCAGGCTGCGCTGAAGGAGACGCGAGAAATGAGCCCCGAAGACAAGCTTGCCCAGCTGGGCCTCACCCTGCCGCCGACCCCGACGCCTGCCGGCAACTACGTGCCGTTCCGGCGCGACGGCAACATCGCCTATCTCGCGGGACAGGGCCCCCGTCGCGCCGATGGCTCGCTGCATTCCGGCAAGGTCGGCGGCGACGTGACGGTCGAGGCCGCCTATGAGCACGCCAAGCTGGTCGGTCTGCAGATCCTGGCCTCGGCCAAGGCGGCCGCCGGCGGCGACCTCACGAAGGTCGAGTTCCTCAAGGTCCTCGGTATGGTCAATGCCACGCCGGACTTTGGCGACCATCCGCGCGTCATCAACGGCTTCTCCGACCTGATGGTGGCGGTGCTCGGCGATCGCGGCCGGCACGCGCGCTCGGCGGTCGGCATGGGGTCGCTCCCCATGGGCATCACGGTGGAGGTGGAGGCGGTGATCCGCATCCACGACTGAGCGTGACCGGCCGTCGCCGCTACTCGGCGACGACGGCTGTCGCCTCGATCTCGATCTTCGCCGCCTTCTCGACCAGCCGCACCACCTGCACCACCGCCATGGCCGGATAGTGCTGCCCGAAGATCTCGCGATAGGCCTGCCCCAGAGGGCGCAGATTGGCGGAATATTCCTCCACATCCGTCACGTACCAGGTGAGGCGGACGATGTGGTGGGGTGCCGCGCCGCCCTCGGCCAGGATGGCGCGGATGTTCTCGAAGCACTGGCGGGCCTGCGCCGCGAAGCCGTCGGCGAAGTTGCCCATGACATCCCAGCCGACGACGCCGCCGGTGACGATGATGCGGCCTTTCGCAGCCATGCCGTTGGCATAGCCGCGCGGCACCGGCCAGCCCTTCGGGTTGAGGGTGACAGGGCGGACGTCCTCGTCCGGCAGGGCAAGCGGAATCACGGGCTTCACGGGCTGGGTCATGGTCGTCTCCGGCGCGCTCTACTCGGCGGCCTTGGCAGTGTCGTCGGATGTGCCGGCCGCCTCGCGGGCGGCGCGCTCACGCAGCGCAAAGCGCTGCAGCTTGCCGGTCTCGGTGCGTGGCAGGCTCGGAACGAAGGCGATGTCCCGGGGATACTTGTAGGGGGCGATCTCGTTCTTGACGAAGGCCTGGAGCTCGACGGTGAGGGCCGGGGTCAGGGTGACATCGGGCTTCACCACCACATAGGCCTTCACGATCATGCCACGCTCTGGATCAGGCTGACCGACGACGCCGGCCTCGGCGACGGTCGGATGGGCGAGCAGCGCCGCCTCGACCTCGGGCCCTGCGATGTTGTAGCCGGCCGAGACGATCATGTCGTCGTTGCGCGCCTGGTACCAGAAATAGCCGTCCGCGTCGGCGACATAGGTGTCGCCGGTGATGTTCCAGCCGTCACGGACATAGGTGCGCTGGCGCTCGTCGGCGAGATAGCGGCAGCCGGTGGGCCCGCGCACCGCGAGGCGCCCGGGTGTGCCGGGGGGGAGGTCCTCGCCGTTCGCCCCGATCACCCTGGCCTCGTAGCCGGGCACGGGCTTGCCCGTCGCCCCGGGGCGGATCGCCTCCTCGGGGGCCGAGATGAAGATGTGCAGCATCTCGGTCGCGCCTATACCGTCCATGAGCTTCAGGCCGGTCGCCTCGTGCCAGGCATCGAAGGTCGCCTTGGGAAGGGCCTCTCCCGCCGAGACGCATTTCCTGAGGGATCGCCAGTCGTGCTCGCGCAGTTGCGGGATC
>Ga0315900_10013259_pt1 | contig 10046 bp, 12 predicted proteins | sample LakEriMetagenome_FD_203521 | JGI IMG/M metagenome (GOLD analysis project Ga0315900, IMG submission 203521) | Freshwater fungal communities from buoy surface, Lake Erie, Ohio, United States - Buoy 12 MA114 | ecosystem: Environmental > Aquatic > Freshwater > Lake > Lake biofilm | place: USA: Lake...
CCGCGATCATCATCAAGGAGTCCTGACATGGCAGCACGACGCGGCGGAACACCCGCAGGCAGGGGAGGCGCGGCCTCCGGGCGCGGCCGCCACTCCGGCAAGGCCACCCGCGGCGCATCCGCGCGCACGTCGAAGCCGGTCCGCACCGGCGGCCCGCGCCGGATGATCGACGACAAGAAGGGCGTGAAGGCTCCGGTCAAGGACAAGGGCCTCGGCGGCGAGCAGGTCGAGGGCCGCCAGGCCGTGCGAGAGCTCCTCATCGCGCAGCGCCGCAAGGTGCGCGAGATCTGGATGGCGGCCGACATCGACACCGCACCGATCATCGAGGACATCGAGGAGCTTGCCCATGCACAGCGCGTGACGATCCTGGAGGTGCCGAGGCGCAAGATCGAGGACAAGGCGCGCAGCGAGGCGCCGCAGGGCGTCATCGCGTTCGCCGCGGAGGTCCCGGAGGCCGACTTCGGCGAGATGCTGCGCGGCACGAAGAGCGTGCGGCCGTTCCTGGTCGCTGTCGACGGCGTGACGGACCCCGGCAACCTCGGTGCGCTGCTGCGCTGCTGTGACGGCGCCGGTGTCACCGGCGTGATCCTGCCGAAGCACCGCACCGTGCACGTCACGCCCACGGTCGCAAAGGCGGCGGCGGGCGCGGTGGAGCACGTGCCCATGGCGCTCGTCTCCGGCCTGCCCACGGCGATCAACCAGATGAAGGCGAAAGGAATCTGGGTCGTCGGTCTGGACGACGGCGGCAAGGACTCGCTGTTCGACATCGGCAAGCTCGCGGCCGAGGGCATCTGCATCGTGCTCGGTGCGGAGGGGTCCGGCCTGTCGCGGCTGGTCAAGGACCGTTGCGACACCGTGGTGAACATCCCGATGCTCGGCCAGGTGTCCTCGCTGAACGTGTCCGCCGCGGCGGCACTGGCGACCTACGAGGTCGCGCGCGTCCGCCTGCAGAAGTAGGTCACCGCATCTGGAGAACGGTGACGACCACAGTCGCACCGAACCCCAGGAAGCCGATCACCATCGCCCGTAGCCAGTTGTGGATGCCGTTCAGTTGCGACTCGATCGAGGAGAAATGTGAATCGACCGATGAGAACCTGGTTCCAACGGCGCCGGTGAGTTCGTCCAACCGTGCATTCACCCGTTCGACCTGCACGGCGAGAAGGTCGAACTTGTGGTTGAGGCCGACGATGCCGTCGTCCAGTTCCTTCAGTTGGTTCATGAGTGTCCCGGCCACTTTCCTGCCCACCACCGACGCGAATGCCTCGTAGGCCTCGAGCCGGTCTGCCTGACTGACGGTCACTGTATTGCCTCCCCGGATTCTCCCTGTGCGGGGCAATGTGTGCGACGCGTAGGCTGTGAAGGTCCCGCCGAATTAGCTCAGTGGTAGAGCAACCGCCTTGTAAGCGGTAGGTCGTGGGTTCAATCCCCACATTCGGCTCCAATGCAGGAAACCCTTGATTCACGCGGGTTTCGGTACGTCCAGGGCACATGATGCCCCGTGACCACAGAAGTTGCCCACTACCGTGTCCCGTGACCACGAGAACCCAGGAGGTCATCTCATGAGCCAGCAACGCCCCCGCGGATCCCGCCCCTCGATGCCCATGCCGAACACCGGCACCATGGGTGCAGTCGTCGCCGTCGTCGCCCTCGTGCTCGGCTTTCTCATCCTCCGCGACGTCCGCAACGACGGCGGGTCCACCGTGACCCCCGGCGGCAACACGGACCAGCCGTCCGACACCACGGCACCCGCCGACCCGAACAACGCCACGCCCACCACCCCGCCGCCGTTCAACCGTGGCTCGTTCAAGATCCAGGTGGCGAACTCGTCCGGCATTGCCGGGAGCGCGGGCAAGATGACCACTGACCTCCAGGCGGTGAACTTCGTGGTCCAGCCGGCCCTCAACGTGGCCCCGGGCACCCCGAAGCGGGCCAAGACCGGCGTCTTCTACCTGGCCGGCTGCGAGCAGGGTGCCGCCGACGTTGTCGCGGTGCTCGGCGGCAACGTGGACACAGGTGCCATGCCCAGCCCCGTTCCGCTGGAGACCGGCTCCCTCGGTGAGGCATGCGTGCTGATCCTGCTCGGCCAGGACCTCTCGAACAAGCCGCTGCCCGGCGTGACCGGCACCCCGAACGGCGGCGCCGCGACCACCACGGTCCCGCCTGCAGGCTGACCTCTCCGTCAGTTCCCGTCGGTGAACCGGCGCAGGAGATCGGTGACGGTCTCCTCGATGCAGCGCATCGTCTGGTTCATCGACTCGTCCCTGCCGTGCTCGGCCGCGAGTGACCGCGCGCTCACGGATGCGACGTCGTTCGGTTCGGTGTCGGGGTCGATCTCGCCGACAACCGCGCGGACGGGCACGCCTGCCTCCGCGGCGTAGTCGCGCACGCTGCCCACGACCTTGCCGTCGAAGCTGGTCGCATCCAGCATTCCCTCACCGGTGATGACGAGGTCGTGCGTCCTCACTGCCTCGTCGAAACCCGTCTCCTCGGCCACGATGTCGAACCCGGGCATGAGGGTGGCGCCGAGCGCCGCGAGCGCGCCCGCGAGACCGCCGGCCGCACCGCTCCCGGGGATGGACGACACGTCGATGCCGTGCTCCGCACCGTAGAGCTGGGCGAGACGTTCCAGGCGGCCGCGCAGCAGGCGCACCTGCGCGGGGGTCGCGCCCTTCTGCGGGGCGAACACCTCGGCCGCATCGACGAAGAGGGTGTCCACGTCGCACGCCACCAGGAACTCGACCGCCTTCAGGCGTGCCGGTGTGCCGATCGCGCGCAGCGCGCCGTAGCCGCCGTCCGTGGTGGCGGACCCGCCGAGGCACACGATGATCTTCCGCGCGCCGAAGTCGAGCGCGGCATCGATGAGCTCGCCCGTGCCCTGCGTGCTGGCGGCCACGGGGTCGTTGCCCTCCGCGCCGCCGACCAGCGCGAGACCCGACGCCCTCGCCATCTCGATCACAGCGACCCCGTTGCTGAGGCGCCACTCGGCCTCCACCGGGTCGCCGAGCGGGCCCGTCACCGTGGTGCGCCGGTTCGCCCCGCCGAGAATCTCCAGCGTGCCCTCGCCGCCGTCGGCGAGGGGCATCTCGGTGCAGTCGATGCCGAGTTCCCAGCACGCATGCCCGATGGCCGCGCACGCCTGGGCGGCCGTGAGCGTGCCCTTGAACTTGTCGCTCGCAGCCAGCACCCGCACGCCGCCACGATACGGATGCGAAGGTGAAGGGGCGGGTGCGGGGTGTGCCCACGGTGGCGAATCCCTAGCGAATCGGTAGGGTTTGGGGCATGGCCGTGACCGTTCGAATCCCCACCACCATGCGCCCGATCTCGGGCGGAGCATCCACCGTCGAGGTGGAGGGCGCCACGCTGAAAGAGGTGCTGGAAGGCCTCAACGCCCGGCACAACGGGTTCGCGGAGCGGCTGTTCGACGGCAACGGCGAGCTGCACAAGTTCGTGAACATCTTCGTGAGCGACGACGACGTCCGGTACCTGCAGGGCCTGGACACCCCGGTCAAGGCCGGCGACACCGTCTCCATCATTCCGGCGGTCGCCGGCGGCTTCTAGCCGCGGCGACTCGAGTGAGGCCCCCGGCCGAACGGGGGTGGCCGGTCGCCGGCGGCTTCTAGCCGCGGCGACTCGAGTGAGGCCCCCGGCCGTACGGGGGTGGGCGGTCGCCGGCGGCTTCTAGCCGCGGCGAGTTATCTACTACTCCTCCGTCGCAGTAGATAACTGAGGGGCGGCCCAGCAGAGAAGTGGCCCTGGCAAGGCGCAGTAGATAAGCGGGCCAGGGCGGGGTAGTGGGATTAGCAGTCTCCTCGGTAGAGTGCTAGCGCTCGGCACGGCCGAGTGACAACCCCTAGCGAAACCCCCAGACCTGGAGGAAAGACCATGGCAAAGCTCATTGCGTTCGACGAAGAGGCACGTCGCGGCCTCGAAGCCGGAATGAACAAGTTGGCCGATGCGGTGCGCGTCACCCTCGGACCCAAGGGCCGCAACGTCGTGCTGGAGAAGAAGTGGGGCGCCCCCACCATCACGAACGACGGCGTCTCCATCGCGAAGGAGATCGAGCTCGAGGATCCCTACGAGCGCATCGGCGCCGAACTGGTGAAGGAAGTCGCCAAGAAGACCGACGACGTCGCCGGTGACGGCACGACCACCGCGACCGTCCTCGCATGGACGATGGTGCGCGAGGGCCTCCGCAACGTCGCGGCTGGCGCGAACCCGATGACGCTGAAGAAGGGCATCGAGGCAGGCGTCGCCGCCGCCATCGAGTCGATCAAGGCGCTCGCCAAGGAAGTGGACTCGAAGGAGCAGATCGCACAGGTCGCGTCCATCTCCGCGGCCGACACCGAGATCGGCGGCATGATCAGCGAGGCGATCGACAAGGTCGGCAAGGACGGCGTCATCACCGTCGAGGAGAGCCAGACCTTCGGCATGGAGATGGACCTGGTCGAGGGCATGCGCTTCGACAAGGGCTACATCTCGCCGTACTTCGTGACCGACCCGGACCGCATGGAGGCCCAGCTCGACGACCCGTACGTGCTGCTCGTCAGCACCAAGATCTCGAACGTGCGCGACATGCTGCCCGTGCTCGAGAAGGTCATGCAGAGCGGCCGCCCGCTCGTGATCATCGCCGAGGACATCGAGGGCGAGGCTCTCGCCACCCTCGTGGTGAACAAGATCCGCGGCACGTTCAAGAGCGTCGCGGTGAAGGCACCGGGCTTCGGCGACCGCCGCAAGGCGATGCTGCAGGACCTCGCCATCCTCACCGGCGGCCAGGTCATCAGCGAGGAGGTCGGTCTCAAGCTGGAGAACGCCACCCTCGACCTGCTCGGCCGTGCCAAGCGCGTCGTCATCACGAAGGACGAGACCACCGTCATCGAGGGTGCGGGTGCGGAGGCCGACATCAAGGGCCGCATCAACCAGATCAAGACCGAGATCGAGAACACCGACTCCGACTACGACCGCGAGAAGCTGCAGGAGCGCCTGGCCAAGCTGTCCGGCGGCGTCGCGGTCCTCAAGGTCGGTGCCGCCACCGAGGTGGAGCTGAAGGAGAAGAAGCACCGCATCGAGGACGCCGTCAGCACCACCAAGGCTGCCATCGAGGAGGGCGTCGTGCCCGGCGGCGGTGTCGCACTGCTCCGCGCGCAGGCAGCGGTGAACGCCGCGGCCGAGAAGCTGTCCGGTGACGAGGCAACGGGTGCCCGCATGGTCGCCCGCTCGCTCGAGGGCCCGATCAAGCAGATCGCCGAGAACGCGGGCATGGAGGGCGGCGTCGTCGTCGAGAAGGTGAAGTCGCTGAAGGGCAACGAGGGCCTGAACGCCGCAACCGGCGAGTACGAGGACCTCGTGAAGCTGGGCGTCATCGACGCGGCGAAGGTGACGCGCTCCGCGCTCCAGAACGCGGCGTCGATCGCGGCACTGTTCCTCACCACCGAGGCTGTCATCGCCGACAAGCCGGAAGAGGCAGGCCACGCCGGCCACGACCACGGCGGCATGGGCGACTTCTGACCCGCTGAACGACTGACGGGCCCCGCGGCGACAGCCGCGGGGCCTTCGTCGTTCTGCGGCACGTGCACCGCCGCCGTTAGCCTCTCGCCCGTGGCTTCCCCCGTTGCTCTCGTGTCGTGCGCCTCCGCGCGCGACAACGACACGGACCTGCCGCTCATCGTGCGTGCGCTCGGTGACCGCGGGATCGTCGCCGAGATCGTCGACTGGGACGACCCGGACACCGACTGGGGGCGCTTCGCCGCCGCCATCGTGCGCTCCCCGTGGGACTACCACCGCCGCTACGCCGAGTTCCTCGCGTGGGTCGGGCGCGTCTCGCAGGCGACGGTGCTGCACAACCCGGCGGAGGTCATCCGCTGGAACACCGACAAGACGTACATCGCGGAACTGGGTGCGGCGGGCATCCCCGTCATCCCCACCACGTACGTGCGCGGCGCGGAGGACCTGGTGCTCGCGAACGACCTCATCAAGGGCGACGTCGTCGTGAAGCCCACGGTGAGCGCGGGCTCCAACGACACGGAACGCCACGTGTCCTCGCCTGCCGCCGCTGCGGCGCACATCACGTCGCTCGTGGACGCGGGCAAGACGGCGATGGTGCAGCCGTACCAGCGCTTCATCGACGACAACGGCGAGACCGGGATGCTCTACTTCAACGGCGTGTTCAGCCACGCGTTCCGCAAGGGCGCGATCCTCGCGGGCGACGGGAACGAGAGGAACAGCCTCTACGTGGTGGAGGACATCGGGCCGCGCACCGCCACCGCCGCGGAGCGCGAGCTCGGTGACCAGGTGATGGCGCATGTCACCGCCAGGCTCGGGGAGGCACCTCTGTACGCGCGCGTCGACGTGGTGCGGGGCAGCATCGGCGCGCCGGTGCTGATGGAGCTCGAGATGACGGAGCCCTCGCTCTTCCTGCACACGGACCCGCAGGCGCCGGCCAGGTTCGCCGCCGCCGTGGTCGCGCGGCGCTAGCCGCGCGGGTGCTGGGTAGCGTGGGGCCCATGAGCGAAGCGATGTCCCCCTCGGTCGGAATGGCCGTGCTGCACCTGTTCTGCAAGACCACGCCCGGTTTCGACGGTGAGGCCCTTGTGAACGGCGTGAAGTCCGCGGAGAACGCGGGGGTCACCGTGGTCACCGTGGCGATGCTCGGCCACAAGGCGGATCTCGCCGTCATGGCCCTCGCCTCCGACATGCGCGACCTGAAGGCGCTGCAGACGGTGGTTCAGCACTCCGGTCTCTCCGTCGTCGACTCGTACGTGTCCCTCACCGAGGTGTCCGAGTACGCCAAGGGCATGCCCGAGGCCATGCTGAACGCCCGCCTGTACCCGGAGCTCCCGCCCGCCGGCAAGAACGCATGGTGCTTCTACCCCATGTCGAAGCGGCGCAACCCGGGCCAGAACTGGTTCACGCTGGAGTTCGAGCGCCGCAAGGAGCTCATGGAGGAGCACGGCAAGAGCGGCCGCACGTTCGCCGGCCGCGTCATCCAGCTGGTCACCGGTTCGGCCGGTCTCGACGACTTCGAGTGGGGCGTGACCCTGTTCGCGGTGAACCCCGACGACCTGAAGGAAGTCGTGTACACCATGCGCTTCGACGAGGCTTCCGCGGAGTACGCGGAGTTCGGCTCCTTCTACGTGGGCATGGTCACCCCCGTCGCAGAGCTGGTCAACCAGGTCTGACGGCGCGCCGTGACGATGGGAACGGATCTCCTCTTCCTGCGCGACGCCTACCTGCAGTCGTGTGATGCGGTCGTCACCGAGGTGCGCCACGGTGACGACGGGAGGACGGGTGTCGTGCTCGACCGCACCGTCTTCTACTACACGGGCGGCGGCCAGCCCCACGACACCGGCCACATCAACGGCAGTCCCGTCGTCGACGTGCGCAAGGAAGGTGACGTCGTGGTCCACTGGCTCATGGCCGGCGCGGCGGCACCTGCCGTGGGCGACAGCGTGGGGTGCGGCATCGACTGGGACCGCCGCCACAGGTTGATGCGCACGCACACCGCCATGCACGTGCTCTGCGGCGTGATCTGGAACGAGTGGAAGGTGCCCGTGACCGGCGGGAACATGGAGCCGCTGTCGGCGCGCATGGACTTCGAGTTCGACCCGTTGCCGGAGGGATTCGCCGCGCGGGTCGAGCAGCTGGTGAACGAGGCGATCGATCGTGACCATCCCATCCAGGTGTCGTTCCTGCCGCGCGACACCGCCGTCACCGACGAGGACCTCATCCGCACGAAGGTGTCGCTCATCCCGGAGTCCGTCACCGAGATCCGCGTGGTCGACATCGTGGGGCTGGACAAGCAGGCCGACGGCGGCACGCACGTGTCGTCCACGAAGGACGTCGGGCGCGTCCGCGTGGCGAAGGTGGAGAACAAGGGCAAGGGCAACAAGCGCGTGCGCGTGGAGATCACCGACTAGCGTCGTTGCGTGCTGCTCGCGGAGGTGTTCGGTTTCGTCGCCGCGGTTCTCGGTGTCCTGCAGGCCTGGCCTCAGACCGTGCGGGTGCGCCGGCTCGGCCACGGCCGCGGCGTCAGCCTGGCGATGTGGCTGATGATGACGGGGTCGAGCTCCGTGTGGCTGGGGTACGGCCTGCGCATCGGCTCGCCCAGCCTCATCGTGAGCACGCTCGCCACCGGCGCGATGAACATGACGGTGGTGCTCGCGCTGCGCGCCGGCAGCCGCGGCACCCTGCCGAGGCTCCTCCTCGCTTTCGCGGCCGGGACCGCCGCCATCGCCCTGATGCCGCCGTGGTTCGCCCCGCCCGTCCTCTACGCGTTCACTCTCGCCCGGATGCCCCAGGTGGTGAGGTCGTGGAAGTCTCGTCGTGACGGCGTCACCGGTTCTGCTGTCTCGCTGGGCTCGGTGGCGATGAGCATGGCGTGCCTGCTGTGCTGGGAGGTCTACTCCGTCCTCCACGCCAGCCCGACCCTCATCGGCACCACCACCGTTGCTCTCTGCACGAACATCGCCGTCGCCTGGCTGGAGCTCGGCAACCGGGCATCAGCGCGCAGGGTCCCGGCTGCGTGACAGTATCGACCGCATGAGCACAGGCATGACACTCGACAGCGCCAGATTGTCGAACCTGCGGAAGTGGAACATCGGCCTCATCGTGCTGCACGGGGCACAGGCACTCCTGATCCTCCTCCTCGCGGGCGACTTCGCGATCACGGTCACCTCAACGTTTCCCCAGGGCCCCCCGGGCACGCGTCTCGACACTCCCGGCTCCCTCTTCGACCTGCCGATCGGCATCGCCGTCGCGGTGTTCCTGTTGATGGCCGCGGTGGACCACTTCGTCACCGCCACCGTCGCACGTTCCACCTACGAGGCCGACCTCGCGCGCGGCATCAACCGCTTCAGGTGGGTGGAGTACTCCTTCAGCGCCACCCTGATGCTCGTACTCATCTGCGCGTACTCGGGCATCACCGACATCGCGGCGATCCTCATGCTGACCGGCGCGAACGTGGCGATGATCCTCTTCGGCTGGCTACAGGAGACCATGAACCCCCCGGGCCGCACGGTGACCACCATGAAGCCGTTCTGGTTCGGCACGCTCGCCGGCATCATGCCGTGGGTCGCGGTCTGGACGAACGTCATCGGAGCGGACACCGTCCCCGGTTTCGTGTTCGGCATCGTGGTGGCCGAGCAGATCTTCTTCTTCTCGTTCGGCCTCAACCAGTGGCTGCAGTACCGGCGCAAGGGGAAGTGGGCCGACTACCTGCACGGCGAGAAGACGTACCTCGTGCTCAGCCTTGCGGCGAAGTCGTTCCTCGCCTGGCAGATCTACGGCGGGTCGCTCGCCGCCTGAGGCGTCCGGGCACCCGGGCTGTGGGCGTCACTAGGCTCTCCGCGTGCCCGCACTCCATGACCTGCTCGCGTTCGTCGGCGCGACCGTGGTGCTGCTGCTCATCCCCGGGCCGGCCGTCATCTACATGCTCAACCGCACGTTCGCGGACGGGCGGCCGGTGGGACTGGCCGCCGTCGCGGGCCTGGAGGTGGGCGACACCATCCAGGCACTCCTCGCCGCGCTGGGGCTCAGTGCCGTGATCGCCACCTCCGCGCGCGCGTTCGAGACGGTGAAGTGGGCGGGTGTCGCGTACCTGCTGTGGACGGGCGTGCGCACCCTCATGACCGTGCCGCCGGACCTCGCCGCCGACACCACGCACGTGGGCAGGAGGCAGGCCTTCCGCCAGGGGATCCTGGTGAACGCGCTCAACCCGAAGACGTCGCTCTTCTTCCTCTCGATCTTCCCGCAGTTCGTCGACGTGGGCGCCGACAACGCAACCACGCAGTCGCTGGTCCTGGCCGCCGTGTTCGTGCTGCTCGCGTCGCTCTTCAACTCGTCCTACGTCATCATCGGCGCGCGGTTGCGTGACCTGCTGCTGCGCGGGCGGGGTGCGTACGTGATGAGACGGCACGTGTCCGGACTCCTCTTCATCGGGCTGGCTGCCCTGGCCATGACCTCTGCCCGGCCGCAGGCCTCCTGACATGCCGGAGGTGAAGCGCCGCGCCGTCTACGGGTTCGAGATGGCGTTCTGGCACGAGCGCTGCGGC
>Ga0315900_10013260_pt1 | contig 10046 bp, 9 predicted proteins | sample LakEriMetagenome_FD_203521 | JGI IMG/M metagenome (GOLD analysis project Ga0315900, IMG submission 203521) | Freshwater fungal communities from buoy surface, Lake Erie, Ohio, United States - Buoy 12 MA114 | ecosystem: Environmental > Aquatic > Freshwater > Lake > Lake biofilm | place: USA: Lake...
AGCCCGCCATCGCCGCCTTCGTCGTGCAGGACCTGGACGGCGCCCGCCGCGCCGCCGATGCCGCGACGGCGCGGTGGAAGGCCGGCAGCCCGCTCTCGCCGGTGGATGGCATGCCGCTCGTCGTCAAGGACATGATCGAGACGGCCGACCTGCCGACCCAGATGAACAACCCGATCTACGACGGCTGGGTGGCGCGGCGCGACGCCGCCGGCGTGCTGGCGCTGCGCCAGGCCGGCGCGGTGATCCTGGGCAAGACCGTCACGACGGAGTTCGCCGTCAGCAATTCCGGCCCGACGCGCAACCCCTATGACACCTCGCGGACCCCCGGCGGCTCCTCCTCCGGCTCGGCGGCGGCGGTGGGGGCGGGGATGGCGGCGATGGGGCTCGGCACCCAGACCCACGCATCCACCATCCGGCCCGCCAGCTTCTGCGGCGCCTATGCGATCAAGGCGACGCATGACGCGCTGCATGCGGGCGGGCTGGCCCCCCTCGCCCCGACGCTCGACCATCTCGGGCTGATCGGCGCGAGCCTCGAGGATGTGTGGGCGACCGCCATCCAGATCGGCCGTCGCGTCGGCGGCACCCCGCCGCATCCCGGCATCGCCGGGCCCGAGACGCTGCCCGTTTCGCGCAAGCCCGCGACGCTGGTGCGGCTCGACACGCTCGGCTGGGCGGAGACGCCGGAGACCTCCCGCGCGGCCTTCGAGGGCGCGGTGGCGAAGCTCGCCGCCGCGGGCGTGCGGATCCTCGATGCGTCGAACGACGCGGAGGTGGCGGCGCTGGAAGCCGCGCTCAGCGAGATCGGCGAATGGTCGAACGACATCCTGGCCTGGGAGGCGCGCTGGCCGCTGCAGGCCTATCGCGCCCACGGCGCCGGGATGGTCGGCGCGCGCATCCACGACCTGCTGGCGCGGGTGGAGCGGATGACGGTCGAGACCTATGTCGCGGCCGTCGCGGCGCGCCAGGCGCTGCGCGACCGCGTCGCGGCCTTCGCCGGCCGCGTGGACGGCTTCGCGATGCTCGCCTCGAGCGGGCCGGCGGTGCAGGACCATGCCTGGACCGGGTCGCGCAACTACCCGACGCCCTGGACGCTGGTGGCCGGCCCCGCCTTCGCGCTGCCGGTGCTGGCCGCCGACGAGCTGCCGCTTGGCCTGCAGATTGCTGGCTTCACCGACCAGGACGCCGAGACCTGCGCCATCGCAGCCTTCGTCCGCGACACGCTGCTGCCGCGCTGAACCCGGGAGAGACCATGACCATGCGTCGCCGCCACCTGATCGCCGCCGTGCCCGCGCTGCTCGCCGCGCCGGCGGTGCATGCCCAAGGCGCGGGCTTTCCGAACCGCACCATCCGCCTGATCGTCGGCTTCGCGCCGGGCGGCACCACGGATGTCGCGGCCCGGCTGCTGGCACCGCGGATGCAGGCGCTGCTCGGCCAGTCCGTGGTGGTGGAGAACCGCGCCGGCGCGGGCGGCAACATCGCCACCGAGGCCGTCACGCGCGCGGCACCCGATGGCTACACGCTGCTGCTGGGCACGATCGGCGGGCTCGCGGTGAACCCGACGCTCTACGGCAACCTGTCCTTCGACCCGCTGACGGACCTCACGGCGATCAGCCGTGTCGCGATGATCCTGAACGTGTTGGCGGTGCCGGCGGACCGGCCCTGGCGCAACGTGGCGGAGCTGGTGGCGGCGGCGCGGCAGCGGCCGCTGTCCTTCGGCTCGTCGGGCGTTGGCGGCGCGGGGCACCTGGCGGGCGAGCAGTTCAACATGATCGGGGGGATGCGGAACACGCACATCCCCTATCGCGGCGGCGGGCCGCTGATCGCGGACCTGATCACGGGCCAGTTCGACTTCGCCTTCACCCCCTCCTCCGGTGCGCGGCCGCAGGCGGAAGCCGGGCGCGCGCGCATCCTGGCGGTGGCGACCGCGCAGCCGAGCCCGCTGCTGCCCGGCGTGCCGCCGGTGGCCGAGACGCCGGGCCTCGCGGGCTTCGACGCGCAGGACTGGTCCACGCTGATGGCGCCCCGCGGCCTGCCCGCGCCGATCCTGGCCGCGCTGCACGCCGCGGCGAACACCGCGCTCAACGACACCGAGGTGGTGCAGGCCCTCGCCCAGCGCGGCATCCAGGCGACGCCCTCCTCGCCCGAGGACTGCGCGGCCTTCATCCGCAGCGAGACGGCGAAGTGGGCGCCGGTGGTCCGCGCCTCCGGCGCGCGGCCGGACTGAAGGCCCGGCGCCGGGCGTCGTTCAGCCGAAGACGACGCCCGGCAGCCAGGTGGCGATGCCCGGGAACAGGCAGAGCAGCAACACGCCCAGCAGCAGCGCCAGCCAATAGGGAATGGCAGCGACGGCCGCTTCGGGCAGGCGGACCTCGTTGTTGGTGATGCCCACCAGCACGAAGAGATTCATCCCCACCGGCGGCGTCAGCATGCCGATCTCGATCATCAGCGTGACGATGACGCCGAGCCAGACGGGATCGAAGCCGACGCCGGTCAGTAGCGGGAAGACCAGCGGCAGGGTCATGATCATCATCGACAGCCCGTCGAAGAAGCAGCCGAGCACCAGGTAGATCAGCACCACCACCAGCAGCAGCATCCACTTCGACAGGCCCCATTCGGCGATCACGGACAGCATCTGCTGCGGCAGGCCGAGCATGCTGATCGCCTGCGCCAGCACCAGCGCGCCGACGAAGACCATCGCGATCACAGCGAAGATTCGCGCCGTGCCGATCAGCGCCTCGCCGAACTTGCGCAGCGTCAGGTCGCCGATGGTGAAGCCGAGAATCGCCGCCGCGGCGACACCCACGCCCGCCGCTTCCGTCGGCGTCGCGAGACCGGCGAACAGGCTGCCCAGCACGGCGATGATCAGCAGCACCAGCGGCAGCACATGCACCAGGCCGCGCAGCGCCTCGGCCAGCGCCACGCGCTTCTCCTCCGGCGCGATCGCCGGGTTGCGGAGCGCGGCGTAGAGGATCCAGGCCATGAACAGCCCGGCCATCATCAGCCCCGGCAGCACGCCCGCCAGGAACAGCCGCCCGATCGAGGTGTCGGTGAGCGCGCCGTAGATCAGCAGCGACAGCGACGGCGGGATCAGCAGGCCGAGCGTGCCGCCGCCGGCCAGCGTGCCGACCACCGCGGCCTTGTCGTAGCCGCGCCCCTTCAACTCCGGATAGGCGACGGAACCGACCGCCGCCGCCACCGACATCGAGGAACCGGAGACGGCGCCGAACACCGTGCAGACCGCGATGTTGGTGTGCAGCAACCCGCCCGGCAGCCGCGCGAACAGCGGCGCGAGCGCGCGATAGACGCCGCGCGCGAGGCCGGAGGCGACCAGCACCTCGCCGAGCAGGATGAACAGCGGCACGGCGGTCAGCGTGAACTCGTTCAGCACGTTCCACACCGTCTGCACGCCGAGCCGCGTCGCGCCACCCACGGCGAAATGCAGCAGCGCAAAGCCCGTGAGGCCGAGTGCCGCGCCGAGCACGGCGCCGGACAGGACAGTGGCCGTGAGAAGGCCGAACAGCGATGCGCCGATCATAGGGCTTCCGGCTTGTCCTCGGGTGGCGGGCGCAGCGCGGCCCAGGCGGCGATGGCGCCCGTCACGGCGAGTGCGGCCGGCATCAGCGCGACCCAGGGGCCGAGCGGCAGCCGCGCCTGTTCGCTCATCAGGTTCAGCCGCATCGTGAAGTCGGCGATGTTCCAGGCCTCCCAGGCGAAGATGGCGCAGAACGCCACCATGATCGCCTGGCCGATCACCCAGAAGACGCGGCGCGGCAGCGGCGGAAGGCGTTCGGTCACCAGCGTCACGCGGATGTTCGCATTGCCCGCCATGGCGAAGGGCAGCGCGAGGAAGGCCATGGCCGAGAGCAGCAGTCCGGCCATCTCCTCCGTGAAGCGGAAGGGTGCCGCGACGGCGTAGCGCATCACCACCGCCGCCAGCACGAGGCCGAGGATCCCCGCGCAGGCCGCCGCCGAGAGGGCGAGCAACCCGCGCGAGAGACTCAGCAACGCCTTGTCGACGAAGCTCACGGACCCGTCAGCGCACGCTCGATCCGCGCCTTCCAGGCCGGGCCCTGGCCGCCCGCCTCGCGCATCAGCGTCTCCCACGTCGCGATGGCGGCACGGCGGATCGCCTGCTGGTCGGCGTCCGAGAAGGTGCCGTGGAAGGTCACGCCCTGGCCGCGCAGGCGTTCCCGCGCTGCCTCGTCATCGGTGGCGTCCTGCTCGAAGCGGGCGCTGCGGCCTTCCATCGCGGTGACGGCCGCCGTCAGCATCGTGCGGTTCTCGGCCGACAGGCCGCGCCAGCGCGCCTGGTTCGCCATGACGATGTAGGGCGTCGGCGGGAAGGCGAAGCCGGTGGAAACGACGTGCCGCGCCACTTCCTGCAGGCTGACCGTGTGCGCGATGCGAGGCGGATACAGCGCGCAATCCACCACGCCCGTCTGCATCGCGCTGTACAGCTCCTGCTGCGGCACGATCTGCGCCGCGACGCCGAGCGCGCGGAAGGTCTCCACCTGCTCGCGCGAGCCGACGCGGAGCTTCAGGCGGCGCAATTCATCCAGGTTGCGGACCGGCGTGCGGCACATGATCGCGGCATCGAGCAGGCCGAGCTGCATGAAGCCCACCGTCTCGACCTGCCAGCGGCGCATGCCTTCCGTCAGGCTCTCGCGGAGCGCGGGCATCACGCGGTTCAGCTCCTCGGCGTTGCGGATCAGGCCGAAGACCAGGATGGAGGACATCGCCGCGTCGTCGCGGCCGAGGAAGGGCGGCCAGATGAAGCCCATCTCCGGCGTGCCGGTCTGCATCCAGCGCAGCGCATCGGCATCGCGCAGGTTCATCGCGTTGCCTTCGAAGACGTTCAGCGCGAAGCGCCCGTTGCTGCGGGTGCGGACATCGGCCGAGAGATCCCGCACATGCTGGCTCTCGACGCGCGTCGGCGCGTAGCTGTTGTGAAAGCGCCATTCGGTGGTCTGCGCCTGCGCCGCAGCACTGCCGAGGCCGAGACCCATGAAGCCCGCCGCCATCGCGGCCAGGATGCCACGCCGCATCGTCCACTCTCCCTCATTCGGTGCGGACGATCTTGGTGCGGGCCGGCGGCGTTGACAATCGCGCCCCGGCGCCCTGGCATGGCCGCATGCCAGGACATGTCGATCGCGCCCGTGCCGCGCGCCTGCTCGCCGAAGCGGGGCTCGACGCCCTGCTGGTGGCCTCCCCCGAGACCTTTCTCTGGGCCACCGGCGCATCCGCCGGCGTCGCGGCGTCATGGCGACGGCTTGGGCCGGCGATGGCGGTACTGCCGGCCGATCCGGCGCGCCCGGTCGGCGCCGTCATCGCCGATCTGTTCGCCGGGGGCGCCGAGGCCGCGGGCTGCGCACCGCTGAAGCGCCTGCCGATCTGGCCCGAGGCCGGCTCGATCCGCCACCTGCTGCCGTCGGAGGAGGATGCGGCGACGCTCATCGCGCGCGCCACCGCCGACCGACCGCCCGGCTTCGCGCGACCCGGCACCTTCGACCGCGGCCAGGCGCTGGCGCTGCTGCGCGACGTGCTGGCGACGATGGGCCTCGGTGCCGCGCGCATCGGCGTGGAGCTGTCGGCCGTGCCGGCCGCGGATTTCCCGGCGCTGGCCGATGCGCTCGCGCCAGCGCGGATCGAGGACGCATCGCCGCTGGTGGACCGGCTGCGTGCCGTGAAAAGTGCCGCCGAGATCGCACTGCTGCGGGAAGCCGGCGCGATCACCGAAGCCGCCCTGGCGGCGATGCTGCCGCTGGTCCGCGAGGGCGCGATCCGCGCGGCACTCGGGCGCGGCTTCCTCGACCTGGTGCAGCAGGAAGCGCGGCAGCGCGGCACCGCCGCCCCGGTCACGGCGTGGGAGTATGTCGGCTTCGGCGCCTCGCCCTGGGCGAGCCCCGGCGGGCTCGCGCGCGGCGACGTGGTGAAGATCGATGTCGGCGCGGTGGTCGGCGGCTACACGGCGGACCTCGCGCGCACCTTCACCCTCGGCCCCGCCCCGGCGCGCGCGCGCGAGGTCCATTCCGCGCTCCGCGCCGCCTTCGAGGCCGGGCGCGGCCTGTTCCGCCCCGGAGCGGCGCTCCGCGACATCCACGCGGCCTGCCTGCGCGCGGTGCGCGATGCCGGCTTTCCCTCATACGCGCGCGGACATTTCGGGCACGGGCTCGGCGCCTCGATCTGGTCGGAGGAATGGCCCTACACGGCGGCGGATTCGGACGCAGTGCTCGAGCCCGGCATGGTGATGGCCTTCGAGGCGCCCTGGTACATCGACGGCATCGGTGGCTTCATCGTCGAGGACATGCTGCTCGTCACCGCCGGGGGGACGGAGACGCTGGCCGGCGCCGGGCTTCCGCGCGAGCTGGTCGAGCTCTGAACGGGCGCCTCAGCCCCCGCCGCCGAGCGCCATCAGCCGGCGCAGTTCGCTTTCCTGCAGTCGCAGAAGCCGCGCCGTCTCGCCGCCCGCGAGCCGGGCATGGCGTTCCTGCAGCAGCGCATGCCCTTCCGCGATCAGCGCAAGCGCGGCGCGGCGTGCCTCGACGGCCTGCGCATCCCCTGCACGCGCCTCCCGCTCCAGCGCCGCGGTCTGGCGCGCGAGGGCGGCGATGACACCCTGGAAGGGCGCGTTGCCGCGATCGACCGCCTCCCGCAGCGCCGGCGCGCGCCAGTTGCGCCTTACGCCGGTGGCGAGCGTCTCGCCCAGCGCATCGACCGCCGCCGCGCCCTCCGCATCGAAGGGCTGCACGCGCGCGGCCAGGGCGCCGAACTGGTTGGTGCGGCCGCGCGGCAGCCCGTCATCGCCCATATAGGCCAGCACCGCGAGCCAGGCGGCCGCGGCTTCCTGCAGGGCCCGCACGGCGCCGAGCCGCCCTTCGGCCGTCACCTCCGCCGGCGGGGCCGGGGCGATGGCGAGGCCGGAGGCAGGCCGCACGGAAGCCGGCGGCAGCAGAGTCTCGCGCGCCTGGACCGACCAGTCGCGCACCGCCGAGTAATCGGGCGCGCAGCCTGCCAGCAGCCCGATACCGACGAGCCCGGCGGCGGCCGTCAGCGCCCGCATCGCCGCCCCGCTCCGCTGCCGCGACTCATCGGGCGGGTGCCTCGGTCGGGGCCCGCACGACCATCAGCCGGCGCAACTCGCTCGCCTCGGCGCGCATCATCCGCCCGGTGTCGGCCTGGCCCAGGATGGACCGGCGCTGCATCAGCAGCGCATGGCCGGCGCCGATCCGCGCAGCCACCGGCTGCGTCCCGAGCGCCGCGACCACCGCCTGGAAGAAGGGATCGCCATAGTCCACCGCATAGGCCAGGTGCGACGCGCCCCAGTTCCGCCGCGCCACATGGCCGGTCGCGCGCGCCAGGTTCACCGCCGCCGCGGAGGCCGCCGGGTCGATGGCGGCGATCCGCGCCGCACGTGCCTCCAGCGCCGCGCTGTCGTCGGGCGGGGTCGCGTCGTCGGCCAGCGCGGCCAGCACGGCGAGCCAGGCGGCCGCGGTCTCCCGCAGGACCAGCACCGCCTCGGCACGGTCGGGCGCCGCGACGGGCGCGGCATCGGTGGGGGCGGCGCGGCTGACCCCGGGTGGCAGCACCGCCTCCCGCGCCTGGATCGACCAGTCGCGCACGCCGCTCTGGTCCGCGGTGCAGGCGCCGAGGGCGAGCAGCATGCAGAGCGGCGCGAGCGCGGCGGCCCGAAGCCGCCCCCATCCCGCCCCGACGATCCGGCCGACCCCCGGCTGCCGCATGCCCATCTCCCTACGCATCAGTCCTTCTACCGCCGGATCATACCCCGGCCCGGCGGAATCCGCATCCCGAACCGGCGGATCAGAATGTCATGCCGATGCCGACCGAATAGCCGGTGGCGTTGTTGTCGCCATAGAAGTAGCGCGCGACCAGGCGCACGCGGTTCAGGTTGATGCCGAAGGCACCGAGTTCCCAGCGCCCGGTGTCGAACTCCACGCCGCCGCCGGCCTTCACCGCCCAGGTGAAGCCCATCGCATCCTGCTGGTCGCCGAAATAGCTCGTGGCGCTACCGTCCAGCACCCAGCGGACCGGGCGGCCGAAGGCTTCCCAGCCCGTCGGCCAGCGATGGCGCGCCCACAGGCCGAGGGTCTGCGCGGTGGACCTGCCCCGCGCGGCCGTCGTGGTGTTGCCGAAGGTCTCCAGCAGCAATTGCGTGTAGCGCAGCTCGATGTCGGTGTCCCCTTCCGGGCGGAAGTCGTAGTAGGCGAGGGTCAGCGAACCGCCGCGCGCCCAGACGGAGACATGCTGGTCCTCGAGCCCCGGGATCTCCGCCCCGGTGCGGAATTCGAGGAACGAGCCCAGCAGCGAGACGTCGGAGGCCGCATAGCCGAGCGCGCCGTTGACCACCGGCCGCAGCCAGAGGCTCTCCGTCAGGCGGATGTCGTAGCCGACGCCGATGGTGGTGGTGAGGTTGTTCCACCGCAGCGGCACGCGCGAGCTCGGCTGCCCGTCGAAGACAACGCGCGGATCGTAGCGCGCATAGCCGGCATACCATTCGAGGAAGATGGGCACCTGCTCGCTGACGGTGAAGCCGAAGCCGGTCTGGGCCAGCGTCAGGACCGGACTGCCCTCCTCGCCGCCGCGCGCGCTGGCGGTGTCGACCTGCAGCGCATTGGCCGAGCCGTCGGGGACCATGTTGTAGCCCATGATCCCGAGCACGCCGCCGCGCCGGGCCGAGACGTCGAACTGCGCAGCTGCCGGCGCCGCGGCGAGGACGGCCGGCAGGGCGACGGCCAGGAGGCAGGCGGCACGGCGCGCGCATTGGGCTGCCAGCATGGCGTCTCCGGCCGGGGGCTGCCGCCCCCCTGGGCGGCCTCGGCGGTGCAGCATGGCGCCCCCTGCCGGTCATTGCCAAGGCCGCCGCTGCGGCGCGGCGGCGCGCCGTCATGCACCCTTCGCGGCCTGCGCCCTACCGAGCAGCGCGACCACCTCGGCATCGGTCAGCTGGTGGAAGTCGTCGTAGAAGGCGCCGATGCCGAAGGGCAGGTCGGCCGTGCGCAGGCAGACCAGCGCATCGGCCTCGCCGCGCAGCGCCTCCGCGGTCCCGGGCGGCGCGACCGGCACGGCGAGCACGAGCCGCGCGGCCCCCTGCCGGCGCAGCGCATGCAGCGCGGCCCGCGCGGTGGCGCCGGTGGCGAGCCCGTCATCCACCACCACCACGTTGCGCCCCTTCGGATCCTGCCGCGCCCGGCCGCCCAGGTAGCGCAGGCGGCGGCGTTCGATCTCCGCCAGTTCCCGGGCGCGGGCGGCGGCGATGAAGGCCTCCGTCGCGCCGGTGGCGGCGACGACCTCCTCGTTCAGCACCGCCTCGGGCGCATCGCCGTCCACCACGGCGCCGAGGGCGAGTTCCTTCTGGCCGGGCGCGCCGATCTTGCGGACCAGCACCAGGTCGAGCGGTGCGCCGAGCGCGGCCGCGACCTCCGCCGCAACGGGCACGCCACCGCGCGGCAGCGCATAGACCACGGGGTCCGGCAGGCCGAGCTGCGCGACACGCGGCCCCAGCAGCCGCCCGGCCGCCGCCCGATCCGGGAAGCGCGCCGGCACGCCGTCGCCGGGCCGGTTGCTGCGCATGGCGTCCTCCACTGGGGCGTCCTCCACCGGGCTGCCCCGGCGGAGCATAGCGGCCGGCCCGGCGAGCGGTGCGTCACAGCAGCGCCACCACGGGGCCGGCGCCGCGACCGGCGCGGACAGGACGCTCAGCGCGCCAGCGTCGCGAGGAACATCTCCATGAAGCGCGGCACGTCCACATCGACGCAGACATCCACGTTCGGCACGGTCTTCCCCGTGCGCCGGCGGTCGGCCACCACCTGGCCGCGCGTGATCTCGCCCGTGCATTCCACGTCGCATTGCAGGCGTTCGATGGTGACGAGGGAGGGGTCCTCCGCCACGGCGATGGCCAGCGGATCGTGCAGCGCGCAGCCGGTGATGTCCGGATACTGCGCCTGGTAGGCCGCCAGGTAGTAGCGGCTGGCCTGCACCACCGCGCGCGTCCCCGCATCCCCGCGCGCGGCAAGGTCGTCCATCATCGC
>Ga0315900_10013266_pt1 | contig 10044 bp, 7 predicted proteins | sample LakEriMetagenome_FD_203521 | JGI IMG/M metagenome (GOLD analysis project Ga0315900, IMG submission 203521) | Freshwater fungal communities from buoy surface, Lake Erie, Ohio, United States - Buoy 12 MA114 | ecosystem: Environmental > Aquatic > Freshwater > Lake > Lake biofilm | place: USA: Lake...
TATATGCTTCATCTTGACTTATTATAATAAGAGTATTTCCATCTCTATGATAGTCAATATAATTAGTGTTAAAATTTCGATATATATCAATAAAATCAGCAGTTCCGAGCTGAGTGATTGTGTTTCCTAACGATCCTTGTGCTGAATTCCACCAATATGTTAAATTCTGACTGTAATCAGCCATATAAAAGGTATCATAATTAGTACCCCAAAAATTATTTGTAGTAGTCCAAATCCAATCATCATCTATAAACCCCTCTTGTTGAATATCCCAAATTCCCCAGAATTGTGTGTTGGGTGCTTGACTATCATCATTATGCGTTAGTAGAACATATTCATCTCCAAGTGCAACAGTATTAAAATAAGGACCTGTACTTTCATAATTCGTTACTGTCTCTATTAAATCAATACTACCGTTTTGTTTTAACTTAAGCAATTGTAATTTAGTAGAATCTGGAAAATTCACATAAAGTAAAAATGGTACAGCAAGTCCATCATCATTTGTAGATAACCCAAATGTTGTAACTTCTTTAATATCTATTGTGATATTATCAATAGGAGCAGAACCACCAATCATATCTCCCATGATTATTACCTGATCATCAGGGCTGTATCCGTTACCCATTGTATTTACTGCAATTGTGGAAATATTTCGATTAGAATCAGTAACCACATCAAATGTTACCGTATCTCCTGCAAAACCGGTAGGGTTTATTACAGCAACATTTGTGTAAGTCTGATTTTCTCCGTATGGCCCAGGATTTGCTGGCAGAGGTAAGATAGGATCAATCTGAAGAACTCCACCAGTTTCAGGTTCATATGAATATAGTTCACCTGTAACTGCATTAGACCAAATTATTTTTAGAGGAAAATATCTAGTCATTCTCCCGTCAGACATACTATCTTTATAAATACACACTGCAAAAGATTCATCGCCAAATGGTGATGGCGACCAAGAAGAAAAACTTTTAAGCGAATTAGATTGAATTTCTTGATAACTACCGTAGACTTTATTATAATCAAAAGATATAAACCAGCAGCCAAGATCATCAGGATTAATACTTATAATTGTGTCATCTAAACCGTTAGCATCCGCATGTAGCCATATAATTAATTTATTTGTACCGATTAACCATTCTTGCTGGACAGTATTAGCATTATATACTGAAATATCAATGTCAGTATATGTGCCATCAGTTTGAATTATTCTTAAGGTTTCTACGCGTTCTCCTTGGAATACAACTTCTTGCTCTTCGGAGCTACCCTGGACGTTTTCATTTATAGTAATAGTTGTGCCATCAATATCAATTACATAGGGAGTTAAGCCTGTAAAAGTACTAATATCTGGGATTGCATATCCTATTTTAATTTCTGGATTAGGCTCGAGTAATGTTATAAAATTATCACCCTCGTTATAAGATACAGTACTTTCTGTACTACTTTCTTCTCCTATTACAATATACATAAAATTACCTACACTTTTCAGCCCATTACCGTAATCAGGACCGAGAATATCCGTAATCTCTGTTATAACTCCTGTATGTGCATTAACTAAGTAAGTTCTTGTTTTTTCAAGAACAGTATCGTAATAGTAAATAGAAAATGTTCCATCTATTGTACAGCTATCCCAACTAAACCAATCATAGTATACATACTCATCACTAACGTTATTAAAAGTTTCTGTGTAAATCGTATCTCCTCCCCACCATTTAAGGGTTACTAACCCGGATATTGGGTCTGTGTATGATAATAAAGAAGCAAATCCATCTAAAGAACCATTGTTACGTGATGAATTACCAATATTAACAGTTTCTATAAGATTTCCACCTGCATCTATGAAGTAAAAAATTCTGTTATTTGAAGAATCAACTTTTTCAAAGATCCAGCCTCGGCCTTCAACCAGTCCTGTAAATTCCAAGTCATTTACAGATGTATAATCAGGGTCAAGTTCAATCTCTTCGCTAAAAGTTAAATTGTCATAATTAACTATAAAGAATTTAAGAGCACCTGATGAAAGATCTTCATAATAAACAGCTACGTGTTTTGCACTAATAACTTGTGCTTGCGGATTAACATTAGCAGAACCTCCCCCTCCAGCACCTCCGCTAGAAGATTGTGATTGTGATTGTGATTTCATAGCAGCCTCCCATAGCGCTTGCATTTCTTCTTCTTCTTGAAGCAATCTCCACTTGCGTTCAAGTTCAGATTGGTTAATACTTAAGTTTCTATGTCTATCAAAGAATTGATCTTTTCTCATTAGATTTATTTTTTTCTATATATCTTTAACAGTATTACATAAAAAGAGGTCCCAATTGGGACCTCTAAGAGGGCGGCCGGACTTGCATCGGCGGCACGGCTATTTTCCTTCTAAGTACTTTTCTCGAGAACTTTTTCCTATCAATGAAGTACTGGAGCTTGCTCTACTACCTGAGCTACACCCTCTTATAATTTAGATCTTAAAATATCAATTTCTTTTTCAAGACGTTTCTTATCACTGTCTGTAAGTGGTATTTTTACATCATGAGTTTTCTTTTGTGTTTTAACTCCACTTTTGAGTTGGTTCTCAAACATTTCTAATGCTCTTACTTGTCTTGAGCGTTTTTGTGCTGTTGCCATATTATTAGTTATTCAGTGATTATATTCATGAGACAGGTAATAGTTCTCTAATTGTTAAAAAGTGGGGAGCCTACCCAGTTTTATTTAGATTTTAGTTCCGCAACTTGGACAAAATTTCCAAGTTGCCTTTTTAGCGCGAGTTCCGCAGTTTGTACAATAATTACGGATCTCGCTTACTTCAACAGGTTTAGCTGAAACAGGAAGAATCTTTAACTTACGAGTCTCAAATGCCCATGAATTAAATTGATCATTAGAAAAACTTAATGACTGTCCTGTTTCTTTTCCACCCTCTATCATCCCTGTTTCAATTGACTCACAAGCATTTGTTGAAAAAGAAACTTGTGAAGAGTCAGCAATATGAGAAGATATCGTTGAGGAATAAAAATTGGTAGTTGGCGAATTAAAGTAAGTGTATGTTTGACCGTTCCACCAATTTCCACCTGTATTAGATAATGTGTTAAACATTTGTTGTGAGTAGTATTCTACTTCAACATCACCATTTAATGCAATAGCTGCTTTAGATTCAGCAGTGTTGTCAACATCGTATGTGGAAAAGATAAAGCTTTCATCTTTATCAAGAAATCTTTCTAAAAATACTCGTTGACCTGGATTAAGAATTAATCCGCTAGAAGAAATGTAATAGCCATTAAGTTTAATTTTGGCTAACACTTTGTAAGTGTGAGGATTGTGTAATTCAATTTCGAACTTTTGTCCGTCTTTTAAATACACAATTGAACCGTATGTTTTTACGCGATTACGGTTAGTTGTGATGTTTAAATCACAAGTCTTTGAAGTTATAATATTCATAATGTCTGTCTGGTTGTTTTTTGTTTATACTTACTTCTTCATATCCGTTTAAGATATTCCAGGGCTATTACACCCGAAGCAAGCCTAAGTTTGGCTCCCCAGATTTGTTTATATATTCATCAAATAATATTTAGTTCTTAACAAGAAGCATACTAAATGTTTTTCTTCCTTGCTCATTTGTCTGTATAGAACATCCTACAAGATTTGCATCTGATCTAATTACCATATAATGACTAGGGCTGTTAATTAAAGCATTAAGCATACTTTGCGGAGTGTAATAGTTGTATCCTACGCATTCACCTACTCTTGAAGCATTAAGAATGCATTGTATGTTATCAAATCTATCCTGAAACCCTGAATGATTATATGTATTATTTTCTATCATCCATCTTGTATGACGAAAGCATACACTACCAATGTGATTATTTGGTATTACATGTGATAAATTATTTTGTATTCGATACGTATTCAATAACATCATTAATTCATACTCTTCTGCAGAATAAGGATGATATAGTAGGTTATATGTAGAACAATCAGGTTCTGTTCTTTCGGGTTCACTACAAGATAAAAAAAGACTAATCATAACAAAAAATGTATAGATTAGTCTTTTCATTATTTAAAGGATTTTGTTTATATATTTCTAAACATCTTCCCAATTTGCTTCTTGAACAGTTTCACAAAAAACAAAGATTCCATCTTTCTTGAGAACTTTATCAGCACCTAAGAAATCTTTCCAGGCATTAAATAACTCTCCTTTAAGAGAGCCATCACGATTACTTAAGGTGCTGACTTTTATCTCACGGAGAATAACATAAAACTCTCCTCCGTATTGAAAAAGCTGTTTCATTATTGCTTGTTAGGTTTTTCAACTTCATTCCAAACATCAATGATTGCTTTTGCAAACACCGGTTCTTTTCCGGTCCAGCCTGTTAACATTGCACCACGGTACAAGTTTTCTGGTAGAACTGTGTTATTGTATCCTGCAACTTGTACAGAGAACACGTTAACTTTAGGGTTAACTTTTTTACGGTATTCTTCAACAAGTTTGTAAACATCAATGTAAGAACCTCCACCTCCAAAGATATAATCTTGGTAATCACGAGAGTTAGTACCGTAAAGGCCACCGTGACCCGCTTGTTGGTCAGAATAAATGAATACTGTATCCCAGTGTTCTTTATTCTTAATTGCTTTATCCCAGAATAACCAAATACCATTTTCTGTTCCACCACCAATTCCATTACCTTCAGTATTTGATTCTTTTAGTTGAGTTAACAACCCGTTTCTTTTGGAAACCGCACGCGTTTTAAGTCTATCACCAAATACACCTACATAACCTTCTTCAGAGCTCAAACCAGTGATAAGAGCTGATAAGTTAGCAATTTCAGCAACAGTTACTGAACCATATTCAGAGTTAAATGCACCCCAAGCAGAACCTGAGTTATCACAAAGACTCATAACTTTACCTTCAAGTTTTGGCATATTTGCAACCGCAATATCCATACATTCTTCAAGAGCATCAAGAATCATTTGTGAGTGGTTAACACTTGCGCTTTTTACAGCTTTAAATGCAGACCAATAACGGAATGGAAATTGTTTTCCACCAGGTACACCTGCTTTAAGTTGCTCAAGAACTTTTGCAGCTACTGCTTTATCGTCAATCTCTGTAAAGATACCACGAAGATTTCTTAAAAGAGCCATGTGTGGGATACGAATTGTTTCAAGGATTTCAGCCCAAGACTTTCCTTGAGATCTTAAAGATTCCCAAGTTTGCTCAGAATCGTTTACCACAAGAGTACCTGTTTTCATTAACTCGTTAATATCTTCATTACTTGCGTGTGAAATACGAACTAAGTCAATAAGACTTTTGCCTTTATATTTGTTTAACTGATATCTTGAGAAAGATTCAAGAGTTTCTGCCCAAGTTCTTTTAAGGATTGATGGCAAACCTTTTTTAGAACCTTTTAAGAATGCGTAATAATCAAATTGATTTGTTACATCATCAGGACGGTTTGCAATCGCTTTACCAATAGCCTTCATATAACCAGGATTAGCTTCGTTAAAAGCAATACGGTTTGGGTGTTGAGAAGCTCTAACATAGATCACGGCTGGGTTTAATCTCATAAAGTATTCTTTACGTAATTCAACAGCAAGATCTAATGTAGCTTTAAAATCATACTCAAGAGCAGAATCAATTGCAGCAGTAAATACATCAGCCGCTGATCTTTTATCTTTTATAAGATCTTTAAAGATACTGTAAGTTAATAAGTCAGAGTGGTTACGAATACTTGCTGGAGATTCAATACCATCACGGTAATACTGAGGCTCACCGAAGATAGAACTTGCAGCAATCATTTTTAAAGTTGCAAGAGGTGAAAGTGTAAAACTTGTACCACCCATAAAGTTTTCAACAGATGTTGAATAAACTTCGTTTCTTGTTGTAGTTTCTTTTGTTGCGTACTTTGATAATCTACTCATGTTAATAGTTTTTGTGTGTTATATTTTTATTTGTATTGCAAATTTATTAATCTTTTATCACAGTAGCAAATTTTGTTAACGTGTGTTATTAACAAAAAATGCTTCGCGAAATTAATCACGAAGCAGTCATATATAGACAGCATATTAATGCTGGTATGTTTAATATGACCGAGAATATTGAAAAGGTGTGTTGTTTGAATTTTCCTTAAAATTGATGTAACACCCAATCCCGCTTCGGAATATTTTATAAGTTTTGTCGTACCTGAGAATTTCTCATTAGAGGATTGCAAATTACGTTTGCGATTCGACCCTGTTATTAAGCGGGTAGCCGATCTACTAAAATCTATCAAAGATAGCCCGTCCTGTTTGTAGAAGTAAAAGACGGTAAGATTCTTTAAATGTTTAAGGTTTTACGCTTAACGTCATATTAAAGAAATTGGCTGCTCTAATTATCAATGTATTTGAAGTAACCCTAACAACCGCTTCAAGCGTGACAATGTATTGTAAGAACGTAAAAACGAAATCCAACTTTATTCTTCCATTTTTGGATGTAATCAAGTTATACAACTATTTCGTTTATGCTGGTTGTGCAGCTGTTTAAATTAAATTCGGATTATATATACATGCTTAAACTTATAGTTTTTGCATTTTTGCACTTTTTTAAGACTTTTTTCATATTGTTAATAAAGTTATTGCTTAAATCCTGTTCTGTAGATGTAAAAATTTGTAGATCCATTATTTGCTGGTGAACTAATTGTGAGTAATGAAGTCCCAGGAATAGTATTTCGGAGATCAGTTGTACTTGATAATATTGTTGAATGTTGGGCAGGAGTCATAATTCTGTAGTTAGGTGTATATGGCCAAGCAGCGAATCTACCGTTCATTTTTGAATATGTAGTAAAAATATCTGAAACGGATACTTGAGTGTTTTGGTTTACGTCAAATAAGTAATATGTTTTTGATGAAAATGGATTTTGATTAAGAATAAAAGAAGTCATTGATGATATATCAGACTGTGTAGGGTTTCCTACTGATAAATCTCCAATTCTTAATTCAAATTGAAAAGACTGAACATCTAATCCAGAATTTATAACATATCTTCCTGTTGTATCTGTTATATGTGTTGATTTTAACGAAAAAGAGGTTTCAGCGGATGCTGGTATAAATCTTACTGAATAGTTAGTAACAGACCATAAAGAAGCATTTTTCCCACCTACCGGTACTACGTTTGTATTATCAATGTTTACCAAACCTGCTGTTGCATTATTTACTCCACATAATGGTTTGGCTGCATAGTTAATATCAATAATGTTGGTAGTTTCATTAAGTATTATTTGAAATGTAAATAAAGTAGTTCTACATCCATAATGAGGTACTGCATTAAAAGAAACAATCAGCTGTCTATTAGGTGCTAAACCTGTTGTTCTATAATAAATGTTTGCTGCGCCTGGAAATAAGTCTTCCCAATCTGCCATAATTACATTTCTTGGTGAACCCGCATTTGGTATAAATTGTGCAGTGTAACCTGTTGTTTGTCCAGGAGAAAATCCAATCCAACCATTGGATCCTATATAAAATTGTGTATAGTTATTACCAAAAAAATTAAATGTAAAACCAATGTTAAACGGGCCGTGTGTAACATCATCAGAAGAAGGCACAACCGTTCCTGTGTTAAACGATAATCCGCTTGGATATGTAGGAAATGTTATTGCATACGGATCTGTTCTTCTACCAAAAAGATTAACGGGTATGTTAGCTATGCCAGTCCCATTTGAATCATAAACAAACCCTGAATGTTTAAACTCTTGTGAGTATAAACATGTGGATAACAGCAAAAAGATAAGTATAATTTTTTTCATTACATTTTAGATACTGCATTTTCAATAGACATCTTTAAAGCACCCGCAAATGATGTCTTATTAAACGGTAGATTTTCATCGTTAAGATCAATGAATGTAGCACTTACTGAAGTTTTGGTAGTGCCTTCTCCAATAAATTCTTCACCGTCTTTAGTTATTTTAACCGTTACTGCTGTTTCTTTACTCTTTTTCATAAAAGGACCGATTGAAACTCCAACAGATGGTGCCTCAACACTTACAACTTCAACAGTAACAGGTCGCCCATCATTACAAATATCATATTCTTCTGATAGCACTTCTTCAGTAATTTGCTTAATTCCAAATAAAACTCTTTCGGTTTTCATTTCAGGAACATCAACACTGGACTTAACCTCAGTTACTTTATAACAAGGTTTAAATGAGGTTAACATAAAAAATGCAATTACTATGATTATCTTTTTCATATTAAAAAATTATTTTCCCACCTGTCATTACTTGATAGTTTAACATATTTTTGTTCATTTCATAAACTCCTGAAAAACTAACATTTAATTTAAAGGTTTTTGTAATTGAATAATCCCAAGTACTATAAGGTACAAGAAGAGTACTACTATCCCACCAACGACCATCAAAAAATTGCGTAAATGGTGAATAGACAGCAATCATTAATGTTGAGCCTGATAGTTTCTTAGTTATTTTGTATGAATAAAATCCACCACCCATTAATGAAGCATTCGCAAATCGTGTTTCTCCGTAATTGCCAGCTGTTAAGTTTAAACCTAACATAGTGGTAAGTTTTTTCCAATTACCTCTATATCTTTTAGATAGTACAAATGTAGATGTATTAAAAAAATCTTTTTCAAAATTCATCATTGAAGAATTTGCTGCAATCGCAGTTAACTTGCTTTTCTTAAACACCCAAGCTTTATAGAACGTAACGTTTGTATTATTTATTCCTGTAGTATAGTTTGCAAGAACACCTTTGATTCTAGTATTATTTGTATTTGCATGGGTTAAGCTGGAATTAAAACGATATTGATTAGATGCAGTAGGGTCTTCTGCGGATTTCATAACTACAAGATCACCAGTACCAATCATAGAACCTGTTTTCTTTTCAGAATCTCCAGAGTTTTCTTCAGCATTAGAAATTGCTATTGAAGTTTGACCGAACCCACCAGGATTAGAAGTATTTTTATTTGTTGAGTTATTTATAAAATTCGTATTAACATTACCGCTATTAGGTGATTGAGCAGTGATATTTGTACTACTTTGATTATTAACTGATGTATTAGTTGTAGTATTAGAAGTAGTACTATTATTTTGAGCTATATTAGTTGATCCTGTGTTTGTAGGATTATTCGTTGTTACGTTTGTGTTGCTTATAGAACTTATACTTTGTGAACCTTGTTGATCACTTTGACTAACGGTATTGGAATTATTATTACTTTTACCATTAAGTACCGTAGATGAATCCATATTACCGCTATTTACAGGCTGGTTATCTGATTGATTAACAATATTTTTTGACGCTGCTGAGTTAGACGTTGCAGAAGTATTAGCGGTTTGTGAAACATTTGTAGAAGTTAATCCGCTTTCTGAACCACCTGATGTTGAGGTTTCTTTTTGCGAAATGCTTGCTTTACTTGTTTCGTTAGATTGTCCGTTAAAACTTCCGGTGTTTTGTGTATTATTACTTTCTCCGTTGGAAGGTTGGGATTTTTCATTAGAAATTTGTGCGCCTGTAGAATTGCTACTTCCGGCGGTAATCCCAATATCATTAGCTGTTTTGCTATTCCCAGAAGAATTTCCGTTTGTTGTTCCATTTGGTGAATTTATTTTTTCTTGTGTAGTTTGTAGGTTAGTAGATACGGGCAAATTGCTCCCACTGCTATTATTAGAAAGAATGCTCCCACCATTAGGAACTCCATTATTTGTTGTACTTTGTCCATTTTGTTTATTCTTTTTTTCTTCTTCACTGTCCTCAGAATTGCTAATTGCTTCTGCAAGACCTGTAATTGATCCACTTAACGAATTTATTTCAGCAACAGAAAAAGCAAGATCCGCAATTGATAAAACATTGGTTGTGACGGTAATTACATTTTGTGTTACTATCATATTAATGTTATTTGTAAGTGTTGTAATTATTTCAGAACAAGGACTTGAAGAATTTGCTTGAGAAACGCTTGTAACCCAGGCATAAAAATTTCCGTTATTAAAGTCATTAGAGTTAAACACATTAACATTTCCATAGTAATTTACGGTTATGTTATTTTGACCAGCCGGGATGAAAATTGATTTGGTTCTT
>Ga0315900_10013267_pt1 | contig 10044 bp, 10 predicted proteins | sample LakEriMetagenome_FD_203521 | JGI IMG/M metagenome (GOLD analysis project Ga0315900, IMG submission 203521) | Freshwater fungal communities from buoy surface, Lake Erie, Ohio, United States - Buoy 12 MA114 | ecosystem: Environmental > Aquatic > Freshwater > Lake > Lake biofilm | place: USA: Lake...
GTAGCGGAAATGACTTTATAACACAATCCAACATTTAATAAATTATATTTATGCATCATATTAAATATATAAATAAAAATAAATGAATAAAAAAAACAAACTTTGCATTATTAATTTCTAAACCTACAGAATATGAAAACAGTTGGAATCATTTTAAGTGCCCTTTCGATCCTACTCTTAGCAAATTGTTCAGTAATTAGACCTGGCGAAGTTGGAGTAAAACAAAAACTTGGTAAACTTTCCGAAAAAAGTCATACCCAAGGAGCTGTTTGGTATAACCCTTTCACAACAAGAGTAATTAAAACAAATATCCAAATAAACGATATTGAATTATCGTTAAGCTTACCAAGTAAAGAAGGCTTAAGTGTAGTTGCGCAAATATCTATCCTTTATAGAATAGAAGAAAATAGTGTTCCAAAAGTAATAAGAAGCATAGGATTGGGTTATGAAAATATTATATCGAATGTTTTCCGATCTGCATCGGCAGATGTATGCTCAAAATATTTTGCAAAAGATATGCATTCAGGAATGAGAGCAGAGATCGAAAATGCAATAAAAACTAAAATGGGAGAAACGCTTACATCACAAGGAATACTAGTTGAGGCTGTGCTTATGAAAAGTATTCAGCTACCAGCAGGACTATCTAGTTCCATAGAACAAAAATTACAAGCGGAACAGGACGCCATGAGAATGGTTTTTATACTTCAACAAGAAAAATTAGAAGCTGAAAGAAAAATAATTGAAGCTACTGGTACGAAAGATGCCCAAAAAATACTCTCTGAAGGACTAACAGATCAAATTATAAAAATTAGAAGCATCGAGGCGTTTATTGAATTATCAAAATCTACTAATAGTAAAATAATCATTACCGATGGGAAAGTGCCCTATCTAATAGAATAATTAATAAAGGAAATAAATTATTAATCTTCAAAATCAAACCATCATGGAAACTAAAAAAACATCTCAGAAATCAAAAGCAAGAGAAAAAGCACTAGCAATTATGTCATTGGGCGCGTCCTCCATATTGCTATTAACATGTATAGTTTTACATGTTAATCCTTTACAGCTAGAAGGCTTAATTTTTGATTATGCCGTACATCATTATTTCATGTTTGGATTTATAAGTTTGTTGCTGGTTCTATTTTCAATCAAACTATACCTTTCAATTTATAATGAGGCTCTAAAAAATCCAGCGGATATTAGTCAAATAATTAGAGCTTCATTTCATAAAAGACGCTATAAACCAAAATACTACTATAATGAAATTAATTCAACGATAGAAAAGTCAAATATTGCTTTTGTAGATACGAAAACTATTGACCATCTTAATTTTTCTCAAGAAGATGTGCTAATTAACCACGAACAAAAGAAATTACGAGAGCTTGAATTAAAAAAATCAATGACTTTGGGTAATCAATATAAACAAAAAGTAAAAATTTTTTTTCAAGATGAAAATCGAAAACTATTTACAGAAACAACTGTTTGGCATGCAGACCAAAAATACATTAGTCTTAAGGGAGGTGTAGCACTTCCGGTAAGAAGCATTTACAAAGTAGTAATCTAAAACATTAAACTAAAGTAGTATTACTTTAATAATCTCGCACATTGTAAATAAAAATATATTATGATAAAAAACTCAACGATATCGCTTTTTCTTTTCACACTTTTATTTCAAAGTATAAATGCGCAAACTACAATAGATTCAACTACACTTAACAAAGAATTCACAAATTTAGAAGAAGCATTGAAAGATCCTGATCATGTTATTAGACTAAATCTGAGTAATCAAAGCCTACAACTATCCGACTCTATTTGGGCTAAATTCAAGAATCTTCAATATTTGAGTTTGAAAAACGACCATTTAAAAATTATACCTGAGGGAATTGGAATGCTTAAAAACCTTAAGGAACTAGATTTAAGTGGTAATGATTTTAAAGTATTGCCTTCAACCTTTGGCGGATTATCAAACCTGCAGGAGTTATATCTAAATGATGATAAAAATTTTCAATTGGATAAAAACATTCCCATTTTAAGTATGTTGCCAAATCTTAAATCGCTCCATATAGAAAATGATGGATTAAAAAAGCTACCTAAAAACATTTTTATGCTAAATCATTTAGAGTCCCTATACTTAAATAACAATGAATTTAAACAAGTGCCCTTGGAGATACAGGAATTAAAAAACTTGAAATATTTGGACTTACACGATAATAAGTTCAAACATACTAATCAATTTAACCCAGAAGGCTTTGGATTAAAAATTAGATTTTAATTCTATGTAATATTTTTAGACAAGGATAAAGATATTTTCATCTCTTTACCCAAAATACGACTATTCTACTTCTTCACTAGCTCAACACCTTTATCAGTAAGCTTTATCAAACGTTCTTTATAAAGTGCTCCTACAGCTTTTTTGAAGGCTTTTTTACTTATCTGTAAACCTGCTTTAATTTCTTCGGGAGTGCTATTATCATTTAATGGAAGGAATCCATTGGTTTCTTTCATCAGGTTTAAAATTCTCCATTTTACATCATCCACCAATTCGAATCCTGCTTTTTGTAAGCTCAAATCAATTTTATTGTCTTCACGCACTTGCTTTACATATCCTTTTAGTTTATCACCAACACGTACCTGATCAAAAATTTCATTTTTATAAATCAAGCCAACATACATATTATTGATAATAGCATTCAACCCTTTGTCGGTTTCGGAATAAATCAATAAATCAACAATATCGTTTGCTTGTAAATCAATATCATCGCGTTCAATAAATTTATTAAGCTTTGCTGATGCCACCATGCGGTTTGTTTTTTCATCGGTATACACAAACACTACATAGCTTCTGTTAGGAATCATTTTAACTGGTTGTTCGCTAAATGGAACCAATAAATCTTTTTCCATTCCCCAATCCAAAAATGCGCCAATGCTGTTTACTTCGCGTACTTCTAAAAAAGCAAACTCTCCACTAATTGCGTACGGTTGCATCGTTGTAGCTATCAAACGGTCGTCTGAATCTCTGTATACAAATACATCCATTACATCACCAATAACGGTACCTTTCGGAACCCACTTTGTAGGCATTAATACCTCCACATCGTCCTTACGCAAATAGATACCAAAATCCATTTGTTTTACTACTTCTAACTCGTTGTATTTTCCTACTTCTATCATTTTATTGTTGTATTGTTCTGTAATAATTTTTTTTCTGTTATATTCTTTTTGTTAAACACTTAAAGCCTCCCAAAGATTTCTCGACAAACTCGAAATGACAGCGCACTGTATAATTTAAAACTATGTTTTCTTTACAAGTAATTATATCTTACTAGAATATTTCTTATTCTCAATAGATTGCTTCGGTCGTAAAAACTCCCTCGCAATGACTTTTTCGACTTCGTGGTGAAAATTATCTAAATATTCCCTTCTTCGTTTTCATCTCTACGTTTAATATTTTCTAAAATAGATGTTACAATAGAAAGAATAAAACTGAACAACAATGCCCACCAAAAGCCATCTACTTTAAATCCATCTACTAGCTTTGATGCAAGAATAATCATTAATGCATTGATAACTAATAGAAAAAAACCAAATGTAAATATGGTTACAGGAATTGTCAAAACAATCATAATTGGCTTTACCACTGCATTTAAAAATGCTAACACAGCTGCTACAATCAATGCGGTAAACACATTGTTATCCTGAATAGCTACACCTGGTAATAAATATGAAGCAATTAAAACGGCTAGTGTAGAAATAATAAGTTGAACTAAAAAACGCATAATTTTTATTTTTAAAATACAAAGGTACTATTTATTAGAATTTAGTCCTGCAATTGCATTCGCACATTTTTGACCATCAATTGCAGCTGAAACAATACCACCGGCATAGCCGGCACCTTCGGCACAAGGGTACAATCCTTTAATTTGTGGATGTTGCAATGTTTCGGTATCTCTTGGAATGCGTATGGGCGATGAAGTACGTGATTCTACGCCTACTATCACCGCATCATTACTCAAATAACCACGCATCTTTTTTCCAAATTCAGCAAATCCCAATTGCAAACGTTTTGCGATTTCAGGTGGCAATAATTCATGCAAAGCAACCGATTTAATTCCTGGTTGATACGATACAGCTGGCAAATTAGCCGATACTTTTCCATTCACAAAATCCAACAAACGTTGTGCTGGTGCCGTTTGTGTTTTACCACCCGCCTCCCAAGCCATTTTTTCCAATGCTTGCTGATAACGTAATCCTGCTAACGGACCTTCGCTTGCATATTTTTTATAATCTTCAGGCTCTATAGTAACGACTATTCCTGAATTTGCAAAAGGATTGTTTCGTTTGGAAGGCGACCAACCATTTGTAACTACCTCCCCTGGTGATGTTGCACAAGGTGCAATAATACCACCGGGACACATACAAAACGAATAAACACCTCGTCCCATTGCTTGATGCACCATACTGTAGGAAGCTGCAGGCAAATAATCACGTTTGTGATTCACCTCTAGAATGCTGCAATGATATTGCAAAGAATCAATCAATGCTTGCGGATGCTCCACACGAACACCCATTGCAAATGTCTTCCCTTCAATTAAAATGTTTTTTTTGTGCAGCAATTCAAATATATCTCTTGCACTATGTCCTGTTGCAAGAATAACATTGTTTGCATTAAATTCGATTGTAGTATTTTTTTCTAAATCAGAACATAGAACACCTTTTACAGCATTATTGTCGATGATAAAATCAACTACCTGCATATTAAAATGCACTTCGCCACCAGCATTAATAATGCTCTCACGGATAGCTTGAATAATTTTGGGCAATTTATTCGTTCCAATGTGTGGATGTGCTTCTACCAAGATATTTTCATCAGCACCATGAGCTACAAAAATTTCTAATACTTTATTTACATCACCACGCTTAGTAGATCGTGTATACAATTTACCATCACTATAAGTTCCAGCACCTCCTTCTCCAAAACAATAGTTTGAGTTTGGATTAACGATGTGTTCTTTATTAATCGCTGCTAAATCCCTTCTTCTGCTTTTTACATCTTTTCCACGCTCAATCACAACGGGTTTAAAGCCATTTTCGATAAGCTGTAAAGCTGCGTAAAGACCAGCCGGGCCAGCACCTACAACAATCACAGGTGTTTTTGAACGAACATTCGGATATTCTATTTTATAATTGATGGGGTTGGGAGCTTGCTCACCAATATAAGCTTCAATCTTTAAATTGATTTTTATGTTTCTAGAGCGAGCATCAATAGAACGTTTCAGCACTCGAAAATGAGTGATTGCATCTACTTTGCATGAAATGGTTTGTGCTATTGCCTTTTTTAGAACAGCTTCATTGGCTGCATCCTCAGGCGAAAGGACTAGGTTGAGTTCGTGTTTCATTTTTCTTTAGGCATCTGTTTATGATGCAATAACAATACAAAAGTAAACAAAAAAGCCGTAATTCATATTACGGCTTTCATAATCAAAATTCAATTATCCTTCGTTAACAACTCCCATATCGCAGAATTTTTCGATACGTAAATCAACACGTTTTTTAGGATCTAATTTTTCTAATGCAGTAATGTGTTTAATAATTTCTGCTTTTACTGTTTTAAATATTTCTTCGTGATTGGTATGAGCGCCACCCAATGGTTCAGGAATAATACCATCAATCAACTTGTTACCCAACATATCTTCAGCCGTTAATTTTAATGCTTCAGCTGCACGCTCCTTGTTATTCCAATTACGCCATAAGATAGAAGAACATGATTCAGGAGAAATTACCGAATACCATGTATTTTCTAACATCAATACTTTATCACCGATACCAATTCCCAATGCACCACCCGATGCACCTTCGCCAATAACAATACAAATAACTGGCACTTTTAACTGTGCCATTTCTAATAAATTACGAGCAATTGCTTCGCCTTGTCCGCGCTCTTCAGCTTCTAAACCTGGATAAGCACCCGGAGTATCAATTAAAGTAACAATTGGTTTGTTGAATTTTTCAGCCATTTTCATTAGGCGCAACGCCTTGCGATAGCCTTCGGGATTAGGCATTCCAAAATTACGAATCTGGCGCATTTTGGTATTAATACCTTTTTGCTGACCAATAAACATAACGGTTTTCCCATCTATACTTCCAAATCCACCAACCATTGCTTTGTCATCTTTCACGGTTCTATCTCCATGCAATTCAATGAATGTTCCATTGGTAATTGCATCAATATAAGCAAGCGTGTAAGGTCTATCAGGGTGGCGTGATACCTGCACACGTTGCCATGGCGTAAGGTTTGAGAAAATCTCGGTACGAGTTTCTTTAATCTTTTGTTCGATATCAGCTGTAGTTTTGGAAACATCTACTCCACTCTTATCAGCAACTTGTTCCATCTTTTCCAATTGCTCGTATAATTCAGCAATAGGTTTTTCAAAATCTAAGTAATTCATCTTTAATAAATCGTTGATTAATTGGAGGGCTAAAATACGAATTATCCCCCGAAATACGAATTTTTTCGACAAAGGGCTAAAGGCTCAGACAAAAAGCAAAAATAAAGGCATTTTTGCCTATAAACAGATGAAAAAAGTGAAATTAATGAAAAATCATCGCTAAACCAGCTATAAGAATAACGGCACCAATAGCAGTTAATCCATAAAGAGCAAAATCAAGTGAAGCACCTGTACCACTCAAAAAAATGCAGCTCACAAAACCCAATCCAAGCAAAACAACACCTAGTAATACCAACATGCTTCCGTTTTGGGTACGTTTAGCATTACGAATTTGTTTTACTTGCTGTAAAACTTCCGACAAGGTTGTTTGATCAGCACCTTGTTGAGCTAATTGTGTTTCGATAAAAGCATTGTCACGCCCCTGCTCTATCAGTAATTTGGCTGTATTCAAATACGAATTGATTGAAAGGTTATGTTCCATGCTTTTCAGTTTTGGTATAACCAAATTAATAAAAGAAAAATTAAAAAGCAAATTTTTGTTGTCCCATTTTTATTTCCACCTTTGTAATATGGTATCATTTCCGAATGCGAAAATAAATATTGGATTAAACATCGTTGAAAAACGCGCTGATGGTTTTCATAACATCGAAAGTGTTTTTTATGCTATTGGTTTATGCGATGCATTGGAGATCATTGAAAACAAAGATATCACCAAAGAAAACGTGATTTTCACTTCGAGTGGAATAGAAATACCTGGAAATGCATCTGATAATTTATGTGTAAAGGCCTACCACTTAATTGCAAAGGATTATGCATTACCAAACATAAAAATTCACCTGCATAAACACATTCCAATTGGCGCAGGTTTGGGTGGAGGATCGGCCGATGCAGCATTTTTTATCCGATTACTAAACGACAAATTTGAATTAGGTTTAGCTTGGGGCGAAATGCATCACTATGCCAAACAATTGGGAAGCGATTGTTCTTTTTTTATTAGTAATCGTCCATCATTCGTAGAAGGAAAAGGTGATGAATTTGAAAGCATTCAATTGGATTTAAGCAAGTATTACATTGCCTTAATTTATCCAAATATTCATATAAATACAGCAAAAGCATACAGTGGTGTAAAACCCAAAAAAGCAAGTCGCTCCCTAGAAGCTGATTTATTAACGCTTCCTATAGTTGAATGGAAAAATTACATTCATAACGATTTTGAAGATTCTATCTTTCCCCAATTTCCAGAACTAAAAAACATAAAAGAAAAGCTTTATGATTTAGGAGCAAGCTATGCGGCAATGAGTGGCAGTGGCTCTACTGTGTATGGCATTTTTGAAAAACCAACTTCAGTTAAAGTATCTTTTCCAAATGCTTTTGTGTGGGAAGGTAAATTGTAAAAGGATCGAAATTTACTTCTGAGCAATCTTAACAAGGTAAAGAGCAAGAAAAGTAAAAACAATATTAGGAATCCAAACAGCGACCATTGCTGATACCAATCCACTGGCAGCAAACGTAGTAGTTACTTGCATAAACATTATGTAAGTAAAACTTATTCCAATTCCTAAGCCGATGTGCATTCCAATACCACCACGCACTTTTCTGCTTGCAATAGAAACACCAATTAAGGTTAATACAAATGTTGCAAATGGAAATGCAATTCGTCTATGTTTTTCCAACTCCAACACTTCTATTTTATCCGAACCTTTTAATCGCTCCGAAGAAATATATGCTCTCAATTCGTGATAATCCATTGTCTCAATAGTATTGTCTTTTCGCTCAAATTCTTTAGGCGTAAAGGCTAAAACTGTATCAATTTTTTGACCTTTAACAATCGACTCATCCATACCACTGATATAACGGATATAATAATTATTGATGCTCCACTGACTTTTTATACTGTCCCATTTAATATTATCAGCAGTAAGTTTATAATACAAAGCTCCTTTATTAAATTTTTCAATCGAAAAACGATAGCCTATATTTTCATCGGTGCTATATCGCTCGATGTAGATATAGTTGTTCGGAGATATTTGTTTGTGAATATTGCGATCGTTGTTGTAATACTTATCACGTATGTATTCATTCTCAAATGCGATTCTTTTTTTAGTAGCATTCGGAATCACAAAATTATTCATATAGAACGATAGCATTGCAATAACGGTAGCCGACAACATGTAGGGGAACAACAAACGATTGTAACTTACACCACTACTCAAAATAGCAACAATCTCAGTGCGGGAAGCCATTTTAGAAGTGAAAAAGATAACTGCAATAAATGTAAAAAGCGGACTAAATAAATTAATGAAATAAGGAATGAAATTAAAATAATAATCGAAAATAATTGCACTCAGCGGAGCTTGCTTACCAACAAAATCTTCTATCTTTTCAGATACATCAAACACAACCACAATCAATACAATTAGCAACATTGCAAAAAAGAATGTTCCTAAAAATTTACGAATAATGTATTGATCAATTAACTTCATTTGTTTTACAATCGTACACCCATTTGTTTTACCATTTTATTCTTCCATTCGTAGAATGTACCAGCAATAATTTGATTGCGTGCCTCACCTACCAACCACAAATAAAACGCCAAATTATGAATACTTGCTATTTGTGCTGCCAATAGCTCTTGCGAATGCACTAAATGGCGTAAATAAGCTTTTGTATATTCTCTATCAACATACGATGTTCCATTTTCATCCAATACCGAAAAATCATTTTTCCATTTTTCGTTTTTGATATTTATGATTCCTTTTTGTGTAAACAACAAACCATGACGTGCATTACGAGTTGGCATTACACAATCAAACATATCAATACCCAAGGCAATACTTTCCAAAATATTAATTGGCGTACCTACCCCCATCAAATAACGAGGTTTATCTGCTGGCAATATGCTACATACCACTTCGGTCATTGCATACATTTCCTCAGCTGGCTCACCTACCGATAAACCACCAATAGCATTTCCTTCTCTGTTTTGGCTGGCAATAAATTCAGCCGACTTTTCTCTTAAATCTTTGTACACACTTCCTTGAACAATCGGAAACAAGGTTTGTGAATAACCGTATTTTCCTTCTGTTTGATCGAATCGTTCACAACAACGTTTAAGCCAACGATGTGTCATGTGCATAGAGTTGCGCGCATAATTAAACTCACAGGGATAAGGCGTACATTCATCGAATGCCATAATGATATCGGCACCAATGGTACGCTGAATATCCATCACATTCTCGGGCGTAAAAAAATGCTTACTTCCATCAATGTGCGAAGTGAATTTTGCACCTTCTTCAGTCAGTTTTCGTTGATTCGACAAAGAATACACCTGATAACCACCACTATCGGTTAACAATGGGCGATCCCAACCGTTAAACTTATGCAAACCACCCGCTTGTTCAATTACTTCCAAACCTGGACGTAAATAAAGGTGATAAGTATTCCCTAAAATAATTTGTGCCTTGATATCGTCACGTAATTCACGTTGATGAACTGCTTTTACGGTGCCAGCAGTACCCACTGGCATAAAAATAGGTGTTTGAATAACACCGTGGTCGGTAACCAATTCGCCTGCGCGAGCCTTGCTTCCTTTGTCTTT
>Ga0315900_10013270_pt1 | contig 10043 bp, 22 predicted proteins | sample LakEriMetagenome_FD_203521 | JGI IMG/M metagenome (GOLD analysis project Ga0315900, IMG submission 203521) | Freshwater fungal communities from buoy surface, Lake Erie, Ohio, United States - Buoy 12 MA114 | ecosystem: Environmental > Aquatic > Freshwater > Lake > Lake biofilm | place: USA: Lake...
TGAGATTATTGACTATGCTGTAGAATTTGATTTTGTTAAAAAAGGAGGAGCATGGTTTACTTATGGAGAAAACAAGTTTCAAGGAATGGATAAAATGAAAGACTACCTTGAAGAAAACTATGAAGAGCTGCTAGATTTAGAACAAAGAGTTATAAATAAACTTAATGGTGTAGAAGTAGAAGAGATTGAAGTGGAAGCAGAAGAAGTTATTGAAAATAATGTTGAACAAGTAAAAACAGTAGAGAATGAATATTAATGATTATCAAAACAAAGCAGCACGTACTTGTGCTAAAATAGATGGAGCAATATTAGATGATTTGCATATGGTGTTAGGTATGCAAACAGAAGCTGCAGAAATAGCTGATGTGTATAAAAAACATATTGCTTATAAAAAAGAATTAGATTTAGTTAATGTAAAAGAAGAGATTGGTGATCTTATGTGGTATATTGCTAACTTATGTAATATGAATAGTTGGGATCTTAGAGAAATCTTAGACACAAACATTTCTAAACTAGAAGCTCGTTATCCAGAGAAGTTTACAGAAGAGCAAGCTATTAATAGAAACCTTGTAGCTGAAAGAGAAATACTAGAAGGTCCTTCTCTCACACAACACATAAATTTTGAATTAGATAACCAATCTACAACATAATGAAATGTAAGGTATGTGGAAAAAATGCAGAAAGTGAGTATTGCTTCCAACATAAACCTAGAAAACCATTAAAACAAAGTGGGATAAAGCCATCACTAATTACTAAAAAGAAAGTTAGTGATGGAAAATCCCATCAAATGAAACAGTTTTTTATGGACTTCTGGAAGAATAATAAACAACACAATTGTGAAGTTTGTAGCAAACATTTAGGAAACGAACCTCGTACATATATGTTTGATCATGTTCTTGAGAAATCAAAATATCCTGAATTAGCTTTTGTGGAAGAAAATATTATGTATCTTTGTCTTAAATGTCATGATGAAAAGTCTAGAGGGCATTACTCTGAAGTAACAACTAAGAGAATAGAATACTTAAAAGCTAAATATGACAAATAAAATACCTAATACAGAAAAAAGACAACCTAAAGGAGATATAACTTATAAAGTTACACTTTCTGAGGAACAAAAAGCAGTTAAACAAAACTGTTATAATTACAAAGTAAATGTAATTACTGGTGATGCAGGTACTTCTAAAACTTTTATAGCTTCTCAAATAGCCTTAGATATGTTATTTAAAAGACAAATTGATAGAATTACTATTATGAGACCTACTGTATCTACAGAAGATATAGGATTTTTACCAGGAACAGCTAAAGAAAAAATGGAAGGATGGCTTTTACCTGTTATAGAAAACTTTAAAACTATATATGATAAAGTAAAAATAGAAAAACTATTGGCAGAAGAAACTATAAGAATTTTACCATTACAATTTTGTCAAGGAATTACTTTTTTTAATGAATTAACTATTCTTGATGAGGCTCAAAATTGTACTAAAGAACAACTAAACATGGTTATGACAAGAGTTGGTAAAGGAAGTGTGTTATTAATAACTGGAGATTCTAGACAAATACAATTAAAAACAAAATCTCAATCAGGATTTCCTTCTTTATTAGCATTAAATGGTAAAACCAACTTAATTGGTTATAATACATTAACTGAAAATTATAGAGATCCTGTTGTTAAAGAAATTTTAGAACTTTATAACTTATAAAAAATGATTTATTTTATTAAAGCTGGAGATTTTATAAAGATTGGGTATACTAAAAATGATTCAACTTTTAAAGTTAGGCTACAAACTTATTCTACTTCTAATCCTTATGATATAGAAGTAATAAATATAATAGAAGGAAATGTTGATTTAGAAAAAAATATATTAAACTATTTTGTTAAATATCATTGTAAAGGAGAATGGTTTTATTTTAACGAAGAAATAATTAAATATGCTAAAGTTCCTTTTGAACTACCTATTTCTAAGTTTAAAAAACCTTTAAAAGAAGGTAATAAAATAATAAATGAAAACTTTGATAAAATTATTACTGAGTATAAAAATGGGATGTCTTTACAAAAAATATCAGAAAAATTTAATATTAATAGAAGTAGATTAATTAAACATATTCCAGAAGAGATAAAAAGAACTAAAAATGAGTGGTTTAAATTAAATGACAAAAGATTAAATAATAGAAATAGAGAAATTATTTGTCACGAAAATAATCAAACCTATATAAGTATTTCAGAAGCAAGTAGACAATTAAACATAAACAAAGTAAGTATACGAAGAGTTTGTATAGGAAAATATAAACAAGCAGGAGGATTTACTTTTAATTTTACAAACAATAACTAAAACTAAATAATTATGATTAAAAATTTTTTATTATGCTTACTAGAAATGAATAGTGAAACTATTTATGGAAAAACAGGTAAAAAAGCGCAATTAAGTGGTATATATAGATCTGAAAAAGAATATGTAGCCCTAACAAAAGGAGAAACTTTTCCTCCAAGTATTAATTCACAATGGATATTAGTAGTAAACGTTTAAATAAACAGTAATTATGCAAAACCAATTTTTTTACACAGCCACAATTGGCGAGAAGCAATATAAAGCTTCATTGAACATTAATAAAGTTATTAGAACATTAGAAAATGATGAGGGTGAACTTATTGTTATTCTCGATGATTTTAATGAAAGAGTTACACAACAACCAGACATTGATCTTAAAACTAATAAAATGAAAGGATATAAGAATGTACGTGAAACTGTACAATCAGAAATTCTATTAAATGTATTAGATGCTGAGAGATTTATTAACTTATTTGAATTAAAATAATGGGAAAGTTACTAGGAAATCGCATCTACTTAGAGATGCCAAAGAAAGAAGAGAGTAAAGTTATTGTAGATGAAAATACAAAAGAAGCTTTACAAAAAGAACTCCTTAAAAAAATGAGTAGATTAACTGTACATACAGTTGGTTCAGGTATTAGTGATCCTGATTTAGTTAAAGGAGTGCAAGTGTTAGTTGATCCAGCTGCTTTAAGAGATAAAGCATTAGTTATTCCTTTGTCAGATGATGAAGAGGTAATGCTAGTGAGTCCTTTTGATATAATAATGATTTGGGATTAATTAAAAATTATATGATTGATATATTAACAGAAGAAGTTAAACTCCACATATCTAATATATCTAATATATTAGACAGTATTGGAGAAAGAGTAGAAGGTAATTTGATATGTGATATATCATCTGACAATTTTACAGACGTTGTAAATGAAAGTAAAATAAAAAATTTACTCACACTATCTAAAAATAAATCAAAAATATGTGAAATAGGTGTTAATGCTGGCCATAGTTTATTACTTATGGTCAGCAATAATCCTAAAGCAGAATATTTGGTTTTTGATTTAGGTGGACATGCTTATACTAAACCTTGTGTAGAGTATATTAAAAATTCTTATCCTTCTACAAAAATAACAGAAATATATGGGGATAGTAATGTAACATTAAAACAATACATAGAGTCTAATAAGTTACATACATTTGATTTAATACATATTGATGGTGGTCACGAAACTTCCACTGTTGAAAATGACTTCACTCACACACAAGAACTGCTTACAAAAGATGGAATTGTTATTTTTGATGATTATAACTTTAATAATATACGTACAGTGATTGATAGTTATGTAGAGAAAGGAGTTATATTTGAGTATACAGAAGATGTAGTTAAAACTGATTTACATTTTATATATAAATTAAATGATAGAAAATAATATACATCAAATTTGGGTAGGAAATAATAAAATACCAAAACATATAAAAGACTATGTGACTCAAGTAAAAGAAAGTCATAAAGATTTTAACTACTATTTTTGGACTGATGATAATTTACCTGAACTACCAGAAAATCTTAAAAAGATATATGATAGTTATGATGAACCAGCAATCAAAGCAGACTTATTACGAATGTATGTAGTTTATAAACTTGGTGGTATATATTTAGATGCTGATTTTAAAACAATAAAAGGGTTTTATTCAAATGTTATACCATATAACAATTGTGATGGTTTTATTGTTTATAATGATTCTTATAAAATGACTGCATTAGCTAATACTATTTTTGGTTTTAAAAAAGATAATGCATTTTTAGGATATATGATTGATAATATAACACAAGAAAAACAATGGATTGGTCCAAATTGGTGGAGTCAAATAATTTGTAAATATTTTGATCTTAATCCTAATAAGTCTACAGTAGAAGAGCTTGTAGAAAAATTAAATAATATTAATTTAAAAGTAGTACACTGGAAAGATATAGAGAATAATTGTTTTAGACATGAAGCATTAGCATCTTGGATACCGGGTTCTACATGGAATAATAAACTAAAAACTGGAAATTATGATTAGTGTATTAACTCTCACTTATAAAAGACATCACTTATTAGAAGAAGCTATACAATCTTTTCTTAGTCAAAATGTTTTAAAAGACTCTGAGATGGTTATTATTAATGATAACCCAGATGTAGAATATGTGTTTGATCACCCTATGGTTAAAATCATTAACTACAAGAATAGATTTAAATCTATCTCTGAGAAATTAAAATGGGGATACAGACAATGTAAATATGATTATATATACAGACTAGATGATGATGATTTACTTACACCCTGGGCTCTTAAAAACGTTCAGATTGATATAGAAATTAATCCTGGATATGATATATATAGAAGCGAAGCAATGTATTTTTTTGTTAATAATGTCTTTGAAAAAGAATCAAGTAATATTAACAATGGAAATGTATACACTAAAGAATATTTAGACAGAATAGAATGGCCAGATAAAAGTGGAAATGAAGATGCTGATATAACATTTCATCATAATGCTAAGATATATGAATCAAAGCTTAAACACACAATGATATACAGGTGGGGCATGGGAACATTTCATATATCAGGAATGGGTGTACAGTCTAATGAAACTATATTAAACCAAGCAGATAAAGTGTTAGATGATAGAAAAGGAGTTGTACATCTCAATCCTCATTTTGATAATGATTATTATGGACAAATAAAAAGCCTCAATTAATTTTTGAGGCTTTCTTTTTTATTTACTAAGACGTTTTTGTTTCATTGGCTGCATAGGAGCTGTTCTTATAGCTTTATCATCCATACTCTTCATTTTAGAGAATGGTTTATCCTTCTTTGGAATTCCCACTTTAGGAGCCATTCTAGGCTTTCCACTCTTCTTAGCTTTACCAGCTGTCATTGATTTACTTGCACCCATATTTGCACTTGGTCATTTTACCACCAGATTTTAAAGCCATTTTACCTGCAGCTTTAGGTACTCCTTTTAAAAATCCTTTTAAAGTTCTTCTTTGAACAGCACTAGTAGGTGCAGAAGTATCACTACCACCTTTAAATTTCATTTTATAATTTCCATCTTCAGAAACATATTTACCTTCACTAATCTTACGAGCATTTTTACCCATAGGTTGAAATGTACCATCTTGTGCTTTCTTAACAGTCATTCCTTTCTTAGCTATAACACCACGTCCTTTAAGGATGTCTGCTTTTGTAATCTTTCCATCTTTGTTTAAATCAGGAAATGATTTACCATTTTTAGCTTTTGGAGATTTTCCACCAGCTTTAAATACTGGACGCATGTTTTTCATTTCTGTAGCATCTTTAAGATTCTTTTTTTCTTTTGCTGTAGGAACATATTTCTTTTCAGCTTTTTTAACTTTAGGTTTAGGTTGTAACATGATTATATATTTTTATAGGGTTTAACAATTCCATTTCTTCAAAGCTAGTGCTTTTCTTGTAGGTTTACCATTAGGTTTTTTCATAGGACCTTTTACTCCTGACATTCTTGCACAAAAAGAACGTTTTCTAGGACCTCCTTTAGGTTGAGGTGGTTTTAAATTACTACCTGTAGCTCTATTATATTTAGCTCTTCCTTTAGCTGTAAGTCCACCAGCTTTAGATTTTTCTCCTCTACCAATAGAAAGAGAAACAGATTTTTTAGCCATTATTTCTTAGATTTAGCTTTAATTTTCTTTTCTTGTTTTAACATAGCAGCTGTAGGTTTTCTTCCAGATCCTCTGTTCTTACGGATATTATCCCACAATCCCCTTCTTGAATAACTACCATCAGCTCTTTTAATTAAACCTCCATTCTTTTTCTTTTTAAAATCAGATTTAGATTCTTTAGCTGCAGATTTACTTATTCCACATTTAGTAGATTTAAAGTTAGGATCGTTTGTATCACATGTAGGAGCATCAGGTTTTCTTTTATCTTTTTCCTGTTGAGCTTGTACTTCAGCTCTAGTCATTCCTCTAGCAGCTGCATTTCTATTAAGAATAGAATCTCTTGCTCTAATGTTTTTTTCTTTAACTGCTTGTTGAGCAGCTCTCTTCTGCATATATGGAGATAGTGTACTTCCATCTTGAGATTTCTTAACAACACCACCAGATTTTAGTGTACTTCCTTTAAACTGTCCTTTCTTTTTAATAAGAGGACCATTAGGAACAGGAGTAATTTTTTTCATCACTATTTACCTTTACGAGATTTACCCATTGCTTTGAATGTCTTTGCAAGATTATATCTCTTGCTTCCTGGAGGACAAGTTTTACTACCAAATTTAGGCCCAGTACAAGGTTTATCCTTTCGCATATTCTTAGTAGCTTTCTGTATCCACTTTTTATCAGTAGCCATGCTTATTTCTTTTTAACAGACATTCCTTTTTTAGCCATTTTTGTAGCACCAAGTTGTTTGTCTTTAGTTAATGAAGCTTTTCCTTTAGCACCAGCTAATGCTTTCTTTTGAACTTTAGTCCAAGCACCTCCAACATCTGTACCTTTATCTCTTTTAGTAGAGGCTTTAAGTCCAGATAAAGAACCACCGTTCTTCATTTTCTTTTTAACAGCACCACCAGTTTTTCTGCTGGGAACATCTGCAGCACTTTTTCCAAAAATTCTACCTACATTAGGTAAAGCTTGATATATTTTTTCTGCTGTAGAAGATTTATTCATATAATTTTTTAACTGCTTTACTTGATCTTCATTTAGAGTGCCAAGTTCATTCATTATAGGTCCTGATTTTTTTACATAACTTTTATCTACAGGACCCATGCCTCTTTTTTGATGAGCTAATGCACTCAATTGTGCTTCACTCATTTTACGAGGTTTAGCTGTTGTACCTGATTGTGCCTTTTTAATAGGTCTTTTCATTGTTGCCATAGCGTTTAAATGTTATATTGGGTTTAACGATTATATTTTATAGGAGTATTATTCTTTCTTTGTTCAGAAAGTTTTTCATATAATTTTTTATATCCTGTATGTTTTATACAGTCAGCAATAGATTCATATATTATATTAGTATCTGTATCTATTACTTTTTTACTTACAGGAGTAGGTTTACCAAACCAAGCATTTCTAGTTCCTGTTGAAGTGAGTCTTAATTTTTCTCTAGTTTCTTGAGAAGGTGATTTACCTTTTTTAACATCACTCATCTTTTGTATTGTTTCTTTTGAATGATTTTTTCCAAACCAATAACCTTTTTCACCTTTCTGTCTTTCAGACATTTTTAATATGTATTCTTTTGATCTTTTTATACCAGGAACTCCTTCTCCTCCATCAGTAAAATTTATAAGAGTTCCTTTTCCTAAATCTTTTCTACCATATAGTTTTATAAACTCTTTTTCTTTTTGACAGGCTTCTTCCCAAGTTAAGTTATCTAACATTATTTCTACTTCATAAGAAGTTTTATTTATAATATTTTTCCAATAGATACTTCTATTAGCTTTTATTTTAGATCTTTTATAATCTTCATCATTACCAATTCCAATATAAAATGGTTCATTTTTATCAAGCCTTATGTGTCTATAAATGTATGCCATTATTTTTCAATATGTCTTCCAAATGTAACATTTGATTTAACCTTTATATCACGATGACAAAATTGCCAAAGTTCTCCTGTTTGATTAATTATTATTGTATAGATGGTGTCTGTCTCATACCCATAATCAGTAATAAACATGATTGATCCCTCTCCCCTAGGTGTTATAACATCTATTCTATTCTTTGGTTCGTATATTCTCATAGAGAAGAGCTTTTGTTTGAAAACAGCTGTTATTCGTCTCCCAACAGCTTCATTAATTACAAGTCTTTAGAATTGTGTTCTTCTATAGCTTCTTTAACAATGTCTAGTTCAACACCTCTAGCCATTGCTGCTTCAATAGCAGCGTTAGCTTGTTGAGCTAAAAGAATTTTTGCAGCTTCTTCTGTATTAAGAATAGCTCTTAGTGTGTTTAACACTAATCCAAATTCTCTACCAGAGAGTTCAAACTTGTCTTCAGGTCCCCAAGAGTATCTCTTGTTTGGATCATACTGTGCCATAATGTAAATTGGTTTTAAAATTAAATGTAAATGTAATAAATTATATATTAATTCTCTAAATTTATTTCAAATGTTATTATTGAGGAAGTTTTTATACTCTTACTCATATCAACTCTTAATTGAAACATGTTACAGAATTTTAATATTTCTTCTATTAACATGTTATTATATTTAGGTACACTTGCTGCTATCCTAAAGTGATAGGAAATAGGTTTCTTAGTTATTTCTACAGAGCATAATTCATCTACTGAATCTACTATTGCAATTATATGTTGAAAAAAAACTTCGTCATTATCTAAAATTACAGAAGGAAAATGTCTAAAGTTAGTATAACACATCTTTAAAATATTTAAAATTTGTAGTATTTTCTTTAGCTCTATTTAATCTATAAACTAATTCTCCTTTTTTAAAATCATTTAATCGTTCTGCTTCAGCAATAGAACCAAATATTTCTTTTGTTATTATATTAATAACTTTCACAGATGTTGAATTTAAATTCCCTGTTTTACCAAACATACCATTATTTATTCCTTTATTAGATAATCCTATTTTTAATTTTTTAGAATCTGAACAAGGTCTTTTCAATGCTTTTATTACTTTAATTTTATGTTCTGGTGACAAAGGAATTCCTTTTAATTTTAAACTTAGTTTTTGTCTGACTTCTAAACTTATTTCTTTTCCTTTATGTTTATTTCCTATTCTTTTTTTAGTTTCTTCAGAATGTTTGTAACCATTTATTTTCCTAGTTTCTAACGCTTTTATAACTGATTCTGCAGATATAACTCTTCCCTTTAAAGAGTCGCTCATTTTTTTAATAGACTCTTCAGACATTTTACCATTGCTTCCTGGATATCTAATGTTTAACATTTTACTTCCTAAATCTTTATAGTATTTCCACCAATAAATTTCTCTAGAATTTAAATATTCTTGAGAAATATCTAAATCCAATGTTTCTATAATTTCAATTATATGATTATCATAACCATATTTTTTTAAAGAATTGTATATTTTAACTTGTTCTTTACAAGACAATCTTTTATAGACACTTTTTCTTTTTGTCCAATTCCAAGATTGCCCTATATAGATTTTGTTACTAGGACTTGTTATTTTATATATAACAGGATTTTTCATACATTATGACAATGTTAATAAATAACGTGTTTTAGCTGCTTCTCCAGATAGAGAATCTGCTAGATTACATACATCATGAAAAGAATTCTTTTCTCCATATTGTTTTAACTGAGAAGCAAAAGCTAATAAATCAGAAACACATTGAGAAGCTGTACAATTTGTTAAAGCTTCAATTTTATATGGAGTGGGCCTTTTATTTGTATAGCCCATAATCTTTTCAATAAGTCCATCTTTAAAATCATGTACATAGTCATACAATGCTCCAGTAGCTTGATGCTCTGCGTAACTAGTTGTTTGCCAATGTATCAAATGAAGTTGTTCGTGGAAATAAGTAAGTTTTGCAGCTATAGACTCTAAAGATAGGTCTACAGCTGCTTTACTTATCATTTCTTGTGGAAATAAAGAATTCATAATTATGGAGCTGGGGTTGTTGTAGTTGTTGTTGTAGGTGCTACAGTAGTGGTAGTTGTAGTAACAGGAACTGTAGTGGTAGTAGTAGTTGTAGGATTACAACACTCATATCCAACAATTTCTT
>Ga0315900_10013273_pt1 | contig 10042 bp, 7 predicted proteins | sample LakEriMetagenome_FD_203521 | JGI IMG/M metagenome (GOLD analysis project Ga0315900, IMG submission 203521) | Freshwater fungal communities from buoy surface, Lake Erie, Ohio, United States - Buoy 12 MA114 | ecosystem: Environmental > Aquatic > Freshwater > Lake > Lake biofilm | place: USA: Lake...
AGGAAAACCACGTCCGGGTTGTCGCTGGCCAGGCAGAACAGGTAGCGCTGGTTGTCGACCAGCGGCAGGGGCTCGGAGAAGGGCACGAAAGCCGAGTAACGGATCGTGTCCGGATCGATGATCACTTCACCGTTGGCCACCTCGTTGAGGATGGAGATGTCGAAGTTGGGATCGCTCAGGCCGGTGAAATCATCGGACCATTCGAAGGCCTGCACCGTGAGGATCTCACCGGCAAGCGTAGCAGGAGCGTTCACAGCGGCCAGCACCGTCATGCCGGTGGCGGCGGCGCGGCTCGCATTGGCATCGCGGAAGTGGATGCAGTAGGTGAACGTGCCGTTCGGGGTGGAAGGACGGGAAGCGGCCAGGCTGGTGGTGGCACCGTTGGCATCCAATGTGGCCTTGCTGTAGATATTGCCGACATGCAGGGTGGTAACGTAGCTGTTGTCCGCTGCGTACTCCTCACCCGCTGGCGAGCTGGTGGTGTAGGTGATGGTGTAATAGCCACCGTAGGAAGCCAGGTTGAGCGCAGGCATCTCCACAAAGGCGCTGTCACCTGAAAGAATGTCCACGGCCGGGGAGGTCTCGTTGTAGACCACGCCCGTGCCGGCCAGGTCCACCGATACGTTCAGCGTGACGTTGGTCTGGTCCAGTTGGCCGTAATTCCGCACCCAGGCCCCGAAGACCGGGCTGAACTCGGTGGAATTCTGGCAGAACAGGGCTGGCTGGGCTGCGCTGGGCGGCAGAAGGATATCATCGCCCAGGAACCCGAGGTCATATTCATACAACCCGGTTTTGTTGCCCAGGTAGGCAACGATGGTCTCACCATTGGCCAGTGCGTTGGCCACGGCCTGGCCACCGGCCTTCTCCACCAGGAAGGTGGGGATGGTGACATCGGCGCCAAAGGTGCCGGCGCCCATCTCGATGGGGGCGGCATCCACGTTGTTGATGATCATCACGGCCACCGCTCCGCTATCCTGGCAGTTCAAGGCCTTCAGCGAGAAGTTGCAGGTGCCCCGGTAGAGCACGGCGATCTTTCCCTCGATATCCTCGCGGTTGATGACGGCCTCGCAGCAGAGGCTGTCAGCCGCGCTGCCATCGAAGGCCAGCGCCAGCGTATCCGTGATGCCGTTGGCCAGGATGGTCATGTCCGGTGTGCCCCAACCTTGGTCAGGCTTCGCCCACGTGCTGGTCAGATCCCCCTCAAGGTTCACGGGTTCCAGGATGTTCACAACGACCTGCGAACGCGCCTGGCCGATGAGCAGCAGGCCCGCTGCGAGAGTGTACAGTTTCTTCATGTCTGTAGGTATTGGACAGGGTTTGTGATGCGAAAGTTAATCACGGACCCGAACCGAGCGAGCCGGTGTCAGGGAACGGGGTGTTCCCGACCGCTACCGGTCGGTTCAACCCGGGAACAGCGCCAGCAGGCGCTGGATATCCTCCACCCGGTCCGCGTCGTTCAGCTTTTCGTAGCTGTTCTTCAGGTTGTGGAGCTGCCGGCGGATGATCTCCGCGTTCGTGCAAGGCAGGTAGAAGCGCTCCTCCGCCGGGATGTTCAGCTTGCGCAGGAACTCATCGATCTCACTTTTCCCCAGGATGTCGCCCTGGCTGAAGGCGTTCACATAGAACAACACCTCCTTGTGCCCCAGCGTGCCCGGAGCCAGCCCAGTATCGTCCGACCAGGCCAGCACGAAGTGGTTGGGCAGGTTCACCCCCTTCAGGGGAAGACCCAATTCCTCGGCGATCACCTGGTAGATGATGGCCAGCGAGAGCGGGTTGCCCATGCGGCTTTCCAGCACCTCGTTGATGTACGAGTTCTGGGGCGCATGGTAATTGCGCTTGTTGCCCTGGAATCCGTGCACTTGGAAGAAGATGTGGTTGAACACCCGCACCTTCTCGAAGGCCGTAAGGTTATCGTTCAGCTCGAGCCAGATGTCCTGGCGAAGGGCCGCGAGCCTGGAACGAACGCGGGGCTCGTCGAGCTCCGGATAGCGATACCGGCAGATGGCCAGCGCGCCTTCCAGCAGGTCCTCCGCGCCGGCATCCAGCCATCGCCGAAGCCGCTGGACCGTGATGTCCAGGTGTATGATGTGCAGGATGTCCTCGATCCGGTTGCGGAACAGGTCACCAAGGTCATCATGCTCCCATGCCCGCTCGAGCGCTGGAACAGCAGGTGGCCCCAAGGCGACGATGCGTTCACGTACCTGAACGTAGATGCTCTCGTCCGGGTCGTCGATCAGGTTGATCAGGGCCTGTATCTCGGTTTCGCTCACGCGGTACACGTTGTGTTCACGGCCAAGGTACCCGGCGCCTAAGGGGTGATGCGGGAAAGGCGCCCATCTTTTTCGACCACGCCGGTGTTGATGGCGATCTTCGCCGCATGCGGCCGCTCACCATCGCCTATGTCACCATCGACGATCCTGCCGATGTGCGGGCTTGGAGCGGCAGCCACCATCACCTTGCGGAAGCGCTTGCCCGGGCCGGTCACCGGTTGGTGCCGGTGGGTCCGCTCCGCCCGCAACCGTTGCTGTTCCTCTGCCGGTTGCTGAACCAAGTGACGCTGCACCTGCTGGGCCGGCGTTTCCATTACCGGGATTCCTTCGTTCTGGCGAACGCCTATGCACGCATGCTGGAACGCAGGCTGCGACACGTACAGGCGGATATCGTGCTTGCACCGGCCGGGCTTGCCGCCATCGCGCGGTTGCGCACGGGAATACCGATCGTGCACTTCAATGACAGGAGCATCCATGCAGCCATGGAGTATCACGCGGTGCTGAAGGACCTGCTGCCGTGGTCGCGCAAGCAATGCATCGCCCTGGAGCGCGAGGCCCTGGAGCGCGCCCGGCTTACGGTCTACACATCGGAATGGGCCGCCGATGGGGCCCGGAAGGCGTGTCCGGCCCGTGCAGGGGATATCGTGGTGATACCCATGGGCGCCAACCTCGACCCCGTGCCTGCACCGCCGCCGCCGCGCGCATTCCCGGCCGCGGAGTTGAAGCTGCTCTTCATCGGCGTGGACTGGGAGAACAAGGGAGGCCCCGTGGCCCACGCGGCCTTGCAGGAACTCAAGCGGCGGGGCATCCGCACCCGCTTGGTGGTCTGCGGCTGTCCGGTACCGGCCGCGTTCAGCGATCCGGACCTGTTGCCCGAAGGCTTCCTGGACAAACGGGACCCGCAGCAGCGCGAGCGCCTGATCGGGCACCTGCGCACGGCGGACATCTTCATCCTGCCCACGCGCTTTGAGGCCTTCGGCATCGCCTTTTGCGAAGCGGCGGCCTATGGCCTACCAGCCCTGGGACCTCGAACAGGTGGTGTCCCCACCATCATCGAGGATGGCGCAACGGGATTCCTTTTGCCGCCCGCCGCGGATGGCGCGGCCTATGCATCGGCGGTCGAGGAGCTCGTGCAACACCCGGAGCGTTGGCAACGCATGCGCACTGCGGCGCGTGCGCGCTTCGAACAGCACTTCACCTGGGATGCCTTCGTGGCGCGCCTGATGGATCAGCTTGCCGCACGGGGCGTGGTCACCAAGGACCGGTAGGCCCTGGCAAAGGCATCCGCATCGAAGGACCGGCGCGCCTCCGCAAAGGCTGCCGACCGCATGCGCTCCAGCAATGCACGGTCCGCGTGAAAGGCGCACAGGGTGGACTTCATCTCCGCCAGCGCCTGCCTGGCCTCCACGGAGGAGGTCACCACGGCATGATCGCGGTGTAAACGCTCCGGCACATCGCCAACGGGTGTGCTGATCACGGCGAGGCCATGGGCCATGGCCTCCATGATCACCATCGGGAATCCCTCGCGCTCACTGGTGAGCACCAGGACGTCATTGGCCCGGTAAAGCGCCGAGAGCTTCTCCGTATCGGTCTCGAGCCCCAGCGCCTGTGCCGGTGCAGTGTCCGAAGTAGGGGCGGGGCCGACCAGCGTGAAGGTGAACGCGCCGGGCAGTTCGGCCTGCAGTTCCCGCGCGAGCTGCACGAACAGCCCTGCACGCTTCTCCGGGGAGTCACGCCCCACGAAGAGCACTCCGATGCGGCTGTGGTGCTCCGGCGCATGGAATGCGTGCACCACATTGGGGATGAAAACGGAGCGCGCACGCTGCGCATTCGGCACGTTGTTGGTGAAGAGGAACCGGTCGAACTCGGCCAGCGCGTTGCGGGCCACGAAGACCAGGTGGTCAATGCGGCCGAACAGGGCCAGTCGTTCGCGGAACACCTTGTTGCCACCGGGCTGGTGGAGGAACGCATGCTGTATGTAGATGGTCCTGACATGCGTCGGCAGCTGCGGCAGAAGGTCGAAGAAGAACGTGCTCAGGGAGCCGAGCACGGTGCTGCCCGTGCGTTGCGCGAGCGCACTGGCCAGGTGCTGCCGCATCGTTGAACGCGTCAACGGGTGGCGTGCGAGGAACGGCGCCTTCACGTTTATACCATACTTCTGGTATACGGGGAGGAGTCCTTCATCGGCCGCATCCCCGGTGAAGAGCAGGAGCGGACGGTTGTCGGCGAAGGTGGCGCTCACGTCCGCCAGCATGCGTTCGGCCCCGCCCGTGCTCGGCGCCGGCAGCAGCAGGAGCAGGCGGCCGTCCCACACGGCCAATGCCCGTTGAAGGGCCCTGTGCTCGCGCCACAGGGCGATGGGGGAGATGGTGATCCACCGGTACGCGTCGCGCGCCAGCGGCGGTAGCACGTTCAGCTTGATGTGCCGTGCCAAGGTGCGGATCTGCGCGCACATAACGGCCCGCTGCACCCGCCCGATCCGGCCACGCAGCAGTTGAGGGCGCAGGAATCGCGCACGGGTGCGCAACAGCCGCCGTTCCGCCGGCTCCCTGCGTTTGCTGCCGGACATGATGCTGGCGGCATGCACACGGTACTGCAGAAGCACATCGGGAAGTTTGGCCATGCGCAGTCCGCGGTCCATTGCCCGGAGCCACAGGTCCCAATCCTCCGCACCGTGCTGGCGTGGGTCATAGCGCAGGTCGCGGAAAGAGTCGGCCCGGAGCATCACGCTCGGGTGGGCGATGCAGTTGGTGCGCGGCAGCATGGCCGCGATCGCCGCCTCTGTTACAGTGGCCTCGTCCGTGTCCCATGTGCCGGTGACCTCGCCATCCGCGTTGATGAGCTCCACCCGGGTGGCCAGTACGGCGATGTCGGGATGTGCATCCAGGAAGGCCACCTGGCGGGCGATGCGCTCCGGATGCATCCGGTCGTCGGCATCCATCCGGGCGATATAGCGGCCGCGGGCCGCGGCAAGGCCTTCGTTCAAGGAACGGATGAGGCCCTGGTTGGTGGCATGCCGGATCACGCGGAGCCGCGGGTCCGGCTCGTTGGCGAGCACTGCTGCGCTCTCATCGGACGACCCATCATCGATCACGAGTATCTCGTAGTCCGTATAATGCTGGGCGAGCACGCTGTCGAGCGCCTCGCGGAGGTGGATCCCGCTGTTGAACACCGGGAGCAGGACGGTGACCGTGGGGGCCTTCAACACCTGGTCCATCCGGCAGGTATCAGGTCGGTCGTATCGATCGCGGGATCGGCGAACCATCGTGCAGGGGCCATCACACGCTTCGTCGTTGCCGGGTTCAGCCAGGCGCCCCACCAGCTGAAGCTGCTGTTGGCAATGATGTGGTGGTCGCATTGCGCCATCAACATCAGGTCCACCGTCGCCGGACGCTGGTCCATGAACACCAACGGTGCCGGGCTGGTCAGGTGCTCCCGGGCCCAGTCCGGATCATCGGAAAAGACCAGGAACCGCGAGGTCGGCGCGAACTCGAGGACAGCACGCATCGCACCAGCGTAGTACGAAAGGTCCAGAAGGCCGTGATAGGCCTTGGTGCGTGGGTCGGTCGCATAGTCACCTCGCCGAATGTGGACACTGACGGATACACCCTTTCCGCTCTCCTTGGCGGACAGCGCCGCATGCGACCCAGCGCCTGGCCCCAATGTCAGCTCTTCGCGCAGCCGCGCGGCTGCGTAAGCGAAGTACTTCTCGGATTGCCAGGTGCCATCCAGGTACACGGGCGGGGTGGAGGCCAGCAGGGATGGGCTGAACCCGAAGCCGGGCTGGTGGATAAGGCGTGGTGATGGCTTCAGGTCCAGGCGTTCCAGGAGTTTGCGCATCCAGGAAGCGCGGAACGGACGCAGATCCTCCTCCGTCGCCACGGCATAGCACGTGTTCAACTTGTCCAGCTCGAAGGAACGTGCGGTGTGTGGTCCCGGGGTGGTGTAATGGGACAGGTCCAGCAGGAGGGGTACGTCATGCCGCAAGGCCAGGGCCCTGCCCATTGCATACTGGAACAGCTGGTTCCCGAGCCCGCCGGTGACGCGCATGATCACCGCGTCCTGCCCACCGGTCGGCGCCGCACCATGGATCATCGCTTCCAGATGTGTTCCAGCACGAAGATGCTGTTGATGTTCGTGTCCGCATAGAGCAGGTAGCCCTTGCCCTTGATGAGGTCGATAAGTGGTTGGTTCTTCACGCCCTGCCCTGTGGAGGAAAAGGAGATGGTTTCCAGGCAGATCAGCAGTGGCCGGTGGCGATCGAGGTCGATGGCACGGATCAGTGCCTCGTCAAGACCTTCCACGTCCATGGAAAGGATGTCGATGCGCCGATGTCCGCAGTGTTCATCCAGTACATCGTTGATGTTGCGGACCGGGACATCGATAACGCGCACCACCTTGTAGCGGGGATCCTCCTGTTCGATCCGGCGCGCCTCCTCCGCGGAAAAGGTGTTCAGCGTGGGAACGTTGAAGACGTGGAAGGACAGCTTGGACGCATCTGGGCGGTCCGATACACCGATGCCCAGGTTCACGTCCCCGGGGCGCTTCTTCCTGAACCGTTCGATCAGTGTGGGGTCCGGTTCGATGTTCACGCCGCGAGCACCTTGTTGGTGGAAGATGGCGGTGTTGTTCAGGTGGAACGGATCGTGCGCCCCGATGTCAACGTAGAACGGGCGCCGGATGCCCAGGTTCGTGAGCACGTGTTCCATGATCAGGTCCTCGCCGCATTGGGCATGGCTCACTTTGCCCGCATCCCGCTTGGCACCCCGCAGTACGCGGTAAAGCGCGGTGCCCGCCAGGCGACGCTTAACGATTCGCAGCAGGCGGCTGCGGCGGGCCCTGGACAGGGCATTCTCCAGCACCCGGTCCATCCTGATCCCGGGTACGAGGACCTTCAGATCATGCGGGCCACGGATGTCATAACGGATGAAGAGGTTGCCGAAATGACCGGCCAGCCGCCGCGCATCGCCGGCTGCGGTGAACATGTGCGCCCAGGCCTGATAGGCCTCCAGGTTCTCCTTCAGCTCAACTTCACGCGTGAAACATGTGTTGGTCACGTTGTGCGCCGCACCACTGATGCTGCCGATGAGCGGTTCGGGTATGTACGCCGCGCGTTCGGTGCGCATCAGAACGGCCGCATAGAACTCCAGATCGACCAGGTACTTGTGGTCCTCCCGGAAGTGAATGCCGAGCGACCGGCGGTGGAGCACACTGCTGGGCGGGCCGATGCGGTTCCCGAACAGGAGCCGGTGGGGGGCAGCGAACAGGATGGCGATCTCCTCCTCCGAAGGCTGGTGGGGCGTGTTGGTACCCGTCCGTTCGTTCACCGCCAGTGCAGCGGAGCACACCAGGTCCAGGTCACCCTCAATGGCCTTGCGCATGAAGCGCTCCAGGGCATCGGGCCGGGTGAACCAGTCATCATGGTGCATCACCTTTATCCAGGTGCCCGTGGCTTGGTCCATCGCATGGTTCCAATTCCGGGGCGTACCCAATGCGGGGTTGTTCCGCATGTACTTGATACCAGGGATGATATCCCTGAGCTCATTAACCAATCGTTCGATCCGATCGTCCGGCGAGTCGTCCGTCAGGATTACCTCTCGATCCGTCCAGGTCTGTTCGGCGATGGATGAGAGGAGCCTGCGCAGGTGGGCCTCCTGCTTGTAAGCAGGTATGCAGATGGATACGGCCGGTCCGCGCATGCTCATGGCTTGATGATGAGGCCCTGGCAGGTGGGAAGCGAGAGCACCTGCACGCCCTTGCTCCGGGCCCAATCGTCATGGGCCAGCTTCTGGTTCAGGCACCCGGGGTACCCGTAGTCATCAAGCACGATCATGGCCCCGCTGCTCATGCGGGGCCAGAAATGCTCCATGGCGGCCACCTCCGGTGCGGCCGTGTTCATGTCAATGGATAGGAAGGCGACCTTCTCCGGGTTGGCCATGGCCAAGGTCTCCGGTATGGGGCCTTTCACCAGCTCCACATTGTATCCCGCGAAGGTGCGCTGCACCTGGCTGTAGAGGTCCACGGTACGGGAGTAGCCCAGCTTGGTGTTCCGCTCCAGTTCGTAGGCCGTGCTGTACTTCGGATCCAGGCCCTGGAAGGTGTCCAGCAGCCAGTAACGCTTACCAAGGCGGCCGAAATCCGTGTAGTGCACGATGGCCCGCGTGCAGAACCCGGTATGGACGCCGCAATCCACGAAATCGCCTTCAAGCTTCGCTCCGTGCGCGGCGGCCCAGCACAGCACATGCACACGCCATTGGATGTCGTAGTCCTTGAGCAGGCCGCCCCCGATCTCCTTGCACAGGCGATAGGCTTCGGCGAACCGGGGCTCCTGCTGGAAATCCGCGTTGTGGTAGGTGAAGAGCAGGTCGTTCGAATAGGTGATGTCCTTCTTGGGAAGTACATGGTATTCCCGCAGGTCCACCTTCCGGTAGCGCACGGCGTTCTGGACGAACGGAGGCAGTATGCGTTTGAGCAGGGCCTTCATGGCAGATGAGCGGTTTCCCATGCGCAGAGCGGGCGCACCGCGCCGGGGAATCCGAGCGTGTAATGGCCCCTTGCCGAGTCGCCGCGCATGGCATCGATCACGGTGAAGGTCACGGCATCACGTTCGTGGAACAGGATGGTGAACGGTTCGATCCGGATGGTCGCCACACCAACGGTGATCATGCCCTCGGCGAGCAGGTTCTCCTGGATCCACATGGTGGCGGCATAGCGCCCCCTGGCACGCGGCACCGTGCGCATCGGGCTCACGGTGTCATGCGTATTGAAGATGTTCACGCCCTCCTCGTTGTGGAAGTTGAACGAGTGCGTGAAAATGGCCCCATCGGCGAGCACTTCGTACTCCATGGTGATGCCCACACGCTCAGTGACCTCGAAGGTGGATCGCCCCTTGCCGTCGGCATCGTGCACGTATACACGCAGGAGCCTGACGCCATGGCCTTGCGGCGCCGCAGGATGCCCTTCCCAGGAGCGCTCGGAGCCACCGCCTGCGCCGGTGTTCAGGTAGGCCCGGACCACGGTATCCGTGGGCCCGTCGGCCACCACGCGACCCTGGTCCAGCAGGATGGCCCTGCCGCAGAGCCGCAGCACCGTCTCCATGTTGTGGCTCACGAACAGGATGGTACGGCCCTGGCCGGCCACGTCCTCCATCTTGCCAAGGCATTTTTTCTGGAATGCACTGTCGCCCACGGCAAGCACCTCGTCCACCACCAGGATCTCCGGCTCCAGGTGTGCCGCCACCGCGAAGGCCAGCCGCACGTACATGCCGCTGCTGTAGCGCTTCACCGGGGTGTCGAGGAAACGCTCCACCTCGGCGAAGGCCACGATCTCGTCGAACTTCACGGAGATCTCCGCACGGCTCATGCCCAGGATGGCTCCGTTCAGGTAGATGTTCTCGCGGCCGCTGAGCTCCGGATGGAAGCCGGTGCCCACCTCCAGCAGGCTGGCCACGCGGCCGTTCAGGGTGATGCGGCCACGGGTGGGCTCCGTGATCCGGCTGAGCACCTTCAACAGGGTGCTCTTTCCGGCACCGTTGCGTCCGATGATCCCCACGCGGTCGCCGGCGTTCACGGTGAATGAAACGTCGCGGAGGGCGAAGAACTCCTCGGTGGCCTCCCCGCCCTGCCGGGCGCGGAACATCCCTTTCACGCTGTCCGTGATCACATCCCGCAGTGCCGTGTAGCGCTCGGCCTTCCGGTGCCGGAGCGTATAGCTCTTGCAGAGCCCTTCCACGCGGATCATCTCGCTCATAGCACGTCGGCAAAGGAGCGTTC
>Ga0315900_10013274_pt1 | contig 10041 bp, 6 predicted proteins | sample LakEriMetagenome_FD_203521 | JGI IMG/M metagenome (GOLD analysis project Ga0315900, IMG submission 203521) | Freshwater fungal communities from buoy surface, Lake Erie, Ohio, United States - Buoy 12 MA114 | ecosystem: Environmental > Aquatic > Freshwater > Lake > Lake biofilm | place: USA: Lake...
GACCTCAGCATGCCCGGCATGGGGGGCACCGAAGCCCTCGCGCGGATGCGGAAGGAACACCCGACCTGCCGCGTGATCGTCCTCACCTCGTCGGAAACGGCGGATGCGGCCGATCGGGCCTTGGCCGCGGGGGCGAGCGGCTATCTCACGAAGGCGGTTCCGTTTCCGGAGATCGTGGCGACGATCCGCGACGTGCATCGCGGCGTGAGCGGGATCCGCCGCGGGGTCTCGCTGGCGGCCCATGCGGGTGACGGCCAACTCCTCTCGCCCCGTGAATACAGCGTGCTGCTCCTCCTGCGGCGGGGCTTTTCCAATCCCGAGATCGGCCGGTCGCTCGGCATCTCCGAGCGGACGGTGAAGTGGCACGTGAAATCAATCCTGGAAAAGCTCGGCGAGACCGACCGGACGGGCGCGGTCGCCAAGGCCTTCGACCTCGGCATCCTGCGGGCCGAGACGCCGGGGCGGTAGCCCATCCGAGGGGCATCTCGCCCCATTTTCCAGCCATTTGAACAGGCGAAACCATCCCCCCTGTCCTGTCGGACCATGGCGGCCGACGGCGGCCCAGACCTAGACTCAAAAGAAGAGGTCCGGGATGTTTTCAATCCGAGAGGGTGGGTGGCCATGACTGTACGCACATCGACCGAAGTTCGCGTGAGTTTGACCCCGGTCGCGTCACAATTCGCGGTTGCATGCATGTGCCTGCTCGTTTCGAGCATCTTCATTTCGCCGGCACATGCTGCGAACTACACGTGGGATGCCAGCGGCAGTGATCCGCTCGACGACGGTGCGGGCACATGGGCCTCGTCTGGTGGCACGAACTGGTTCAACGGCACGACGTACGGCGCGTGGGGCAACACGACCTCCGACGTGGCGTTCTTCGGCGTTGGGAGCGGTGCGGCGGGAACCGTAACAGTGAGCGGGTCGGTGACGACCAACGGCCTCACGTTCAACGCCGCCGGATCGGGCAATTACACGCTCTCCGGCGGCACGATCGGCCTGGGAGGCACGACGCCGACGGTCACGGTGAACGCCGCAGGCACCACGACGATCAGCTCGCTCCTTACCGGTACGGCGGGCATGGTGAAGGCAGGCACGGGCGCGCTCTCCCTGACGGGCCTGAGCAGTAGCACGGCCAGCAACTATGCGGGCACGACGACCATCGGCCAGGGCACGCTCTCGATCACGTCGGCCGGCACGGCCGCCTTCGCCGGCGGCCTCACATTCGGCGCGTCGGCCGGCGCGACGAACACCGGTGCGCTCGACCTCACGAACGCAAGCGCTCGTTTTGGGGCTCTCGTCGTACGGACAAACTCAACCGGCACAAACCTGATCACGGTCGGCAGCGGTCAGACGCTCACGACCTCGGGCAATGTCTCCGTCGGTCCGAATGCTGCCAGCACGACCAACCTGACCGTTGCAGGAGCTTCAGCAGGTGTGGGCACGTGGGCCGTTTCCAGCACTGCCAGCGCCGCGACGTTTGCACTGAACACGACGGGCGCGACAAATGTTTCGAGCAAAGTGACCGTCGATCTGTCCACCCTCGGCGCATTCGCCTTGAATTACTCGGCAGCTAACAGTGTGCTTCGGATAGGAGCCAACGGAAACAATGGTAACGTCGATGGCAGTTCAACGCTGACGCTCGCGGCATCCAGCACGATCACGGTCGGCAGGATCGGGTTGCTGACCGACAGCTCAAACGCAGGAACTTACACGCTGCGCTTGGGGAGCGGCGTGCAGCAACTGAACACCGATCTCCTCGAAGTCAACCGCGCTGGTCGCGGGAACGCCGTGGTTCAATTCGCGGGCGAGACAGGTTCCGTGACGCTCCGCGCCCAGAACGGCACGGGCCGGGCCAACATCTCGATGCTGAGCGGTAATCCAAGCACTGGCTCGCTTGTTACATCGACGATGGATCTGACCGGCCATGACGCCGACCTGCTCGTAGGAACGCTCAATATTACGAACTTGACTGGAAGTCCTGGCGCCAGTTACGCATCGACCTTCAGTTTCGACCGGGGTACGCTCGATGTCACGACGCTGACGATGGCGGCACGCCCTTCCGGAGCCACCGGCACCCCTTCTGCGACTGTCAATCTCGGCAGTGTCGCGAACCTGGTGAGCACATCCACGATCGGCACGATCGGCATGGCCTCCAACTCGGGCGTGGCCGCCGGCATCGTCGCCACCCTGAACATCGCCGGGGCGAATACGAGCGTCACTGTCACCGGCGGCTGGACCGTTGCTCAGGTGAATGCTGCGAGCGCCAGTACAGCCACCGCATCGGGCACGGTGAACATCTCCGGCGGCGTCGTGAGCGCCAACTCCGGCATGATCCTGCGAAGCGGTAGCGGCTTCGGCACCGCCAACGGAACACTCCACATCACTGGCGGCTCGCTCGTCTCGGGCGGCGACGTCACGTCGTCGGGCTCGTTCGGTGGCGGCGCCGCCTCGCTCACGCTCAACGGTGGGTCGCTCGACATGGGCGGCTTCGCGATCGGCGGCGCTGGCCAGACGGTCACGGCCAACTTCCAGTCGGGCACGTTCTCGAACATCGGCGAGATCAACAACGGTGCCGGCCTCGTGAAGACGACGGCAGGCACGCTCACGCTCTCGGGATCGAGCAGCTACACGGGCGGCAACCGAATCGATGGTGGCACGCTGCGGCTTGCAAGCGGAAACGCCTTGGGCGCGACGACCAACGCGCTCACGCTCGCTTCCGGCACACTTGACCTCGGCGGCCAAAATGCGACTGTCGGACTGCTGACCGGCTCGGCAGGAACGGTGATCCGCTCCAGCGTCGCTGGCTCCGCCATCCTCACGGCCAACTCGGATTCTTCATCGACGTTCGCTGGCCAGCTCATCGACGGCTCGGGCGTCGTCGGCCTTTTAAAGCAGGGTACGGGACTGCTCACGCTCACCGCAGCCAACACGTACACGGGCACCACGCTCATCGGCGGTGGCACGCTCGCACTCGCAAGCGGCGCGTCGCTCGCGAGTTCGCTCATCACTGTGGGCACCGCTGCAGCCAGCACGAGTGCCTATCTCGACGTCTCCGCCCTGTCAGGCGGCCTCACGCTCGCATCCGGCCAGACGATCGGCGGCAAGGGCACGATTCTGGGCGACATGGTCGTGGGTGGCGGAGCGATTGTGTCGCCGGGCAACAGCACGGGCCTTTTGACGCAGACAGGGGCCGTCACCTTCGCGGGCGGCGGCCGCTACACGTTCGAGATCAACAACGCTAGCGGCACCGCCGGCTCTTCCTCGGGCTGGGATCTGTTCGACGTCGACTCGTTGTCAATCACCGCGAACTCCGGAAATCCTTTCTCCGTCGATCTGGTCACACTGACGTCGGGGCAGACTCCCGGCCTCGCCGACGGGTTCGATCCCAGCGGCAGCTACTACTGGCTGTTTCTTGACGCCGGATCCGCGATCGCGTCCTGGAACCCCACGGCTTTCCAGGTCAACACGACGGGATTCCAAAACCCCGTGTCGAACGCATTCACCGTCGTTCGCGGCGACGCGAGCGGCGTCGGCGGCACCGACCAGCAGCTCTACATCGCCTACATCGGCGTGCCGGAACCAGGCAGCCTCGCGTTGGCCACGATCGGCATCGCTGCCGCCGGATGGAAACTCCTTCGGCGGCGCCGCCCCGGCAGCACCGAGACCGAACGACAGCAGTAGGGCATCTCCCCTGCATCACCATGAAGAAACACTCGGCCTTTACGCTCGTTGAGCTTTTGGCCACGATCGCCATCATCGGCCTGCTGATCGCACTCCTGCTCCCCGCGGTGCAGTCGGCTCGTGAATCGTCACGGCGGTCGCACTGCCAGAACAACCTCCGGCAGCTTGGGCTGTCGCTTACGGCCTACGAGCAATCGGACGGTGGGTTTCCGCCAGCTTCCGACACGAAGCTTCCGGGCGACTGCGGCGGTTCGGCTGGCGGCCAATCCTGCCGGGGCACGGCCTGGCCCGTCCTCATCATGCCGTTCGTCGACCTCAAGGCCATGAAGGATCTCTGGGATGCGACCAAGCCGTGGGGCACCTGGAGCAACCCGGCGGCCAGCCAGGCGATCCCGCTCTTCCAGTGCCCCACCGAATCGCGAACGGGGACAGGCCTGACGACGCGGCTTTCGTATGCCGGCGTGATGGGCGGTAGAAGCGGCGCTATCGCCGGTGGCGGCCACGGCAACGCCTATTTCGACGGCATGTTCCTGGTCAATCGCTGGCTGAAGGCCGGACGAATCCGCGATGGGCTCTCAAACACGTTCGCCATCGGCGAGGCGAACGACTCCCGTTCCGGCTTGAACGCGTGGTCCGCTTCGGGCACCAGCTTTCCGTGGAACGAAAACCTCGCCAATCCCCAAGTGTCACTGAGCGATTGCCAGGTGGGTGCGAGACTCCGATCGACACAATATCCGATCAACATGGATCCGACCCCGTTCAAGCAAAACGAGCGGCCGTTTGCCAGCCAGCATCCCGGCGGTGCGGGATTCGTCTTCGCCGACGGCCACACCGCCTTCATCGCCGACACGATTGACACCGTCAACGTGTACCGACCGCTCTCGACCTTCGCCGGAAGGGAGTCGATCTCGACCGATGACTACTGATTCGACAGGCGGCTTCGCGGGACGATTCGTGCGACGCATGGGAACAGCTTCTGTTCTCGCTGCCGCCGGCGGGCTTGCAGTCGGCTGTGGCCGATCGCTGCCTGCCGTCGCACCTGTCTCGGGAACCGTGACGCGAGCCGGCAAGCCGGTCACACAGGGAATGGTGATGTTCCAGCCGGAGAAAGGCCGGATGGGTGTTGGCAAGCTGGGCAGCGACGGCCGATTCACGATCACCACGTTCACGGCCGGCGACGGCGCGATCATCGGCAGACATACAGTCGCGATCGAGGCCTACACGCAGGGCTCCGGCCCAAAGCCGCCGGCAGCCGCTCCTGCGGCCGACGACACCGAGGTCTTCCACGCCTCCGGCCCGGTGGTCTGGCTGGTGCCCGAGAACTACGCCTCGAGCCAGACGACGCCCCTCACCGCCGACGTGAAGCCCGGCTCCAACGCGATCGACTTCGCGGTGCCGTGACGCCGTGGTGCGTTGGCTTCGCTCCGCCTGCCTTCTTCACCTTCGACGTTCACCATGAGACACCGCCGCGTGAGCCGCTGGCTCGGGCTTCTCTGCCTGTGCTTCGCGGCCACCGCATCTGCTGACGATTTCCTGGATCCGCCGCCACCCGCCCGCACGCATGTCTGGTGGCACTGGATGGGGCCCTTCGTGAGCCGCGATGGAATCACCAAGGACCTGGAGGCGATGGCCGCCTCAGGCATCGGCGGCGCCACGATCTTCAATCTCCACGCCGTCGCCCGCACGCTCCCGCCGCCGCAGATCTGGCCGAAGAACGCCTACCGCAGCCCGGAGTGGTGGGCGCTCGTGGAACACGCCGCCCGCGAGGCCGACCGGCTGGGGCTGAATCTCGGGATCCACAACTGCATCGGCTACTCGGCGAGCGGCGGCCCGTGGATCACGCCCGAACAATCGATGCAGAAGCTCGTGTGGAGCGAAACCGCCTTCGCGGCCAAGGCCGCCGGCGAGCCCTTCACCGGCAGGCTGCCGCAGCCGGAACCAAAGGCCAAGGTGTATCGCGACATCGCCGTGATCGCCGTGCCCGACGGGGCTGTCCCCGATCGTGACGCGTTTCACGACCTCTCGAACGCGATGGCAGCCGATGGCGCAGTCGAATGGACTGCACCACCGGGCACGTGGACGATCTACCGCTTCGGCCACGTGCCGGCCGGAAAAACCTGTCATCCGACGCCACCGGGCGTATATCCGCTCGAATGCGACAAGCTCAGCGCGGCGGCGTCGCGGTTTCACATCGAACAGGTGCTGCGACCTCTGAAAGAGCATCTCGGACCGCTGGTCGACCGATCGCTGCGGCACGTGACGTTCGACAGCTATGAAGCCGGGAATCAGGACTGGACGGCCGGCTTCGCCGCCGAGTTCGAGAAACGGCGAGGCTATTCGCTGCTGCCCTGGCTCCCCGTGTTCGCCGGCCGCGTGATCGGCGATGACAACCTCGCCGCGCGGTTCCGCCACGACTTCAAGGCCACGGTGTCGGAACTGTTCATCGAAAACAACCTGCGGGTCTTTCGCACGGCGATCAACGATGCCGGCATGGAGATGATGCTCCAGCCCTATGGCGGACCGTTCGACCGGTTCACCGCCACCACCACGCCCGACGTGCCGATGTACTCGTTTTGGACGGGCGAACGCCTCTCGCTCGACACATCCACTCGCGCCGGCTCCGCCGCGGCCGCCGCTGGCCTCCACCTCGTGGCGGCCGAGGCCTTCACTGGCACGCCGGAAGTGAGCACCTGGACCGAGACGCCGGCGTTCCTCAAGCCCTTCGGAGATGCGGGTTTCTGCCAGGGGCTCAACCAGTTGTTCCTGCACTCCTGGGTGCAGCAACCGTTCGCCGACTCGATCCGTCCCGGCGTGACAATGGGCCGGATCGGCACCCACTTCAGCCGCCACCAGACCTGGTTCGAGCCGGGCAAGGCCTGGATCGCCTACCTCAACCGCTGCCAGGCGGTGCTGCAACGCGGGCAGCTGGTGTCGGACTACCTCGTGCTCGACGAGGCCCGGCCGGGCGCCGACACGATTCCCGCGCAGACGCTTTTGGACGGCCTCGATGTGGACGGTGGCGCGATCGTCCTGCCGAGCGGCCGCAGGTATCCGTTCCTCGTGCTGCCGAAGCCGCTGCTCCTGCCCGAGGTGGCCCGAGCGATTAAGCAACTCGTTGCCGCGGGGGCGACCGTGGTCGGGCCGCGACCGGAGCGATCGCCGAGTCTGCAGAACTACCCGGCCTGTGACACAGAGGTTCAGTCGATCGCCGCCGAAGTCTGGGGCCCGCTGCCGACGCAGCCCTCGATCACTGAGCACGCCTTTGGCAAGGGCCGAGTCACCTGGAAGCGCCCCGAGCAGGTGCTCGCCGACCTGAAGATCGGGCCCGATTTTTCACATTCGCCGCGGCAGGCCGCCATCCGGTTCACGCACCGCCGCGATGCCGATGCGGACATCTATTTCCTGGCCAATCTGTCGAACGAGCCGGTCGAGTCGGCTGCCTCATTTCGCGTCGCGGGAAAAATCCCCGAGGTCTGGGATGCCGTGCGGGGCAGGCGGGCTGATGCCGAACGCTGGGAGATCATCGACGGCCGCACCGAAGTGCCGCTGCACTTCGACGCCTATGAGTCGATGTTCGTGGTCTTTCGGAGGAGCGCTGGGGATGGCGGAGCAGCGAAGCCGGCACCTGCTCGCTCCACTGCGGCAACACCCATTCCTGAGCCAATCGAGATCGACGGACCCTGGACCGTCACGTTTCAGCATCCCGCAGCCGCATCGCGGACCGTTCGGTTCGACAGGCTTTCCTCGTGGACCGAGGCCGAAGACCGCGACATCCGCTATTTCTCCGGCACGGCCCGCTATGCGACCGAGATCACGATCCCCGCTGACGAGAACCGCGACACCACGCGGATCGAACTCGATCTCGGCGACGTGCGGGATCTCGCCCAGGTCCGGATCGACGGCACGCTCGTCGGCACGACATGGTGCCCGCCCCATCGGCTGGACGTGACAGCGGCGCTGCCTCCAGGCACGCACCGCCTGGAAATCGACGTCACCAACACCTGGGCCAACCGGCTGATCGGCGATCACCTCGAACCGGAAGACTGCGTCTGGTCAAAAAAAGAGGTGATCGTCACCCACGCCGACGGCACGACGGCCTCCGGCGGCCGCGGGCTCGAGGAGTTTCCTGAGTGGGTGCTGGCGAACCGGCCCAGGCCCACGGCCCGCCGAGCCTTTTCCACCTGGGACTACTTCACGAAAGACTCGCCGCTTCGCGACTCCGGACTGCTCGGCCCGGTCGTGCTGCGTCCCGCGTCATCTCGATGATGCCTTGCCGCTCGGCCGATGCCAGTTTGAGGACAACGTCTGCTACCGCAGCCGCTCCGTCGCAGCCTTCTCGAGACGGCGGAATTCCGGCACCGCTTCACCGATGATGGCTGCATAGAGGGCGGCGAGTTCGTCGGGCAGGTAGTCGTGGACCACGCGGTTGCGGAGATCCCGCAGCGTGATCCAGGTGGTCAGGCCACTGATCAGGCCGACTTTCTCCATCCGCAGGAGCAGATCGCGAAACGTCTCCGACACGTCAGCCTCACGAACCCGTTCCCAGGTCCGGAAAAACTTGAGGCTCGACTCAAAGGCCCTCAAAAAGCGGTCGCTCAGCGCATCATATGGCTCGCGCTCCTGAGGCGAGTAAATGTGGCCGGGCTTGAAGGGCGAGTAGGTTTCCGCCGATGCGAAGACGAGTTCGAGCGCGGCTCGCAGTTTGACGTGCGAGTCGGCAAGGAGCGGCTCGACGGTCATGCGACCCTCACCCTTCGGAGCGATTGCAGGAACGCTTCTTCGGCAGCAGTGAGCTTTTCGGGATCGAGCACAACCACGTCGATCCGTTCCTCGCAGTGCAAAAAGAATTGGCTGCTCACCCGCCGAGCGGTTTCGAACCGCGGCGAATCGGAAAGAATCAAGAGGTCGATGTCGCCACCCCGCCGAGCCGGATTCACGCGTGAGCCGAACAATTCGACGGAGTACGCATGGATGCCGTCGATCGCCGCAGCCAGCGCCGCGGCCTCGATGTCGTCCAGCCGTACGGCCCCGGCCCTGCGCAAGCGCGAGAGTGATCGCAGGCAGGTAGCGGCGGACTGCATCAGAGCGATGTCCGAGGTCGCCATAAGTTCAGTAGCCCTTAAAAAACCGAACATTCCTCGCCCCTTCACTCTAACGTGACCTGCCCTTTCGGACCATGGGCGTCGGCGGCGGCGGTTGCTAGCGTGGAAGGCAGGAGTGTCTCCATGAGAAACCTGCCGAAAGCCTTATCAGTAATTATTTGTCTCGTCGTCGGTTTATGGGCGCCGGTATGGCTGTCTGCCGCCGAGTTGTTGAATGTCTCGGGGCTCTTCGGCCCGGGGGCCGTGATCCAGCACGGCGGTCCCGCGCCGGTCTTCGGCACGGCGGAGCGAGGCGCGAAGGTCACCGTCACGCTCCAGGACCAGACGGCCGAGGCCGTGGCCGATGATCGCGGCCGCTGGCAGGCCGACCTCCCCGCACTCGCTCCCGGCGGGCCATTCACGCTCGAAACGACATCCGGCACCGAGGTTCGACGATCATCGGTGATGGTGGGTGATGTCTGGCTCGTCACCGGCAGCCCTGACCTGTTGCAGAAGCCCGCCGATCTCGGCGAGCTGGCAGCCGACGATGCGGCGCCGGTGCGGATGCTCGCCATGCCCTATCGCGTGGCCGACACGCCGCAAGCCGACGTGCATGGAACGTGGCAGGCGGTGCCGGCCGATGCCGCGTCCCGCTCGCTCCCGGCGGCCTTCGCCCACCGGCTCCGCGGACTCACCCCCGGCCGGCCGGTCGGCGTGATCCTCGCGGTCTCCGAGATCTACAACCGCGCCGGGGGCGAGGGCTTCGACGGCGACATCGTCGAGGCCTGGGCGCCCCCCACTGTCATCGACTCACTTCCGTGGGCCGATGACCTGAAGAAGCGGTTCGCCGACGGCAGCATGTTTCGGGCACACAGCCGCCGGTTCGACGAGCAACTCGCCACCTGGAAGCGGCGGGGGGGCGGCGACGTGCCCGACACGCCTGGCGAGTACGACGTCTGGTTCTACGAAAAACGGGAACAGGCGAAAGAAATCTCCGACGTGCCGCCGCGATCACCGACCGCCGAGAACATGCAAGGCCCGTCGCGGGTCTGGAACGGCATGCTTGCGCCGCTCGCGACTGCCCGCCTCGCCGGAATCCTCTTTGCCCCCGGCACCGGCAATCTCGGCAATCCGACCGTCGTGGCGCCAATCATGGAACGGGCGATCCCCGCCTGGCGAACCGCGTTCGCGCAGCCACGGCTCCCCGTGGTCTGCCTTGGCACGTGGCCCGGCGTCGGGGTGGGCGAGTCGCATCTGGCCTGGTCGGAACTAGCCGATG
>Ga0315900_10013276_pt1 | contig 10040 bp, 7 predicted proteins | sample LakEriMetagenome_FD_203521 | JGI IMG/M metagenome (GOLD analysis project Ga0315900, IMG submission 203521) | Freshwater fungal communities from buoy surface, Lake Erie, Ohio, United States - Buoy 12 MA114 | ecosystem: Environmental > Aquatic > Freshwater > Lake > Lake biofilm | place: USA: Lake...
CTACGACCAGTCAGGCATCCCATACGACCCTGCACCCGTGCGGATCGACCGGATGATCGAGGGCATTGAAGTCATCCGCGGATGCATGGCCCCAGGAACGTTCTCGTTCTCGGGTCGGCACTACACCATCACCGACTACGAGGGCCTCCCTCAACCGTTGATGAAACCGCCCCTGCTGGTCGGCGGCGGCGGTCCGCGGATGCTGCGCTACGCCGCGCGGCAGGCCGACATCGTCGGCGTCAATCCCGTGCTCACCAGCGGCCGGATTGATGCCTCAACCATCTCCTCAATGTCGGCCGAAGAGGTCGACGCCAAGGTCGCCATCGTCCACGAGGCGGCGGGCGACCGGCTCGCGGCAATCGAGATGAACATTCGCGCCTTCCTCGTGGCCATTGGGCCCGACGCAGCCGCGGCCACCGAGGGTGTCTCGGCCATGGTCGGGGTGCCCGAGTCGATGGTCGCCGCCTCGCCGTTCGCCCTGGTGGGGCCGCCCACCAAGCTGGCGGAGGACCTGCTTGCCCGCCGGGAGCGGTGGGGGTTCTCGTACGTCATCGTCGGGGGCGAGAATTTGGACGACTTCGCCCCCGTGGTCGCCGCCCTCGCCGGGCGCTGAGCCCTCTCGGACAATCCCGTGCCGATGCACGGGATGGGGTCCCTCGTGGCATAGCCTGTCGGGTGCCGGCCGCACGGGCCGGTGCCAATCAGGAAACGAGACATCACTAATGCGCGGAACCGTCAAGTTCTTCAACGCCGAAAAGGGCTATGGATTCATCGCCCGGGACGGTGGGAAGGACGTGTTCGTCCACTTCAGCAACATCGCCGGTGAGGGCTACAAGACCCTCGTCGAGGGCCAGACTGTCGAATTCGACGTCGGCACGGGCCGCAAGGGCGAGGAAGCCCAGAACGTCGTCGTCGTCGGCTGACGACGCGAAGTTCGTGACGTTCCGATCGACCCGCGTGCTCAGGCGCGCGGGTCGATCGGCGTAACGACGTCCGACAACTGCTCAATCGCCTCGGCGACGTCGAGCGCCAGAAGATCCCGGTAGCGCGCGGAGACAACCTGCACGCCGACCGGCATGCCGTCAGCAAACCCGAACGGCACTACTGCCGCAGGTAAGCCGAGCAAGTTCGGCGGCAGCACAGGACGCAATAGCTCCAGCGTCGCACGCGCACCCTCCGGGCCGGAGATGTCGGCGTCAAACGTGAACGGCGGCTGAGTCCACACCGGGCAGAGCAGCACGTCCCACTGCGCGAACCACTCGGACCACGCGCGACCGATTCCGTTGCGCCGGTATTGCGCCTGCGACCACTCCGCGAGACCCACCGCCGGCGAGAGGTCCTTCGTGAGGTGGAGGAACGCTCGACCCCCCTCCCCCATCACCGCGTCAAGCAACTCCAGCTGCAGGGTCAGCTCGCCGTTCATCTGGGTGCGCCACGTCTCGCAGGCCTCCTCGACATGTGGCGGCATCGCCTCCTCCACCGCGTGGCCAATTGACTCGAGCACCCGTCCCGCACCGATCACCGCCGAACGGATGTCGGGATGCACCGATCCGCCCGGCACGTCGGCCATGACGGCGACGCGCAAGCGCCGGCCTTGGGCCCCCTCGAGCACGACCGGCGCACTCACCGGATCGCGAGGATGGGGTCCGGCGAGTGCAAGCAATCCCGCGCGCACGTCGTCGATGCGTCGCGCCATCGGTCCTTGGTTGAGCATCAGTTGCGCCGACAAGCCAATGTCCTCGATCGGGAAGGTCTGCGCATCGGGAACCACGCCCATCGATGGCTTGATCGACGCGATGCCGCAGCAATGCGCCGGATTGCGTAGCGACCCCCCGATGTCGTTGCCGAGGCCAAGGGGCGACATGCCCGTGGCCAGTGCCGCTGCTTCGCCTCCGCTCGACCCCCCTGCAGTGCGGTCCGCCGACCAAGGGTTGCGCGTACGGCCGTGAAGCGAAGAGTCGGTGTGCACCCGAAGCCCGAGGTCGGGAAGGTTCGTCCGGGCGAACGGGATCGCACCGGCCGCACGGATGCGCTCCACGACCGGTGCATCGCGGTCGGGTACCGCTGCCGCCAGTGCCGCGATGCCCTGCGTCGTCGGTAGTCCGGCGACGTCAATGTTCTCCTTCACCGTGCATGGCACTCCGTGCAGCGGACCAAGAGGGGCACCCCGGCGAACAGCGGCGTCGGCCTCGTCGGCGGCCGCAATCGCGGTGTCGGCCATCGTGCGCACCACGGCGTTCACCGAGGGGTTTATCTGCTCAATCCTCGCAAGGTGGGACTCGACCACCTCGCGGCTCGTCACCTCGCGCGACGCGATCGCCTTTGCGAGTTCGACCGCTCCCTTGCGCCACCATTCCATGGATGACCTCCCGTGCCGAGGCTACGCCGGTCTTCGCCGAGCGCCAGTCCCAGGTGCCCATACCCCACTGGGTATGATCGCGACATGCCATCCGCAACCGCAGCTGCCCGCGCCGCCGAGCAGAAGGACCTCGTCAACCGGCTCCGCCGCATCGAAGGACAGATCGGCGGCGTGATCGCAATGATCGAAGAGGGTCGCGACTGCACCGACGTGATCGTGCAGATCGCTGCATCCAAGAAGGCCATCGAGCGCGCCGGCATCCTCCTGCTCACCAACGCCCTCGCGCAGTGCATGGCCGACCAGAAGCGCTCGTCCGAAGCCCGGCGCGTCGAGCTGCAGAAGGCGTTTCTCTCCCTCGCCTGACGGAACGCGCCGCGGGGATCCGCCTACGGGCGGACAGCGGCGACGACGCCGGCGCCAAGCGCCTCGTCCGTGTTCTCGCCGCCGCACGACAGCAGTGCACTGGGATTGTCCGGATCTGCGGGACGCATGACGCTGGCCACGGCGTCGAGTGACGGCAGCGCGATCGCAATCTGGCCGCACGCACCCGACGCCCAGAACGCATCCTCCGGCACACCGGCAAGCAGCGGTCCGGGCTCGGGCATGCCGTTGCCGCCCACGACCGTGCCAGACCGGTTCAGCCACCACAGCAATCCGTAGCCGGCGTTGAGGTCAGACGACGGCCCGGTGGCCTTCGCCACGAAATCCGCCGAGACGACCTGCACGCCGCTGACGGCTCCGCCTTCAAGGTAGAGGCGGGCAAGTGCCACGAGGTCGTCGCAGTTCGTCTGCATGCCTGCGAACAATCCGGCGTTGCCGGCGGTGTCGGTGGTCAGTTGCGACGATGCACCGAGCGGGCGGAAGAGTGCCTCATCGGCAAACTGCCACACGGGAACGCCCGTCGCCCGCTTGAGCACCGTTTCGAGCACCTGGACGGCGGCATTGTTGTAGACCCACTCGCTGCCGGGAGTGGTCTGCTGCGAGAGCCCGACCGCGAACGACGATTTGTCGGACTCGAGGAACGCGAACTGTGCGTAGTCGGTGAACAGGTCGTGGTAGCGACCTGAGGTGTTCGAGAGCAGCTGGCGCACGGTCACCGGTTCGCTCGGCGTGCCCTGCCACTCCGTCACCCAGCGCGACGCGGGGTCGTCCAACGAGAGCAGCCCTCGGTCGGCGGCGATACCGACGAGCGTCGCCGCAACCGATTTGGTGGTGGAGAACCCCTCCTGCAGCTGGTCGGGGGCGAAGCCATCCCAATACCACGAGCCGACGATCGTGCCGGCGTGCTCAACCACGACGCAGTTTGCGCCGTCTGCGTGCAACGACTCGGCCAGTGCCTCCAGCGCCGCCTCATCGAATGGGTGTGCCGGCGCCGTCTCGCTTGCCGATCCACTGCCGCACGCAGCAATCGCCAGTAGCGCGACGAGCGGGACAATGCGGCGCATGCGCTACGCGGGTTGGACCTGACGGATCGCCTCAAAACCGCCAAGTACGTCGGACACGTCGGTGAAACCCGCGGCCCGCAGCACGCTCGCACCGATCGACGAGCGGTAGCCCCCCGCGCAATAGACGACGGTCGGGACGTCGGGGCGCAACTCGCCGGCCCGGCGGCGCAGTTGGGCGACGGGAATGTGCACCGCACCACCGAGGTGGCCCGCGGCAAACTCGCCCTGACCACGCACGTCCACGATCTGCAGGTCGCGTCCAGATCCGCGAACGGCGGCGAACTCCGCGGCGCTCAGCCGCGAGGCGCGGCGCACCTCGGCCGGCACCTCCACCAGCGACTCTGCGGGGAACCACGCGGTCACCCGGTCGTAGCCGATGCGCGCAAGGCGCACGCGTGCCTCCTGTTCGGTGCCTGACTCTGCGATCAGCACCATGTCCTCGTCGGGCGAGATCACCGAGCCGGCGTATTCGGCATAGCGCCCGGCGAGGCCGACGTTGACCGAGCCGCGCAGGTGGCCGAGAGCGAACGACTGCGGGTCGCGCACGTCCACGATCTGCACACCACGGTCGCGCGCCGCCAGCAGGTCGGTCGCGCCGAACACGGCCAGCCGGGCCGACTCGTCAAGAACCGGCCGCTGCTGCTGGTTGCGCACCGCGTCGTAGACGAAGTATCCGGGTGCCTCGGGCTGACCCTCGGTCACCGCCGCAACGAAGGACTCGGCATCGCGGAACTGCAGCGCATAGTTGGTGGCGCGCTGTTCCCCGATGGTCGACGACGTTTCCGTCGACAGATTCTTCCCGCACGCCGACCCCGCTCCGTGCGCCGGGTAGACGCGGGTCGCGTCAGGCAGCGTGAGCAGCTTGGTCGTGATTGATTCGAACAGCAGATGCCCCAACTCGTCCGCGGTCTTGCCTACCGACACCAATAGGTCGGGACGTCCCACGTCGCCGATGAAGAGCGTGTCGCCCGTCAGCACGCCGTAGGGAGCCGCGTCGCCCGGCCGTTCCCAGACGACGATCGAGATCGACTCGGGTGTGTGACCTGGAGTGTGCCGGATCTCCAACCGCACCTCGCCGAGCGACACGGTCTCGCCATCGGCCAGCAGGCGCGCCGGAAACTGGGGCTTCGCAGCCGAGCCGTAACAGATCTCCGCACCCGTGGCGGCAGCCAATTCAAGGTGTCCGGAGAGGAAGTCGGCGTGGAAGTGCGTCTCAAGGACGTGGGTAATGCGTAGCCCGTGCGCAGCTGCGGCGTCGACGTACTGCTGCACGTCACGCCGCGGGTCGACAACCGCGGCCGTACCCGACGTCGTGTCGCCGATGAGATACGACGCTTGCGACAGGCACTCGAGATAGAACTGCTCAAAGATCACCGGTCGCTCCCTTCCGTCGGTCCACCGTCCACCATAGCCCCGATACCCCCCGAGGTATGTCCCTGTCCCATGTGCTCGCAGGGCACGCCCGCAGCGACCAGGGCGTCGAGGGCATCGCCGAGCCGGTCGCCTGGCACCGCAACAAGCGCAACCTCCTGGTCGTCTCCGGCAAGGCCGTCGGCCGCGACGCGCGTCAGCAGCGCGGCCGTGCCCTCGGCACGCAGGGCGCACTCCACCCACCATGCCGCGGCGCCCGACTGAGTTTCGGCGAGTGCGCGGTACCGGTCGCGGCTCGACTCAGCGACTCCAATCCACGACGCGACGAGACCGCGCATCTCCCCCGCTTCGTGTGCGGCACCGACGAGCTGACGCAACCGACCGCGACCGTCCATCGGTCTCCACGGAAACCCAAGCGACCGCGCGGCCGACTCGATGTCGCTTGGGTCGAGCCAGATGCCGCTCTCCGAGAACGACAAGAGGTGGCGGGTCAGCCGGCCCGGGCCCGGCGCGCGCGGCACCTCGCCGGCACCGACGACCGCGCCGTCGAGCAGTGGCATCGGGCGAAGGGCTTCGACCTCGCGTGCGAGGAACTCGCGGGCCGCGGCGAACACCTCCGAGTAGGCGGTTCCATGGGCGTGCGCAGCAAGCGCGGCGAGGCACGGCTCGGCCCACCGCGCGAGGTGGTCCGCGAGGAACGCGCGCTGCTCGGCGACAGCATCTGCGGCTTCGTCGGGACGGTCGGCGGCCCACGCCGCGGCCTCGCGCGCCACGAGGTGCGCGTGTGCACGGAGCTCAAGACCGAGGTGGTCGGCGCCGGCCGTCCGCCACTCGCCGCCGAGGTGCTCAGTGAATCCGGCGTCGTCGAACGCACCGGCCACCGACGCAGTCACCGCACCGCCGCGCCTGCCGTCGACCGACAGGAACACGCTCTCGTACGGCGGCACCGCACGCAGGAAGATGCGTTCGTAGTCGACCGCGGTCGCGGCGTCGGCGAGCGACGCAAGCCGCGGCACCCCGCGCACGCGATCGGCGAGCACGGGTCCGGGCTCGGCCAGCAGCAGTGCACCCAGCACCGCGGCGACGCTCGCGCGCGCCTCGGCTCGCTCGGCCAGGTCGCGCACGGGCGTCAGGCGCGGTAGGCGCTAGCGAGCGGCTTGATGGGCCGCGCGAAGTGCAGCGGACGGCGCAAGCCGCCAGGGCCGGGGCCTGGGCGAGTCTTCGCCAGCCACTCGTGAAAGACCTCCATCGACTTGCCGGTATCTACCGCCACGTCGCCGTACCGGTCGCCGGGCTGCGCCGGTCCGACTGTCACGCGCTGCAGCCAGCAGTGCATTCCCGAGATCGGATCGGGTTGCACCGGGAACGTGAGGTTCTGGTGCACGCCGGCGTCGCTCCACCACACGCGGGCGGAGTCGCGGTCGGCCGACTCGAAGGGCTGCGTGCCATGCACCTGCGAGATGCGCCACGTGCCGTCATCCGTCGCCGAACCGGAGCCGTAGCCGCGCTCCGGGCCTGACAGCGACACCACCCCGGCCGTCCAGCCGGGCGTGCCCACCTGCTCATCGAGCCGCCACCGCCCCATGTGGTGCGACGCCGCGACGACGCCGGGGCGGATGCCCTCGGTGCGCCACGCTCGGATCACGAACCAGCCCGTCTGGGTCGTCACACGGACGAGTCCCTCCACGTCGATGCCAAGTTGCTCGGCATCCGACGGATGGATCCACAGCGGGTGGGCATGGCTGAGTTCGGCGAGCCACTTCGACTGGGCCGACCGAGTATGGATCAACGTCGGGAGCCGGAAGGTCGGCAGCAGAATGCGCTCCCCCGCCTCGAAGTCGAGGTGCTCCCAGTGCACGTGCGACGGGATAAAGGTCGGCAGTGCGTACTCCGGCCAGCCCCAGTCGCGCAGCGTGGGCGAGAAGAGCTCGAGCTTGCGCGACGGCGTCGGGAACCCAAATCGCGCCGTGCCGTCAATGTCGACGCCGACCGATCCGTCGCCGATGAAGGGCATGTGCCCGTTGATGTCGTCCACCGACGTATGCATGCCCGCGGTGCCCGGAACGCGCCACACGCCGCCCTCGTCGCGCACCGCCTTGGCGCTGGCGAGTTCGGCCTCGGTCACGGTGCGCTCGTGCACCTGCTCCTGGTTCCCGGGGATGGCAAACGCGCCGTGCTTGCGCATGTAGGCAAGCGGGGTGAGCCCCTCGGCCGCGGCTGCATCGGGCAGGCCGGGAATTGAGTGCTGGAAGAGGTGCGAGTAGTACTCGTCAATCGGCAACGGTGTACCGGGCTTTTCCATTGACTCGAAGTGCTCGCGGATGCCGAGCGACCCGTCGGGGTCGATCCGCCACGAGAGGTCGATCCAGAACTCGTGTTCCTCCCACACCTCGCCGGGGTTCACGTCGTAGGTGCGGCCGACGGTGTGGCCCTGCTGCTCGGCCCAGACCTTCATGACCGGCTGGCGGAAGCCGATCCAGCGTCCGAGGTGCGTCTCATACGACGCGACGTCGTGGCGCTCGGAGGCGACGCCCATTGGCAGCACGTAGTCGGCGAACCACGCGGTCTCGCTCCAGATGGGCGTCAGCGCGACGTGGCAGCCGACGAGTTCCTCGTTGGACAGCACCTCCAGCCACGTGAACCCATCGGGGTTCGTCCAGATCGGGTTGTAGACGCGAGTGAAGTAGGTGTCGAGGCGGCCGCGGCCCTCCTTGATGAAGTGCGGCAGGAGAATCGAGAGCTCGTGATGCGCGAGCGGGTACTCCTTCGGCCAGGTCAGCTCGTTCCAGTCGCCGTGCGGGTGCGGGTTCTTCGGCGGAACGGGGATGAACTTGTTCCAACCGTTCGGGCTGGTGCCGCCCTCGGTGCCGACCGAGCCGGTGAGGACGTTGAGGAAGAACAGGCACCGCGATGTCTGCCACCCGCCCTCGTTGCCGGCCGCGGACGCACGCCAGTTGTGCGACGACAGCCGCCCAGGCACGGCGCGGCCGATGTGCTCGGCGATCTCGCGGATGCGGCGCGCCTCGACGCCGCACATGCGCTCGGCGTTCTCCGGCGTGTAGTCGGCATAGCAATCCAGCAGCGCCTGCGGGAAGTTCTCAAACACCGGTTCGAGGTCGGGGCGGGTCTCGCGGAGGAACACGTCCCAGTTGACCCAGCGGCGCACGAACTCGCGGTCCCACGTGCCCTGCTCGATCAGCAGGCGGGCGATGGCGAGGCAGAGGTACGCCTCGGTGCCGGGCCACACGGGGAGCCAGTAGTCCGACATCGACGCGGTGTTGGAGAGGCGCGGGTCGACGCAGATCACCTTTGCGCCGCGCATCTTGCCCTCGATGATCCGCTGCGCGTGCGGGTTGAAATAGTGACCGGCCTCGAGGTGCGACGAGATGAGGAAGATCACCTTGGCGTTCGCATGGTCGCCGGACGGACGGTCGAATCCCATCCACGCCGCATACCCGACGCGCGCGCCTGACGAGCAGATGTTGGTGTGGCTGTTGTGGCCATCCAAGCCCCACGCATGCAGCACGCGCTCCATGTAGCTGTCGTCACCGGGGCGGCCGACGTGATACATGACCTCCTTGCGTCGGTCCTCGCGGAATGCACGGCCAATGCGCGAACCGATCTCCTCGAGCGCCTGCGCCCAGTCGATCCGTTCCCACTTCCCTTCGCCGCGCTTCCCGGCTCGCTTCAGCGGGTAGAGAATGCGGTCTGCGTCGTGGACCTGGTTGATCGTCGCCGGTCCCTTCGCACAGTTGCGGCCGCGGCTGGCGGGATGGTGCGGGTTGCCCTCGAACTTGGCGATCTCGCCCGTCTGCTTGTCGACGTAGGCCAGCAGGCCGCAGCACGCCTCGCAGTTGAAGCAAGTCGTCGGGATGAGGCTGAAGCGCCGCTTGACCTTTCGTCCGTGCGCCCATTCTTTGGCGTCGAGTTCCGTCCAGTCCGACCAGCGCTCTACCGGTGGGTAGTTCGTGAGCCCCGTTCCTGGTAGCAGGCGGGCCAGGTCGCCTCGTCCTGCGCGGTCAAGATCGTCCAAGAGCGACACGTCAGCCCTCCTCAGCTCAGCGGCACGGACTGGCCGGCACGGATGAATGCGTCCTCATAGGCGGCGAGCCCGACGATGGCACAGGCCGCCGCAGCGAGTCCGAGCGGCGTGCTGTCGCCGAGGGCGGCGGCGAGCGCGAGGCCCGCTGCCCCCACCATGCCGACGAGCACGCCGGTCCAGAACCGCCCCTTGTACGGTCCGCGGAGCATCGCGGCCACGGCGACCTCTACCGAGAGCGGCCCCTTTGCAGTGACCTCCATCGCGACAAGCGCGGCTTGCGCGAGTGCACCGCCAAAGAGGCACCACCGAACGACGTCGACTGCCGCGGCCGAGGGCTCCAGCACCGCCGCTGCGACGAGCAGGGCTGCGGAGCCGGCAGCGGCGGCTTGCGCCAGCAGCACCGGCAGCATGAGCGGGCTCTGCCACAGGTCGCGCCCCTCGCACTGGGCGAACAGCCACGCGGTGTATCCCGCAGTCCCCGCGCCGAGGACGATCGCAGGCACCGCCATCATCTCGACGAGCCCTTGCACGTCAAGCACCCCACCGAGCCACCACGCGGTGCTGACGGCTCCGTATCCGAGGAGGATGAACGATCCCCGCACGAGCCACGAACCCCATTGCGGCTTGGTGAACAGGTAGTAGAAGCGTGTCGGCTGCTTGAGGTCGAGGATGAGCAGCAATCCGGTCACCGCGGCGAACGCCAGCGCAAGGCTCGGTGCTGCAATACCTACGAAGCCACGTTCGTCGCCATGGCCGAGCAGCGCGAGCAGCCCCGCCACCATCAGCGCGCCTCCAGACACGCCCTTGGTCACCAGGTACGAGG
>Ga0315900_10013279_pt1 | contig 10039 bp, 10 predicted proteins | sample LakEriMetagenome_FD_203521 | JGI IMG/M metagenome (GOLD analysis project Ga0315900, IMG submission 203521) | Freshwater fungal communities from buoy surface, Lake Erie, Ohio, United States - Buoy 12 MA114 | ecosystem: Environmental > Aquatic > Freshwater > Lake > Lake biofilm | place: USA: Lake...
GTCAGACGCGTCGGACTGGTCGGACCCGTCGGACAGTAACGGGCCAGCAGCTCCGGCGAAGGCGGCAGCCCCGTGAGATCCAAACTGATGCGCCGCACCAGCGTATGTGCATCGGCCTCAGGAGCCGGTTTGAGGCCCGCTTTGTCCAGCGAGGCCAGCACGAAGCGGTCGATGGGCGTTTTCACCCACGATCCATCCTTCACAGCTGGCAGCGCGGGCTTTTGCGGAGGGATCAGGCTCCAATGTGGCTGCCACGGTGCACCTTGTTCGATCCACGCTTTGATCATCGCGATCTGCGCGGGCTTCAGCTCCTTGTGGCTCTCCGGCGGCGGCATGATCTCGTCCTCATCGGTCGAAAGCAGGCGCTGGTAGAGCGAACTCGCCTCCGGCTGGCCTTTGATGACGGTGGGCTCTTCGCCCTTCTTCGCGGTGAAGAAGCCCGCCTCGGTGTCGAGCCGCAGACCGGCCTTCCGCGTGCCCGGATCAGGCCCGTGGCAGTGAAAGCACGCATCCGCGAGGATGGGCCGGATGTCCTTGTTGAACTCGACGCCTGCGAAGGCGGCGGCGGGCACGAGAAGGGTGAGGGAGAGGGTTTTGAGCATGATATGAAAGTGCTGGTGGCCGGTATGATTATGCTTACGCAGGCCAGATACGATTTTTTGCGCTCAAAGGCATGCCTTTCTTGGCAAAAAATGTGTCTTATCTTGCACTGAACACCGGCGCGTGACGGGCCTGAGTGATCTCTTCGATGCTTTGGCCGAGGGCGAGGATACGTTCGTCGGCGTTGGCGGTGCCGATGAGGGAAAGGCCGACGGGGAGGCCATCCACGAGGCCCATGGGCAGGGTGAGATGCGGGTATCCGGCCACGGCGGCGGGTGTGCTGGCGACGCGCACGTCAGCATCGCCTTTTTTCAGGTCGATGAGGCCTGCGGGATCGTTCGTGGGACAAATCAAGGCGTCGAGAGCATGCGCTTGCAGCGCGGCGTCGATGCCATCCGGGCCGGCGAGTTGCCGGGCGAGCTTTCTTGCCTGCTCACCGGCGGCGATGATGTCGGGCGTGCCGAGTTTTTCAGACTGCTCGAAGAACTCCTGGCCGAAGTGCGGCATCTCGGTGTCGCGATGCGCTTCGTTGAAGGCGATCAATTCGGCGAGCGAGCGCACATCGCCGCCGCGTTGCGCGAGATAGGCGTTCAAATCGGCGCGCAGCTCGATGAGCATCGCTTTGAATGCCAAACCGCCGGCCTCGCGGGCATTGGGCAGCTCGACGGGATCAATCAGGATCGCGCCAGCGTCACGCAGTTGCTTCAGCGTGGCTTCAAAGAGCGCGAGCACCTGCGGATGGCTGCCGCTTTGCTTTCGCAGCACGCCGAGGCGGATGCCTTTGAGCGAAAGAGGCGATGGCGCGGTGAAATCATCCGCGAGCACCTGCATGAGCAGCGCGGCATCGCGGACGGTGAGCGTCATCGGCCCTGCGGTGTCCTGATGATGCGTGATGGGGATGATACCCGCGCCGCTGATGCGGCCGAGAGTTGGTTTGAAGCCGACGATGCCGCAGGCGCTCGCAGGGCTGACGATGGAGCCGTTCGTTTCCGTGCCGATGGCCGCGGGGGCGAGTCCGGCGGCCACTGCGGCGGCGGAGCCGGAGCTGGAGCCGCTGGCGCTGTGCGTGAGCTTGTGCGGATTGCGCGTGAGGCCGCCGCGCGCGCTCCAGCCGCTGGTGGAATTCGGTGAGCGGATGTTTGCCCACTCGCTGAGATTGGTTTTGCCGAGAATGACGGCTCCAGCAGCGCGAAGTCGTGTCACCAGCGCCGCATCGCGTGCGGGTTTGTGATCGCGAAGCGCCAGCGAGCCTGCGGTTGTCTGCATGGCATCGGCGGTTTCGATGTTGTCCTTGATCAAAACGGGCAAACCGCGCAAAAGGCCGGGTTTGCATGCAGCAGTGATGGCTTTAGCCTCGGGATTGAGCTCGATGATCGCGTTCAGCTTCGGGCCTGTGCGATCGATGCGCGCGATCCGTTCGAGAAAATGCTCCACGAGCAGCGGTGGCGTTGTTTGCCTTGTCTGCAGCATGGCCGCGAGATCAGCGAGCGTCGCGAAGGGAAGGGGAGCGCGATGTTTGTGCGAGCAAGACAACGGGGGTAACACCATTGCGGCAGATTGAAGCAGGCGGCGGCGTTTCATGAAACGAGAATGCGTCAGAGCAGCCATGCGTTCAAGCCGGCCACGCTTTGTCGCATCAACTCAGAGCGACACGGCTTGGGAGCCGTTGCGGGCGGATTGGAGGCAGGCGTCGAGCACGCGTTGTGTCAGCAGGCTGATCTGGGGCCAGTGGTGGTCGATTTTGCCGGACAGGACGAGTTCTGAGAAGGTGCGGAAGAGACCACACTCCTGCGAGCCTGGAGCATTGTTGCTTGGTTCGTCGAGCGTTTCGGTTTCGCAGCCTGCATGCATGTCCGCACGGCAGCCGTCGATGACGAAATTCGAGCGCGTGAGGCTGAAGCGGGTTTGCGGACCGGAGAAGGGCAGGACGAAGTCGGAGACTTGCAGCAGGCCTTTGGAGCCGCTGACGACGGCCCATTGGGCGTTGGCGGTGGTGAATGAGCAGTAAAACGAGGCGCTGGCGCCGTCGGCATAGGTGAGCGTGCCGGAGAATTCGATCGGGACAGGGGGCGAATCGGTGGTCTGTCTTGTTTCCGCATGAATGCGGCCCGTGACCTGGGTTGGCACGGCGTAGTTCATGGCCCAGAGCGTGAAGCGCAGGCAGTACCAGCCGAGATCACCGAGGCAGCCGAGCGGTTCGAGCGTGCCATGTGCGCGGATGTTGGTGCGTTGGAACTCCTCATCGCTCAGGAAGCTGAACTGAGTCGCGATGTGACGAATTTTGCCCACGTCGCGGTCCACGACCTCGCGCAGGCGCTTCAACCGGCTGCCGTGCATGAACATGACACCGTCCATGAACTGCACGCGATGTTTTTCGCAGGCGGCGATCATCTCCGTGACATCGGCGGCGTTTGCGCCGACGGGTTTTTCCGCCAGCACATGTTTTCCGGCCTTCGCGGCGCGGATGACCCACTCTTTGCGCAAGCCGGTGGGCAACGGGATGTAAACAGCGTCGATGTCCGTGCGGGCGAGCAGCGCCTCGTAGCTGTCCATGGCTTCCGGCACGGCCGCATGCGGGGCGCTGGCCTGGCATTCGGCGATGAAGCTTTGCGCACGGGCGAGATCACGGCTGGCGACGGCGACGAGCGTGGCGTTGCCGGCGTCGCGGATGGCCTGCCAGTTTTTGCGGGCGATAAAGGCGGCGCCGAGAATGCCCCAGCGACAGAGTTTGGTGTGCATGCCGGTGTTGTTAGATGGATTCGGTCACAGCATCAACCCGAAGCGCGCAGCGACGGTGCGGAGCAAGGCGAACAGGCCGATCGTGAGCACGGCGCTGGCACCGAGGGCACCGTAAAAGCCCCACCAGCGCTGAAACGCCGGGAAGAGCAGGAACATCGGCAGCGTGGGAAGCACATACCAGAAGATGTACCACATGTGGTCCGCGGTCTTTTGAGCACGCACGTCAGGGGCGCTCTCGAAGTGGACCCAAAAGAGCGTGATGATGCTGACAAAGGGCAGCGCGGCGAGCAGCGCGCCGGCCTTGTCACTGCGTTTCACGGTTTCGCTGACCAGTGTGATGATGCCGGCGCTGAGGAGGTATTTGATGAGGAGTTTGAGGGTCATGAGCGGGTGGTTTTGAAAAAGGTGTAACGATTTCCAACGCGCAGGCTTTCCCGTGGCAACCAGATCATGCGCACGGGCGTGATCGCCACCCACACCCACGAAATGAAAGCGAATCATCAACACCCCATCCTCACCCTTGTGCTGGCGGCGTCCCTCGGGGCGCATGCCGAGGCGCAGGCACCGAAAAAACAGCCGCCACCACCGCGCAACACACCCGCAACCCAGGCCGGGCAGCCGGCCCCCCAGCCTGCACCGCCCCCGCTGAGGCAGCCTGCGGTGCGTCCGCAACCAGCGCAGGTGCCGCCAATAACCGCCAACGAGCGACAGCCGCGGTTCGGTGATCCGCTGCCAGGGCTGACGCGCCGCGAACTGCAGGAGTTTCGCGATGGCAGAGCTGACTTTGAGGCGGTGGAGACGGAGGCCAGCGGGCTGGGGCCGATCTTTAACAACACCTCATGTGTGATTTGTCACATTTCCCCTGCGGTGGGTGGTGGCGGCACCATCAACGTCACGCGCTTCGGCCGTACGGAGAATGGTGTCTTTAATCCGCTGGCGACGCTTGGCGGCTCGTTGCTGCAAGATCACGAGATCAACGCGGCGCTGCATGAGGTGGTGCCCCCGGAGGCCAATGTGGTGGTGCAGCGCAACACGACGCCTCTTTTCGGCGCGGGACTCGTCGAGGCCATCCCGGACGCGGAAATCCTGCGCAATGTGCGTCGTCAGCCGGTGGACGGAGTGCTTGGCAAGGTGTCACGCGTGCAGGACGCGGCGACAGGGAGGAACATGATCGGGCGATTCGGCTGGAAAGCCCAGCAGGCGACACTGCTGAGTTTTTCAGGCGATGCCTACCTTAACGAGATGGGCATCACGAACCGCCTGTTCCCGGTGGAGAACGCGCCGAATGGCAACGCGCAGCTACTCAGCCAGTATGACACGGTGGCCGATCCCGAGGACACGCTGGATGCGCAGGGCAGGGAGACATCGACCGGCTGGCGGAGTTCATGCAGTGGCTTGGCGCTCCGCCACGCCTGCCGCTGAACGTTTCCTCCGCCGCAGGCAGGAATGTGTTTCAGGCCATCGGTTGCGCGATCTGCCATGTGCCGGTGATGTTCACTGGTCCAAACCGTTCCGCGTCACTGCGGAACAAGGAGGTCTGGCTCTATTCCGACCTGCTGCTGCATGACATGGGCACGCTGGGCGACGGCATCGCTCAAGGCACCGCCGACGTGCGCGACATGAAGACCGCGCCTTTGTGGGGCTTGCGCGCCAGCGCGCCCTATCTGCACGACGGACGCGCTGCGACGGTCGATGAGGCGATCAAGGCGCACGACGGGGAGGCGAAGGCGTCGAAAGATCGCTATCTGAAGCTCACCCGGCAGCAGGTGCAGCAATTGCTCGACTTTTTGGGCACGATCTGAGGTGTGTTTGACAGAATCATGGTGTGTGAAGCAGGCAGCGATGCCTGCTTCACTTTTTTCTTCCAGCGGTCAGCGTTTAGACGATGCTGGCGGTTTCCCTTTCGCCGGGGCAGGAGCCTTGCCGCAGCGCGATAGCATGAAAACCACCACCAGCAGCACGACAGCCGCGGCGGCGATGATCATGGGCTTCTTGTTTTTTTCCAGGGACGACTGAGTCGGCGGCTTGCGCGGAGGCGCGAACCCTTTGCGCGGCGAGGGCACCACATTCGTGGGGCGCTTCGGCTGCGGCGGTCGCGCCACATGCGGTCCGGCCTGGATGGGAATGGTGCTGGAGGTCGCGTGGCGGGCGCCCTGCTGGGGAACCGGCAGCACGACGGGCGAAGACGGCGGCTGCGGGTTCAGACTCACCGGCGGCGTGGTGGGGGCCAGCGCCGCCTGTGTTTCCGAGCGCGGGGGCAGTTCCGGGAGCGGAGGCGCCTCGCGCCGTTCGAACAAATCGCGCGCGGCGGCGGCTTTGCGCGGACGCTGCTCGGGATCGACCGCGAGCAGATGCATGACCCAGGCGCACATCCAGGCGGGCACGTGCGAGGCGAGTTTTTGCAGCGGGGCCAGGTCGTGGCTGATGTGCTTGAGGCGCAGCTCTTTCAAAACCTTGCCGTCAAAAGGCGGGCGCGCGGCCAGAGCCTCGTAAAGCACGCATCCCAGCGCGTAAACATCCGTGCGGCGGCGGGTGGTGCCGTCCTGCCATTGCTCCGGCGCGGTGCAGCGATAGGCGCGGATCTGCTCCTCCTTACTGTCGTCACGCGCGGCGAATCCCTGGCCGAAACCGTGCAGCGTGACCCGCCATTCGGAGGCGTTCGCGCCTTTGATGCGCACAAATTCCGGACGCAGGCTGCCATGAACCACGGCTTGCTCGTGCAGCGTGTCCAGCACGCTCAAAAGCTGCAGGGCCACGGTCTCAAACTCCGCCTGGGTCAAAGGTCCGCGCTCCAGCATCTCCGCCAGCGATTCGCCGGGCGGAGGTTCCTCGGTCACGACGAAAAACCCCTCCTTGTCCGTGCCGAACTCGACCACAGGCTGAAGATGCGGGCTGTCAGTGTGGGAGACCTGCATGAAGAGCTCCTTCAGCCCCTCGATTTCCTCCTTCTTCTGCGTCTTGAAGCGGCGCAGGCAGGATTCACGCCCGCGTTTCTTGTCACGGACAAGAAATAGCGTGCTGGAGGTGTCCTCTTCCAGCGGGCGCAGGATTTCAAAATTTGATGCCATTCGGAAAAGCTCGCCGCTGATGGCGGTTCCCGCAAGCTCCTTGCCACATTACCTGTTTGAGGGCTAATGTACTAGCTTGCCTGCATGGACGATTTTCTCGTTATCGACCGCGTCTCGAAATCTTTCGGCTCCCTGTGTGCCGTGGATGATGTGACCTTGTCCGTCGGCAAAGGGGAGGCTTATTCGCTGCTGGGGCCGAGCGGTTGCGGGAAAACGACCCTGCTGCGCATGATCGCCGGTTTCGAGCGGCCGGACAGCGGGCGCATCCTCGTCGGCGGGCAGGACATCACCGCGCTGCCGCCGGAGCAGAGGCCGGTGAACACGGTGTTTCAAAACTACGCGCTCTTTCCGCATCTCAACGTGTGGGAAAACGTGGCCTTCGGCCTGCGCATGAGCCGCCGCCCGCGTGAGGAGATTCGCGGCGGCGTGGACCGCATGCTGGAGCTCGTGCGCCTCTCCGAGCATGCGCGCAAACGTCCCGCGCAGCTCAGCGGCGGGCAGAAACAGCGCGTCGCCATCGCCCGTGCCCTGGTGAACCGCCCGCAGGTGCTGCTGCTCGACGAGCCGCTGGCCGCGCTCGATTTGAAGCTGCGCCAGCACATGCTCATGGAACTGAACACAATCCACGAGCAGGTCGGCACCACATTCATCTACGTCACGCATGACCAGGGGGAGGCCATGAGCCTCAGCGACCGCATCGCGGTGATGAACGCGGGCAGGGTGGAGCAGGTGGACTCGCCCGAGAACCTCTATGAAACGCCGCGCAGCAGCTTCGTCGCCACCTTCATTGGCGACGCGAACTTCTTCACCGGCACTGCGGTGGAGTTCCAGCACGAGGGCTATGTGCGCGTGATGGTGGAGGGCCTCGGCAGCCCGCTCGTGCTGAGCAACGGGGTGGTGTCCGCGAATCAAACGCTGAAGCTCATGGTGCGGCCGGAAAAGATCAGCCTCACGCTCAAACGGCCGCCCAGCGGCGAGCGCGTGAACGCCTTTCGCGGCATCGTCGATGACATCGCCTACTTTGGCTCGCACACACGCTACCGCATCCGCGCCGGGGAGCATTCCATCATCGCGCAGCTCCAGCGCAGTCGATTTAGTGGCGGTGAGATCGACCCGGCCCGCGGACAGGAGGTTTGGATGAGCTTTCACCCGGATGAAGGCCGTGTGCTGAAGCTGGAGGACGCCGCTTCATGAGCGCGGATCATCATCGTGCGAGGCAATGGCTGCTCACGCTTCCCTCGCTGGCTTGGCTGGGGGTGTTTTTCGTCATTCCGGCGGTTTTGATCATCATCACCGCCTTTCGTCCGGCGGATTTGCAGGGGGGCGTCGCCGCAGGCTGGACCCTGCAAAACATCCAGGTGCTGCGTGATCCGGCTTATCTGCCGGTGGTGTGGCGCACCGTGTGGTTGAGCGCCGCCACCACGCTCGTCTGCCTCGCGCTCGCCCTGCCGATGTCTTTTCAAATGGCCCGCGTGGGGCCGCGCATGCGCCAGTTTCTGCTCCTGCTCGTGGTCATTCCTTTCCTCTCGAACTTCCTCATCCGCGTCTTCGCGTGGAAGTCGCTGCTGCATCCCGAAGGGCCGCTGACAAAACTTCTCATCAGCCTCCACCTGGCGCCCGAGGACGCCATCCTGCTCAACAACACCGGCGCGGTGCTGCTTGTGCTCGTTTACACGCAGTTGCCGTTCGCCATCCTGCCGCTCTACGCCGCCGCGGAGAAGTTTGACTTCAGCCTGCTCGACGCCGCGCGTGATCTCGGCGCCGGGCCGGGGCGCTCCTTTTCCAAGGTCTTCGTTCCCGGCGTCCGCCGCGGCCTTGTCTCGGCGGCGGTGATGGTTTTCGTCAGCGCGCTCGGACAATACGTCATCCCGCAGATGGTCGGCGGCGCTTCGGATGAAATGCTCGGCAGCAAGATCGCCCAGCGCGTGTTTTCTGACCGCAATCTGCCCCTGGCGAGCGCCCTGGCGGCGGCGCTGATGCTCGCCGCGCTCGTGCCGATGCTCCTGGTGGCCGCGTGGCAGCGCTTCGGGCGAAAGGAGGCCGCGTCATGAGGCGATCGTGGCTTCCCGCGCTGCTGACGCTGGGTGTGATCGCGTTTCTCTTCGCGCCGCTGGTCGTTCTCGTCGTCAATTCATTCAACGCTTCGCGTTTCGGTGGTGAATGGGAAGGGTTCACCTGGGCCTGGTATGAAAAACTGTGGGCGGCCGATGAAGTGTGGGAATCGCTGTGGATCACGCTCAAGATCGCGCTTTCAGCCTCGCTCGCCTCGATGTTTCTCGGCACGCTGGCCGCGTATGCGCTGCACCGTTTCCGTTCGTGGCTGCAGGACGTGCATTCCATGCTCATCACGCTGCCGCTCGTGATGCCGGACATTCTCATGGGGATGTCTCTGCTGGCCTTGTTTGTCCTCACGGGGGTCGAGACCGGGCTGATGACCATCTGGATCGCGCATGTCACCTTTTGCCTGAGCTTCGTGACGATGGTCGTGCTCGGGCGTTTGCAGGATTTCGACTTCACACTGATCGACGCCGCCCGCGATCTCGGCGCCACGCGGACGCAGGCGGTGAAAAAAGTGCTCCTGCCGCTGCTGCTGCCGGGGGTGCTCGCGGGCGGTCTGCTGGCCTTCACGCTGTCGGTGGATGATTACGTCATCACCTTCTTTGTCTCCGGCCCCGGCACGACCACGCTGCCGCTGCGCGTGGCCAGCATGATGAAAACCAGCCGCAGCCTGCCTGTCATCAACGCCCTCAGCACGCTGCTCATCGCCAGCACTTTCGTGCTCGCCGCCCTCAGCTTCCGCCTGCAACGCCGCTCATGATCTCATTCCTCAAATCCTGTGTCGATCTGCTCGAACCGACCGGGCTGATCTGGCTGGCGCTCACCCTCAAAAGCGCGTGGCACATCCGTCGTCGTTGCTGGCGTCCGCTCTGGCTCACGGGTTCAGCCTGGCTGCTGCTCACCCTCACCGCCGCGCTGCCGGTGCCGCATCTGCTGCTGGCCTCCCTTGAGAGGGAATGGCCGCCCGTGGATCTTGCCACGCTGCCGGAATGCGATGCCATCATGGTGCTCGGCGGCTCCTCCGAGCCATCGGACAAGGAACCGGCAGGGATTCACTTTCATGGTGGCGCGGACCGCTTGTTCACCGCGTTGACGTTGGCGCGCATGGGGAAGGGGAAAAATCTGATCATCGGCGGCGGTTCCTTCGAATCCACAGACGGCCGTTTCCATTCCGAGGCGGACGCCGCCAAGGAATGGATCGGAAAATGGTCGCTGACGACCGTTCCCCTGCTCAGCCTCGGCAAGTGTTCCGACACGCACGACGAGGCGGTCAAAGTCGCGGCGTTGGCGAAGGAAAACGGCTGGAAGCATGTGGCGCTCGTCACCTCCGCTTACCACATGCGCCGCACGCAGGCGGTTTTTGCCAGGGCGGGAGTTCCGGTGATTCCGGTGCCGTGCAATTACGAGAGCGCGCCGATGCGCGGACGGGTGCTGACCTGGATCCAGCCGCCCAATGCCAAGCACCTCGAGCTTTTTGAGACCTGGATGCACGAGGTCATCGGCTGGTGGGTCTATCGTCTGCGCGGCTGGATTTGATCCGCCGTGTTCCCGCGCCATCATGCGCGCATGACCCG
>Ga0315900_10013280_pt1 | contig 10039 bp, 7 predicted proteins | sample LakEriMetagenome_FD_203521 | JGI IMG/M metagenome (GOLD analysis project Ga0315900, IMG submission 203521) | Freshwater fungal communities from buoy surface, Lake Erie, Ohio, United States - Buoy 12 MA114 | ecosystem: Environmental > Aquatic > Freshwater > Lake > Lake biofilm | place: USA: Lake...
GGGTAGTTTTCATGGTAATGGAAATGGACTAGACGTTTCACGAATAGTTACAGGTAGTGTTACTGCTAGTGTAGGAATTGATACTATATTTTTAATAAAATCGGGCTCTAACAACTTATTAGAAATATCAAACAACGCCAACTTCACAGTAAATAGTAATCTATTTATAATAAAAAACTATACGTCTAATCAACCTATTTTAACTGTTTCTGAGAGTATAGTTAAATTTACAACACATTCAGTTGATCCATCAGGTACAACAGATGCTGGAAGTATTTATTTTACTTCTGCGTCGTTTTATGTGGGTCTTGAATAAATAAATATTTATTAATGTATAAAACTATAATATAATAACATGGCAACTTGGAAAAAAGTCATAGTATCGGGTAGTAGTGCCGAACTATCAGCTCTAAAAGTAGACAACCTTACATCAGGTCAGGTAGTGATTGGTGGTGGTAGTGCTGGTAACTTAAGCACCACAGCAATCAATGGTACAGGCAATATTTTAGCAACCACAGGTGCAACCGGAGTTTCAATTTCTGGTTCATTTAATGGTACCTTAACAGGTACAGCTACTACAGCATCATACGTTTTAAATGCTGTAAGTGCTTCGTTTGCTACAAACGCAGGAACTGCTAATACTGCTTCTTACGTTCTTAATGCAGTAAGTGCATCATACGCAGTAAATGCTTCATCAGCAACTACAGCTACTAGTGCATCATTTGCTTCTAGTGGTACAGGTAATTTTACAGGATCATTCAGCGGTTCATTCTTTGGTGATGGTTCAGGATTATCTGGAGTAGCAGCATCATTCCCAGTAACACAAAAATCAGATTTAGTAAGCACTGATAAATTCTTTATCAATGATGGTGCTAGTAAGTTTACAACTTATGGTGATTTATTAAGTGACTTAGCTGGTACTAACTTAGCAGTAGAATCAACAGATAGCTTAACATTAGCTTCAACTATTACAGGTATCACTTCAATTAGCGCAGCTAGTTTTAGTGGTTCATTTAGTGGTTCATTCCAAGGTGATGGTAGTAATTTAACAGGTATTGCAACTGTTTTAGCAGTATCTGGTTCAACAGGTAATGGTACAATAAACTTAAAGACACAAGCTTTAAGTATTGTAGGTACAGCTAATGAAATCGAAACATCAGTATCAGGTCAAACAGTAACTATTGGTTTACCAAATAACGTAACTGTTGGTGGTAATTTAATTGTAAACAGTGACTTAACAGTATTAGGTACTGCAAGTTTCCAAGAAACATTAAATTTACAAGTAGCAGATAGATTCGTATTATTTGCATCAGGTTCAAATTCAACAGGTGATGGTGGTATCGTTGTACAACAAGCTACTCAAAACGTTGGTGAATTATTTGGATTTGATAGTGCTACTACAAGATGGGGTGTTACAAGTTCATTCAATGCTTCGTCTCCATCATATGTACCAGATGCATTTATGGCAGCTGCAGTATTAGGTGGTACAGGAGTAAATGCTCCAACTGCAGTAGCAGCTAGATACCAAGCAAAAGGTAATCTTTTCATAGGAGATGATGAGACTATTTGGATATATTCATAAGAAGTTGTATAATATAGTTATGGGTCTTATAGACAAAGTTAAACCACAACAAACACAAAATAACACAAATCCAGCTCCTCAAAACGAATTAAACGTTAAGGAGCTGGAATTTTTATTGTTATTAATTAAACAGTCCGATTTTAAAGGAGAGGACGTTGAATTGATATATAATACTGTATTAAAATTACAGAATCAATATCTCAAACAAATACCAAAATAATTAAGTTATGGATTTATTTTCAATTGATTTAACAGTTGAGGAAATTGTTTTCATTAGACAAGCTTTAGATCTTCCGACCATTTCTGGTAAAAATGCTAAATTTTTAGCTAATTTACAAACAAAACTAGAACAGGAATATTTAGAAATTGAAAGAATGAAACAAGAAGCAGAACAGCAAAAACAAGCTGATCTTGAAGCAGCAATTAATGCTGATAAAAAGAAAAAGTAATATATTTATTACGTGAATATTGTTGGCCCTAATGGGAAGTAGGCTCATATACTAGGCATAGTATGTGTATCTAACCACAATATAAAAACTAATACATTATGCCTAACTGGAAAAAAGTCATCGTATCTGGCTCAGACGCTAGCCTTAATTCTCTTATTGTAAATACATCAGTAACCGCATCATCTTTTAGCGGAAATTTTACAGGATCTCTCCAAGGAACATCCAGTTGGGCGATAAATGCTCTAACAGCATCATATTTTAGTGGTTCAATTACTAGTGCAGTAACAGCAGAAACTGCATCAAAAGTTCAAGGTGGAACGGCTACTTATATCCCTCTATGGTTATCTGAAAACCAATTATCTTCAAGTTACATTGTACAATCAGGATCAACTATTTCTATAAACGCTACAGGATCTTTTACACCTTCTGCATCAGAAGCTTTAGCAGTTATTGCTAAAAGTGGTAGTGAAAGTTACAATGTAATATCAGGTTATACAACAATAAATAACTACGCTCAGTTAAATATAAAAAATTTATCTAATGGTGTAAGTGCTTCATCTGATATTGTAGCTACTGCTAATAATGGTTCTGAAACTACTCTATACATTGATATGGGTATTAATGGTAGTAATTATAACAATAATGGAAATGGAGTAGGTACAGCTAATGATGCTTATTTATATTCTACGGGTAATGATTTATTAATTGGTAATGCAACACCAGGAAAGAAAATTATCATCTTCAATGGTGGATTAGATTCACTATCAAATGCTAGAATATTCATAGATCCTAGTGGTACTTTAGGAGTAAACACAAGTGATGTAACATCAGGAAACCCAGAATCTTTATTTGTAAGGGCATTAAACACTACTACTTATAATTTAATTACTGCTAAAGCAAATGTAAATAATTATTCTCAAATCAATATAAAAAATGAAAATGCAGGTACAGCATCCTCAGCTGATGTAGTAGCTACAGCAGATAATGGAGATGAAACTGTTAATTTCATTGATATGGGTATTAATGGTAGTGAATATACTGGAATTATTGGTAACTCTAATGACGCTTATTTATATTCTACAGGTAAACACCTTCATATAGGTAATGCTACAGCAGGTCAGTATATGAGTTTCTTTGTTGGTGGTATAGATAACGAAGCTAATAATAAATTATTATTAAGTTCGAGTAATCAACACCAATTAACAGGTTCTTTAAATGTAAGTGGTGGTGTAATAAATGTACAAGGAAATAACATAAATAATTTAACTGCTTCTTATGCAATAACAGCTTCTTATCTAATAGGATCTGTTTCAAATGCTGTAAGTGCATCATATGCTACAAATTCATCCACAGCTGATACTGCTTCTTATGCTTTGTATGCTGAAAATGCTGCTAATGTTGGATATGCTGAAAATGCTGGAACTGCTACTTTTGCATTATCAGCTACTAGTGCTTCACATGCGGATAATGCTTCATTTGCTCAAACAGCATCATACGTATTAAATGCTGTAAGTGCGTCATATGCTATTAATGCTTCTTTAGCTTCTAGTGCAGGTTATGCTTCTGTTGCTGGAGATGCTGGAACTGCTGCTACTGCCTTAAATGCATTATCAGCAGTAAGTGCTGGTACAGCAGAATCTGCTTCATATGCTTTAAATGCATCATCTGCTCAAACCGCATCATATGTTTTACAAGCAGTATCTGCTTCATACGCAACTAATGCTTTAACAGCTTCATATTCAACTACAGCTCTAAACGTAATAAATAAAGAAGTATATAGTGCAGGTATAATAAGTGGTTCTGGATGGAGTCAACCAGTAGCAAATGGTACTATTACTCTTCCTACTGTTCAAGTAGCATTATATAAAAATGCTTTTAATTCTGGTTCTATTGAAATATATAGTGTAACTGGAGGGACTACAGGTACTGAGTTTAGTGCTTTAACTGATAATGATACTAACTATATTTGTATTAGTTATAATAGTGGTACTCCAATCTATACTGTAAGTACAACAAATACAGAAAACGGAAGTGACATAGTATTAGCTTTAATAGTATATAGATTAGGTAATTTTATTCACGTACTTGAATTTGGAAATCAAGGAGCTGGATTAGCTAATAAATTAAATGATAGAATAATTGCAACTCAAAGAGCTGCTCGTGAGAGTGGATTAACTTTAGGATTAAGTGGTTCTAATGGTATTGTAACAGTATCTGAAGGTGTTGTATGGAATGGTCCTTATAGACAAACTTTAGCTGCAATTAATTCTCAAGACGATGTATTCTTTAAAAATTTCCATAGTGCAAGTGTATGGACATATACAACTACAGGAAATTTTATAAATAATGAATTTTATGATACAGGTATTAATACAGCATCTGTATCATCTGGAAAATATTTAGTTAACTGGTATTTCAGAGGTCAAGAAGTAAATGACCATATTTACGAGGTATTCGGTACAGGTCAATATGATAGCGTTTCTGAGGCTCAACTTTCAACAGAACCTGCACTTCCTGAATTAATTACTTCACATGGAATATTATTAGGAAGAATTATTATTCAATCTGGTAGTACTACAGGACAGATAGAAAGTGCTTTCACTACAGTATTCCAATCAACAGCAGTAACTGCTCACAATGATTTATTATCAATTCAAGGTGGAACTGCTGGACAATATTATCATTTAACTCAAAATCAATATGATAATATTGCTTTAAAGAATATAAATAATAATTTTACTACCTCACAAACTATAACAGGTTCTGTAGTTGCAACAACAGGATTTACAGGATCATTACAAGGTACAGCTACTACAGCTTCATATGTTTTAAATGCAGTTAGTGCTTCGTTTGCTACAACAGCTTTAACAGCTTCATTTGTACAGAATGCCCAAACCGCTTCATATGTTTTAAATGCAGTAAGTTCATCTTATGCTTTAACAGCATCATATGTGATTGGAGGAGGTCCTGGAGGTGGTTTAACAACTAAAGCAAATAGTGTAGCAAACTCTTCATTTACAGGTAATCCTAAAAAAGCAACTGTTACTTTTTCAACTCCATTCCCTAATAACAACTATTCAATTGCTATAACAGGTGAAGATGCTAGAAGCTGGACTATTGAATCTAAAGTATCTGGTAGTTTTGTAATCAATGCAAACAGTAATACTTCATTATCAGGAACAACTTATTGGACAGCAACTGCGTTTGGTGAATCATAAAATTAAGTTATGCCTATTTTAATTAATAATAGTAATATAATAACATCAGGAAAAATAGAATTAAATCCTTTTATAGGAAGTGGACCTCCTTATTTAACAGGATATTGGGTGCAAACAGATAGATTCCCTAACAGTACATCTATCACAGGTAGTACTACTATTTCTCCAATGTGGTCAAATATATCAAAACCAGGTCAACTTGCATTTGGAGAAACATATTATTCAGATTCAGCATTAACAACTCCTATTACAGCTAGTACATTAAACATGTCAGCATTTTCTAGAACACAAGGAGGATTAGTTAATAAATCATTTAGATTGTCATCTACTAATGGTCCTATTGGTTTAATGAATGCACCTGGACCTCTAACTACTGCTTATGGATATTTGGTTGCATCAGGTACTAAAATAAACGTTGGTAATTCAACTCAAGCATGGTTTTATGATGATGATTTCCCAGATCCAATATTTGTTGGAGGATTCTTTTATACATCTCAAACAAAAAGTTGGTCAGCAGGTACATATGCTTGGGCTTTATTACCAAACACAGTTGCAACACATCTAGTAACTGTAGATGGTACATCAGGATGGCCAATAATATCAGCAATTTCATAATATTTATAACATATGCCAATATTTGATACATCAGACATATTAGTTAGTGCTTTAACAGCAAGTAATAGTTCACTATTATCAGGTAGTACTACTGTATTTTTACCTACAACTTCAAGTGTATTTGTAGTAAGTGGTTCATCAGTTTCCTTATTAGCTGTTCAAAATAATCCTTCATCTCCAACATTATTAGCAGTTTCTACTATAAGTGGATCAACAATAATGACTGTTACAACCTCAAGTGTAATAATGTCTGCTAGTAATGGTGTTACAGTAACAGGATCTTTAGTAGTTACAGCAGGAAATAATCTTGAACTTCAAGTAACATCAACAGGAGTAAGATTAGGTAATTTAATGACAGATAATCATATTATTACAGGTTCTACTTCAATTACAGGTTCTACCTCTATCACAGGTTCTACTTCAATAGTAGGACAATTAAATGTAACACCTGGATCTAGTTTAGAATTGCAAGTAACATCAACAGGGGTAAGATTGGGTAATGCGATGTCGGATATTCATACTGTAACTGGATCTTTATTAACTACAGGTTCAATAACAGCTTTATCTTTATCAGGAGCTTTTTCAGGATCTTATGTAGGATCAGGAGTTTTATCAGGTTCATTTTCAGGTTCATTTGTTGGAAATGGAGCTGGATTAACTGGTATAATAGCATCTGCAAATCCTGCAGGTCCTAACCAATCAATCCAATTCAATGATAATGGAGCTACCTCAGGTTCAGGTAACTTTACTTTTAATAAAACTACAAATAATGTTACTGTAGTAGGAACAGTAGATGTTTCTTCATTTGTAACGGCATCAATAAGAACAAGAGCATTACAATATAGTGATATAGTTTTAACAACATCAACAAACCAAAACGATTTTTCACCAACAGGATGGAATGATGCTGATCCAAATAAAGCAACTGCACTTTGTATAAGCGGTAGTGCAAGTATAAAAATAACAGGTTTAGCAGGTGGGGAAGATGGTAGAGTAGCAATTATTGAAAATCAATCTACAGATCATATTATTATCCTAGAAGATAATTCTGCATCATCATTAGCAGCAAATAGATTTGATTTTAGAAATCCAGTTTTTCTTCTCCCAAATGGTAGTATTACATTACTTTATGACACCACCCACCAAAGATGGGAACCTATAGGTAGTTCTGGTGGTATTGGTTTTGGTGCATTTTTCAATGAATTTGAAGATTTTGCAGGTTCAATTGGTACATACGGTACTGCAGTAGCAGGTACTGGTGCATCAGCTCAGATTAGTACTTATTTATTCAATACAACAGAAAAACCTTTAGGTGCATGGCAGATAGATACAGGTACAACAAACACAGGCAGAGCACATTTAGGTTACGCACAGGCAACATCAGTTGTTCCTGCTAATGGACAAGCTATAATGTTAACTCGTTTAGCAACTGAAGCTTTAGCAACTCCAGCAACAGAAGCTTTCCAAATTTGGGCTGGATGGATTGATTCAATAGGTGGTACAGCTGTAACTGATGGTGTTTATTGGCAATATGATAGTGGTTCTAGCAATGCATGGCAAGGTGCAACTGCTAGAGCATCAGCTAGAACTACAACAGGTGTTGCTGGACCTACTGTAGATACTAACTATATTTGGTTAGGAATATTTGTAAATAGTGCTTGGACAAGAGCAACATATTTTTACTCAACAGATAGTTTAACATGGGTTATTGCTGGTTCACATACAACAAACTTACCATTAGCAGCAAACACAACAGGATTTGGTGTAACAATCAATAAAACAGCTGGTACAACACAAAGAAACTGTTCAATAGATTTATTAGCACATAGATATGATATAACAAGAGGATAAAAAATTAAAATTATGATAAAAATTATATTTAATCAATCAACAAATATTGTTGAAGTACAATATAGAAGTAATACATTTGATACATGGGTGCAAGATAAAGTATTTACATCATGTACATTAATTGAAAATACTAATTGTTATGATGTAAATGATGCTTTATCACCTACTATAAAAGCAAAATACCCAATAAACTTAACAATAGTTGAATATTTATAGACGTCTTATATAAGACGTTTTTTATTTTGGGATATATATCCTGTAAAGTAGATCCATATATATGGCAGTTGACATTAAATTAAAACGCAGTGCCGTACCCGGCAAGGTTCCAACCACTCAATCTCTTGATTTAGGTGAGTTAGCTCTTAATACTTACGATGGTAGAGTATTTTTTAAGAAAAATGTAAATGGAACAGAAAGTATTGTTGAATTAGCAACAGTATCGTCAGGATCTACAACAACAGGTGTTACTAAAATAAAGGCTGGAAGTAATATAACTATTTCACCTTCAACAGGAATAGGTGAAGTAACAATAAATGCCACAACAGGAACTACTGAAACAGCAACTTACGCTGAAACAGCAGGATATGCTGAAGAAGCTGGAACAGCAGAAAATGCTTCAAATTTAGATGGTTACGATTCTACAGATTTTGCTTTTATAGCAATCCCAAATACATTTACAGCAGATAATACATTTATTTCAAATGTATATGTTACTGGTTCGGTTAATGTAACAGGTTCTACAAACACAGTAGGACAAGTATCAATATCAGGTTCATTGACTGTTGTTGGAGATACTAATGTTGATTATATTGATTTTAATACATCATCTGTATCTAACCAACCAGTTACATCACGTTTAAGTTGGAATGATGTTGATGGAACTTTAGATTTAGGATTAAAAGGTGGAAGTGTTATTCTTCAAGTTGGACAAGAAAATGTAATAAGAGTAGTAAATAAAACTGGAGCTAATTTATTAGAATCAGATTATAAAGTTGTAAGAGTTAGAAGAATAGAAGAAGGTGGAGCACAAGGTCAACGTTTAGCTGTAGTATTAGCTCAAGGAAATAATGATCCAAATTCAGTAGATACTTTAGGTGTAGTAACTGAAAATATAGCTGTTAACCAAGAAGGTTTTATTACTACTTTCGGTATTGTAAGAGGAATTAATACAACTGGTACTTTACAAGGAGAAACTTGGTTAGATGGAGATGTATTATATCTTTCTCCATTTATTCCTGGTCAATTAACTAAAGTTAAACCAACAGCTCCAAACCACTCAGTATCTGTAGCTTATGTAGTTTATGCTCATAACAATCAAGGAAAACTATTTGTTAAAGTAGATAATGGTTATGAAATAGGTGAATTACATAATGTTGTGGATAATACAACAACAGGTTCATTTGGAGATTTATTAGTAAAAAGTGGTAGTATATGGGTTAATTCAAGACAATTAACAGGTTCTTATGGATTAACAGGTTCATTAACTGCTACTTCTATTACCACTTCTAATTTTCAAGCGTCAAATATATCTGCAACAACAATAGTTGCCCAATCAGCTTCATTCGGATATGTTCAATCTATAACAGGATCAGCAGTAATTGTAGGTCAAGAATTTATTGTATTAAATACTCAAACCCCAACTGCAAGATATGCTGGATTAAAAATATATGATTCGGGTTCTAACTACACAGCTTCAATAGTTTGGGATTCACAAACAAATCACTTTGTTTATGAAAGAGAAAGTGGATCTAGTTATGCAGGTGGTGGTTTTATGGCAGGACCTAGAAATACAGGTTCATTAGAGGATATCACATATCCTACACTTAATAGAGTATTAAGAGGACAAGGTGGAGATCATTTATATGATTCAAACATTATTGATGATAATACAGCTGTTAGAGTAGGAATTAATACTGAAATAACAGGATCTTTAATTGTAACTAATGGATTAACAGGTTCATTACAAGGTACTGCTAGTTGGGCAAATAATGCTACTACATCATCATACGCTTTGCAAGCGTTAAGTGCATCATTTGCAACTAATGCTATTAATGCAAATACAGCTTCATATGTGTTAAATGCAGTAAGTTCATCATATGCTTTAACTGCGTCATATGCAATGAATGGGGGAGGATCAGGTACTGCTATTGCAACTGCTAGTGTAACAGCTAGTGTAACTCCAACTCAATTCCAAGTAACAAGTGGTAGTATAACTGAATTTGTTGTTACTGGAACTGGTGTAACTATAGGTAATGTTATAACAGATACACATAGAATAACTGGTAGTTTAAATACAACAGGTAGTTTAACTACAACAGGAACTG
>Ga0315900_10013283_pt1 | contig 10038 bp, 8 predicted proteins | sample LakEriMetagenome_FD_203521 | JGI IMG/M metagenome (GOLD analysis project Ga0315900, IMG submission 203521) | Freshwater fungal communities from buoy surface, Lake Erie, Ohio, United States - Buoy 12 MA114 | ecosystem: Environmental > Aquatic > Freshwater > Lake > Lake biofilm | place: USA: Lake...
CACGCGGCGCGGCCTGCGGCCGCTGCGTGCCGCAAGCGAGGCGAGACAGGATGTCGAGGCCTCGCGTGAAGCAGGCACGCGGCGCGGCCTGCGGCCGCTGCGTGCCGGTTGACTGCCCGCCTGGAGGGCGGGCGGTCGCGAGCCGGCGGCGGCCGGCCAAGCGAGGCGAGACAGGATGTCGAGGCCTCGCGTGAAGCGGCCACGCGGCGCGGCCTGCGGCCGCTGCGTGCCGGTGCACGAAACTTTGCCGGCCGTGCGGGTCGGGAGGGCGAGGCCTGCCCGGGGCGAAGGATCGGGCGCGGGGAGCCGAAGCCGCCGATGAACAGGAAGAGGCGCCGCTCGAGGGAATGGGCGGGCTTCGCACGGCGGACATCCGAATGGCGATAGTGCGGAGAAGGATCTCCAGGCGCGTAAGGGCGACCATCGCAGGCATCGCCTGCGCGGTCGCCGTCGCGCTGCCCGTCGCCCGGGCCCAGGCGCCGCGGGCCTGGGCCGGCGCCGAGACGGCCGCCCGCGAGCCGCTCCGCGTGGCCGAAGTGCCGCCCTCCCGGGCCGCGGCCCAGCCGCCGGGCGACGCCGCCATTCCCACCGGCAACCTCCTGGCCACCATCCGCGACGGCGGCATCCTCATGGTGCCGCTCCTGGGCTGCTCGTTCGCGCTGGCCGTGTTCGGCATCGAGCGGGCCGTGAGCCTGCGGACAGGCCGGGTCCTGCCCCGGCTGTTCGTGACACGGTTCCTGGAGCAGCTCCAGGCCGGCGAATTGTCCCGCGGCGCCGCCCTCGACGCCTGCGACGAGAACGGCAGCCCGGCCGCCCGCGTGTTCGCCGCGGCCGTCCGCCGCTGGGGCAAGCCCGCCGTCGAGATCGAGCAGGCGGCCATCGACGCCTGCGAGCGGGAGCTCAACCATCTGCGCCGCTACCGCCGCGTGTTCAACGGTGTGTCCACGATCGGGCCGCTGCTCGGCCTGCTCGGCACGGTGTTCGGCCTCATTCGCTCGTTCAACGACGTGGCCGCGGCCGGGGCGATGGGCCGGCCCGACCTCCTGGCCCGCGGCTTCGGCGAGGCGCTGATCACCACCGCCATGGGGCTGCTCGTGGCGATCCCCGCCATGGTCCTGCACTGGACCTTCACCAGCCGCGTGGACCGGCTGGCGATGCGGCTCGACGAGACCTGTCAGCAGGTGATCGACGAGATCTCCCAGGAGGCCCTCGCCGAGGCGCGGGTGGCCGAGCCGAAACGCAGGGCGGGGTGACGCGATGCCACTGGTGCGACTCGAGCCCGACGAGGATCCGGCGCCGAACCTGGCGCCGATGATCGACGTGATCCTGGTGCTCACCATCTTCTTCATGTGCGCCACGAAGTTCTCGGGCGACGAGCGAAAGTTCGATCTCGAGCTGCCGCAGGTCGGCGGCGCGGCCGTCGTGGACGGAGCCCGGCCGGAGATCGTGGAGGTGGAGGCGTCGGGCGCGGTGCGGCTCGGGCCCGACGAGATGACGGTGGCCGAGCTCGGCCCGCGGCTCGCCGCGGTGCGGCAGGAGCGGCCCGACGTGGCGGTGATGATCCGCGGCGAGACGAGCGTGCCCCACGGGCGGATGGCCGAGATCTACGAGGCCTGCCGCGGCGCGGGCGTGCGGCACGTGGCGATCTCCGTGCGGGCCCGGCCCGAGTCGCGCCGGCGTTGAGCGGAGGGCGGCGATGTCGCTGGCGTGGATCGCCGGAGGGGCGCTGGCGGCGACCGCCGCCGTCGGCTTCGGCGTGCTCGTGCGCACCCGCTGGCTGCAGTCGCACACGCTCGCCAAGTGCGTGATGCTCTCGCTGGCGCTGCACGCCGCGCTGGCCGTGGTCTGCGCGTTCGTCGGCGGCCTGATGCCCGCGTCGTGGGGCCGCAACGACGAGGGGCGGATGGCGATGACCGTGATCCTCGCCGAGGAGCCGGTCGCGGAGGCGGACCTCGTGGAGGACGCCGCCGCGGCCGCGGACGAACCCGACCTCGAACTGCCGCCCGAAGACGACGCCGACGCGAGCCTCGTGCCGGTCGCACAGGCCGGCGCCGCGGACGAGAGCGAGCCCGTGCCGCTGCTGGAGGTGGCCGCCGAGCCCGCCACCACGCCGGCGGCAGCCGACGACGGGGCCGGCGAACCGGCGGCCGCGGGGGCGTCAGGCACGGTGGCGACCGCGGGTCACCGTGTGCCGGAGCCGTATGCGGACCGGATCGGGGGGCGTCGGGCGGCCGCGGCGGCGGCCCGCGGCGGCTCGCGGGAGACCGAGCAGGCGGTGCAGGCGGCGCTGTCCTGGCTGGCGGCGAATCAGTCGGCCGACGGCCGCTGGGCGGCGGCACGGCACGGGGCCGGCGTGGAGCGGTCCGTGCAGGGGCATCATCGCCACGGTGCCGGCGCCCGCAGCGACCACGGCGTGACGGGTCTGGCCCTGCTCGCCTTTCTCGGCGCCGGCAACACGCATCGCGATGGCGACTACGCCGACGCCGTGCGGCGCGGGATCGGATTCCTCGTCGGCCGGCAGCGGGCCGACGGCGCGCTCGGCGGCGACGCGGAGTTCTTCGCCGCCCTCTACTGCCATGGCATGGCGACGATCGCACTGGCCGAAACCTGCGCGATGACCGGCGACGCCGGCCTGCGGCCCGCGCTCGAGCGGGCGGTGCGGCACACACTCGCCATGCAGAACCAGGCCACCGGCGGCTGGCGGTATGCGGTGGGCGACCGCGGCGACACGAGCCAGCTCGGCTGGCAGCTGATGGTGCTTTCGAGCGCGGGCAACGCCGGCCTCGCCGGTCTGGAGGCGGCCCAGGCCCGGTCGCTGCCCTTCCTGCAAAGTGTCTCCTCCGGCACGGCGGGCGGCCTGGCGGCTTACCGCCCCGGCGAGCGGCCGAGCCTGACGATGACGGCGGAGGCGATCTACTGCCGCTTCCTCCTCGGCCTGCCGCCCGACCATCCCGCCGCGGCCGAGGCCCTCGACCTGCTCGCCCGCACGCCTCCCGACCGCGGGCGGCCCAACGCCTACGCCTGGTACTACGCCACGCTGGCCTCGTTCCACGCCGGCGGTCCGCAGTGGGACCGCTGGAACCTGGCCCTGCAGGCCGCCCTGCTGCCGCTGCAGCGGCGCGACGGCACCGCCCTCGACGGCAGTTGGGATCCCGATCCGGTGTGGGGCGGCCACGGCGGCCGGGTGTATGCCACGGCCCTGGCCGCGATGACCCTGGAGGTCTACTACCGGCACCTGCCGATGCACCGCCAGCCGGCCCGCATGGCGGCGGCGCCATAATCCGCACCTCCGGAACTTTGAATCTCGGGCCTGCGGGACTAAACTTGGGTTGTCGGGACCGATCGGCTGCGACGAATCGTGGCGGCTGCTCGCCACCCGGAAGGGAGATGGATCCGTGCATCTATTCGCTATGTTCGGCCTCGGCCCCGTTGAGCTGCTGATCGTGGCGGGCGTCGTCCTGCTGCTGTTCGGCACCCGACTCCCGAAGGTGATGCGGTCGCTGGGCGAGGGGATCGTGGAGTTCAAGCGGGGCGTGCAGGGCATCGAGGAACACGGCGCCGCGCCCCGCGACGCCGGACGCCACGACTGAGCCTGCTTTCCCGTCCCGTCCTCCCGTCTTCTCCCGCCTCCATCGGCGAGCCTTTCCATGTTCGGCCTCGGCCCGCTCGAAATCGTCATCATCGGCGCGATCGCCGTGATGCTCTACGGCAAGCGGCTGCCCGAGGTGGGGCAGACCTTTGGCCGAACGATCGGCGACCTGCGGAAGCAGTGGGCCACGCTGTCGAAGGAACTCGACGTCACCGCGCACATCGAGGGCCGCGTTCCCGCGGCCCCGCGCCGCACGCTGCGCCATGCCGACGATCCGGTGACGACTGTGGCGTCGCCGCGGTTCGAGCCTCCGGCGTCGCCGGGCGCGTGAGCGAAGGCTCTCGTCTCTCACAAGCGGCAGGTGTCGATCCCCACCTTCGGCAGATTTCGCCGCGGTCGCCCGCCACGCTGAAGAAGCTCTCGAACGCCCGATGCCCTCGCTGGCGATCGAAGTTCATCGGGGAGCCACACGGCAGCCCGACCGAGGACTCCATGATTTCGGAGCGGTTCGAGCAGCGGCCGCGTCGGCCACTTCGCGCATGCTCCGGGCGAGTGTAGAATTCGGGCGTCGATGATCATTTCGAGCGGGGATGAGCGGTGGATTCGTCCACTGCGACCCGTGTTCGGGCAGCTAGCTCAGTTGGTTAGAGCGCTACGTTCACACCGTAGAGGTCACAGGTTCGAATCCTGTGCTGCCCACTGGCCGGTTGATTCGTGATTTCGAGCGCAAAACACCTGCCGAACGTCGGCAGCTCCCGCGAGGGAAAGCAACCGCAAAAGGGTAAGCCGTGAGGCTTCCCCTTTTGCGTCCCGTGAACGAGAGGGACGCTGCGCACGGGAACCCCGCGGCCTGGCGCGCGAACGCAGGCCTGGCCGATGCGTCCGGCGAGTCCGGCTCGCCCGAGGTGTTGGCGGTCACGCTGCGGCGACCCTGGGCGGTCAAGACGCGGACATTCGGCAGCCAAGCGGCGAGCGGAGGAAGCTCATGCGACACGCGACGTGGGTGATGGTGACGGTGCTGCCCGCACTGTGCGGCTGCGCGGGGTCGAACGAGCCGACGAACAAGGCAGCGACCAAAAGCCTGACACCGGCGCAGGCGGAACTGCTGATCGGCGAGCACCGCGGCGACGAACTCGATCTCTCCGCACTGGCCAGGCTCGACGCCGCCACGGCCCAGGCACTGGCGGCCTTCAAGGGCCAGCGGTTGGACCTCAGCGGCCTGGCCGGGCTCGATGCCGAAACCGCCGGGGCGCTCGCGGAGTTCGCGGGGCAGGAAATATGGCTCAACGGCCTGACCAGGCTCGATCCCGCCACGGCCGGGAACCTTGCGGAGTTCGGGGGCGATTGGCTGCAACTCGACGGCCTGGACGCGCTCGACGGCGCCACGGCCAAGGCGCTCGCGAGGTTCAAGGGTGGGCGGTTGGACCTCACCGGCCTGACCACGCTCGATGCCGCCACCGCTCGGGAACTCGCGGATTTCGAGGGCGACTGGCTGCTGCTCGACGGCCTGACGACGCTCGACGCCGCCACGGCCAGGGCGCTCGCGGAATCGAAGGGCAAACTTCTCGCCCTCGACGGCGTGCGCATGCTCGACGCTGACACTGCCCGGGCGCTCGCGGGGTTTCCGGGCGATGCGTTGGACCTCTCCGGCCTGACCAAAATCGACGCCGCCACCGCCAGGGCGATCGCACGTTTCACGGGTAAATCCCTGCACCTCAACGGCCTGACCGCGATCGATGCCGACACGGCCAGGGCGCTCGCGGAGTTCGCGGGGATGGTGCTGCGACTCAACGGCCTGACCGCGCTCGATGCCACCGCCGCCAGGGAGCTCGCGGAGTTCAAGGGCGACATCATGCTCCTCAACGGCCTGACCATGCTCGATGCCGACACTGCCGCGGCGCTCGCCGGCTGCAAGGTCGGGCAGCTGTACCTCTCCGGCCTGACCGCCCTCGACGCCGACACCGCCAAGGTGCTCGCAAACTTCAAGGGCCGACACCTCTACCTCCCCGGCCTGACCACGCTCGACGCCGAAGCCGCCAGGGCACTCGCGGAGTTCAAGGGCGGAAACCTCTACCTGTCCGGACTGACCACGCTCCACCCGGAGGCGGCCGCCGCGCTGCGGGCGCATCCCGCGGTGGAGTTTCCCGGGCGTTAGCCGCTCCGCGCCAGGCGTCCCGCGACCCTGCTGGCCGTGTTTGCGGCGTGGCGACGACGCCACGCCCGCGAAGATCCCAGCAGGAGGCGGTCAGACCCGCCCGCCGGCAGCCGTGGGGCGATCGCAAGTCGGTCCCATCGAGGCCCGGCTGGTGACGATGGTGATGGGCGGCGTTAGGACGCCGTCATCCGGGGGGGAATGCGTCATGCGCGGCGAGGCATGGTTCGTGGCATGGCTGGTGATGGCGAGCGTGACCCGGGCGGTCGATCTGCCCCGGGAGACGAGCTTGCTCACCGAGTTGACCGATTCGCAGGCGGAGGCGGTGGCGAAGGGCGGCACGGGAAGCTTGTCCCTGAACGGCCTGCCCCGGCTGGACGCCGCCACGGCCACGAAACTGGCCAGGTCCACGCGGTGCGATCGCAAAGTGCCGAATCTGAAGACGCTGGACGTCGCGACGGTCAGTGCGTTGGCGGGAGTCACGCGCGCAGGCACGGGGCTCGAAAGCCTGACCAGGCTCGACGCCGCCATGGCCGGGCCGCTGGCGAAGTTCGCGGGCCAGGCATTGTCGTTGGACGGCCTGGCCGCGCTGGACACGGCCACGGCCGAGGCGCTTGCAAATCTCAAGGGGCGGTTTCACATGCCCAAGGTGCTCGCCGCTCTCGGCACCCCGGAAGTGCCGCTGTCTGCCGCGACTGCTCGACTGCTGGTTGCTTCCATCAACAAGTCAGGGTCCGGTCACGAGCTCTACCAAGTGCAAGCCCTCGATGGCCGCGACGCTGTGGAGATCGCCAGGATCCTGACCACCTGTGAGGGCCCGCTTTCTCTTCCGAACCTGAAGCGGATCTCTCCCCGCACGCTCTCGGCCCTGATCGAGAAGAACGACGTCGAGATCCCACTGGTCGAGACGCTGGAGCTGATCCCGGAGCCCGACGGCAGCCCGAACGACGACTTCGTGGTCCCCGCATGGCTGGAACAGCGGGAACGGGAGCGGCAGAGGCAGGAGCGGGAGAACGAACTGCCGGCCCCCGAGTGACCGTGGTCGGGCCTCCCGGCCGCGGGCCAGCCGCGGCGGGGACCGAAAAAGCGGGTGCATCCGGCGAGCCGCCGGCTGCGAAAACGATGGGTGGGCCGCGGCACGGCCTGCCCGAGATTCTGGAGGCAACCGCATGGTTCGCCGAGTTGGCCCGTGGTCGCTCCTGTCGGTTTGCCTTTTCCTTCCCGTCGCCGCCCGTGCCGCAGACCCGGCCCCGGGCCAGGCCGGCCCCCAGGGCGACCAGGCCCCCGCGCGGAGCGAGTCGCTCACGCCGCAGCAGGCCCGCGATCTGGTGGCGGCCGCCGAGGGCGCCACCCTCGATGGCCGGCACCTGAAAACGCTCGACGCCGAGACGGCCGCGGTGCTGGCGGCATCGAGGTTTCAATCGCTGGCTCTCAGCGGCCTCACCACAATCGATGCCGCCACGGCCGGGGCGCTGGCGGAGTTCCAGGGCCGCTGGCTGGAACTCGACGGCCTGACCAGGATCGACGCCGCCACGGCCGAGGCGCTGGCCGGGTTCAAGGGCGACGTGCTGCGACTCGGTGGCCTGACCAGGCTCGACGCGGGCAGCGCCAGCTCGCTGGCCCGCTTCAAGGGCGAGCATATGCAGCTCAACGGCCTGGCCGCGCTCCCCGACGAAGCCGCCGCCGCGCTGGCGGAATCCACGGCCCGCACCTTGGTCGTCCCCAAGGTGATCGGCGCCGTCGGTGCCGGCTTGCGCCTGACTCCCGCGACGGCGCGGCTGGTCGTCGTTCACACCAGGGCCTTTCCCGGGGCTCGACTCGCGAACGTGAAGGCCTGCACTGGCCGCGACGCCGCTGAGATCGCCCAGATCCTCGCCAGGTGCCAGGGCCCTCTCTCGCTTCCCGCCCTCGAGCGCATATCGCCCGACGCTTTAGCTGCCCTGATCAAGAAGCGGGACATCGAGATCCCGCCGATCGAGCGGCTGAAACTGACTCCGGAGCCCGATCGCCGGCCGGGCGAGAACCGGGGGATCGTCGCGGATGTCGCCAGGCTGCAACGACTGCGGGCCCCCCGCGGCATCGAGTCGCTGACGCCGCAGTCGGCCCGGGATTTGGTGGTGGAACACGCGGGACGTGAACTCACCCTCAGCCGGCTCGTCGCGCTCGACGCCGAGACGGCCGTCGCCTTGGCGGCGTTCAAGGGGCAGGAGTTGGCGTTGCCCGGCCTCACCAAACTCGACGCCGCCACGGCCAAAACGCTCGCGGCGTTCGGGGGCGAATGGCTGCGGCTCGACGGCCTGACCGCGCTCGACCCCGCCACGGCCGCGGCCCTGGCTGGGTTCAAGCTTCGGCCCGCGGCGGCGCGGGCTCCAGGCCCCGTGCGACGGGCGCACCTCTGCCTCTCCGGCCTCACCACGCTCGACGCCGCCACGGCCCGGGCGCTCGCGGGGTTCGAGGGCGATGTCCTGGTCCTACCCGGCGTGACCGCGATCGACGCCTCCACGGCCGAGTCTTTGGCGGCGTTCACGGGTGAACTCAGCCTCGACGGCGTGACGGCGATCGACGCCGCCACGGCCGGTGCGCTAGCGAAGTTCGCGGGCCAGGCGTTGTCGCTGGACGGCCTGGCCGCGCTGGACACGGCCACGGCCGAGGCGCTCGCGAAGTTCGCGGGCCAGGAATTGTCGCTGGACGGCGTGACGGCGCTCGAAGCCGTCACGGCCGAGGCGCTCGCGGAGTTCAAGGGGGGCGGCCTGTCCATGGCCAGGATGCGTGGGGCGATCGGTGACGGCATTCCGCTGACTCCGGCGATGACGCGGCTGGTGTGCACGTTGGGCAAGCAGCGCCGCCCCGACCGCGCCGCCGACGGCATGGCAGGCGGCGGCTTGAGACTCGATCGGGTGGTGGCCCTCGACAGGCCCGACGCCGTCGAGGTCGCGAGGATCCTCGCGGCGCACGAAGGCCCGCTCTCCCTGCCCAACCTGCGGAAAGTCTCCCCCAAGACGCTCTCCGCCCTGATCGAGAAGCCGGACCTCGTCATCCCGCTGATCGAGAAGCTGGAACTGATCCCGGAGCCCGACGGCAGCCCGAACGACGACTTCGTGATCCCCGCGGATCTCGAGGAGCGGCAGCGCCGGCAAGGGCCGCAATCCCGCTAGAGTATTTCGGTTGCATTCGGTCGGTCTCCGGGTGTGAGCCAATGGGTTGGCCGCCCCTTCCTGACCCGTGATTTCGGAGAAACGAGCATGCGTCTTCGCGTCGGCCCGTCGCTGGTCTTGGGGGCCTGCCTGTGCATCTCCATCGTCGCCCACGCCGCCGACGAACCCCGCGATCAAGGTCAGGGAGATCAGGGCCAGCGGGGGCAGGCGGAACTGCGTGGCAAACCAGTCCCTGTGCGGGTGCCGGCTCCCGCGCGGAGCGAGTCGCTCACGCCCCAGCAGGCGAGAGACTTGGTCGCAGGGCACGACGGCGATCACCTGGGCATCCCTGGCCTGACCAAACTCGACGCCGCCACGGCCGCGGTGCTCGTCGAATTCAAGGGAAAAGGGTTGCGCTTCGAAGGCCTGTCCGCGCTCGACGTCGCCACGGCCAAGGCGCTCGCGGGCTTCAAGGGCGAGGGGCTGAGCATCAGTGGACTGCCCACGCTCGACGCGGCCACGGCCGAAGCACTCGCGGGATTCAAGGGCCGAAAACTTTTCCTGTGGAAGGCGCCCCCGCTCGACGCCGCCACCGCCGCAGCGCTCGCGAAGTTCGCGGGCGGCGAGTTGCTCCTCGGCAACCTGGCCACGCTCGCCCCCGCCACGGCCGAGGGGCTGGCGAAGTTCGAGGGCGACGTGCTGCGGTTCCACGGACTGCCCACGATCGATGCCGCCGCGGCCGAGGCGCTGGCGGAAATGGACGGCTTCCTCTGGTTCGACGGCCTGAAGACGATGCCCGACGCCGCCACCGTCGAGGCGCTTGCGGCGTTCAAGGGTCGCGGCGTGATCATCCCCGAATGGATGATCAATCGGGTCGGAAGTGACCCGCTGCCCCTGACTCCCGCGACGGCGCGGCTGATGTGCCTGCATGCTCGCGCCGTGCAGGCGGGACTCGTCCGGAGCCCGTTGGGCATGGGCCCGAACACCGTCAACGCAGCCGCGTTGCGTGGTGTGGTGGCCATGGATCGGCCCGACGCCGTGGAAGTCGCGACGATCCTGGCGGCGTGTGAAGGTTGGCTCGCCCTGCCCAATCTGAAAAAGATCTCCCCCAAGACGCTCTCCGCCCTGATCGAGAAGCCGGATGTCGTCATCCCGCTGATCGA
>Ga0315900_10013285_pt1 | contig 10038 bp, 8 predicted proteins | sample LakEriMetagenome_FD_203521 | JGI IMG/M metagenome (GOLD analysis project Ga0315900, IMG submission 203521) | Freshwater fungal communities from buoy surface, Lake Erie, Ohio, United States - Buoy 12 MA114 | ecosystem: Environmental > Aquatic > Freshwater > Lake > Lake biofilm | place: USA: Lake...
CCTGTGCGGATCGGTTGCTTGAGCTTCGGTAGATAGATCATCGCCAGTTCTACAATCTTCGCTTCCAAAGGCTTGAGTGCAACTCGCCATTGCTTCCCTTGCGAATCCTCCCATGTGTGTAACTCGGCAGCCAAACGCAGCAACCAAGCCCACCCATACATTCTTTCAAACGACTTGTTCTCCTTCTCATCGAAGTAGGCAGCTTCGATCAAGATGTTTTCCGGAGTCAAGCTAATGGCCAAGCCTTTACGGGCAGCATCGGCAAGCGAGTGTGTTGGGTTTGTCTTTAGCAGACGGACCAACATCCAATGTCCATGCACGCTGCTATGCCAATCGAAACAACCGTAGAAAGCAGGATGCATCTGTTTTGGACTGAGCACCGTTTCCGGACTGGTGACGACATTGCCAGGTTTGTTCGGATACTCCCGGTGCAATCCATCGATCGCCAATTTCGAAAGGTTAGCTGCTTGTTCATCGCTCAGCTTTTGTCCCAGTTCGGGAATTGATACTAAAGGGGATTGAGCAGCAGTCCTTTGCAGATGGGCTCCTAAAAAAACTGCGAGTCCGAAAGCGACCACCAGGGCAGGGCAGGGGGGGAGACAAATAATAGGCTTCATGGTGGTGATGCAGTTGGGGGAAGTGCGAATGAAACCGGCTCAGATTAGGGAGTAGCCTAAGCCGTTTTGTTGAAAGCCATCATCGTACTGTAGATATGACCAGTGTCACATGAGGGCAAGTCACCTTACCGGATTGCAGGCCAAAGTTAGGATATTTGATGCGTTGATTTATAGCCTGATCATCGCTCCACGCCGGCAAGCGGCGTCGGTGGCGTCACACACAATGGGCTCTTTCTGGTTGCGGCTATGGCCCCAACGCTGACGAGCAGCATGGTAGCCTTTCACCCTCCGAATGCTTGCTACTACCGGGGCAGGGCAGGGGGGCAGCAAGTGAGTTGGTATTCTTGGGGCATATGTTTCGTTACCACGTTGCTCGTCAACGTGGGACGATAGCTGTAACCAGACTCGGGATGCACGGATTTTCATCACTGCGTTGCTTGCCAACGTAGGATGCTGGCTGTTTGTGATTCGCGAACGGATCAACGCCCGTCGACGGCGATCGAAGCAGCTAACTCAACGTACTTCTGAAACTGGCTCCGCGTGAATCAACAAAAAGTCGTTGCGTTCCTTGTTTGGATCCTCGTTGTCTGAAGATTTCATTCGAACCGCGACGAAATCCTTTGGCTTTGAAACTTCTACCGCGAAGTCCATAAAGAAGGATCTTGGGCGTGTTGACTTAACGGTATCTGCTACTATTGATTTACATTCTGTGTGACGAATTTCGATCCACAAGCGATCCTTAGGGCGAATGATACCTAGTACATCAAGTCGGATTCCATCGAACATGGTCATGTCGGATCTTAGTGAAAGCCGCCATCGCGAGCCAAAGTCCTCTCGAGTTTTGCTTGAAACTTCCATGTCTCATTTTCATAATCCTTTCCAATCGATCCTTGGTAACTTGCTTCGGTCGTACGCCCGGCAGCGCGGGCACAACATACAACTGATGCTTCCATTCCAACACTTGCAACAAACACTTGGCATAAGCCCACGGAGGGCATTCCAAGCGTGCAATGGTTTCTTCATCACAGCTTCGTTCGCACTCTAGATTGAGTTGTCGATTCGCAATCCAAACGGCGGGATGAAACCACCAGAGACTTCCGGCGACCGTTTGAAGAAAGGCCCAGAACAGATCCCCTCGACGAATGTGCGTCATCTCGTGAGCAATCAATATGCGGAGCGCCTCATCGTCCATTCGGTCGATCAAGAAGGAAGGGAGCAGAATTCGCGGACGAAGCCATCCTAGAACTGCCGGCCCGATTCGTTCGTTGCTGACCTGAACGCAAATCTTTTGGCGAAGCTTCAGCAATTGCGCAAGATCATCCGCAATCTTTGTCACGCGTACGGGTGTCTCGATGCGATGCAAACGCAACCGATGAAGGACATGAACGAAGCGACTTACCCAGATTGTGATCACGAAAGTGATGGAGCCAATCCACAATACAATCAGCATGCGTTCCGTATTTGCAAGGTATACGCGGTCGATTGCGGGCGAAAAGTCGAAAAAGGATGAGCGTCACAAAAAACAAGACAGCGATTTGCCACGCTTGCGTCCAGACGAGCGTCAGAGTTTGATGGATCATTCGGAGTTCCTTTCCTTTTCTAAACGCTCGATCAACTGGCGAAGTTCGGAAAGCTCATCGGCTGAAACGGACCGTTCCTCGATGAGATGACGCATCAGTGGCATCGTGGATCCGCCGAAGAGGCGAGAGACGAGCTCATCGACGGTTGCTTTGACGACAGCAGCGGCTTTGGCCTTGGCCGAGTAGATTCTTGTTTTTCCTTGCAGAACCGACGACGCGTAGCCTTTGGTCTCAAGTCGACGCAGGTAGGTCTGGACGGTAGAGAAGTCCATATCTTGAGGGGAGGGCAGGGCGGTGTGGATCTGACGAACCGTGGCAGGGGAGTAGTCCCACAGCAATCGTGCCACCACCATTTCTCCTTTCGAAAGAGCAGGTCTTTTCGCCATCCTTTGCCTCCGTGATACCAATAAGTCTCAGAACCCGTACGTTTGTACTGGAGTCAAGATACACGTACGACTGTACTGGAATCAACCCCGAACCGTACTTTCCTAAACTTTTCGACTTCTTTGACGGTAAGCGCGAATGGACTTGGAGAGATGCGATTGGCGAAAGCCTTTGCCAGACAAAAGTCGCTGGAAGTCTTCGGCGTGGTCGAAGTGTTGCAACTGAACGTGGTAGTAGTTCACGAACTCGAGAATGGCGAGCAAGCAGAGTAGGCTCGCACCAATAAGGCTTGCAGAGAATCGCGGCAATGTCGAGATTGCTTCAACGACCGTGGCAATCAGAGCAAGGATCGTAAGTAACATCGCCGGCCAGCGAGCGAGATCTAGCCAAGGCGTCCATTGCTCTTCGGACGTTGAGTTGCCTTCGAGTCCGTCGACGACCATTTTCCAAGCGAAGGTGCCGACAACAAGCAGGAATGAAGTGGCTAGCATGGCTGCAATGACCGCGATGGTGATTTGCCCTTTTGCAACGACCGTTATGAGAAACCAAGCGATCAAGGGTATGAGAACAACATTCGCACCTTCCATCATCCAATACGGCTTTAGTCGCTTGAGAAGCTTGTCGCGCCGTGCCGATTCCGTTGTGGTGATTACTCGACGTTCGGGGTGTGCTTCGGAGGAAGATGGGGTGTCGTTGGTCGCCATGGTTTCAACCGAGTTTATCGATCAGGGAAGATTAAGCTTCTAGTGTGACCATGATGTTCTTCGGAAACAAGGCTTCAAGAGTATGGAATGATCTCCCCGGTTATCGACTCAAACTCCAGTAGCCTAGTAATGCCCCTCGCGATTTGTATTCACTGAATCACCGTAAACGAGGAAGAGTTTTGTTGGGTTTCCTAACTTTTGGCCATGGATGCGACACCGATGAAACACGGGTACAAAAAAAGGAATTGCGTTTCCCGGTAAGGGCAGGGCGGGGCGGGAGGAAAAACCTGGCCGGTTGAATTCTGGACAAATCGGACTGGGCAAGCGTTACGAATCGTTCGGAGGTTTCGTTTTTGGGAAAAAGAACCGATTCGGGAAACAACACGGATCCGCTGGAACAAAAGGGATCGCGTCGACTTTTCCGGCTTCGGCTCGATTCGGCACGATTCGATTCCTTTTCCTCCGAGCGAAACGCCGTGTTCATTTCCGCTGTCTAGTTCGCCCGACAAGCGGATTCGATCCAGCGAATCTTCGATCGTGTGACGGTGTACAGGGGAGCGACCCCATGAAACTCAAGGTCAAAATCCCACCGAAACAACGTCCGATAATGTTTCTTATGTTCGGTTTGGGTTTGGTTTTTCCTTGGGTTTTCGTGGGTCTGGCGAATTTCCACGCGGATACACGTTATCGATCGACTTCCAACAAATCTCGTTTTCTAAGCAACACCGTATTCCATGGAGTGGCTTTTATTGGCGGCTTGAATGACGTTCAAGACACTGCTGGCAAAAGCCAAAGTAGTAGGCACATTCCATGTGCCGTCCACCTACTTTTGTCGGCTCTGTCGTTCAAGCTCCCGGCCGGTGCCGTGCGACTTGCGACTTTCTGCGAATCGGAAAAACGGGTTTTCTTGGGCCGGCTGAGACTGCGCCAACTCCCCTGCCCTAGCCTTTTGGTTCAGCCACACTCGGCGAAGAGGAACTGGAATGGTCGTTCAGCTCCCGCAGTGGAGAGATCTTCCGGAATCGACACAGCTTGCCAGATCGTTATCCTTTGAAGAAGTCGATCTCTTTGCTCTTGTTCGCGGAACAGAGTTTTCAGATTCGGCAACGCGTTCCCCCAAGTCATCGCAGAGGTTACGTATTTCGCTAACGGATCCGCTCTCCCAATCCAAACCACTTACGGCCGTGTCATCTGCCCGCACAATTTGCCTAACCCTTGTTGTCGTATGGATGCTCGGCGGTTTGGTTCGCTGGCTGAATTTGCAATTTCCTGAGGAGCGACATCTCTCCCAACTTGCCGGCATGATTCTGTTCTCCCCAGCTACTGTCGTTTGCATGTGGTTGGGATGGAAGAACAGCATCAACCTACGGGATTTACTCACTGTTGGAATGGTTGCATTTTCATCGTTCGCTGTTTGGAACGGGATCATGCTTCGAGGCTTGGAGGGAAACGTTCTCAGGGACGCATTGGTCTCCAACGTCGTTCACTGGAGTTTGTATTTCTTGATGGGTGTGATGGTGGCTCGCTACGTGCAATGGAGTACATCGGTCGGGATCTGGTCAAGGATGGAGAGGGCGGGGTGCGCAGTAAAACCGCCGGCCAAGTTGAATGTTCGCAAACTTCTGTTCCTCATGTTTATGGTTGGATGCGGATCGCTTGCGTACCGAATCTGGATCACGCCGATTCCTTCTGGGGCTTCAAGTGCATCTGTGTTTCATTGGTTTCCGATCGAGCTCAAGCCGATCATTAGCGCCTTGATCGGCGGTTTGCTTCTCCCATTTCAATGGCTCATTACCTGGGCCATCCTTCGGGCCAAGTCGTATCGGTTGGCCGCATTGATTGTGTGGATCCCATGCTTGATGTTCGTTCGTTGGGGGACAGGGCAATTTTATTGGGAGACTAGCACAGGTGTTGCCATTCTCGGTACGGACGCCCTAGAGAGTAAACTTGCAGATGAGATCAGCAGTGAATTGGATGGTGTGACAGGCATGGAGATTGCCAATAGAAATCAATCCATCCGTTATAAACCCTACCCGGTCCCCCCTGCCCTGCCCCGCCAATTGCCATGGTCGGTGTATGGGATGGAGGCGATCGTTCAGCAATCCCTTTTGTTTCTTGCGTTCCTTTGGCTGCAGTTCTATGGTTTTTGGGTAGGGCGATGGGCTCAAGATCTACGCAATCGCTATACTTGAACCTGGTTATCACTGCCCCATCCTCCAGACAGATTTTGCAGCCATGAGTTTTTTTAGAAGGTTGAGTTCGTGTCTCGCCGCCTTGTCGATCTGCTTGATCGGAAGCGATTCGGTTTACTCGCAAGAAGCCAAGGGATCGCAAGGTCCACCGGTTATCGATAGCATTGCCACATCCATGAACGATTTCGTGCACCGGAGTGAAGTCGCTGGTGTGCTTACCATGGTCGTCGAGCGGAGTGGGACGCGGCATCTCCACGCTGCCGGTATGTCGGACATCGATAACGCGAGACCGATAACGACTGATTCCATATTTTGGATCGCCTCGATGTCCAAGCCTATCACGGGTGTCTGCGTGATGATTCTAGTGGACGAAGGCAAGCTGTCCCTCGACGAACCGATCACCAAGTATTTGCCCGATATGAGCCAATTGAAGCTCGCTGATGGAACATCCCCTACGATAACCTTGAAGCATCTATTGACTCATACGTCCGGAATGGCTGAACTCCCGCCAGCCAGTGCCTATACCTCGAAGAATCTTGCGGAATCCGCCGAGAAGTACTCACAAGTGAAGGTGTTGTTTCCTCCTGGATCGAAGTGGCAGTATAGCCAAACGTCTATCAATACGGCTGCACGAATTGTTGAGGTTGTATCGGGGATGCCGTTCGATCAATTTGTGAATGAACGTATTTGCAAGCCACTTGGTATGGTCGATACAACGTTTTATTTGAACGAATCACAAGCAGCACGCTTGGCGAAGTCGTATAAGAGGACGGATGATGGCAAGTTGGTTGAGGCTCCGATTGGGTTGCTTGCCGGCAAAAAACCGACCGATAAGGATCGCATGCCGGCTGCCAATGGAGGATTGTTTTCGACGGCAAGTGATTATGCAAACTTTTGCCTTATGCTACTTAACGGAGGATCGTATGGCGGGAAGCGAATCTTGTCTCAGAAAGCGGTCGAAGTGTTCAGCACTCCTGCTAGTGGAAGTCTAGTCACAGGCTTTACGCCTGGGAACGCTTGGGGGATCGGCTGCTGCATCGTGCAAGAGCCGGCTGGCGTAACCGCGAGTCTATCGAAGGGATCGTTCGGTCATGGTGGTGCGCATGGCACGCAAGCTTGGATCGATCCCGTGAAGGGATGCTGCTACATTTTGATGACACAGCGATCGAACTTCCCGAATTCGGATGCTTCGGAACTGAGGCGAGTATTCCAGGAAAAAGCGGCAAAGGCGTTGGGCTCGGCGAAGTGACAGAAGATGGTGCTAGAACTCCAAAGCTGCGTTCGGTCGGGGCGAGCCCGAACAGGACGGAGAGCGGCTATGGTGCTAATGCCATTCTTAGCTGCCAATTGCAGGGTAAGCCCGGGGTGTTAAAAATTCGGCATTGACACATGCATTCGACAAGTTGTTTTTGTTCCTCAAAGATCGCTTCGCCCCCAGTTGGCTCGTCCAACGGGTGCATGAGACTCGCGGCTAGTATTGTCCACCTTGCACCAGGCGTCCCCGGTCGGCTTGTCCGACCGGTACACAAGGTTCGTTAGCTAATGAACCTGATTCACCAGTGACGCAAGGTCACATGGGGTCTTTCCAATCGACCAGCCTCGGCTTCTAGCTTATGAACCATATTCACCGAGCGGCACAAGGCCGCGGGGGTCTCGACGGAACGAATTTTGCGCAATCTAAAGTTGCTGCAATACCAGATTTTTAACACCCCAGGGTAAGCCCCCCTGCCCCGCCCCGATGAGCTCTAGCTTTGTTTCTGAACGCATAGCTACGTTCGCCAGAGCGTAATGGCTCCAGGGAAGATCCATGATCTGGCAATAGTGGCTACCTTCACGTACCGAACGTGTCTACCTTGCTCCACTTGCCATGGAGTTGTTTAGCGACGCTTTAGGTTTAGGTTTAAGTTTAAGTCGAATATCGACGCCTTAGAAACAGATTGTGAAATCCTCTGTTATGACGTCACGGAGTGTCCGTGCGTTAGGACGCTGCCATCTTCCATGGTTTCGAGATAGGTGCCCATTCGTCGGAACTTCTCATAACGATCGTTTGCCAGCTCGTCAGGGGAACGTTTGAGAAGCTGATCGAGAGTTCGGGAAAGATAGTTCTTCAGTCGAGAAGCCATTTGGTGATGATCTCGATGCGCTCCACCGAGTGGCTCCTCGATGACATCGTCTACAACGCCGAGCTTTAGAAGATGGGAGGATGTAAAACGCAACGCATCAGCAGCCTTGGACGCGAACTGATGGCTTTTCCATAAAATACCTGCGCAACCTTCGGGACTGATGACCGAATAGTAGGCGTTTTGGAGCATGGCAATCTTGTTGCCGACCCCAATCCCCAACGCACCGCCTGAACCACCTTCGCCGATAACGACGCAGATCACAGGGACTTTGAGTTGGCTCATCAGAAACATGCTTTCGGCGATCACTTGCGCTTGGCCTCGTTCCTCGGCGCCGATACCGGGATAAGCACCGGGAGTGTCGATGAAGCAAATGATGGGTAGACCGTACTTTTCGGCCATTTCCATTTTGGACATCGCTTTTCGATATCCTTCGGGGTGTGCGCATCCAAAGTGGCAAGCGGTTCGCTCTTTGTAGGTCCTACCTTTTTGATGCCCGACGACCATCACCTTGTGCCGTCCAAGTTTAGCAAAGCCGGTGAGCATCGCCCGATCATCGCCAAAGAACTTATCTCCATGCAGTTCGAAAAACTCATCGAATGCTAAATTGAGATAGTCCTTCGTGTAGGGGCGATCCTTATGTCGCGACACCTGGACGATTTGCCATGGTGTTAGGTTGGAGTAGATTTTGCGAGTCGTCTCGGTCCATTGACGGCGAAGCGCATTGATCTGTTGCTCTTCCTCTGGTGTATGGCTTGGATTTTGTTCCAACTGCTTAAGTTGGTTCTCCAGATCCAGCATGGGTTGTTCGAATTCGAATCCAGGAGGAGTTGATTCCATGTTTAGTGTTATGATTGCGAAAGTGGATTAGGTCGTTTGAATGCAGTGAAGAGAACTACGATGGATTTTCCATGCGACCACCAGTGGGGAAGTCGTCGAAGATCGAAGTTTCGGGAATGCGTGGAGGCTTCTTGAAAATGGGGGTAGCACGTACTGTCTTGAGCACGTCCCACATAGACTGCGGACGGTCTTCTGGTTTTTTGGCCATTAACTTCTTAATAAGGTTATTGAACTCTGGCGTCACGTTGTCGTTCACCACGAGGACCGAGGGAGGAGTGGCCGACAGGTGTTTGCTAAGTAAGTCGTTTGGAGTGTTTCCTGTGAATGGCGCTTTCCCTGTTAGCAACTCATAGAGAAGGCAGCCAAGAGAGTAGATATCGCTTCGCGCATCCAAGGAGTGGCCTCGAATTTGTTCAGGCGACATGTAGGACCGAGTGCCTTCGACTTTGGAGCCACCACCGAAGAGCTTTCCTATTCCGGTCTTGACTTTTTTCGCAATGGTGAAGTCGATCAGTTTGATCGTGCCATCTCGATTCACCAGAATGTTGTCCGGCTTAATATCGCAATGCACATACCCTTTGCTGTGAAAGTAATACAACGATTCTACGATTTGCTCAACCATGCTGGTCAGCATAAAAGAAATCGGTTCTGGGCCGCGTCGCAGCGCTTGCTTCAAATTGATTTCACTGAACAATTCCAGAACGATGAATGGCGTTTCCGAGTCGGTACAATACTCGATAAGTTTGATGATGTTTTTGTGATTGAGATTACTGGCAACCTCGAACTCATGTTTGAGGAATCCAATCTCGGTTTTATTCCCACGTTGTTCAGGTCGCAGGACTTTTAACGCGTAGTGGCTACCATCATCCTTGATCCCTTCCCATACCTGACAGGTGCTACCGAGGCGAATAAGTCTCGCCAGCCGATAGCGGCCGAGAAAGTCGCGAACTTTGACCATTTGTTGCCTGATGACGGAGAGGAAGCATTTTGTAGCCCCCCTGCCCTACCCTGGTGCAAGAAAAACAAGGCTTTTCCATGACTCTACCCGTCTCACTATAAGCAAAAACAGCCTAGGCGCAAAGGTTTAACATCGCTGCTAAGGAGTATTCAGCAAATATGCGAGCAAGTCAGCCATTGCTTGCGGATTGAGTTGATTCTCAAGCCCCTCGGGCATGATGGAGACTCGCGAGCTCTTCAGTTGTTCGATTTCCGAGCGAGGAATGGTATCACGGGCGTTGTCGCCCCGGACGAGCGTTAGGTGGGTCGCTGTTTCCGATTCAATCATCCCGGTTATGGTGCGATCGTCCGTGGTCAAGATCGTATAGCTGATGTACTGCGGGTTCACTTCGCGGTTTGGGTCGATCACGTTTTGGAGAATTGCCTCCGCGCCACGATACTTGAACGTCGCCAAGTTTGGTCCCAGCTCGTATCCGACACCATCGAGTCGATGGCATGCCGCGCATGATTTCGCAAAATGCTGTTTCCCGATCTCTTGGTTCCCTCGAAGTGTGAGGGACTCGCGGTATTTGGCTAGCACTTCTTCTCGATTCGAATTCGTCGATCGACCGAGTAACGAATTGGCTTTTTCGCGAATGGTAGAG
>Ga0315900_10013286_pt1 | contig 10037 bp, 8 predicted proteins | sample LakEriMetagenome_FD_203521 | JGI IMG/M metagenome (GOLD analysis project Ga0315900, IMG submission 203521) | Freshwater fungal communities from buoy surface, Lake Erie, Ohio, United States - Buoy 12 MA114 | ecosystem: Environmental > Aquatic > Freshwater > Lake > Lake biofilm | place: USA: Lake...
GGAACTCGCCGCCACCATCGCCGCCGAGAGCGCACGCTGGAAGCAAGTGATCGAAGCCGCAGGGATCCGGGCCGAATGAGCACCGCCTATGAAACGCTGACGCTGGAGGTCGCGGATTACGTCGCGACCGTCACGCTCAACCGCCCGCCCGTGAATGCGCAGAATCGCGCCTTCAAGGAAGAACTCGTGCGCGTCTTCGACGAGCTGCACGACCGCGCCGATGTCCGCGCCGTGGTGCTGACCGGCGCCGGAAAGGCCTTCAGCGCGGGGGCGGACCTGAAGGAACGGCCCAACATCGCGGGCGAGGCCGGCGCCTATCCGCGCCATAACCGCCTGACGCGCGCGAGCTTCGATTGCGTGATGGAGTGCGGCAAGCCGGTGATCGCGGCGGTGAACGGGGCTGCCATCGGCGCGGGCTGCGTGCTCGCGCTGTGCTGCGACATCCTGCTGATGGCCGAGGACGCCTACCTTTCCATGACCGAGGTCGATGTCGGCCTCGCCGGTGGGGTGCGGCATGTGCTGCGGCATTTCGGGCAATCCGATGCGCGGCTGATGATCTACACGGCTCGGCGCATGACCGGTCCCGAATTGCTGCGCATGAACGTCGCCTCCGCCTGCCTGCCGCGCGCCGAATTGCTTGCCGCGGCACAGCAGATCGGGCGCGAGATCGCGGCGAAGGTGCCGCTCGCCGTGCAGGCGGCGAAGCGCAGCTTCCAGGTGACGGAATACATGCCCCTCGCCGATGGCTACCGCTTCGAGCAGTCGCAGACCGTGGCGCTGGCCGCGACGGAGGACACACAGGAAGCCTGGCGCGCCTTCGCCGATAAGCGTGTGCCTGTCTACAAGGGACGCTGACATGGCCGAGCGCGACTCCATCCTGCTGCTCTGCCCGATCCCGGCCGATCTGCGCGCCGCACTCGCCGCGCGCTTCGACCTGATCGAGGACAAGCCGGCGGAGGGCCCGCGCCCGGGCTTTCGCATCGCCGTCACCACCGCCATGGCCGGCGCGACCGAGGCGCAATTCGCCCGGCTGCCGGATCTGCGCCTTCTCTCCAGCCAGGGCACGGGGCTCGAGAAGCTCGATCTCGCCGCCGCCGCGCGACGCGGCATCAAGGTTGCCTACACGCCCGACGTGATGACCGAGGACGTGGCCGATGCCGCCATCGGGCTGATGTACGGCGCCGCGCGCCTGGTGGCGGAGGCCGATCGTTTCGTCCGCGCCGGGCGCTGGGGGCCGGAACGGATGCGCCCGGGGCTGAGCCTGCATCGCAAGACCGCAGGCATCGTCGGCATGGGGCGGATTGGCCAGGCCATCGCGCGACGCTGCGCGGGGCTCGGCATGACCGTCGCTTGGACCGGCCCGCGCGCCAAGCCCGAACTGCCCTGGGCGCGCACCCCCGATCTGCAAAGCCTTGCCGCCATCAGCGATGTCTTGATCCTGGCCGTGCCGGGCGGGGCCAGCACCGACGGCATGGTCGATGCTGATGTGCTGCGCGCGCTCGGTCCTTCGGGCGTGCTGGTGAACATCGCCCGCGGCGCCGTGGTGCAGGAAGAGGCGCTGATCACGGCCTTGCAGCAGGGCACCATCGCCGGCGCGGGGCTCGATGTCTTCGCGCGCGAACCCGCGCTGGATCCGCGTTTCCTGGCGCTCGAGAATGTCGTGCTCGCACCGCATTCGGCCTCCCTGACGCGGGAGACGCGCGCGGCGCTGATCGCGCGCATCCTCGACGACATCGAGGCCTTCCGGGGCGGCAGGGATTTCCTGGACGCGGCGGCGGGCGGCGGCTAACGAGACACCATGTCGGTCGTCGATCTCAGCCGCAGCGCCGTCTCCCGCTACATCCAGCTCGCCACGCTGTTCCGGCGGCGGATCGAGCAGGGCGTGTGGAAGCTGGGCGAGCAGATCCCCACGGTGGATGACCTCGCCGCCGAATGCGGCGTGGCGCGCGCGACCATCCGCCAGGCGCTGGACCAGTTGGAGCAGGAAGGCCTCATCGAGCGCTTCCGCGCCAAGGGCACCTTCGTGCGCGGCGCACCCAGCGCCAACCGGCTCTGGTGCGAGGTCGAGACCGATTGGTCGGGCCTGCTGCGCTCCCGCGAAGGAGCGGAGATCGAGACGCTGGGCGATGTACCGGGCCTCGACAGTGCCGATGTGCCGCAGGCCGATATCGGCCGCCCGGCCGCGCGCTATCGCCATATCCGCCGGCGCCACTGGCGCGACGGGCAGCCCTTCCTGCTCGCCGATGTCTATCTCGATGAGCGGCTCTGGCCGAAGGTGACGGCAGAGGACCTGCGCACCAAGACCGCGCTCAAGCTCGTCGCCGGCATCCCGGGGATACGCATCGGCGATGCGCGGCAGACGCTGACCATCGGCACCGCCGATGTCGAGACGGCGGCCGCGCTTCAGGTGGCGCTCAACGCGCCCGTCGCGCATGTCCGCCGCGCGGCGGTGGACCATCGCGGCGTGCTGGTGCTCGTCGCCGATGGCACCTATCGCGGCGACGTGGTGCGTATCGACATCAAGCTGCGCTGACCCCGCAGATCAGCCGATCAGCGGGGCCGGCGCCTCGATGGTGAAGTTGTAGAGCACGGCTTCGGATTCATTGCCGGCCGCATCCTCCGCCAGCAGGCGCAGCGTGTAGTCCCCATCGACGAGCGGGCCGAAGAGGGCGGCGATGTCCACCGCGAAACGGCCCAGCCCATCCACCGCAATGTCCCGTACCGCCCCGCCATTGAGGCTGGCCTGCACGCTGTCCAGCCCCTCGCGGTTGTCGAAGGCAAGGCCCGCCAGCACCGGCGCCTCGGCCAGCACACCGGCAAGGCCGCCGAGCAGCACGACGGGGTCGAAGGTGTCGGCCTCCGCCACCAGGCGGGTCACGCCGTATTCCGCCACCTGCCGGCCGGTCTCGATGCCGTCCACATTCGCGGAGTTGAAGTGGATGCCGCCATAGATGCGGCTCTTGCCCGCTTCCAGCGCGGCCTCGATGAAATTGTCGAAGCTGCGCGTGACACCCGGCAGGCCAACGCTGGAGTTGCTGAAGGCGATGTCGCCCAGCAGCATCTGCAACGCATAGGCCGAGGCCGCGCTGCAGGTGGCGTGGCCCGAGAGGTAGTCCGGGTGGTTGGGCGTGTTGATCAGCGGCGCCCAGGTGGGATCGGCCTCGGTCAGCGGGTTGCCGTCGGTATCGGCCTCGCGGATCGCGGTGACGGGGCGCCAGAAGTTATAGACGTATTTCGCGTCCCAGGCGGCGATGGCGCCATCGGCCTGCACGAAGTTCAGCACGGCAAGCGTCCAGGCGCTGGAGGCGGTGGAATAGCCATTGTCCACCAGAACTTCCTCAGCGATCTGCGCCCAGCGCCCGGCCGGGGTGTAGGTGCCGGCAAGGTCGCGCCAGTAGCGCGCGATTTCCGTCTGCTCCTCCGTACGCTCGGTGGAGTTGATGGACCCCAGCCGCTTCACCTCCTCGAAATCCGCGGTGTAGGTCGCGCTGTCGAGAGCGGGCGGGCCATCCGGGCGGAACTGGTCGCCGCTCTCGATCGCCCAGGTCTGCACGCTGCCCCAATGCGGCTGATGGCCGGGCAGGAAGGCGTTGGGCGTGGGCCGCCACTCGCCGGGATCGGTGCCGCCGAGGAAGGGCGGCAGCACTGTGTCCCAGCCATCGCCGGCACGGATCGCCATCACCGCATCCGCCACGCTGCGGCCGAAGGCCACGGCCTCATCCCGCGCCGCGCCCTCGGGCACCTGCGCGAGTTCCGCCGCCAGCTTGGCGTCGAAGGTGGCGCTCTGCGACGCATAGATGGTGCTCAGCACCCGATGCGCGGCCGCGGCGATGGCGGCGGTGGCCGAGATTCCCTCCGGCGCATCGAGCGAGACCATCAACGAGCGCGTGCCATCGATCGCCGCCAGCGTATCCAGCACGGCGGTGCTCTCGATGCCGAGCACGCGTGTGGCGATGGCGGTGACCGAGCCCGCGGTCTTGATCGCCTCCAGCGTCGCGCGATTCCAGCTGATCACCGGATCGGCGAGCGTCATCTCCTCGCGGAACACCTCGATGCTCTGCACCGCGCTGTTCCCGGCCGCGTCGGTGACGCTGTAGGCGAAGCTGTTGGCCCCGGCGACGAGCGCGATGTCGGTCAGCACGAAGCGGCCATCCTCGCCGACCATCACCGTCTCGCCCGTGCTCTCCAGCACCACGATGGCGCCGACCTCCGCCGTGCCGGCCAGGTTCACATGCGCGAAGCCGGTGCGCGCATCGCCCACCGCACCGGAATCGGAAGAGGTCGCGAGGCGCAGGGTCGAGCCTTCGGGCGCCGTGCGGTCGACGGTGATGACCAGCGGCGCGGTGGCTTCGCTCGCCTGGCCCTGCCGCCCGATGGCTTGGGCCGTGTAGCTGTAGCTGCCATCGGCGAGGCCTTCGCCTTCCGAATCCTCGAATTGCCAATCGCCGTTTGCATCGGCGCGAGCCTCGCCGACGCTCTCACCGTCGCGGAAGATCTCGACGCGCCCATTCGCCACGGTGACGCCCTGGATCACGGGCGTGGCATCCGCGGTCAGGCCATCGCCGACGATACCCGTATCCTCGGTGAAGCCGGTGATCGAGGGCGGCGGTGGCGCGCCGGGCACGAAGGTACCGTCCGCGAAGCGCAGCAACTCGATGTCGCGGACGATGTCGGTGCCGTCGGCGAGGCCCGCGCCCGAGATGCCGCGCACCAGGAAGCCGTCGCGGCCGAATTCGAGGATCTCGTAATCCGAGCGCAGGCCGGCGAATTCGGCGATGTCCTCGCCATCGCCGCCGCGCAGCACATCATTGCCCGCACCGCCGGCCAGCACGTCATCGCCATCGCCGCCGCCCAGATCGTCGCGGCCCGTGCCGCCGAGCAGCGTATCGCGCCCATCGCCGCCGCGCAGATAGTCGTTGCCGGCATTGCCGATGAGCAGGTCGCGCCCGTCATTGCCGAAGAGGAAGTCGATGCCCGCGCCACCGCCAAGCGTGTCGTCGCCTTCCTGGCCGAAGAAGATGACCGAACGCGTGGAATTCTCATCCACGACGAACTGATCGGCCCGACGCGTTCCAACTCCGACCAGAAATGTCACGATCACCGCTCCTCTTGCGCCTGCCGCCTCGACGCGCATTAGCAGGTAACATGCCCGTCAGGGGTTTGGGGAAGCAACCTCTACAACCGCAAGGTATTCACATTTTGCGGAGCACCGCGCGCGAAGATCGCGGATTTCCGGCCTCTCCCGTCATGTTGATGTCACAAATCCCCTACCTTGGGACCAGCGCGGCCCGCCTCAGAGCAGCGGCTCGAGACCCAGGCCCGGGGCGGATGGCACGGCGATGAAGCCATTCACCGGCTGCAGGGCCGCACCAAAAGGCGCTGTCGCGAGGTCCGCGAAGTAGATCTCAAGCGGCTCTGCTTCCGGAGTCGCGGCGAGCAGGTGCAGCGTGGCGAGCAGGCCGGGGCCGAAATAGGGCGCGTGCGGCACCATCGCCACGCCCGCCGCCCGCGCCAGCGCCGCGACCTCGAGCATCGCCGAGACGCCGCCATGCTTGGTGATGGAGGGTTGCACGACATCGACCGCGCCGGAGGCGAGGAGCCGCGCGAAATCCGCCGGGGCGGCGAGATTCTCGCCGGCGGCTAGCGCGACCTCATCCTCCCCGCGCAGCGCCGCCATCGCTGCGAAGTCCTCGGGCGGCCAGGTCGGCTCCTCGACCCAGCGGATGTTCATCCCCGCCACCGCGCCGCAGAAGCCGCGGGCCGCCGCCACGTCATCGAAGGCGCAATTGATGTCGAGCATCAGCGGCACCTCGGGCGGGGCGGCGGCCCGCGCAGCGGCGATGCAGGCGCGATCGATCTCGTGCAGCTTGATCTGGGCGTAGCCACGCCGGATGGCCTCGGCGGTGGCGCGTGCCACGTCCTCGGCCACGCCATAGCGCAGCAGGCTCGCATAGGCCGCGACGCGCGGGCGGGCCGCGTCGCCGAGCAGCGCATGCAGCGGCTTGCCCGCACGCCGCGCGGCGATGTCCCACAACGCGATGTCGATGGCCGACAGCCCGAAGGTAACGGGCCCGTTGCGCCCGTAATTGTGGAAGCGGCGCTGCAACTGGCGCATCAACCCGGCAATGTCGCGCGACTCTGCGCCGAGGCAGGCCGGGGCGATCAGGCGCTCCACGGCATCGCGCGTGGTGGCGCAGAGCGAGAAGCCGAAGCCCTCGCCCCAGCCATGCAGGCCCTCCGCCGTCTCGACGCGCACGAGCAGCGTCTCGATCTCGCGCAGGCGGAGATTGCCGCCAGTGCCATGCGCGCCGGTGGCCGTCGTGAAAGCGCTGCGATGCAGATGGCAGTCGATGCGCGTGATCGTCGAACCCGTCATCGCCGCCGCTTCCCCCTGCCCGCTTGCTGGCCGATACTTACAGGCACAGCCGGCATACAAAAGCCGGCCAGGAGGAAATCATGCTGCGTCGCCTTGCCGCCGGAGTGCTGCTCTCGACCCTCACCGCCCTGCCAGCCTCCCTGCCCGCCTGGGCGCAGGACAACTACCCCTCACGCCCGCTGCGCTTCATCGTGCCCTTCGGCGCTGGGGGGCCGAGCGACATCGTGGCCCGCACCATCGCGCCGCGCATGGCGGCCACGCTCGGCCAGCCCGTGGTGATCGAGAACCGCGCCGGCGCGGGTGGCGTAACGGGCGTGGATGTCGCCGCGCGCGCGACGCCGGATGGCTACACCTTCGCCATCGGCAGCGCGGGCGCGCTGGCGATCTCGCCGAGCCTGGGCCGCGGCACGCCCTATGACCCGCTACGCGACCTCGCCCCCATCACGCTCGGCGTGCTGGTGCCCGAGCCCGTGGTGGTGCCTGCCGCCTCGCCCTTCCGCACGTTGCAGGAGCTTGTGGCGGGCGCGAAGGCGCGGCCAGGTTCGCTGAATTTCGGCTCCACCGGCTCGGGCAGCATGCCGCATCTGGCGGGCGAGCAGCTGCGTGCGGCGGCGGGCATCGACATCGTGCATGTCTCCTACACCAGCGGCGGGCTGCTCGCGACGGCGATCCTGCGCAATGAGGTTCAGCTGGGCTTCGCCGATTTGCCGGTGCTTCTGCCGCAGATCCAGGCCGGCACGCTGCGCGCCCTGGCCGTGGGCACGCCCGAGCGGCTTTCCTGGATCCCCGACGTGCCGACGATGACAGAGGTCGGGCTGCCGGCTGTGGATGCCTCCAACTGGCATGGGCTCGTGGCCTCTGCGCGCATCCCCGAGGGGCCGCTGGGCATCCTGCGCCGTGCGGCGATCGGGGCGTTGCAGGACCCGGAGATCCGCCGCCAGCTGACCGCGCAGGGCGCCATGCCCGGCGGCAACAGCCCGGAGGAATTCGGCGCCTTCCTGCGCAGCGAGAATGCGAAATGGGGCGAGGTCATCCGCCGCAACAACATCACGGCGGAATGAGGGAACTCAGCGCCTATCGGCGCGAGGATCCAGCGCGTCGCGCAGCCCATCGCCCATCAGGTTGAAGGCGAGTACCACCACGAAGATCGCCGCCCCCGGCGCTATGGCGAGCCAGGGGGCGGTGTCGAGGAAACGCTGCGCGCTGTTGAGCATGCTGCCCCAACTCGGATGCGGCGGCTGCATGCCCAGGCCGAGGAAGCTGAGCGAGGCTTCCGCGATGATCGCCTCTGCGATCGCGAGCGTGGATTGCACCAGCAGCGGCGGGATGATGTTGGGCAGCACATGCACGATGGCGGTGCGCCAGGGCGGGTTGCCGAGGCTGCGCGCAGCCTCCACCCAATCGGTCGATTTCGCATCCAGCGCCATGCCGCGCGCGAGCCGCACGAAGACCGGGCTCGCGGTGATGGCGATGGCGAGCATCGCATTCTCCAGCGCCGGGCCGAGGAACGCCGCCAGCGCAATGGCCAGGATCAGGAAGGGCACGGAGAGCATGGCGTCCGCGATGCGCGAGATCAGCGCATCGACCCAGCCACCTGCGAGGCCCGCCAGCAGCCCGATCGGCACGCCCATGGCGACCGCGCCGAGCACCGAGATCACGCCCGCCATCAGCGAGGCGCGCGCGCCCCAGACCAGGCGGGAGAGGACATCGCGCCCGTTCTCATCCGTGCCGAACCAATGCAGCTCCGAGGGCGGCTTGCGGATGCGCGCCCAGCTTGTCGCGATCGGGTCATAGGGCGCGATCCAGGGGGCGAGGATCGCGACCAGCACGAAGGCCAGCACGACCACCAGCCCCGCCACCGCCAGCTTGTGACGGAAGAAGCGGGCGATGGCGCGGCGCGTCGGACTCGTGCCCTGCATCACCACGGGGGGCGCGGCGGCCGTGGTGCTCATGACTGGCGCAGCCGCGGGTTGATGAGCATGTAGAGGATATCCGCGAGCAGGCTGAGTGCCACAAAGATCAGCGCGGTCGCCAGCACCACGCCCTGCACCACCGGATAGTCGCGGTTGAACACGGCATCGACCACCAGCTTGCCGAAGCCGGGGATGGTGAAGATCTGCTCGGTCAGCACGGCACCGGCAAGCAATCGGCCGAACTCGATGGTGCCGAGTGTCACCACCGGGATCAACGCGTTGCGCAGCGCGTGCTTCCAGATGACGGTCTTCTCGGCGAGCCCCTTGGCGCGCGCGGTGCGCACGTAATCCTGGCTGAGCGCGGTCAGCATCGCCGCGCGCGTGTGGCGCATCAGCACCGAGGCGACACCCGTGCCCAGCACGAAGGCCGGCATGATGGTGGTGGCCAGGCTCTGCACCGGATCCTCCCAGATCGAGACATAGCCCGAGGGCGGCAGCCAGCCGAGATGCACCGAGAAGAACAGGATCATCATGATGCCGAGCCAGAAATTCGGCGTCGAGATGCCGAACAGCGCGATGCCATTGGCCAGCCAATCCAGCGGCGTATCGCGCTTGACGGCGGAGAGGATGCCGAGCGGCACGCCGATCAGGATGGCGATGATGAAGGACATCAGCGCCAATTGCGCCGTCACCGGCAGCTTCTCGAGAATCAGGTCGGAAACCGGCAGGCGGATGCGCCAGGAGAAGCCGAAATCCCCCTGCACCACATTGCCGATCCAGTAGAGGTATTGCGCCCAGAGCGGCTGATCCAGGCGCAGTTCCGCACGGATCTGCGCCAGCACCAGCGGGTCGCCGCGCTCCTCACCCGCCAGGATCAGCGCCGGGTCGCCCGGCATCAATTGCTGCAGGCCGAAGACGAGAAAGGAGAGGATCAGCAACGTGGGCACCACCTGCCCAAGGCGCTTCAGCAGCCATGCCCACATCGCGCGCCCCTCCTTTCCTCGTCGCTCAGTTCAACCGCATGTCTTGCAGGCGGATCATGCCGTCCGCGATGGGCCGATAGCCCGTCAGGCGCGTCGCGTGGATCATGATGTTCTTGCGGTGCCACACATAGATGCGATGGCGATCCTGCTGCAGCGAGATCTCGTTGATGCGTGTGAGGAGAGCGAGGCGGCGCGCCGGGTCGTTCTCGGCGCGCGACTGGTCGAGCAGCGCATCCACCTCCGGATTGGCGTAGCGGCCATCATTCTGCCCGCCGGTCGAATGGGTGAAGGAGTAGATGTTGCCGTCCGGATCGGTGCGGCCCGACCAGCCCACGAGGTACAGCTCGAACTCGCCGCGCTGCGCCGCCTGGAGGGAGGAGGCGAATTCCATCGCGCGCAGGCGGACATCGAAGCCGGCCTCGCGTGCCATCGCCTGGATCACCTCGCCCGCCTGGCGCAGATCGGCGTTGTTGGGCACGGTCAGCTCGACCTGCAGCGGCGTGGTCACGCCGGCCTCGCGCAGCAATTGCTGCGCGCGCGCGACGTTGCGCGGCTCGGGCTGGAAGTTGCGGATATGGAAGGGGCTGGCCGGCGGCACGGGCTGGCGCGTGGGCGTGTACATGCCTTCATACACCACCTGGTTGATCGCGGCGCGGTCGAGCGAAAGCTCGAAGGCCTCGCGCACCCGTGCATTGCGGCCCATCGGCGTGTTGGCGCGCGGGCCATTGCCGACATTGATGGTGATGCCCTGGTAGCCGAGTTCCT
>Ga0315900_10013287_pt1 | contig 10037 bp, 9 predicted proteins | sample LakEriMetagenome_FD_203521 | JGI IMG/M metagenome (GOLD analysis project Ga0315900, IMG submission 203521) | Freshwater fungal communities from buoy surface, Lake Erie, Ohio, United States - Buoy 12 MA114 | ecosystem: Environmental > Aquatic > Freshwater > Lake > Lake biofilm | place: USA: Lake...
TATAGGTGTTGATGGCTTCTTGTGTGGTTGCATATTCGGTAATGGTGACTGCAATGTCGTGTCGGTCATAGTACTTGTTAAACGCATATGTGCTTTTGGTGACAACTTGCACAACATTTTGGGGGAGCGAGCCATCAATCGTTGCAGATGTACTATCGACATAATTGCCGTATAACGGATTAACACGCCACGTAACCTGCCAATTAAGATGTCGTGTAACGCCAGCACTTGCACCAATATTGTCAGCAAAAAGCCGCCCAGTTAATGGCGTGCGTGGCTCATTTGAGAGTGGCATGTTTGCATTGCTAGCCGTCTCATTGCCCAACAACCCAAGTAACACGTCGTATGGGGCGGCGTTCTCGGGGTGTAACTCAAAGCGTGCTCGCTCAAACCATTGCACCTGATACTGCTTGCCGTCACTCAATGTCTCAGTGATGACGCCCGAGATGGGCAATCCGAAGAGTGCTAGACTCTCGGCCTCACTGATGGCCCGCTTACTGTCAAGTTGGAGCCCGTTGCTCCGCCACGCCTGCAAAATTTTGCCGCAGACAGCATGCCCTGTCTCGGCAAAAACACGACAGCCACCGGTATCTCCACTCTTGGCAAAACCAAACCAATCCCGCCCCTGTTGCTGTAACCGATCAACGCCTAACCGTCCGAGTTGTACATCATACGGGCGTTGGTTATTCGGGTGTAGTTCGATGCGATTGCGCTCAAACCGCTGTACCGCGATGGTGTTGCCCTCAATCGTGACTTGCTCTTGTGGCGCAATCGGAAAGCCAAAGACGGGCAAGCCGCCGTTCTGCTCCCAAAACTCACGAATCCGCCCGTCAATACAGTGGCCTGTCTCAGCAAAACAACGCTGGGCGGCCTGTACGGTTGTGGCTGGCTGCACTAGCCAGCTGATTCCTGCGATGAGTAGTATCGCTATCAATCGTTTTCCCATTATCATGTATCATCCTTCTTTGGTATAATCGCATTACAACGTAATTTTATATTTTTAAAAGTCCACATATGTGGTTTTTTAATAAAAATAGATGCCGATTACAAAACTAATGTGAAAAATCACAAAAACAAAATATTCAACTAATCAGATGCGAGAGTGGTTTGACCAATCTACGTTGAACTGCTTGAAACGGCATAAACTCTGACGTACAATGTAAACATGGAAGTGCACCTCGATCCGTTAAGCTCCTCTCCACTCCCCGACCAACTCGCCAATGATTTGCTTCGCCGTATTTTGCGTGGCGAATTCGACCACGACGGTATGTTGCCGTCTGAGCGACAGCTCCGTGCAACGTATTCAGTTAGCCGATCGGTGGTGCGTGAGGCCATCAAATGGCTGAATGCGCGTGGGATTGTTACGACGACCAATGGGGTGGGAGCCATCATCAACCGTGATATCACGTCATCCACAGTGGAGGCCATGATGCTGGCCTTTCACTACGGGGATGTGCGTTTACGTGATTTGGTTGATACGCGACTCGTGCTTGAGCCCAAAATCGCCGCATTGGCAGCCATACATGCGACGCCAGCGCAAATCAGCGGCATGTACGTATCGTGTAATGCGATGGAGCAACTTGATGTGAGTGCGGGCGAGATTCAAGCGGCGATTAACTACAACCAAGTCAACGTTGATTTTCATTTGCAAATAAGTCGAGCGAGTCGTAATCCGGTACTCACGATTTTGGTTGATTTGCTCATCGGTGTGGTATGGCGCCACGAGCGTACGGCGAATCAGGTGATTGGGCTACCGCGGTACCTAAAGACGGCCACGGAGCATCGTCAAATCGTCGATGCAATTGCTCGACGCGACGCTGATGCAGCGCGCACCGCCATGACGATCCACCTCGATCTGACGCAGCGTTTATTGCGCGACAACGAAAGCCTCGACCAGCACCTGCAAATAATCACTGAATAATCTGGTGCTGGTCCATGCGCTTACACATTACAAAATACGTTGTCCGAACAGACTCCCCGCCAAATCAACTGCCAGTTCCGCAGTACGATTAAACTGGTCCAGTATCGGGTTGACCTCAACCAAATCCAGCGCAACGACCTTTTGGGTGTCATGCAGGACCTCCATGATGAGGTGCGCCTCGCGAATACTCAATCCACCGCTGACGGGTGTGCCGACGCCGGGGGCCACCGTGGGGTCGAGTGAATCCATATCAAAACTAACATGAATTGTCTCGACGTTGTCGAATTGTTCGAGCGTCTTGCGCATAATGACTGCAATACCGTGCTCATCGATGTCGCGCATGGTATACACTGTGATGCCACTTTGGCGCAGTGCCATCCGCTCCTCGCGGTCGAGATCACGAATGGCAATCATGACAATCTGGTCAGGCGTGAGGCGGGTCGTGCCAATCTGGAGTGGGGGTGGGCACATGCCCATGACGCTACTGACGACCATGCCGTGGATGCTCCCTGATGGTGATGTACTCGGCGTGTTGAAGTCCGCATGGGCATCAACCCAGACGATACCGATGCGCTCGGGGCGCGTGATGCTCCCTGCGAGAGTGCCAATCGCACAACTATGATCCCCGCCCAAGAATACGGCAATCTGGTTGTGGGCGATTGTGTGTTGCATGGCCACATACGCCTGTTGGGCAACGGCTGCGACGGCTGTGCTGTTGTGGGCATTCGGGATGTCATCATGGGGCTGACTGCTGGTATCTGGAACACTGATATTACCCATGTCTGTGACGTGCCAGCCGAGATTTTGGAGGCGTGTTTGTAATCCGGCATAGCGAATAGCGCTGGCGCCCATGTCTACACCGCGACGCATTTGACCGATATCCATGGGGATGCCGTGAATGGCAATTGGTTTTGGCATAGGGTGCACTCCTTCGTGCATACACTGTATCGTCTATCAGTATAGCGTTTTGCACACAAAAATGCCCTATTGTCAGCGACAATAGGGCATCGCGCACGTGCGGTCGTTACTCGATGGTGATATTCACCGTGATTGTGGCCCCTGATGGACCAGTGGCGGTGACGACTGCCGCACCAGCTGCAGTGGCAATGAAGCCTGGGTTGGTGGTGAATGTCTCTTGATCGCCGCCTTGCGATACTTGGACCAACTCAGGAGTAGTTGTGCCAATGCGCCACCCTGCTGATTCGCCGGCAAACACAAATGCCTCGCCTACCTTCATGGTTGCGGGTGGTTGTGCTGCGAGCTCATCGCCTTTTATCTCAACCAAAATCGGTGGCAACGCACTGGTGGCAGCTTGGTTTTGTTCGGTTGACTCGGTGTTGTTTTCGGCTGGGGTAAGACTACAAGCACTAACGAAGAGCCCGAGCATCAGGCCAACCAAAAGAATGCGTAACTTCATAGGTTTCTCAACCCTTTCCATAAAGAAATCGACGACTCCAGTATACGGTATGACGTTGCAGACGTTTACGGAGTTCCCAACGGAAATAAAAATCTCCTCGTTAAATTTGCATTAACGAGGAGGTTAAGAAATCTACATTACCGAGTGATAACCAAACGAATCGTTAATTTGACACCATCGGGGCTCGTAATGCTCACTACTGCTTCACCGCTGGTCATCGCAATGAATCCCGGGTACTTCTCGAACGTACCAGGCTCATTGCCTTGTGAGAGTTCAACCAGCGTGGGGGTGGTGGTCTCGATTAACCAACCCTCCGCACCAGAGAAGAGCAATGCACGGCCGGTGGCCATGCGGTCGGGCGGTGGCACGGCAATCTGGTTATCTTTGATTTCGACAATGACTGGTGGTTCCATGTTGAACAAGTTACCTTGATCGGTCATGTCGATCTCTTCGATCGGGCCAGCTGTTTCTTCGACAGGTGCCTCAGCAGCCAGCTCTTGTTCGGCAGCGAGGTCCTGCACATTGGCCTCAATGCTCGTGCTCTCTTGTTGTGGTTGGCCACAAGCGGCAATCAGCAATGCCACTATCGTGCTGAGCAATATGTGTTTAAGTCGCATCGTTCCTACCATCCTTTATCTGACGTATGTCACCCTATAGTATACCGAATTCCCTTTATGTATGAAGACGAACTCGCTCCCAAGTTTGTTCGTACATGACACGCCCCCACGTTGCATCGGTGTGCTCAGCAGCCAGCATAAAGCCCGATTCCTCATATAAATGCCGCGCTGCATGCAACTCAACAATCGTAGTGAGCCAGAGATATGCATGATGTTGATCGGCAAATGTGAGGGCTTTCTTTAGTAGCATGCGTCCGATACCCCGCCCTTGCATCCCTGGATTAACCACAAACCACCGCAATCGCGCAGCTGGGGTTGTCCCCCCGTCAATCACAATACTACCCACAAATTCATTATCAATGTGCGCAGCGAGGAGCAAATTGCCCAGATCCGCATGACGTGGGGCAAACTCGGCAATCTCGGCCGCAATTTTACTTTCAAATGGCAAACCAAACTGCACCAAATCAGCATAATAACGCGTCTGTGTCTGCACCATCCACCCGATCAACCCGGGTTGATAGCCAACGGTGTACTGAATCATGCAAACGCCCTCACCCGTTGTAACAACGGCAGCATCAACGTCGCATCCCACTGTGCCAACGGCTGATGCGGGTGGTGCGAGTCCGATCCTCCACTTATCAACAGCTGATGTTGTGTGGCACACGCCAGCAAAAACTCCACCTGCTCGGGTGTGTGTGCCGGGTAGAACACCTCGATTCCGTCAAGCCCAATCGTAACCATGCTGGCGATATCGTCGGCCGTGGCCGGAATCGCATAGATCCCCTTACTCCGCCCCGGGTGTGACAATATGGCCACGCCACCAGCCTGATGCGCCACCGCAATCACCTCGGCCACGGTTGGGGGATTGTACGAGTGCGGGCGATTGAGCAAAAAACGCATGCCGGCTGCCTCATCATCGGCATCAACCCGACCTGGCAGCTGATTGTGTTGCGCCAGCGCCGTCGCCACCTCGGCCACGTTGGGTTGCTTGCCGAGCAGTGCCGCCACATCGGGCAACACCCAGCCCTCGCGCGGCAACTCCATGAGCAAGTGATTGGCGTCAGCGGCGTTGCGCGCATCGACCGAATGACATAATGCGATTACATCAGGGTGGATTGGATCGATGCCGTACATCAGCGTGTGCCAGAGCTTGCCGTTGTGACTGCTATCAACCTCACAACCCGTCACAAAGCCAATCCCAGCCGCGCGAGCGGCTTGTTGCATCGCCACGACGCCGGCGGTTGTATTGTGATCGGTAATTGCAAACGCCGCTAGCCCGGCGGCGTGTACTGCCGGGATGAGCGTCTCGGGTGTCCAACTCGAATGATGCGGCAAGGCGGCCGAATGGATTTGTAGATCGACGTACATGATTAGGCGAAATGGTTGAGTAATTCGAGATAATCGGCCACGATGATGTCGGGCTTGGCTATGGCCAATTCTTCAGCGGTGTGCGTTGTCGCAATTGCCACGGTGTACATGCCGGCGGCGCGCACGGCAGTCAAGCCAGCAAAGCTATCCTCGATGCCGATACACTGTGCTGGTGCCACGCCTAAGCGGCGGGCTGCCTCAATAAAAATATCGGGCGCAGGCTTGCCATTGGCCACCTCGACGCCCAGCGTAATCGCGCCAAAGTAGTTGGGCAGATTGAGTCGATCGAGCGTCGGCCCGACATTGCCATGGGGCGCCGATGTGGCAATCGCCGATTTGAGTTGGTGCTCATCGAGGCGGCGCAAAAAGTCATGCAAGCCGACAACAGGGTGCACGTGCTCCATCAGCGTGCGGTAGAGCTCTTCTTTTTCGTCGGCATAGCGATTGAGCTCATCGGCGGGGAGCTCGCGACCAAACAACACCGGGAAGATCTCGCTGTTGCGTTTGCCCGACAAACTGGCTGCAACCTCGGCATCTGGCGTAGGTATGCCGTATCTTTGCATAAAAATATCAAACGCCTGACCGTGCAAGTGCATATTGGGCGTCAGCGTGCCGTCCATATCAAAGACGACGGCGTGGTAATCGCGTAACTGTGGCATGAGTTCTCCTCGTCATTCGACGATATACCGACCCGGATTGAGCTTGCTTGCCGGGTCCCATGATTGCTTTAATGCCTGCATCATACCAAATCCAGCCGGAGCCGGCCCCCAGCGAACGGCGTCATCGCCGATTTCAACCATCACATAGCCAGCGAACGGAGCGAGGGCGCGGCGGAGCGTCGCCACATCGGGCGCGTTTTGGCAATACGCACGAATGAGCCCTACCGTCGGCATGACATGCAAATGTATACCAGACAGATGTGTCGCTAGCACCGGATAGACCTGTGGCAGGTGTTGGGAGGCCACACCGATGCGCAATTGGGTGCCGTGTGGCGTGTTGAACGGCCGTTGACTCAACGTCTGCCAATCGCCTGCTTCAATGGCCTGTGCATGGGGCGCTTTGTGGCGGGCATCGGCGAGTTGTCGGGCTACCGCACCATTGACCCCCAGCCAGCGCACCCATAGCGTCACCTGCTCGGCGGTAGCATCAATCATGATGGCGCTGGGGTTGAACGGTCGTTGGCGTAGTGCATATGCCAATTCATGGGCCTCAGAGATACTCTTACAGGCAATCCGCAGACTCTGATCGGCTTGCGGGATCGGTGCCACCTTGAACGACACCTCGGCGATGATACCGAGCGTGCCGAGGGCGCCGATATGGAGTTTGTGCAGGTCATACCCAGCGACATTCTTGACGACCTTGCCGCCGCTCTTGATGATGCGCCCATCACCCGTGACAAAGCGCATGCCCAGCAACCAATCGCGCGGCGAGCCGTAGCCGTGCCGGAGCGGCCCGCTCAAACCAGTTGCCAGCAAGCCGGCCACACTGGCTTGTTGTGCTTGTGGCGCATCCCACGGCAACCACTGGTTGTGCTCACGCAAGAGATCCTGCAGGGCGCCGAGACGAATCCCTGCTCCCACAGTAATCGTCAAGTCCGAGGCAATATAGTCGTGCACGTGGTTGAGCAGGGTGCAGTCGATGACGGTGGCATTTGGCTGGGCCGGATTGCCGATTGTTTGATGGAGCCCAGCGCCACGTGGCGTAATTGGGCCGTCAATGGTACGTACAAGCTCGGCGAGCGCCTCGATGGTGTGTGGTTGATGCATCATGAATCCTCGCTATATCCACGCACCGGCGGCCAGTGCCTTGGCACCACCACGAGCTGCTTTGATGTCGCCACACGAGGCACCGGTGGGAATCAGCTTGCACGGGTTCATTACGCCGACCGCATCAAAGCAGGCGCGCATCTGGCGCATGGCCCACAAGTCATCGTCGTTGAAGAGCCAGGCCATGTAGTCGCGCTTCTCGATGCCAATTCCGTGCTCGCCACTGATAGTACCACCGGCATCCACACAGGCTTTGAGGATCTCCTCGCTGGCCGCAATCGCCCGCTCAATGATGCCCTCCTCGCGGATGTCAAAGAGCAGGAGGGGATGCAGATTGCCGTCGCCGGCGTGGAAGATGTTGACGATATGCACGCGTTGCTTTTTGGCGACCTCGCGCGTCAGCTGAAGTACCTCGGTCAGGCGCGAGCGCGGCACGACGCCGTCTTGGATGTGGTAGTGGGGCGCAAGGCGGGCGCAGGCGGCCAAGGCACCTTTGCGCCCAGCCCAGAGCTTTTTGCGCTGATCCTCGTCCTTGGCGGCGCGCAACTCGCGGGCCTCGAAGTGTTGGCAGATGTATTCGATGCGCCGCGTCTCGTCGTCGATCTCCTCGTCCATGCCGTCAATCTCAATTAATAGCACGGCTTGCGCATCGAGTGGATACCCGGCATGAACTGACTGCTCGACGAGTGCGATGCCCTGACCCTCGAGCATTTCGAGGGCCGCCGGGATGACCCCTTGGCCGATGATGGCCGAGACGGTTTGGGAGGCGCTGTCGAGGTCATCGAAAATCGCCAAAAACGTCTTGACCGACTCGGGGTTGGGCATCAAGCGCACCGTCAACTCAGTAACCAATCCGAGCGTGCCCTCGCTGCCGACAATCACGCCGAGCAGGTCGTAGCCGGGTCGATCGGGGGCGGTGTTGTCGAGCTCAAGGATGTCACCGTTGGCCAGAACAACCGTGGCAGCCAGCACGTGATTTGTGGTGATGCCGTATTTGAGACAGTGCGGGCCACCGGCGTTCTCGGCACTATTGCCGCCGATGGTCGAGGCCTTTTGACTGGATGGATCGGGCGCAAAGTGCAAATCCCACGGTAGGGTGTACTCGCTCAAATCGGTATTAATCAGGCCCGGTTGGACGCGGGCGGTGCGGGCGACCGCATCAACCGACAAGACGCGATGCATGCGACTGGTTGAGACTACCACGCCGCCAGCGGCGGGTACTGATCCACCGGATAAGCCGGTGCCGCCACCACGGGCCACCACGGGGAAGCCGGCGCGGGCGGCGATGCGCACCACCTGGGCGACCTCGGCGGTGCTTTGGGGCACCACGACGATATCTGGGCGGGCCATATCGAGGGCACTGCCGTCGTATTCGTAGAGCATTAGCTCCTCGGGGCGCCACAGTACGTAGCGACTGCCGACCACGGCGCTCAAATCATTGACGAGTTGTTGGTATGCAGGCGCAAGCGTTGTTGTCATAGCGCACCTCTTTGTGTGTGATGTCTCTATTTAACCATGAAAACGCCGATGTGTCGCTGATGCCCTACCACAAGAGCGGCATTTTGACGCCGAGCCAGACCCCATCAAACCAGAGCGTCAGACTGGCCCAGAGCAGGTAGCTGACAAGGGTACCAACGAGGATGCGGGCCACTGGTGTTTTTTTGGAGCCTGAACAACATATCCAGCATACGCCCTCACCACAAGAGCGGCATTTTGACGCCGAGCCAGGCCCCATCAAACCAGAGCGTCAGACTTGCCCAGAGCAAGTAGCTAACAAGGGCACCAACGAGGATGCGGGCCACCGGTGTTTTTTGGAGCCTGAAGACGAAATACCCAGCATAGGCACTCACCACCGGAATCAACGCCACGCTATAGCGTGAGGTGTTTTTGTCGAGCACCACGTGCACAATCATGAGCAATGCACTGCCCAAAAAGACTGATAACGCCATGTACCACCAGCGATTGCGTGGTGCGACCATCAGCCCAAGTACGGCTAAACCGATGCCAATCCCGAGATATTGACCATACAATCCTTGTTGCCAAGCATAGTCCCACCAGCGCTCAGCCAAGGTCGACGCAGTCGCCTCGCCGGCCATCGACTGCAGTTGCGTCACAATCAGCGAGAGATATTGGCTGTAATAGGCCGCGCCAACAAACGCCAATATCACCCACCAGTGCCAGATGTGCCGGCGAATCGGCGCCCAGAGCGTGGCAATGCTAAAGGTGACGGCCAAGGTGAGCAGGGTACCGAAGTGACTGGTCATACTCAGGTACATCAACAACCAACTCAACGGTGTACTCGTGGTCACTGCCACCGCCATGGCGGCTAAGCCAAACCACTGGGCAGTGTTCTGCGCCAACGACCCCTGCCACTGCACGATGTAGGCGGCCGGTAGCGCCAAATAGAGGGCACCCACCCAGGCAATCTGGCGACTGCTCCAGCCGAAGCGTGACAACACCCAGCCCAGCACCAGAATGACGCTACTCTCGATGAGTACGATGAACAGGCCAATCACGCGCGGTAACGTGCTCCCCAACTCGTGTTGAAACGGCACGAACTGATACCACTGCATGACTGGCAACAGCCATGGCGCAATGGTCAGATAGGTTGACGTGGGGTAGGGGAATGTGCGCAGGTTACGGTCGCCGTCGCCACCCGTGACAAACATGTAACCGGTGCCGTTGGCCACCTCGGTAAAGCGATTGAGATGGAAGAAAATGTCCGATCCCATGAATCCTGGTGCAAAGACGCCGAGCGCCTTAATGAAGACACTCACTACGAAAATCTGCATGGCTACGTTGAGCCACGGTGTCTGGATGCGGCGTACGAGCCACAAGACACCCCCCGTGGCGGCGAGTGCGATAGTGAGACCGGGTATCAATGGCTGGAGTTGCACGCCGTATTGGAGCAATAATGCCGCAAGCGGCAGGGCAATCATGATGCGCAG
>Ga0315900_10013289_pt1 | contig 10037 bp, 3 predicted proteins | sample LakEriMetagenome_FD_203521 | JGI IMG/M metagenome (GOLD analysis project Ga0315900, IMG submission 203521) | Freshwater fungal communities from buoy surface, Lake Erie, Ohio, United States - Buoy 12 MA114 | ecosystem: Environmental > Aquatic > Freshwater > Lake > Lake biofilm | place: USA: Lake...
GTCGGCGCCCGTCATTCCGGCGATCGGGGATGCGAGCGTGATCGATATGGCCACCTGGAACCTCGAGTGGTTCGGCGATCCGTCCAACGGGCCGTCCAACGAAACACAGCAGGCAGCGAACATCCGGGCGGCCCTCGCCGGGGCGGATGTCGATCTGTGGGCCGTTCAGGAGGTGGTGAGTGCCACCGCCTTCCGGTCGCTGGTTGGTGCGCTCCCCGGGTATGCGGGCGTCCTCGCGAATGATCCCGTAGTCACGGGCGGTGCGGCGTCGTACAGCGACTTCAACGACGCGGAGCAGAAGGTGGGGCTCATCTACAAGAGCGGGGTGGCCGCGGTGATCGGGGCCCGGGTGATCCTCACCGAGCGGGATTTCGACTTTGCCGGACGCCCGCCGGTGGAGTTTCGCGTGCGCATCACGGTGGGGGGCGTGGTCGATACGATCCCGGTGATCGTGCTGCACGCCAAGGCCGGGAGCGATGCTGCGTCCTATGCCCGCCGGGCGACAGCCGCTTCGTCCCTCAAGGCCTGGGTGGAGCAGACGTATCCCACGCAGGCCGTCTGGGTGATCGGCGACTTCAACGATGACATGGATGTGTCGATCACCGCGGGACAGCCGTCACCGTATGCGGCCATCGTGTCAGATACGCTGCGCTGGCGCGTTCCCACCAAGGCCCTGAGCGACGCGCGTCAGTCCACCACGGTCTCGTTCCCCGACGCGATCGACCACCACGTGGTCACCCGATCGGCGGGGCTCCGCTACGTGCCACTCTCGGCCCGCGTCTGGCGGCTCGACTCGCTCATACCGAACTACCGCACGACCACCACGGACCACTATCCAGTGGTGGCGAGGTATCGCACCAGGTAGGCAGCCAACGGGTCAGTCACGCAGTCGCTCGGCCAGCCCGGAATGCCGAGTCGTGGTGCGCGTCACTGCCGTCGCCATGATTTCGCGGGTGCCCATGAGCGTGATGCATTCACGGGCGCGAGTCACGGCCGTATACAGGAGCTCGCGGGTGAGCAGCCGCACCGGCTCGGCGGGGAGAACGAGCAGCACCTCGTCGAACTCCGAGCCCTGGGCCTTGTGCACCGTCATGGCCCATGCCGTCTCGTGGGCCGGCAGGCGCGCCGGCGCGAAACGACGAACCCCACCGGCGCCGTCGGGAAAGTGCACCAGCGGGATGCCGTCGACCGCCAGGGTGATCCCGACATCGCCGTTGTGCAGCCCCGTCACGTCATCATTCTCCGTAATGAGTACCGGCCGATGCTCGTACCATCCGGTCACGGGGCGCTGCTGCTGCCGGAGCCACCGCTCCATCTGCGCGGTGACCCCGGCGATCCCCTGGGCCCCGTCGCGCACGGCACAGAGGATCCGGAAGCGGGCAAGGGCGGCCAGCGCCTCCTCGGGAGTCGTGGTGGCCAGGTAGGCCTCGAGCGGTTCGCGTAGCGCCTCCATGAGAGCGGCCGGTGTGGAGGCCGGCGGGAGCTGTCGCACATCCGTCCACTCGGGACGCTCGCAGGCCGACCAGACGCCGTCGGCGTCTCCAAGGCTGGCTGCCGTGGCCAGTGCCCCGATCCCGGGACGACGACCGAAGCGCCACGAGTGATGGAGTCGCACCACGGCATCGCGAAGTGGAGGGACGGCATCAACGGGTACCGCCGTGCAGTTGGCCCCTGCCAACTGCTGGTACGTCTCGGCGAGCATCCGGCCGTGCCGTGTGTCCCGCTCGGCACAGCGGGCGCCGGCGGCCTCCACGAGATCGCCGAGCACGAAGCCCGTCTCCACGCTGGCCAGCTGATCGGGATCCCCGAGAATGATCAGGCGGGCGGAGGGCTTGAGCGCCGAACAGAGGGCATCCATGAGCAGGACATCCACCATGCTCGCCTCGTCGATGAGGACGACATCCTCCGCGAGGGGATGATCCGCGCCATGGCGGAAGCGGTCGGTCGCCGGCAGGTATCCCAGCAGGCGATGCAGCGTACGGCCGTCCCGGGGGAGCGCGGCAAGGACCGCCTCCGGAAGCGACTCGCGCGCCGCGGCCTGTGCCATGGACTCGGCGAGGCGCGCGGCCGCACGCCCGGTGGGAGCGGCCAGCGCCACACGGGCCCCGGGGGTACGGGCCAGCTGGAGCGCCAACAGGCGGGCCGCCACGGTGGTCTTGCCCGTGCCTGGCCCCCCGGTGACCACGACCAGTGGCCGAAGGAGTGACGCCGCCACGGCCAACGCCTGCCAATCCGTGCGGGTGGACGCGTCGGGGAAGAGCGAGCGGAAGAGCGGTGCCAGTCGAGACAGCTCCTCCGGCGTCAGCGGTGTAACCGCAGCAGCCGTCCGCCGCCGGATGGTATCGGCGAGACGCTGCTCGGCCCCGTGATACCGGCGGAGATAGACCCGGTACCCGTCGATCACGAGTGGCGTGGTGGGATCCGCATTCGGCGCGCTGGCCACCCCCGCACGCCGGAGCAGGGCCGAGCATTCAGGCGGCGCGGGACAGCGCCATGGCGGCGCCGCATCCACCCGGATGGCCGCGCCCGTCACTTCGGCGAGATTGAGGCAGCTGTGCCCCTCGGTGCGCATGCTGCTCACGAGCGTGGCCAACTGCCGCAGCAGCGCCCGCTCGTCGGACCGGAGGTCCGGCGACGCGACGCGATCGAGAAAGCGGACGAAGGCGCGATCGATGGCCTGAGTGGTGACATCGATCATGCCGTCCTCCGCCCGGCGCGGCCGATCAGATCATCCAGCGCCTCGATGACCTCGCGGGATGGACGGGCCGTGAACCACCCATGCCCGGTGCACGACACCTCCGGTCCGCCGAATCCGCGCAGGAACGCATAGGCGGCTCCGCCAATGTGGGTGTCGTATGCGTACCCCGGAATCCGCTCTGCGAGCAGACGATGGACGGCGACCAGATAGAGATGGTACTGCAGCACGTAGTGCGCATCGCCCATGACCTCCCAGAGCCGATCGGGGGCATAGCTCGCAGGATCGAGCGGAAGTCGGTTGGACTTCCAATCCACCACGTACCACCGTCCGTTCGCTTCGAAGACGAGGTCGATGACCCCGGTGAGGAATCCGTGCACCTGCCGGATATCGAGCCCGCGAACGGCCGCCGCATACGCGCGCTCCGATGCCATGGGCGCAAGCGCAAAGCACCGGGCCAGCGCATCGGCCGAAAGGGGCCGTTCGCGGTCGGCCAGCGGCAGCAGAAACTCCCACTCGTGCCGCTGCGCGACCGCCGGGACGTCTGCCAGACGTACCGCATGAGAGCCACAGTCGAATGGCGTGCACCACACCTGCCGCAACATGCGGCAGACGGCGTCGGTCCGCGCCTCGAGGGTCGCGCCACCGAAGGCGCTCGCGGCAAGCCGTGTCCGAACTTCGGTGCGCAGCAGCTCGTCCGGCAACGCGGGCGCCAGCTCTTCGAACAGCGTGTGGAGCAGCGTCCCGGCGGCCGCGCCGGCGGGGAAGCTCCGGAAATCCTCGGCAGGGAGCTGCGCGAGCCGCTCCCGCTCCGTGGCGTGGGAATCGGCAGGACCCTCACGGTCGCTGGCCTCGGGAACCGGACGGGGACCCGCGTCTCCACCGTGCGCCGTGACAACGCGTGTCAATCCGGTGTAGCTGGCGATCTGGTGCGTCCCCAGTTGCGGGCTGTCCGCCTCGAAGGGCAGCACACGGGCGACGGGGATCCCGAGGGATCCGGCCTCGGCTCGCCAGCGCCGAGTCACCATACCGGTCTGGATATCGCGCACGGTCATCCGCCCCGCGCTGACAGTCACCAGCGCGTCCAATGTGGCCGGCCACTGCACCACGGTGGCGAGCAACCGCCTGGCCACTTCGTCGGCCCGATCGGCATCCGGAAGCGTCTCGATGGCGGCCTCGTTGATGGCCGGATCGTCGAGGAGCAGATAGCCGAGCGCCGAGTGGATGCTGCCACTGACGGTGAGATGATCCGACTTGCCCGCCCCGGATTTCACGGCGCCCCACACCACGTAGGTGCGGAAGCGGGCGCGGGTCAGCGCCACATAGGCCAGGCGCAGATCCTCCTCCAACCGGCGAGCGTTGGCGGCGCGCAGGCGTTCCGCATGACGAGGCGATCCCAGATCAAACGCATCGCCGTCCGCTTCGAGCGACAGCACGGGGGGTGGAGCGGCGTCCACCTTCGGCCGTCGAGCTTTCCAGAGGGTCGGGAGGAAGACCACGTCGTATTCCAACCCCTTGCTCTTGTGGACCGTCACGATCTGGACGGCATCCGCATCCGTTTCGAGCCGGAGTTCAGCCGTTTCCGTGCTGACCGTCTCCGCAGTGGCCTGATGCCGTTCCCCGGCCAGCCACTGCAGCAACCCGTCCGGATTCAAGCGGTGCTCGCTCGCGGCCTCGTGCAGGAGGTCGATGGCGTGACGGAGGTTGGTGAGGCGACGCTCTCCGTCGGGGTACCGGAGAAGACGGACAGCCAGCCCGGTGTACTCACTCCAGGCCTCCCACAGGGTGGCCACGCCGTAACGGACCCAGTGCTGTCGCAACCGCGTGAGCTCACCGATCAGGGTATCCCATTCGAGGGCTGCCTCGCGTTCGCCAAGGGCACGGACGGCGTCGTAGGCGTAGCCCCAGAGCTCGGTGGCAAGTGCCGCGCGAACGCGGCGGGTATCGTGTGGGGTACTGATGGCCGCGAGCACGAGCGACAGCTCGTCCACCTCGTGCGACCGGAAGATGCTGTCCATACCGGCCACCACGGCCGGCACGCCAGCCGATCGGAGCATGGCCTGCATGGCCCGTCCCTCGGCACCGGTACGCACCAGAACCGCCATGGAACCAGCGGCAAGGCCCGCCTCCAGCAGCCTGACGATCTCGTTGGTGCATGCGGTGAGCGCCACCTTCTCGGCCTCGCCAGTCGACCACCAGGGTGCCTGCGCATCCGGCGCCAGACGAAGCCAGTGCAGCGCCGGATCCTCGCGGAGCACCGGCGGGATCTGCTGGTGCTTGGCCGCGTCGGCAGGATCGAAGCGGATCCCGGTCGAGAAAAACGGATGACGCCGGCGCTGAAAAAGGGCGTTGACCGCCTGGACCATGGCATCGGACGACCGGAAGTTCTCTGCCAGCCGGAAGCGCTGGTCGGCGGTGTCGGCCACGCCGAGGTAGCTCCGGAGGTCGGCCCCGCGGAAGCCGTAGATGGCCTGCTTGGGATCGCCAATCACCACGAGCGGCGCCCCGGCGAAGATCCGGCGGAAAATCGTGACCTGATGCCGATCGGTATCCTGAAACTCGTCGATCAGTGCGGCCTGATATTGCTGCCGCAACGCGCGAGCCAGCACGCCATCGGCGTCCCGGTCCAGAACGTTACCCACCATGGCCAGCAGGTCATTGAAGCCCAGTGCCATACGGCGGCCCTTCTCGGCGGTGACCCACTCGCGTGTGAAGGCCAGCGCATCGGTACGGATAGCTACATCCAGCTGCCGAACGGCTGCTGCGGCGTCACGGGCCAAGCGGACCTCCGGCCACTCGGCCATGGCCTCGGCGGCGGCCTTGTTGGAGGCCCCCTGCTTGTTGGCCTGATTCCGGAGTACCTCGACGTCGAGCTGCTTCAGCGCCGGCGCCTGCAGCAAGTCCCCCTGCCAGAGCGCCGCGAGGGATGCAAGCAGGGCCTCCACCACCTCGGGGTCCTGGAGCGCCGCCTTCGAGTTCCAGCGGATGGCACTGAGGCGCGCGCGAAAGCCATCCGCATCCCATGCAGTCCCCAGCTCGTGCAGGGTGCGCCGAAGCTCGGCTTCCACCTGCTCGAGCGGCGCGTCCGGTGCCAAGGCCGCTGCTGGCCACTGCTGCCAGGCTTGATAGGAGGACACCAGCGAGTCGGGGGTGAGGTGCTTGCTCAGCAGCCATGCCGCCCGCTCTGGGGCATCGTACCCTCGGTGGCGCCACCAGTCGAGAAGCCCGTCCCGAATCAGCGGCTGTTCATCGTCCAGCAGAGTGGTGCCCGGTGCCACGCCGGTCTCAAGCGCGTAGTCGTCGAGCACCCGCTTGCAGAAGCCATGAATGGTGTACACGGCCAGGCGATCGAGTGACGCGAGGGCCTCGCGCAACCGGTCCTGCGCGAAGGGGATGCGCGCCCGTGCCATGAGGCGCAAGCGATCCACGAGCGCTTGATCAGCCGGGGGCGTGGGCTCGCCCGCATAGTAGGTGGCAGCCACCCGGAGGACCCGCCGGATCCGCGTGATCAGTTCGTCGGTGGCCGCGTTCGTGAACGTGACGACCAGCAGATTGCCGATCCCGCCGAAGCGGGGGGAGCCATCGGCCTCCTGCTCCAGCAGGAGCTTCACCACCCCAAGGGCGATGTTGAACGTCTTCCCGGTCCCGGCACCGGCCTCGATGCAGGTGACCCCGGGAGGGAACACGGCCTCCTCCACCAGGAAGCGGGGTGGAACGGGGCGCGTCATGCGCCCCCCCCAGCCACCTGCTGGTGAGCCCAGCGGGCCTTGGCCTCTTCCATGGGAACCCAGAGCGCATCCGCGAGCACCGCAAACCTGGGGAACTCTTCATCGATCGGATGCCGGCCGCGCCAGAGGAGCCGGACGTGGCGATCGTCACGATCACCAGGCGTCCTGGAGCGACCCGTGCCTTCGGCCCCCTCATACCCTTTCTTCGCCGCGTCGCGGGGAGCCGTCCTGGCTCCGGGCTTGCACGCCCCGTGATACGCCTCGGCGGCTCTCGTGAAATAGGGAATCGGGGCGTGACAGGCCTGATGGAGCCCGCTGATGAGCCGGTCCAGATGGCGCATGGCGTCGGGCTCCCAGGCGAAGCCTTCGTTGATCACGGCACCCTTCTCGATCCCCATCAGGCGGGTTCCCCGCACGGTGTCCGCAATCGAGGCGTCGCCGGGCGTCAGGGCACTCCAGACAAGATGGGTGATCCATGCTGCCACCCGGTCGTGGGTCCAGAGCCTGCCGGTCCGCACGAGGAGTGGCCCCGACGGAGTGAGGTGGTCCAGGCGCCCGGCAAGTACCCACCCGGGTCCCGTCACCTCCACGACGCGCGGATCCATGAAGACCACCGGCCCCACCTGATCCACGAGGCTGACCAGCTCGTTCATCATCGTGCGGGCAATCGCAGCGCCGAATGCGGCCGGCGGCAAGGCCCCACCGGCGCGCAGGGCCGCCATGGTCCGATCCGCATCGAGCGCACCTCGCAAGGCCTCACGAAGCCATGGGGCCATGAGGTCCACGGCCGTGAACGGATCGAGTGCAATCGCCTCGTGATCGGAAGGGAGCTCCTCCCCACGCGGGAGCCAGAGGCCGAGGACGTCGCGACAGTGGAAGCGGGCCGGATTCTGCCAGCAGGCAATGAGCGACTCGAGACTCACCGGATGGGTATCACCCTCGGGTCTCGGGAGGCCTGTGTGAGACTCCTCAGGAGGCTTCAGGAGAAAGGGCGACGGTTCCACGCGGGTCACCGCTGCCTGAACTGCCCGAGTCCATGCCGGGTGATGGCTGCACAGTCGGGGATCACCGGCCGCGTCGAAGTACCGTGGACTGAAGGGCTGCAACGGATGCGATACCACCACCTGCTCGCGGACACGCGGGGGCAGGTCGTCGAGCAGTTCGGCCAATACCACGCTGGGAGCCACCGGACGGTTCGTCCGCTCGGAGCGCCCCACCCACGACAGGTGCAACCGGTCCTCTGCGCAGAGCAGGGTATCAAGGAACAGCTGCCGGTCGTCGGCCCGCGGATCCCGATCCCCGCGCTGTGGGGTGCGCGCGATGAGGTCGGACGCGGCGCGCCGCTCCTGACGCGGGAAGCTGCGGTCGTCGAGGCCGAGGACGGCAATGAACCGGAACGGAACGGCGCGCATGGGCTTCATCGCGCACAACGTCACCCCACCGGCAAGGAAGCCGCCCTCGAGGCCGCTGTCTCCCAGCATTGATTGGACCCAGCTCCGCACCACGGGAAAGGGGACCGGCGCACTCCCCTGACGGGCCGCGAGCTGTTCGCACACCGCCGCGACGCGATCGACCGCCCGCGCCTGAGTGTCATCGGCTCCACGCACAAACGCGCGATACGCGGCGGCCAGGTCATGTCCCCACGCGGCCAGGGACCGGGGCGTCTCCAACCCGTGGAGCGTATCGAGCAGACGCTCCGTCCACTCCACCAGCAGGCCGAGGACCGAGAGACTGGAGCCCGTATCACCGGCAGCCGGGAGACCGCCGCGCCCGGGGTCGGCGGCGGGACCCATGGCGTAGCCGGCCATGAGGCGGTCCACACCCCATTGCCAGGATCCGTCAGGAAAGGCAGGCCCGGCATACCCCTCGCCGCGCTGCGCGGCATCGCGCCCCCAGCGGATCCGGGCGCCGGCAATCAGCCGCGTCGCCAACTCCAGCGCGTCGGGTGAGAGCTCGGCGGCCGTTCGGACGACATCGAGCGAGAGAAAGTCCAGCACGGTCGACTGCAGCAGGCGGGACCCCACGAGATCCAGCAGCTGGAGCAGCGCCTGGGCCGGCGCGACATCGCGCGCGAGCGAACGGTCGGCCACGCGCACGCGCAGCACGATCCCCTCCGTCCCGGCATGTGCCAGCGCCGTCGGCGCCAGGGCCGCATACCGCTCCACGTCGGGGACCATCACCAGCACATCATCCGGTCGAAGCGAGGGATCGGCCGCCATCGCATCGAGGAGCTGGTCGCGCAGCACCTCGAGCTCCCGCCGAGGCGAGTGACAATCGTGGATCAGGAGCGACCGATCCTCAGGAGTCATCTCGAGCAGGGGCACCGTCCGCTCCGCTGGCGCGGGCACCGCGTCCGACGCTCCCGTCCGGATGGCCTGCTGCAGCTGGGCCAGCAGCGAACCCCCGGGGTAGATCTCCCGGATCGAGGGAGCGCCCACGTGCACCACATCGACCACCGATGATGAAGCAGTGGTACCCGTTGCTTCAGTCAACTCCGCCAGCAGCTCGCGGGTCGTATGCCCGAACGCCTCTTCGAGGGGATGTCGGTGCGCGAATCCCCGCCACCCCGAGCCCGAGGGCGTGAAGACATGGCAGGTCACGGGGATGTGCCGGGCCAGCGCCCGAAGCAGTCGTACGAAGACTGGTGCCAGTGTAGAGATCCCGAAGAGCGCCACGCGTGGCGGCAACCGGGTGGCATCCACCTGGCCGTCTTCGAGCTGCGTGATGGTCTCGGTCAGCCATCGGGCGAAATGCCGAGGCGGGGAGCCGTCCGAGGCGGCGTCGTGAACCAGCCGTCGCCAGAGCAGCCATTGCCAGGCTGCCTGCGTATCGACGGGTGGCTCGCCTGCCGCCTCCCACCCGAGCAGGAGCGCAGGGCGATACAGGCGATATTCGTCGAAGCGGGCAGTGATGCGCCGCGCCAGCTGAAAGCGTACGACCGGGTCCGGTGACGCCAGCGTGCGATGGAGCGGCCCAAGGAGCGCGTGACCGGTCAGGGCGGGATCCTGCAGCAGGGCATGAATTCGCCACAGCAGCGCCTGCTCATCGAAGCCCGGATCGGGTGGAGCCGCCTGGAGATCGAGCGCCAACCGGCGGCAGAAAGCCGCCGGAAAGGGCATCAGCAGCGACGCCGCGATCCCTCGGCGACGCGCCAGCTGCTGCCGCAGCCAGCGCTCCATGCCGAGGCTTTGCACGATGACGATTTCGTCCACCAGCGGTGGGAGCGGGTCGCCCGCCATCGCCAGATCCAGCTGCTCCAGCAGAAGCCGGGGCGATTCCCCCGTGATGACCCGGAAGGTCATGAGCCGGGTGTGGTCAGGAGAGCGCGCGGTCGGCCGCGAGGACGCTCTGCAGGAGCACGTTGGCGCCGTTGGCAATGTCGCCGGGCCGACTGAACTCCTTCGGCGAGTGGCTGATGCCGCCCACACTCGGAATGAAGATCATGGCCATCGGCGCAATGTGTGCCACTTCCTGCGCGTCATGCCCTGCCCCGCTCGGCATGCGCTGGTGCGTGAGGCGCAGGCCGTTGGCACTCGCCTCGATGGCCTCAAGCAGCCGGCCATCCGAAATGGCGGGGGCACTGTTTACCATCTGGGTGAAGCGGAAGGTGGTGC
>Ga0315900_10013292_pt1 | contig 10036 bp, 9 predicted proteins | sample LakEriMetagenome_FD_203521 | JGI IMG/M metagenome (GOLD analysis project Ga0315900, IMG submission 203521) | Freshwater fungal communities from buoy surface, Lake Erie, Ohio, United States - Buoy 12 MA114 | ecosystem: Environmental > Aquatic > Freshwater > Lake > Lake biofilm | place: USA: Lake...
GAAAATAGGGCGTTAGGAGAATTAGATCATCCAGAGAGTGAAATAATAAATCTTAAAAATGTATCTCATAATATATTAGAGCTTTGGTGGAAAGGAAAAGATTTATATGGAAAAGTAGAGATACTTCCAACACCATCAGGTAATATACTAGCGCAGTTATTCTTAAATAAAATAACCGTAGGTATATCGTCAAGAGCTATGGGATCAGTTACGCCTATCGGTGAAGGACTAGTAAAAGTAGAAGACGATCTAAATATCATATGTTGGGATTTCGTATCTCAGCCTAGTACTTATGGAGCTTATATGAGACCTCACGTATCAGGAATAAATGAATCTTATCAGTATACTACACAAAATCCTAACAAATACTCTAAAGCGAATTTAATAATGAGAGATCTGATATGCGAAATGTCTGGTGTTTGTTGTTTAAATTAAAAATAAAAAATAAAGTATAGCCTCCTTTTCAGGAGGTTTTTTTATGTTTTTTTGAATTTTACCAAAAACTTACATATTTATTGGTAAATGCGCGAATCCCACTATTGCGCTAAATAAAAAATCCTCATATTGCTTTTCATAATCTACTAATAAGCAATTAAAAATCAAACAAAAAATGGAACAAAACAAATTGTACAAAGAAGCGATTCTTGACGCAAAAGCAGTTCGTGCTAGTGCAATCGCAACAGCAAAAGCCACTTTACAAGAGGCTATCGAACCAAAAATTCAAGAAATGATGCGTTTAAAACTTTCCGAAGAATTCGAAGAAGGTATCGAAGAAGAAATTGAAGAAGGTACTTACGAAGAAGGATACGAAGAGGAAGGAATGCAACACACTGAAGAAGGTGTTGAAGAAGTAACTGATGCTACTTTAGACGAAATTCTAGCTGAACTTGACGCTTTAGAGGAAGAAGAAGACGAAAGTCTTAATGAAGCCGAAGAAGAAGAATCTGAAGAAGAAGATGAAGAATCTGAAGATGAAGAAGGCGAAGAAGAAGTTGAAGGAGCAGAAGTTGAAGATGACACTAAAGTTATTGACATCACTCTTGGAGATCTAAAACAAGTTCTACAATCTGTAATGGGTGGAGAACAAGCACCAGATCTTAGCGCATTAGGTGGTGAAGAAAGTTTAGAAGGATCAGAAGAAGAAATGGGCGATGAAGAATCTCCTGTATCTTTAGATGAAATTCTTGCTGAACTTGAAGAAGAAGGCTACGGTAAAGTTGAGGAAGAAGAAGAAATTGAAGAAGGCAAAAAAGAAGAAGATGAAGAAAAGAAGAAAATGGAAGAAGAGCTAAATTTAGCTAGAAAAACCATTAACACTTTAAGAGAAAGCATCAATGAAATTAATCTTCTTAATGCTAAGCTTCTTTATATGAATAAAATCTTCAAAGCTAAATCTTTAACTGAGTCTGAAAAAATTAAGGTAATTAAAGCTTTTGACAGAAATGCATCTGTAACTGAAGTTAAAAACACGTACGAAACCCTTAAGGAATCTTTTAGCTCTAAAAAATCACAACTAAAAGAATCTATTGGATTTGCGTCAAAATCACTTGGAGTTGCGCCTAAAAATAACATTATCGAATCTGATAGTTTTGTTAATAGATGGCAAGTTCTAGCTGGTATTAAATAAAAAAAATAAAAAAACAAAAACAAAAACAATTAACAATGGCAAACTTAGTACAATCGCTTTTAAGCGAATCTGCTCAAACTGCCTTCGCTAGTCAAGACGGTGTATCAGCCAGACTAACGAAAAAGTGGGCAAAATCTGGACTTCTAGAAGGTCTTCATGATTATGATCAAAAAAGCATGGCAGTATTGCTTGAGAACCAAGCTAAACAATTAGTAGTAGAAACTACAAACACAAACCAAGGGGGTTCTACTTGGAGTGGTAATGGAACAGGTGAACAATGGGCTGGCGTTGCTCTTCCATTAGTTCGTAAGATTATGGGTCAGATCGCATCTAAAGAATTCGTTTCTGTACAACCTATGAATCTTCCTGCTGGTCTAGTATTCTATCTTGATTTCCAATACGGAAGTGAGAAAACTCCATTCACTACAGGTAGTTCTATTTATGGTACTCCTTCTGCTAACTTCGGTAACTTAGCTGCTGGTGGTCTTTATGGCGCTGGTAAATTCGGTTATTCACTTAACCAATTTAGCGCGTCTGGAACTGCAACTATCACTTCTGCTTCTTATGCAGATATCGATTTTAACGCAGATCTTTCAGCTTCTTACGTTGCTGGTCAAGTTAAAAAGGTAGCTATAGCTTACAGTAATTTACTAACTCCTGATTTAGATGCTGTACGTTCTTTCATTCCTACTTCTGGTTCAAATTTCACAACAACTGGAACTAAAGTTTTACAAAACTTTACAAAAGTAAACGGAGCTAATATCGAGTTCTTCGTAACTGCATCTACAGCTGAAACTGCTGGTACTGCTTGGACAGTGTTCTACAGTAAGGAAACAGACTTCAACTCACGTGGTGATTTCGAAGATAGAACTGGTCTTCCTTCAGTGCCTAACGCTGCATCTGCAACTTCAATCGTTATCCCTGAGATCAACGTTCAAATGAAGAGCCAAACCATCTCTGCTAAGACTCGTAAGTTAAAAGCACAATGGACTCCTGAATTTGCACAAGATCTTAATGCTTATCAATCTCTTGATGCTGAAGCTGAATTAACAGGTATCCTTTCTGAGCACATCTCTCTTGAGATCGATCTTGAAGTAATGGATATGTTAATCAGTAATGCACCTACTGTTGAGTATTGGTCAGCTAAGGTTGGTAACCAAATTAATGCAGCTGCAACTGATTTCACTTCAAATACTGCAGGTGTATATTACACTCAAATGACTTGGTTCCAAACTCTTGGTATCAAACTACAAAAAGTATCTAACATCATCCACCAACGTACTTTACGTGGCGGTGCTAACTTCATGGTAGTATCTCCAACTGTTGCAACTATCCTTGAATCAATCCCTGGATTTGCTGCTGATACAGACGGAGCTGCTGATACAATGAAGTATGCTTATGGTGTACAAAAAATCGGTGCTTTAAATAGCCGTTACAAAGTATACAAAAACCCATACATGACTGAAAACGTAATCCTATTAGGTTTCCGTGGTAATCAGTTCCTTGAGTGTGGTGCTGTTTACTCTCCGTATGTTCCATTGATCATGACTCCTCTTGTGTACGATCCTAATACCTTCACTCCAAGAAAAGGTATCATGACTCGTTACGCGATGACAATGATCAGGCCGGAGTTTTATGGTTTAGTTGTAGTAGCAGATACAAATGTTATCTAATATTAACACCATATACTAAAACGAAAAGACCCATTAATTTGGGTCTTTTTTTTATAGTATCCATAAAATTCACATATTTATAATAAAGAATTCTATGGAATATTGCGTATATCTTTTTACATTCCCAAATGGAAAATACTATGTAGGAAGAACTAACGACTATGAGCAAAGGTTGGCTACACATAAACACAAAGCTAATAAAAAAACTAAACACGAATTGTATTGGGCTATAAAAAAATATGGTTGGGATAATATAAAAAAAGAAGTCTTAGAAAAAGCTAATACGCTAGACGAAATAGTAGCAATGGAGTATGAATATATAGTTAAATACAATAGCATAAGAAATGGATACAATATGAAAGAAAATACGAATGTGGGTGGTAATAATTGGATAGGTAAAAAAGATTCTCGAGAATTTTTAGAATTTAAACAATATATGAGCGAAATAATGTGCGGAGAAAATAATGGTATGTATGGCAAATCCCATTCAGATAAGACTATTAAATTACAGAAAGAAAAAGCTAAAGGTCGGTTTTCTCTTCCTTGGTTTATAGAAAAATATGGAGAACATGAAGGTAAAATTAAATATGAAAATAGAAGAGAGTTTTTAAAAAATAGACAACTAAAAAGATCAAATGATGGAAAATTCTCTACTTTAAAATAATAAACCGTTTAAATAAAATTGGCCAGCCCGTAAGCTGGCCTTTTTTATGCCTAGACTCACCCAAGCTTCTAGATTAATGTATTATTTCTTCTTAAGTATAACATATAGGTAAAAAAATAGACTGGTAATAAGCTTCTGGTGTGATTTGGGAGAGCTAAACTATTTTTAGTTTATTTGCAGTCATTGCATATTTATATCAAACACAGTTGCACAATGGAAAATCAAGCTAGTCAACAAAAAAGAAAGCCTAAAAATCCAATAAGATTTCAAGTTACATTAAACGAAGAACAAAAATCAGCTAAAGCGATTATTTTAAATAGTAAAATAACTGTTATAAAAGGTGGAGCAGGTTCTGGTAAATCGATGGTTGCGGCACAGGTTGCATTAGATCTTTTATTTACTAGACAAGTAGAAAGAATAATTCTAACAAGACCAGCAGTTACTTCAGGAGAAGAACTAGGTTTTATGCCTGGAGATAAAGATGCTAAACTTGCACCATATACTGCCGCTATCTATGATAATATGTATAGGTTATATAACAAAGAAAAGATAGATAAAGAAATATCTGAAGGTAATATAGAGGTAATACCCGTGGCTTTTATGAGAGGTAGAAATTTATCTAAATGTTGTGTAGTTGTTGATGAGGGACAAAATATAACTCATAGACAAATGGAACTAATATTAGGTAGATTGTGTGAAGGAAGTAAAATGATTATTTGTGGAGATACAGCACAAGTTGATTTAAAAGATAGAAAACAGTCTGGTTTTTCTTTTATATGCAATAACCTAACACTAGTACCTGGATTTTCTGTAGTTACATTAAAAACAAACCATAGAGATCCAATAGTTGAAGAGATTTTAAAAATATATAACGATCATAGAGATTAAAAAAATAAATAATGAGTAACCCTAACATATATGACGGAACTCCTATACCAATATCTGGTAGTACTCCGTTTGGATTTTATGATAACGATGCAAGATTTCAGGCAGACGGCCCGAAAGTTGCTAATTTTGTTGCGAGAAAATTAGGGTATGGCGTAATGGACGTTGAATTAGATGATCTAAATATTTACGCATGTTTTGAAGAAGCTGTATCAGTTTATGCAGAAGAAGTGTATCAACACAAAATAAAAGATAACTATCTAAGTTTAGAGGGATCACCTACTAATACGCAACTTAATAATATAGTTGTTACTCCATCTTTAAGTAATGTTATTGCTATAGCAGATGATTATGGAGAAGCAGCAGGCGTTGGAGGTAATATAGAATGGTATACAGGATCTCTTTACATGACTAAAAATAAACAAGTTTATGATTTACAAGAGTGGGCGATTGCTTCAGCTAGTATGAGCGCAACAGATAGAATACAAATAAAGAGAGTATTCTACGAAGCAAATCCTGCGATTAATCAATACTATGATCCATATATAGGTGGATCTATAAACTATCAAGGCGCTACTGAAAATTTTGGATGGGCGAGTTATTCTCCTGGTTTGAACTTTGTATTATTTCCGATTTATTGGGACATACAAAGAATACAAGAGATCGAGATGTCAAATCATGTTAGAAGATCTGCTTTTTCTTTTGAATTAGTGAATAACAAATTAAGAATATTCCCAATACCTGAGGTTGATGGAATGATGCTTTATTTCCAATATAGTAAAAGAAGTGAATCATCTAATATCGCCTCAAGTAGTTATTATGGAACTAATTCAGGCTTAGTAACGAATCCTTCAAATGTGCCTTATGGTACTATTACTTATAATGAAATAAATTATCCAGGAAAACAATGGATTTATGAATACACTTTAGCATTAGCTTCAGAATTATTAGGACTAATTAGAGGTAAGTATAATAATATTCCAATACCTGGAGCTGATGTTACTTTAAATGCAAATGATTTAGTAAGTAAAGGTAAAGATGCGCAAACTTCTTTAAGAGAAAAACTTAGAACTGATTTAGAAGACATGAGTAGAAGATCTCAATTAGAAAGAAAGCAATCTGAGAACCAATCTTTAAATGATACCTTAAATCAAATACCAATACCAATATTTATAATATAATGGCACTTTTTGGATCAAGACGCGATATAGGCACTTTTACTGGCATATCAAGAGAATTATTAGAAAATATAATATCTCAAAATTGCGGGTATTATAAAGTGATGTTAAATGATACAAAAATAAATGTATATGGTGAAGGTCAAACTAAATATTATGTAGGACCAGTATTAATAAACTGCCTTATAGAAAGAGGGGATTTTACGTTTAAAAAAGAAGAATTTGGAGTTGATGTAGATAGAGATGTTACTTTTAGATTTTTAAAATATCATTTAGTACAAGCAAATATAGTCCCTGAAGTAGGAGATGTTATAATGTACAATGAATCATATTATCAAGTAGATAATACAAATGAAAACCAATTAATAGTTGGTAAAGATAACGAATATTCTTATGAGAGTGGATTACAAAATTTTGGTGATTCATACTCTATAATACTATCAACTCACTTAACAAGTCCTGATGTATTAGGTATAAAAGAAAATAGATTATAATGAATCAAGGAACCAGAGCAAGATCACGCAGAGAATTTATGACTTCTTTATCGGAGCCATATGTTAGTGGATATACTGACCCCACTAAAGTATTTTCTGAACCAAAAAAATCTGGACAACCTGAAATAAATAGAGCATATCAAATATCTTCAGACGACCAATTAGATAAAGATTTTTCTATTGGAATAAAAGACATAGATGAAGCTGTTATGCATTATTTTAATAATGTGTTAAAGCTATATGTTATACAAAATAATACAAAAGTTAATATTCCTATAATGTATGGAAATGCTGAGAGTTGGAAAAACTTTCAAGCAGACGGATACTATAGAGATAAGGAAGGGAAGCTAATGGCTCCACTTTTGATTTTTAAAAGAAATAGCGTTACTCAAAATAGAGATTTAGGGTTTAAATTAGATGGTAACCTAGCTCACAATTTACAACTATTTCAAAAAAAGTATTCAAACAGAAATTTCTATAGTAATTTTTCAGTGCTTTCTAATAGAAGTCCAGAAACAGAATACATAGCAGTTGTGACCCCTGACTATGTGACTATAGAATATGAATGTGTAGTATGGACACATTTTGTAGAACAAATGGATAAAGTAATAGAAGCTTTAAACTTTTCATCCAGAGCTTATTGGGGAGATCCAAATAGATTTCAATTTTATAGCTCTATTGAAACTTTTACTGATACAACTACTTATGCGCAAGGTGAAGATAGATTAATAAAAACAAATTTTAATATAACCTTAAATGGTTATCTAATACCTGATACAATAAATAAAAAATTAGCAAACGCTAATAAATATTATGGCGTATCAAAAGTTGTTTTTGGATTAGAAGCAACAAATTCACCAATAGAAAATCTAGATGTTGCTAAAAGAAGCTCATCTAAGAAACTATCGAATATTATTGCTGCAGATTCTACAAATACTGTAATACAAATAACACAAAATCAAGGCGTGGATCCTACAACAGTAACATACTTAAATACAAATACGCAAAAAGAAGGCGCATTTATAAATGAAACAACAATAGAGTTTCCAGCTATTTGGCTTACTGCACCAACAGGTCTTCCGGCAACTTCTGTTGATAACTTTACGTTTTTCTGTAATGGTCAATTCATAGAAAAGACAGCTATTGTAAGCTTCACACAATTTAGTGGAGTATCAACATTAGTGATAGATCCAGTTATATTACAATATACTTTTGAAGAAACTGATGAAATAGTAGGAATAGGAAAATGGGCATAATATGGCAAAACTAAAATTAAAACAAATATTATCCAATTTACATTATGATGCTAATAATGATCAGTTAATTCTTAGTGGATCTAAAACTCCTGCGGGTTTACAAAATTGGGAAGATGTTGATCAAAATTGGAATGAAGCATTAGGTACTTGGGAAGGTAGCAGAGCAAATATACCAGATTTTGTAATACATGGATCTACATATGTAACATCAAGTGTATATACAACTGGATCAATAACTATAGAAGGCGTAGATACATTTGGAGATAGCGGTAGTTTTGACACAATAGATTTAGGAGAATATTAAATAATTATATAAGATTATGTCATCATTAACTGGACAAAAAATTAAAGACACATACCAATCGTTGTTAAAAACAGACGATAATGGTTTAGTAACTAATGCTTTTAAAAATATTACGGATGGTAGTGGAAGCGCTAGCGGATTATATCTTAAAAATAATGGTGTTCTTTTAAGTGGATCTGTAGATATATCTGGAAGCTTAAATGCCATTAGTATAACTGGTTCATTACGAGGTACTTCTAGCTTTGCTATATCAGCTTCTTGGGCACCAAGTAGTCCAGCTATACCAGGCGGATCTGATACTCAAATTCAATTTAATAGTGGAAGTACTCTCTTTGGCAGTGAAGCGTTTAAATATATATATGAAAGTCAAAGCCTACAACATGGGTATACAACTGAAGCTATAGGAGCATATTCGCATACAGAAGGATCTAATACAGTTGCATCTGGCGATTATTCACATGCTGAAGGAACAGACACAGTAGCATCAGGCTCTTACTCACATGCTGAAGGTAATAGTACACAAGCAGTGGGAAGTTACTCACATGCTGAAGGTAATAGTACACAAGCAATGGGAAATTACTCACACGCTGAAGGTATTGTTACGCAAGCGATAGGCGGTTTTTCACATGCAGAAGGTTGGGGCGCACAAGCAATAGGAGGTTACTCACATGCAGAAGGCTATAGTACACAAACAATAGGAGACTATTCCCATGCTGAAGGAAACTCTACACAAGCAATAGGAGAGGGATCACATGCAGAAGGCAATATGACATATGCGTCAGGCGCTTATTCTCATGCTGAAGGTTATTTGACTACCGCGAGCGCTAACTGGTCACATGCAGAAGGTCGTCTTACAAGGGCTAGGAGTGAAGGTTCACATGCAGAAGGTACAGGGGCTGTAGCATCAGGCATTTATTCACATGCTGAAGGTTATTTAACGCTAGCTACAGGATCATATTCGCATGCAGAAGGACAATTAACACAAGCTATAGGCGTGGGTTCACATGCAGAAGGCTCTAGTACTATGGCCATAGGCGATAGTTCCCATGTAGAGGGCCTCAGCGCTTTGGCATTTGGAGATTATTCTCATGCAGAAGGAGCAGGAGCAGTAACCATAGGATTCGGTTCACATGCAGAAGGACAAGGAACTATCGCATCAGGTTCATACCAACACGTATCAGGCCAATATAACCAACACAACAACGACACATCATATTTCGTAGTAGGTATAGGATTAGATGATACTTCTAGAAAAGATGGCTTCACAGTAGATGTAGATTCAAACGGAAGTGGATCGATAATGATACCGTGCAATGATTCTCAAGGCGGAATAATATTTCCTTTAAATCCTAAGATTGGTTCTATGTTTATAGATCCAATAAACAACCTATTTTATGTATTCACCGGAAATGGAGCAACAGGTTGGACATATGCATCCCTCATCCCCGTAACTCCACCATAAGCGGTTTACTTTACGTATTTAACAGAAACGGTAAAATAAAGATAGGAATGTTTATTTGGATAGGAACTTGGCAGCAAATATAGAGAGAACACATTAATAGCATATTTATTACTAGCTACATAGCTATACATAATATTAGTACATACTAATCCATACCTGACATATGTCAAACCAGTATCTTAAGCTACGTCGTAGTGGCGTACCAGGCAAAATTCCCACAACAGAATCTATTGATTTTGGTGAGATAGCACTTAATACATATGATGGTTTGGCTTATATGAAAAAATCAGGTTCTAGTGGGATTGAAGTAGTACCAATTGGGCTTTCATCTGGTTCATTTTCAGGAAGTTTTAGGGGTACATTTACCGGCTCTCTACAAGGAACGGCTAGTTGGGCACAAAACTACAACGAAACAGACCCAGTCTTTACAGCAGTATCAGGTACATTTGCTACAACAGCATCCTTTAATGCTTTTACATCATCATACAACACC